>Ga0256830_1001449_pt1 | contig 16827 bp, 14 predicted proteins | sample 128326metaG_FD_190537 | JGI IMG/M metagenome (GOLD analysis project Ga0256830, IMG submission 190537) | Hydrothermal vent microbial communities from Lau Basin, Pacific Ocean - 128-326 | ecosystem: Environmental > Aquatic > Marine > Hydrothermal vents | place: Pacific Ocean: Lau Basin | collected... | reverse complement strand
CGGCTGCGCATGCGCCGCTTCTGGTGCAGGTGGTAGATGGGGTGGCCCAGCGGCGCGGCCTCCGTGGCCATGTCGTCCTCGGCGGGCTCCGCCGCCACCGGCGTGTTGTCATGGATCTGGTAGGCGAGGTCGGTGCTGACATGGAGGTAGCGCGCCAGGGCGACGCGAATATAGCCCTGTAGTGTCATGTACTGGCTGTCGGGGGTGGGGGGCGGCGCCTCGGCGGTGTCGATGGCCACCGCGGCATCCTCCGCCGGCGGCGCGCCCTCGACGCTATCCTCCGGCATGGCCTCCGCCAGCGGCGGCACCAGGCGCTGGATGCGCACCGGAATGGCGCTCTGGCGATCCATGCCCGGCTGGCGCCAGCCGAGATGCATCAGGACGCGGTAGCCCTCCGCTTCCTCCAGGGTTTCAACTTCCTGATTTAGCTGATAATTTTCTTCCGGCAGCGGCACGAAGGTGTAACGGGCATCGTATTCCTCGGGTAACTCGCCGGCGTAGGGCAGGCCCAGTTCGATCCAGCTCTCGGGCGTGTCCTCGTTGAGGGTCTGCGGCCAGTGCTCGCTTTGCAGGCCGACGGGATCGCGGGTCTCGAAGATGACCACCTCGACGTCGTAGTAGCGCGTCTCGGCCGAATAACCGGGTGTGGCGATGAGAAATACGAGCAGGATGGCGAACAGGGTTTTCATGGTCAGGGATCGTCGTGGTAAGGTCGTTTACAATTCTACGCAGTGAGTCAGCCGCGAGTCTGTTATGTCCGTCAAAGAAGTCCTTCGCATGGGGAATCCCATTCTGGCACAGATCGCCGAGCCGGTAGGGGAGTTTAACACGCCCTGGCTGGAGACGCTGCTGGAGGACATGTTCGATACCATGGCGGCCCGCGACGGCGCGGGGCTGGCGGCGCCGCAGATCGGTGTCTCGCGCCGGGTGGTGATCTTCGGCGTGCAGGCCAACCCGCGTTATCCTGAGGTGGAGGAAGTGCCCACCACGGTACTGATCAATCCGGTGATCACCGTACTCGACGACACCCTGGAAGAGGACTGGGAGGGCTGCCTCAGCCTGCCCGGTCTGCGCGGGCGAGTGCCCCGTTTCCGGCGTATCCGCTACGCGGGGCTCGATCAGAACGGCAATCCCATCGAACGCACCGCCGAGGGTTTCCACGCACGCGTGGTGCAACACGAAGTCGATCACCTCGACGGTATTCTCTATCCGCAACGCATGCGCGACCTGCGCAGTTTCGGCTATGAGCAGGAGCTTTTTCCCGAGGCCGACATCTCGCCGCTGGAGTAGCGTACTCAGGCCGCCGGGCGGGTGGACAGCAATTCGATCAGTTCCTCGATCTGGGCGATGCGGCTTGCGCCGTCGGGCAGCGGGCGGTTGATGCGCAGGACCCTCTCGCCGTCGAGGCGAAACTCCCGCGGGCGTTCCTGGATGAGCTTGATGATGGTCATGGGATCGATGTTGGGCTCGTCGCAGAAGCTGATCTTGCCGCCGCGGCTGCCCAGTTCCATCCTGACGATGCCCAGCGGCTGGGCGGTGAGCTTGAGTTCCGCGAGACGGAAGAGGTTGGCGGTGGGCTCGGGCAGCAGACCGAAACGATCGATCATCTCGATCTGCAATTCCTTGAGTTCCTCATGGCTGGCGCAACTGGCGATACGCTTGTAGAGCACAAGCCGTTCATGCACATCGGGCAGGTAGTCCTCGGGGATCAATGCCGGGATCTGCAATTCCACCTCGGCGCCGTGGGTCAGGGTGGCTTCCAGTTCCGGTTCGCGTCCCTCGCGCAGGGCGGTGACGGCGCGCTCCAGCAGTTCGGTATACAGGCTGTAGCCGATCTCCTGCATGTGGCCGCTCTGCTCGTCGCCGAGCAGTTCGCCGGCGCCGCGGATCTCCAGGTCGTGGGTGGCGAGGGTAAAGCCGGTGCCCAGTTCGTGGATGGACTCGATGGCCTCGAGGCGCTTCTCGGCATCGGCGGAGAGCGCCTTGCGGTTGGGGATCACCAGGTAGGCATAGGCGCGGTGATGCGAACGACCAACGCGGCCGCGCAACTGGTAGAGCTGGGCGAGGCCGAAGCGATCGGCGCGGTTGATGACGATGGTATTGGCGCTGGGGATGTCGATGCCGGTTTCGATGATGGTGGTGCACACCAGGATGTTGAAGCGCTGGTGGTAGAAGTCCGACATGATCCTTTCCAGATCGCGCTCGCGCATCTGTCCATGGGCGAAGTTGATGCTTGCCTCCGGCACCAGCTCCTCCAGTCTGGCCACCTGTTTCTCGATGGTCTCTACGTCGTTGTGCAGGAAATAGACCTGGCCGCCGCGCTTTAGCTCGCGCAGACAGGCCTCGCGGATCATCTGCGGATTCCATTCGGCAACGAAGGTCTTGATGGCCAGCCGCCGCGCCGGTGGCGTGGCGATGATGGACAGGTCGCGCAGACCCGAGAGGGCGAAGTTCAGCGTGCGTGGAATGGGCGTGGCGGTGAGGGTCAGGATGTCCACCTCGGCGCGCAGGGCCTTGAAGCGTTCTTTCTGGCGCACGCCGAAACGGTGTTCCTCGTCGATGATCACCAGGCCCAGGTTACTGAAGCGGATATTCCCCTGGATGAGCTTGTGGGTGCCGATGACGATGTCGATCCTGCCGTTCTCCAGCTCGCTGATGACGCGCTCCTGTTCCGCCCGGGTGCGGAAACGCGACAGGGACTCGATGCGCACCGGCCAGTCGGCAAAGCGATCGCGGAAATTGTCCAGGTGCTGCTGGGTCAGCAGGGTCGTCGGCGCCAGCACCGCCACCTGCTTGCCGGCCATGACGGCGATGAAGGCCGCGCGCATGGCGACCTCGGTCTTGCCGAAGCCCACGTCGCCGCAGACGAGATGATCCATGGGCTTGTCCGAGCGCATGCTGGCAATCACCCGGTCGATGGCCGCCTGCTGATCGGGCGTCTCCTCGAAGGGGAAGGCCTCGGCGAAGCGTTCATACTGAAGCTCATCGAAGGGATAGGCAAAACCGTGGCGCGCCTCGCGCCGCGCGTACATGTCCAGCAGTTCGGCGGCGACGTCGCGGATGCGTTCGCTGGCCTTGCGCCTGGCGCGCTCCCACTGGCCACTGCCGAGCTTGTGCAGGGGCGCGCTCTCGGGGCTGGCGCCGGTGTAGCGGCTGATGAGGTGCAGGGAGGCCACTGGCACGTAGAGCTTGTCGCCGCCGGCATATTCGAGGGTAAGAAACTCCTGATCCTGTCCACCCACGGTGAGTCTTTGCAGGCCGAGGAAGCGCCCCACGCCATGTTCCTCGTGCACCACCGGCGCGCCGGTGCTGAGTTCGGCGAGATTGCGGATGATGGCGTCGGCGTCGCGCTGGCTGCGTCGCCGGCGCCGCCGCTGCATGACCTGTTCGCCGAACAACTGTGGCTCGGCGATGACGGCGATATGGGGCTCGCCAAGGGCGAGGCCGTGTTCCAGTGGCGCGACGGTAATGGCGAGGCGTGCCTCGCTGGCGAGGAATTCCTGCCAGCCCGAGACCGTCTGCGGATGCAGGTGTTCGCGCGCGAGGATCTCCAGCAGGTGTTCGCGGCGTCCGGCGGTCTCGGCGGTGAACAGGATGCGCCCGGCGAAGCCGGCGACAAAGTCCAGCAGGGCGCGCGCCGGCACCTCGGCGCGGGGATCGAGGCGCAACTGGGGCGGTGCGTCGGTGGCGAAGTTACAGGCCGCCGTGCCTTCGATCTCGAAGTTCTGCACCTGTACGCGGGGAAAGCGCCGGAATCCGGCGAACAGTTCGTTGACCTGCAGGAAGATCTCGCCGGGCGCCAGCAACGGGCGCTCCACGTCATGGCCCAGCTGTTCGTGGCGGTGGCTGATCTCCTGCCAGAATGCCTCTGCCGCGGCCTCCACCTGGTGGAGCAGGATCAGCAGGGTGTTGTCGGGCAGATAGTCGAAGAGGGTGGCGGTTTCCTCGAAGAACAGCGGCAGGTAATACTCGATGCCCGGTGGCGCCAGCCCATTGCTGACGTCGCGGTAGATGGCCGAGGCGGCAGGATCGCCCTCGAAGCGCATCCGGTAGCGCTGGCGAAAGCGCGTGATGCTGTCCTTGTCGAGGCCGAACTCCCGCGCCGGCAGGATGCGGATGGCCTCCACCGGCGCGGTGGAGCGCTGGCTCTCCGGGTCGAAACGACGGATGCTCTCCACCTCGTCATCGAAGAGCTCGATGCGGAAGGGGTGGCGGCTGCCCATGGGAAAGATGTCGAGGATACTGCCGCGCACGGCAAACTCGCCATGTTCATAGACATTGGCGACACACTGGTAGCCGTTGCGTTCCAGGCGGCTGCGAAAGGCCTCGAGATCGATACGGTCCCCCCTGTCCAGCAGCAGGGTGGTGCGTTCCACGTACTCGCGCGGACTCAGGCGTGTCATGAGGGGCGCCACCGGTGCGATCACCAGGCCCTTTTCGAGACCGGGGAGGCGATGCAGGGCAGTGAGGCGATCGGAGACGATGTCCTGGTGCGGCGAAAAGCTGTCCCAGGGCAGGGTCTCCCAGTCGGAGAAATGCAGCACCGGCAGCTCGTGATCGGCGAGATAGAAGTTCAGCGAGGCGTCCAGCCGCTGGGCGAAGGCGGTGTCCGGCGCCACCACCAGTACCGGCCCGTCGTGGCTGCGTGCCGCCTGGCTGATCACCAGGCCGAGACTGCTGCCGTACAGGCGCCCCCAACGGCCGGCCCGGGCAGGCGAATCGGGCAATACGGGCGAGAAGGGCGAGCAGGGGGCTGGGTCGGACATGGACGGCGGTATCGGCTACGGGCGGCACATTCTAGCCGCTCGCCGCTGGCGGGGAAAGGGGCGCGGGCCGGCGGCGGACTACCTTATTTCGTCGATACGGAACTTCTTCGCCATGATGTGGGGCGTGATCAGGGCATAGCCCTGCTGCTGCCAGTGGGCGAGCTCGGGGATGGCCGAGGGCACGAGCTGGACGAACTCCAGGAAGTCCTCGCGGCGGTAGCCGTAGTCGGCCGCCGCCAGGGAACAGACCTTGAATTCCACGCCGAGACTGGCGTAGTAGCGCATGCGTTCCACCGCGTCCCGGTATTTCTCGTAGTTCCCGCGCACCACGGTGACGATCTCGGTGCCGTGGATGACCACCTTGATGTCCATGAATTCCGGCGCATAACCGTAGGGATCGGCCATCAGCGGTCCCATGAGGGAGCGGATCCAGTAGAGCCCGGCATTGATCTTGTGGGGATCGTCGAAATAGAAATCGAAGACCACCTTCGGTGGATCGTAGGGCGTGGCAACGAACTCGGCGAGTTCGCCGTCGCTTTCCGTGGCCGACGCCGTCATCACCGCCAGCAGGAAAAAGGCAGCAGGAATGATGCGGACATTTCGTCCGCGCTGAGTAGCGGGCCTGCGCATACCATCAGTATAGTTGACGGAAGCCGCGCCGGCCTGCGTGGCGCGGGATCCCGATTCAGGACGGGGTGGCGAGATGGGCGAACCAGCAGGCCAGGCGGCCCTCCAGCCAGTAGCGCGCACGGCCGGGCAGGGTGCCGGCGATGAAGCCCACATGCCCGCCATGGGGAGAGACTTCCATGCGGGTGCTCGCCGAGAGGACCTCGTTGGCGGGAATGCTGTGGGGATACATGAAGGGATCGTCGCGGGCGTGGAGGATGAGACAGGGCACAGTGATGTGGCGCAGGCCCGGCACGCAACACACGCGCTGGTAGTAGTCGTCCACCCCGGCAAAGCCGTGCAGCGGGGCGGTGACGAGATCGTCGTATTCAAAAAAGTTCCGTGCCCGCATGGCGTGATCGAAATCGATGTGCGCACGCAACTGGGCCTCTTTCTGACGCATGGTGTGACGCAGCTTGCGCAACAGGTAGGACTGGTAGATCCGCGAGAAGCCCTGCGAGAGTCGCGAGGCGGCATGGTGCAGGTTGAAGGGAACCGACACCGCCGCCGCGCCGTCGATGCCGGCCTCGGCGCCGCAGTCGCCGAGCCACTTGAGCAGGACGTTGGCGCCGAGGGAAAAGCCGACCATGTAGAGGGGCGTGTGCGGGTATTGCTCGCGCAGCCAGTCGCGCGCCGGCGCGAGATCGGCGGTATCGCCGGAATGGTAGAGGCGTGGCAGGCGGTTGGGCTCGCCGCTGCAACTGCGGAAATGGAACTGCACGGGGTTGAAGCCCTGGCGATGCAGGCTGTGCATGAGACCGGCGGCATAAGGGGAGTGCACCGAGCCGGCGAGGCCGTGCAGCAGCATGATCACCGGCCCCGGTCGGGGCGGCAGGCCGGCGAGATCGATGAAGTCGCCATCGGCCAGTTCCAGGCGGTGCCAGACGAGCGGCAGGCGGGGACGCCGCCGCGCCACCGTGGGCCACAGGGTTTGCAGGTGGGCGTTGCCCAGCCACCAGGCGGCGCGAAAGGGCGCCGCCGCCGGTGTGTCGGCGGCGGCAAGCGTGGCGGCGACGCTGTCCTGCACGCTATTTCCGTGGCGGCTGCGCGGTGGGCCCCGGTGGCTGCCGGCCTACTGGTTCGCGCGGTTCTCGATCAGATCTTCCACCACCGCGGGATCGGCCAGCGTCGAGGTGTCGCCAAGGTTGTCGAGATCGTTTTCGGCGATCTTGCGCAGGATGCGGCGCATGATCTTGCCCGAGCGGGTCTTGGGCAGTCCCGGCGCCCACTGGATGACGTCCGGCTTGGCGATGGGACCGATCTCCTTGCGTACCAGTTCCACCAGTTCCTGTTTCAGCGCATCGGAGGGTTCCACGCCCTTCACCGGGGTGACATAGGCATAGATCCCCTGTCCCTTGATCTCGTGCGGGAAGCCCACCACCGCCGCCTCGGCCACGGCATCGTGCAGCACGAGGGCGCTCTCCACCTCCGCCGTGCCCATGCGGTGACCGGAGACATTGAGGACGTCGTCCATGCGCCCGGTGATCCAGTAGTAACCGTCGGCGTCGCGGCGCGCGCCGTCACCGGTGAAGTAGTAGCCGGGATAGGTCTTGAAATAGGTATCGACGAAACGCTGGTGATCGCCATAGACGGTGCGCATCTGCCCCGGCCAGGGGCGGGTGATGACCAGCGCGCCGCGGGCCTCACCATCACCCTCGATGATCTCGTTGGTGGTGGTGTCCACCAGCGCCGGCACCACGCCGAAGAAGGGACGCGTGGCGGAGCCGGGTTTCAGCGGCGTGGCCCCCGGCAGCGGCGTGATCATGTGGCCGCCGGTCTCGGTCTGCCACCAGGTATCGACGATGGGGCAACGGCCCTCGCCGACGACCTTGTGGTACCACTCCCAGGCCTCGGGGTTGATGGGTTCGCCGACGGTGCCGAGGATGCGCAGGCTCTTGCGCGAGGTCTTCTTCACCGGTTCTTCCCCTTCGCGCATGAGGGCGCGCAGGGCGGTGGGGGCGGTATAGAACACCGTGATGCCGTGCTTGTCCACCACCTGCCAGAAGCGCGAGGCGTCGGGATAGTTGGGCACGCCCTCGAAGAATACCGTGGTGGCGCCGTTGGCCAGCGGGCCGTAGAGCAGGTAGGTGTGGCCGGTGATCCAGCCGACGTCGGCGGTGCACCAGTAGATGTCGTCGTCGTGCAGGTCGAATGTATATTTCGTCGTGATGGCGGCATAGACCAGGTAGCCACCGGTGGTGTGCAGCACGCCCTTGGGCTTGCCGGTGGAGCCGGAGGTATAGAGGATGAAGAGGGGATCCTCGGCGTCCATTTCCTCGGCCTCGCACTGGTCGGAGGCGTCGGCCACGCCCTCGTGGTACCAGACGTCACGACCTTCTTCCCAGTGGATGTCACCACCGGTGTGCCGCACGGTGACCACCGTGTGCACCTTGGGACAGGCACTGAGTGCTTCGTCGGTATTGGCCTTGAGGGGGACCTTCTTGCCGCCGCGCACGCCCTCGTCGGCGGTGATGACCACGCGGCAGTCGGAATCGAGGATGCGATCCTTGAGCGACTCGGGGGAGAAACCGCCGAAGACCACGGAGTGCACCGCGCCGATGCGCGCGCAGGCGAGCATGGCGTAGCCGGCCTCGGGGATCATGGGCATGTAGATGCACACGCGGTCTCCTTTCTTCACCCCGCGTGCCTTGAGCAGGTTGGCCAGCTTGCACACTTCCGCGTGCAGCTCGCGGTAGGTGATCTTTTTGTCCGTGGCGGGATCGTCGCCCTCCCAGATGATGGCCACCTGGTCGCCGCGTGTTTCAAGGTGACGGTCGATGCAGTTCCACGCGACGTTGAGCTTGCCGCCCTCGAACCAGCGGATGTGCAGGTCGTTCTGGTCATAGCTCCAGTCGAGGACCCGCTCCCAGGGCTTGAACCAGGTGACGAATGCCTCCGCCTGCTCCGCCCAGAAACCCTCGGGGTCGTCCACCGAGCGGCGGTACATCTGCTGGTATTGTTCTGCGGTGATATGGGCCCGGCTGGCGATGGCCGGGGGTACTTCGTAGACCCTGGATTCTGACATTGGCCTGTCTCCCGTGGTTATTATTACGCCGGTGGTGCGCCGGATGGATGCGGCGGCCTGGATGCCCGAGGCTGGCATACCGATTTTACACATTCGCGCGCCGCAGAAAAGCGGCATGCGCTCACCCGCTTCGGTGAGTACCTTTGGGCGAGGCCGGACGCGCCCGCTCAGTCGCTGCGCAGGCGACGGCGTTCGCGGTCGATGGCGATGATGAATCGCTGGATGGCGGCATTCATGCGCGGCGGCAGGGACTGGAACTGGCAGCCGATGCGCTGCACCTCCTTTCCGCTGTTGAGCTTGACGTGGTAGCGGTTGCGTACCTCGGCGCTGGTTTCCACCTCGCCGTGCTCCAGCAGGGTGGCGCTGAGGCTGGCGATGGGGGTGGTGGGCGGCAGATCCACGCGGTTGCTCTCATCGAGCAGGCATACGCCCCCGGAGCTGATGTCCACCAGTTGCAGGTCCAGCTTCTCGCCGTCTTCGAGCCGCAGGCGCACCGGGATGTGCATGCTCAGCGGGATGGACTGGCGGAAGGTCTCGCGCCGTTGCAGGCGCAAGAGCTTGTGCGGCAGGTTGACGCACAGGGCCTCTTCACCCTCGAAGCGGCAGGAACGAATGCCTTCGCTGATGAACTGGACCTTGACGGAATTGTGGGTGGTGACGCCCACCATGCGATCCGCGGCGATGAGCTGGCGGGTGCGTTCCGCGTCGGGGCCCTTCTCGAACACCACCAGGCGGCGCTCGGGATCCACGTGGATGACGGTGGTGAGGAGAAACTCGCTGCCGCCGGCGAAATAGGCCGTTACCATGTTGCCGGCCTTCATGAGATCACGAAAGATGCGCAGTTTCTCCGGATCCGTCTCAACCAGGAACTGTGCGTTTTCGTCGAACGCCGATTTTTCCAGAACTTCCTGTCGTTCTTCCACTGTTACTACTGCGTCACCGGGTTGGGGAAAGGGTTAGCGGGGCCTGCTGCCACCGAACAGGCGTGCCCACCAGCGACGACGGTTACCGGCCGGCGGCAGGGCCTGTTGCAAATCGACGGGCGCCTCCAGCGACAGGATCCAGCCGGGCAGCGGCGGATTGTCACTGAAGCCACAGACCACGCCGAGATTGCCGGGATCGTAGATCTTGATGAAGGCGGGATCCTGCAGGTCGTCGGCATAGACGATACCGCAATAGTCCTCCTCGTGCTCCCTGCGCAACAACTGGTCTATCTCGCGGAGGAAATGGTCGAGCTGTTCCCGGCTGGCGGGCGCATCGGGCGGGGTTTCACCGACGGCGTAGAGATACCAGTGCTTGTCGTGCTGCGCACGCAGCGTCTGCCACAGGGCATCGAGCTGCTGCCAGCGCAGCACGCCGCTGAAGGCGCCACGGAAGCGGTGGAGGAAGTCCGTCGTCGGGCTGGCAGGCTGCGTTGCCGTCATGTTGTTCTCTGATTTTCCGGGGCGGCTGGTGGTGCCGACCATTATATAGGGTTCAGCGCGGTACCTGAACCATATCGGCCGGCGCGCCCGAGAATAAAGGCGGCGCGGGTCGGCCCATCTCGCGGGGGATCCGTGCCGCCTGCCAGTGGCCATGGGCCCAGTCCCAGAGCGCCGACAGGGGCGCGCGCGCCAGCTCCGCCGGCACGGGCTGGCCAAGGAAGCGCAGCGCGGCATGCAGCGTCTCGCTGGCGCGGGCGGGATCCACCGGGCGCGCGCCGGTCTGCTTGCTGAGTTTCTCGCCGCCGGCGAGGGTGGCCACCGGCGTGTGCAGGTAGTCCGGCCGGGGCAGGCCCAGTCGCTGCTGCAGGAAGATCTGGCGCGGCGTGGAAGCCAGCAGGTCGCTGCCGCGCACCACGTGGGTGATCCCCTGGAAGGCATCATCCACCACCACGGCGAGCTGGTAGGCAAACAGGCCGTCGCGGCGGCGCAGGACGAAGTCCCCCACCTCGCGGGCGAGCTGCTGCGCCTGCGGTCCCTGCACGGCATCCTCGAAGCGGATCAGCACGTCGTCCACCGGCAGCCGCCAGGCGACATCGGTCTCGTCGGCGGGGGGCCGGCGTCGGCAGGTGCCGGGATAGACGGAACCCGCTTCCCCCGGCGCGCCGGCTCCCGCCGCCGCGCGCAGGCTGGCGCGGCTGCAGTTGCAGGCGTAGAGGCCGGCGTGCTCGCGCAGCCATTGCCAGTGCTCGGCATAGGCGGCATGGCGGCTGCTCTGGTAGAGCACCGGCTCGTCGGACTCCATGCCGAAGGCCGCCAGGGTGCGCAGGATGTGATCGGCGGCGCCGGGCATCTCGCGCGGCGGATCCAGATCCTCCATGCGCACCAGCCACGCGCCGCCCTGCGCCCGCGCCTCCAGGTAGCTCGCCAGCGCCGCCACCAGCGAGCCGAAATGCAGCGGCCCGGTGGGCGAGGGCGCAAAGCGTCCGCGATAGGCAGGCGCGCCGTCGCTCAGGTATACCACCGGCAGAAGTCCTCCAGCGCCGCGCGCGGCAGGCGATACTGATTGACCGCCGCCTCGGGATCGGCATGGCCGAGGGCCATGCCGCACACCAGCATGAGATCGTCCTCCAGGCCCAGCAGCTCGCGCACGATGTCGGGGTAATCGGCGATGGAGGCCTGCGGGCAGGTGGCCAGCCCCTCGGCCAGGGCGGCGAGCATGACGTTTTGCAGGAACATGCCCATGTCCAGCCAGGAGCCGGTGGCCACGCCGCGGGGCAGGAAGAACAGCAGTGCCCGCGGTGCGCCGAAGAAGCTGTAGTTGTTGCGCCAGGCGATCTCGCGCGCCTGCGGATCGTCTTTCGACACCCCCAGGGCCTGGTAGAGGCGCAGACCGCATTCCCGGCGTCGCGAGCGGAAGGGTTCCTCCCATCTGGCGGGATAGTAGGCGTAGTCCGGCGCCGGCTCCCGGCCCTCGGCGCGCGCGGCGAGCAGGGCCTGCGTCAGGCGCGCGCGGGTCTCGTCACGCAGCACCGCCACCTGCCAGGGCTGGGTATTGACGCCGGAGGGGGCCCAGCGGGCGGTCTCGATGATGCGCCGCACGCTGGCGTCGTCCACCGGCTCGGGCAGGAAGGCCCGCGTGGCGCGACGTTGGGTGATGGCGGTGAGGATGTCCATGGCTGGCGGATCCCGTGGTGGTGATGGGTGACAGTCTAAAGAAATCGCCGGGCCTGCCGAAATACTACCCAGCAGCGGCCGTTTCATTCTATCAGGAGAAGACCATGACGGAGACCACGAAGATCGATGAAGACGTCGTAGTCATTCGTGGCGTGCGCGAGGACGGCAACAAGTTTCGTCCCAGCGACTGGATCGAGCGCATTTCCGCCACCCTGGCGAGCTTCGGCCGCGACCAGCGTCTGAACTACGCGCGCGCGGCGCAGCCCTGCGTGGTCAAGGGCGAGCGCTGCCTGGTGGTGGAACGGGGACTCCGCGAGAGCAACCCGGCGGCCTACGAGTTCATCATGGGCTTTGCGCGCGACAACAAGCTGTGTGTCTTCGAGGATCGCCGCACCCGCCAGGTGGCGGTGAGCAGGGAACGCCGCCAGTCCGCCTGAGAAGGCTTCCCGCCGCGCATGAAAAAGGGGCCGCCAGGCCCCTTTGTCGTTCTCGCCGTCCGTGCGGCTCAACCCATCTGGCGTTCCTTGATCTCGGCCAGCGTCTTGCAGTCGATGCACAGGTTGGCGGTGGGACGCGCTTCGAGGCGACGGATGCCGATCTCCACGCCGCATTCTTCACAATAACCGTAGTCGCCGCTGCCCAGGGCGTTGATGGCCTCGTCGATCTTCTTGATGAGCTTGCGTTCGCGATCACGCGTGCGCAACTCCATGGTGAATTCCGATTCCTGGGTTGCGCGATCATTGGGATCGGGGAAATTGGCAGCCTCGTCCTGCATGTGATGCACGGTGCGATCCACTTCTTCCATGAGTTCCTTCTTCCAGGACAGGAGGATGTTGCGGAAATGCTCGATATGGTTTTCGTTCATGTACTCCTCCCCCTTCTTCAGGACGTAGGGGGTGAAGTCGTCGAAGCCCTGCGAGGCGGAGCGCTGCCTGGCGGATGTCTTCGAGCCTTTCTTCGCGGCCTTCTTCGCCGCGCTCTTTTTGGCGGCAGTCTTTTTCGCGGGCGCCTTTTTCTTCACCGCGCTCTTCTTTTTCGCGGTGGTCTTTTTCGCCGTGGTTTTCTTCGCCGTCTTCTTTGCGGTCTTCTTGCCGGCAGTCTTCTTCGCGGGCGCCTTCTTTTTCACCGCGCTCTTCTTTTTCGCGGTGGTCTTTTTCGCCGTCTTCTTCGCGGGCGCCTTTTTCTTTACCGCGGCCTTCTTTCTGGCGGCGGTCTTCTTACTCGCTGTTTTCTTCGCGGGCATCTTGGAACTTCTCCTGCCGGTTGCCGTCCTGACAAAATCAAACGCGCTTTAATAACAAAAAGCGGCCTGCAAAGCAATAAATCGGTATAAATGCGGTCATTTTCTGGCCGGGGGCTAAAATACCACATCCCGGCCCAGAGAATATACGGCCCATGGCACGGTGATTCTTGCGCCCGCCTCGGGTACCCTGTGGCGCCATGCAAAGCCTGCACCCAAACATGCAACCACGAGGAGAAAACCGCACATGCCCACGCCAGACCTGAAGGCCCTGTTGTTCGACGTCGACGGTACCCTGGCGGACACTGAGCGTGACGGTCACCGGGTGGCCTTTAATCTCGCCTTCCGGGAAGCGGGACTCGACTGGGAATGGGACGTGGCCCTCTACGGCAAGCTGCTGGCGGTCACCGGCGGCAAGGAGCGCATCCGCTATTACCTGGAACAGTTCAACCCCGGGTTCAGCCCCCCGGCGGATCGGGACGCCTTCATCGCCGGCCTGCATGCGGCCAAGACCGCCCACTACACCCGCCTGCTGGCGGAGGGCGCCATCCCCCTGCGCCCGGGGGTGGCGCGCCTGCTGCGCGAGGCCCGCGACGCGGGCCTGCGCCTGGCCATCGCCACCACCACCACCCCGGCCAACGTCACCGCCCTCATCGACCACACCCTGGGCCACGCGGCGCTGGACTGGTTCGAGGTCATCGCCGCCGGGGACGTGGTGCCGGCCAAGAAGCCCGCGGCGGACATCTTTCTCTGGGCGCTGGAGCGGCTCGGCCTGCCGTCCGAGGCCTGCCTCGCCTTCGAGGACTCCCGCAACGGCATCCTCGCCGCCCACGGCGCGCGCCTTCCCACCCTGGTGACGGTCAACGACTACACGCGGGAGGACGATTTCGACGACGCCCTGCTGGTGCTGGACCAGCTGGGCGAGCCCGGCGCGCCGTTTACGGTGCTGGGCGGCCGGCTCGGGGGACTGCTGGACGGGCAGGGGGACGGCATCCCGCATCAGGGGGTGGTGGACACCGCGCTGCTGCGCGCGCTCCATGTTCGCCATCACCGCCGCCAGGTGGCCTGAGACCGGGCCGTGACGGGGAGCCTGCGCAGCGCCCGGCGCAACCGCGCGATCCAGCCCTTCCATGTCATGGCCCTGCTGGCCCGCGCCCGCGAGCTGGAGGCCGCCGGGCGCGACATCGTCCACATGGAGATCGGCGAGCCCGACTTCCCCACCCCCGAGCCGGTCATGCAGGCCGCCCGCACGGCCCTCTCCACCGGGGCGGGGCAGGGGGCCACGCACTACACCCCGGCGCTGGGTTTGCCCGCCCTGCGCGAGGCTGTCGCCGCCTGGTACCGGGATCGCTTCGCCGTCTCGGTGGATCCGGCCCGCGTCGTCATCACTCCCGGCGCCTCGGGCGCCCTGTTGCTCCTCACCGGCCTGCTGGTGGATCGCGATGAGCAGGTGCTGATGGCCGATCCTGGCTATCCCTGTAATCGCCATTTCGTGCGTTTCGTGGAGGGACGGGCGGGCCTTATCCCGGTGGGGCCGGAAACCGGCTACCAGCTCACCACCGAACTGCTGGCCGCCCACTGGGAGGCGGACACCGTCGCCGCGCTGGTGGCCTCGCCCTCCAATCCCACCGGCACCTGCATCGCGCCCGACGAGCTGGCGAAGATGGCGGCCTTCGCGCGCTCGCGCGACGCCTGGCTGCTGGTGGACGAGATCTACCAGGCGCTGGTCTATGGGCGGGAGCCGGCCACGGTGCTGGCGGTGAGCGACGAGGTATTCGTCATCAACAGCTTTTCCAAGTATTTCTGCATGACCGGCTGGCGCCTCGGCTGGCTGGTGGCGCCCCCCGAGGCCGTGCCGGCGCTGGACCGCCTGGCGCAGAACCTGTTCCTCGCCGCCTCCACCCCCGCCCAGCATGCCGCGCTGGCCGCCTTCGGCGCCGAGAGCCGCGCCATCCTCGAAGCCCGGCGGGCGGAGTTCGCCGCGCGCCGCGACTTCCTGCTGCCGGCCCTGCAGGGGCTGGGCCTCGAGGTGGCCGTGGCGCCCGAAGGGGCCTTCTACATCTACGGGGACTGCAGGGACTGGCTGGCCAGGACCGGCGCGGCAGACAGCATGGCGCTGGCCGAGCGGTTGCTGGAAGAGGCGGGCGTGGCGGTGACCCCCGGGGTGGACTTCGGCAGCCACCGGGCCGGTGAGCACCTGCGCTTTGCCTATACCACCTCGCTGCCGCGCCTCGAGGCGGGCGTGGCGCGCCTGGCGCGTTTTCTCGCCGACGCCTGATTCAGCCGGCTTCCATGGGGCGCTTCAGGCGGCGGCTTCGGCCTCCGCGTCGCGGAACTTCTCCAGCCACATGGCCGTGGCCCCCGCCACCGCCACCGGCATGGCGATGAAGTTGAGCAGCGGCACCATGGTGGCCAGGGTCACCGCGCCGCCGAAGCCCAGGGTCATCATGCGCTGGCTGGCGGCGGTCTGGCGCACCTCGCGGAAACCCATGCCGCGATTGTCCATGGGATAGTCCAGGTATTCCAGCGACATCATCCAGGCGCCGAACAGGGGCCAGTAGATGGGCGCCAGCAGGTTGATCACCGGCACGAAGGAGAGCAGCAGCAGCGGGATGGCCCACAGCAGGAAGTAGCCCCACTTTTTCAGTTCCTTGAGCAGCGCGCGCAGGGCCTCGGCCCACAGGCTGCGCCCGCCCTCCGGGGGCTTGCGCCCGGTGAGGTGTTCCTCCACCGCGGCGGAGAGATAGCCGTTGAAGGGCGAACCAATGAGGTTGGCCACCATGGTGAAGGTGAAGAACAGGATCAGGCCGATGGTTACCGCGAACAGCACCCACAGGACCCATTCCAGCCAGAACAGCCAGTCCCACAGCTCCGGCACCACGCTGTCCACCCAGCCGCTGAACTCGCCGCTCACCCAGGTGATGGCCCAGGCGAACAGCAGTACGTTGATGGTCAGCGGAATGGCCACCCAGCGTTTCACGCCGGGCTTGAAGATGAGTTCGAGACCGCGAAAGAAGAAGCCGAAGCCGGTGAAGGGATTGGTCATGGCACTGTCGTCTTATGGGTTGTTGTTGTCGGATCCGTCGCCGGCCGCCGGCAGGCCGCCGCGGGCGAGCCGCGCCGCGCCGCAGGCGGCCTCGTCGTGGCGGGCATCGAGAAAGGGGACGCCCAGCAGGCGCTGGCGCATGCGTGTCCACGCCGGGTTGCGGCTGCCGCCGCCGACGCTGCGCAGGCTCACCGGCCAGGGCGCGCCCAGCTCGCCGAGACGGCGGTAGCCAGTGTATTCAATTTGCGCCATGCCTTCCAACAGGCCCTGGAAGAAGCGCGCGTCGTCGTCGGGGCGCGGGACCAGGCGCGGCGCGAGCCGGGGATCGTTGACCGGGAAGCGTTCCCCCGGCCGGCACAGGGGATAGTAGTCCAGCCCCGTGGGCTGCTCCGGCTGGAGTCGCGGGGTGAGGGCGGCCATTTCGGCGTCGCTGAAGAACTGCCGCAGCACCGCGCCGCCGCTGTTGGAGGCGCCGCCCGCCAGCCACAGATCACCGAGGCGGTGACTGTAGATGCCGTAGTCCTCCGCCACCACCGGCCGGGTGGCGAGCACCTTGAGCACCAGCGTGGAACCCAGCGAGGTGACCGCCTCGCCGGGCCGGCTGGCGCCGGTGGCGAGGAAGGCCGCGGTGCTGTCAGTGGTGCCCGCCGCCACCGTGGCCCCGGCGGGCAGGCCGGTTTCCTCCGCGGCGCCCCGCGCCAGCCTGCCGATGGGGCTGCCGGGGGGGTGCGCCACCGGCAGGCAGCGGGTGGGCAGGATCTCCTCCAGCCAGTCGGGCCAGCGGCGCGCCACGACGTCGTAGCCGGACTTCAGGGCGTTGTTTTCGTCGCTGTGACCGAAGTCGCCGCACAGGCGGCCAGCCAGCCAGTCGGCCTGGTGCAGGAAGCGGTGGGCCCGGGGGTAGTGCCGGCGCAGCCACAGGATGCGCGCCAGCCCCGGCAGGCCGGCGAGGGGGAGGGCCGTTGGCGGGGCCTCGCGCCGGTCGT
>Ga0256830_1001448_pt1 | contig 16836 bp, 14 predicted proteins | sample 128326metaG_FD_190537 | JGI IMG/M metagenome (GOLD analysis project Ga0256830, IMG submission 190537) | Hydrothermal vent microbial communities from Lau Basin, Pacific Ocean - 128-326 | ecosystem: Environmental > Aquatic > Marine > Hydrothermal vents | place: Pacific Ocean: Lau Basin | collected... | reverse complement strand
ATTCAAATTCGCCGTAAAGACGCAGAGAACGCAAAGAAAGCTTTTCAAGATTTCTCCTTGCGCCATTGCGTTGAATGACAACGCCGTTGTCGGTGGGGTTCACTGCGCTCACCGCCATCCTACGGGGGGCTCCGTTCGGTAGGGTGGGGTGAACGAAGTGAACCCCACCAAAAACCGGTAAGGTTTTCTTCTTCCTGTCAAGTCTTGACAGCCTTTTTCCACCGTCCCACTGCAACTTTCACGCCGTTTCATTTTCCGCATTCAGACGCTTTTCTGAACGCCCCGCAATGCGTATGATTGTCGGCCCCTGTCTCTTTGAGCATGCGTTCGAATCGTGTCGTCAGCCGTATTGAAGATCGGACCCTACGCGTTGCCCAATAACCTGGTGCTGGCGCCCATGGCGGGCGTGACCGACCGGCCTTTCCGGCAGCTGTGCAGGCGCCTGGGCGCGGGGCTGGCGGTGTCCGAAATGGTGTCGTCCAATTCGGCGCTGTGGGGCAGCCGGCAGACGCTGCGGCGCATGGACCACGCGGGCGAGCCGGAACCGGTCTCCATCCAGATCGCGGGCGCCGATCCGGCCATGATGGCCGAGGCGGCACGATTCAACGTGGAGCGCGGTGCGCAGATCATCGACATCAACATGGGCTGTCCGGCCAGGAAGGTCTGCAACGTCATGGCCGGTTCGGCGCTGCTGCGTGACGAGGCGCTGGTGGGGCGCATTCTCGACGCCGTGGTGGCGGCCGTGGACGTGCCGGTAACGCTCAAGATCCGCACCGGCTGGGATCCGCAGCACCGCAACGCGGTGTCGGTGGCGCGTATCGCCGAGCAGGCCGGCGTGCAGGCGCTGGCGGTGCACGGCCGCACCCGGGCCTGCGGCTACCGCGGCGAGGCGGAATATAAAACGATCCGGCGCATCAAGGAGACAGTGGCCATTCCCGTCATCGCCAACGGCGACATCGGCAGCCCGCAGAAGGCGCGCGAGGTGCTGGACTGCACGGGGGCGGATGCGGTCATGATCGGGCGGGCGGCACAGGGGCGCCCGTGGATTTTCCGGGAAATGCAACATTACCTGTCGACCGGCAAGCTGCTGCCGGAGCCGGAAGTGGAGGAGATACGAAAAATCATGAAACACCACTTGCAGAACCTTTACGACTTCTATGGTGAGTACACCGGCGTGCGGGTGGCGCGCAAGCATATCGCCTGGTACAGCAAGGGGCACCGCGACGGGGCCGCTTTCAGGCAGCAGGTCAACCGGGTGGAGACCAGCGCAGAACAGTTGCGCATGGTCGACGCCTTTTTCGACAGCGTGGCGGAAACCCGGGGTCTGGCGGCATGAGCGCGGTGATCAGCGGGGGTAATCTGGCCATGGAAAAACTGCCCAAACGTGAACGCCGCAGGCAGCCGCTGCGCGCCTGCGTGCAGTCGGCGCTGGAACTCTATTTCATGGACCTCGACGGCCATGCCACGGACGGGGTCTACGACATGGTCATCGGCCAGGTCGAGCACGCCATGCTGGAGAGCGTCATGGCCCACACCCGCGGCAACCAGACCCGCGCCGCCGAAGTGCTGGGCATCAACCGCAGCACCCTGCGCAAGAAGCTGAAGCTGTACGGACTGCTGTGAATTATTTGTTCAACCACAAAGGCGCACAAAGGCGCACAAGGTAAAAAAGCAATAAATTGTTTTTTGGTCTTCCTTCGTGTGCCTTCGTGCGCCCTTGTGGTTGATGAGCATCCCCAACCAGGAAACCCGGACCTGAAATGAATCCCATCCAACGCGCACTGATCAGCGTCTCCGACAAGACCGGCATCGTCGATTTCGCCCGCGCCCTGCACCAGGCCGGCGTCGAGATCCTGTCCACCGGCGGTACTGCGAAACTGCTGGCCGACGAGGGTATCCCGGTGGTCGAGGTATCCGACTACACCGGCTTTCCTGAAATGATGGCCGGCCGTGTCAAGACCCTGCACCCGAAGATCCACGGCGGCATCCTGGGCCGGCGCGGCACCGACGACGCGGTGATGGCCGAACACGGTATCCCGCCCATCGATCTGGTGGCGGTCAACCTCTACCCCTTCGAGCAGACGGTTGCCAGGTCCGACTGCGACCTGTCCATGGCCATCGAGAACATCGACATCGGCGGTCCCACGCTGCTGCGGGCGGCAGCCAAGAACCACGCCGCCGTCACCGTGGTGGTGGACAGCGCCGACTATCCGCGGGTGCTGGAAGAGATGGCGGCCAATCAGGGCGCGGTCAGCGACGCCACCCGCTACCGGCTGGCGGTCAAGACCTTCGGGCATACGGCGCGCTACGACGGTGCCATCGCCAACTACCTGGGTGCGCGCAACCCCGATGGCACGCAGGAAGACTTCCCCGCCACCCTCAGCCTGCAGTTCCGCCGTGCGCAGGCCATGCGCTATGGCGAGAACCCGCACCAGAAGGCCGCCTTCTTCGTCGAACACCAGGGCGGCGAAGCCTCGGTGGCGACCGCGCGCCAGCTGCAGGGCAAGGAACTGTCCTACAACAACGTGGCCGATACCGATGCCGCGCTGGAATGCGTCAAGCAGTTCGGCGAGGGTCCGGCCTGCGTCATCGTCAAGCATGCCAATCCCTGCGGCGTGGCCTGCGGCGACAGCCTGCTGGATGCCTACGACCGCGCCTACCGCACCGACCCCGAGTCGGCCTTCGGCGGCATCATCGCCTTCAATGGCGAACTGGATGCGGCCACCGCGGCGGCGATCATCGACCGCCAGTTCGTGGAGGTGATCATCGCACCGGAGATCGCGGACGATGCACTGCCGCTGCTGGCGGCCAAGAAAAACCTGCGCGTGCTGGCCTGCGGCCGGTGGTCGCCGGAGGGTGCGCCGCGCCTGGATTTCAAGCGCGTCAACGGCGGCCTGCTGGTGCAGGACGCGGATCTGGCGCTGTTGAAGGAAACGAAGGTTGTCACCACGCGCGCACCCGGTGACGAGGAAATGAGGGACCTGCTGTTTGCCTGGCGGGTGGCCAAGTTCGTCAAGTCCAACGCCATCGTGTACGGCAAGGACGGTATGACCATCGGCGTCGGCGCCGGCCAGATGAGCCGCGTCAACAGTGCCCGCATCGCGGCCATCAAGGCCGGCCACGCGGGCCTGGAAGTGAAGGGGTCGGTGATGGCCTCCGACGCCTTCTTCCCGTTCCGCGACGGCATCGACCAGGCCGCCAGGGCCGGTATCACCGCTGTCATCCAGCCAGGCGGCTCGATGCGCGACGAGGAAGTCATCGCCGCCGCGGACGAACACGGCATGGCGATGGTGTTCACCGGCATGCGGCATTTCAGGCATTGATTTTTTATGGCCACGGAAGGCACGGAAAACACGGAAAAAAACAGTAATCAGGACCCGCGCTTCGCGCGTGGTCCCGGAAGAAGTATTGTCCGTGTTTTCCGTGCTTTCCGTGGCCATCCCTCTTAAGGAGCAGGCTGGATGAAAGTACTGGTCATCGGCGGCGGCGGCCGCGAGCATGCACTGGCGTGGAAGGCGGCGCAGTCGCCGAAGGTGGACAAGGTGTTCGTTGCGCCCGGCAATGCCGGCACGGCGCGCGAGCCCGGCCTCGAGAATATCGCCGTCGGCGCCGAGGATGTCGATGCACTGCTGGACTTCGCCCGCTCGGAGACGGTCGATCTCACCATCGTCGGCCCCGAGGCGCCGCTGGTGGCGGGCGTGGTGGACCGCTTTCGCGACGCCGGTCTGCGCATTTTCGGGCCCGACGCGGCGGCGGCGGAACTGGAGGGTTCGAAGGCCTTCACCAAGGACTTCCTGGCCCGCCACGGCATTCCCACCGCTGCCTACGGCAATTTCACCGACCTCGACGAGGCCATCGCCCATATCCGCGCGCAGGGTGCCCCTATCGTGGTCAAGGCCGATGGCCTGGCCGCCGGCAAGGGTGTGATTCTGGCGCAGACCGAGGACGAGGCCATCGCCGCCTGCCGCGACATGCTGGCCGGCAACGCCTTTGGCGAGGCGGGCCACCGGGTGGTGATCGAGGAGTTCCTGAGCGGCGAGGAAGCCAGCTTCATCGTCATGGTGGACGGCGAGCACGTGTTGCCGCTGGCCACTTCCCAGGACCACAAGGCGCGCGACGACGGCGACACCGGTCCCAATACCGGTGGCATGGGCGCCTATTCGCCGGCGCCGGTGGTCACGCCCGAACTGCACCAGCGCATCATGGATGAGGTGATCCACCCGACCGTGCGCGGCATGGCGGCCGACGGCCGGCCATACACCGGTTTTCTCTATGCCGGCCTGATGATCGGCGCAGACGGCACGCCCAGGGTGCTGGAATACAACGTGCGCTTCGGCGACCCCGAGACCCAGCCCATCATGCTGCGCCTCAAATCCGACCTGGTCGAACTCTGCGAGGCGGCGCTGGACGGGCGTCTGGACCGGGTACAGGCCGACTGGGACCCGCGCGCCTCGCTGGGCGTGGTGCTGGCAGCCGGCGGCTATCCGGGCAGCTACCGCAAGGGCGACGTCATCGAAGGGCTGGAGGGCGCGGTCGGCGAGGGCCTCAAGGTGTTTCACGCCGGCACCGCCGAGGCGGACGGGAACATCGTGACCGCCGGCGGCCGCGTGCTCTGTGCCTGTGCACTGGGTGACACGGTGGCCGAGGCGCAGCGGCGCGCCTATGAGCTGGTGCAGAAGATTTCCTGGCCGGACATGTATTACCGGAAAGACATCGGCCACCGCGCGATCGGGCGGTAATTTCCCCGACAGGCGGTCGGCCGGGAGAACGCGGTGGGTTTGCAGCCGCCGTATCGGCTTTCACCCGTAGGGTGGGGTGAGCGCAGCGAACCCCACCATCAACCCCGGCTTCTATCTTTCACTCCGCTCTCCAAAGCAACCTTCGTACTCCCGCCCATCACCCGCCCAGTCCTCCGGGTAGATCCCCGCCCCGACATATTTATGAAAACTCGACCACGGCCAGTCGATCACGCGCTGCACCAGTCCGTGTTTGAGCGGGTTGATATGAATGTAATCGAAATGCTTCCGGTAATCCCGGTCATTCCTGATCTCGTGTTCCCAGAAACGCCGCTGCCACAGGCCGCATTCGCCCTTGCGCCGGCGGCTGCGACAGGCAGCATGCCGGCCTGAAGGCAGGGAACGCGAAAACGCGCTTTTTATCAATGACCAGCGGGTGGAATAGTCATCGTCGTCAACGGGCAGTGTCCACAGTGCGTGCAGGTGATCGGGCAGTATGACGATGGCGTCGATGGTTACCGGACGGGACGCGGCCACCTTGCAGATGGCGTTACGCAGATTGGCGATGTGGCGGGTTAGCAGGTCCTGTTGCCGGTGGGCGAGAGTGACGGTGAAGAAGTAGCAGCCCCCCTTGGTGCGGGCACGACGGTAGTTCGGCATCCTTGCCTCCTGGTAGTTGTGTTTTCTCCCTTGGGTCGATGGTGGGGTTCGCTGCGCTCACCCCACCCTACGGCGGCTCCGGTGGTTCCCGGTAGGGTGGGGTGAGCGCAGCGAACCCCACCGCAAGCCCCCCGGTTTTACCGCTTCATCGAATCGAAGAACTCGTCGTTGGTCTTGCTGTCCTTCAACCGGTCCAGCAGGAACTCCATGGCGGCGATGTCTTCCATGGGGTGCAGCAGCTTGCGCAGGATCCACACCTTCTGCAGTTCGTCGGGCTTGGTCAGCAGTTCCTCGCGGCGGGTGCCGGAGCGGTTGATGTTGATGGCCGGGTAGACGCGCTTCTCGGCGATCTTGCGGTCCAGGTGGATCTCCATGTTGCCTGTGCCCTTGAACTCTTCGTAGATGACATCGTCCATGCGCGAGCCGGTTTCCACCAGGGCGGTGGCGAGGATGGTCAGGCTGCCGCCTTCCTCGATGTTGCGGGCGGCGCCGAAGAAGCGCTTGGGACGGTGCAGGGCGTTGGCGTCGACGCCGCCGGTCAGCACCTTGCCCGAGGACGGCACCACGGTGTTGTAGGCGCGCGCCAGGCGGGTGATGGAATCCAGCAGGATGACCACGTCGCGTTTGTGCTCGACCAGGCGCTTGGCCTTCTCGATGACCATTTCAGCGACCTGCACGTGGCGGCTGGCCGGTTCGTCGAACGTCGATGAAACCACCTCGCCGCGCACGGAGCGTGCCATTTCCGTGACTTCCTCCGGCCGCTCGTCGATCAGCAGCACGATCAGGTAGCACTCCGGGTGGTTGGTGGTGATGGACTGCGCCACGTTCTGCAACAGCATGGTCTTGCCGGCCTTGGGCGGCGACACGATGAGACCTCGCTGGCCCTTGCCGATGGGCGCCGCCAGGTCGATGACGCGTGGCGTGATGTCCTCCGTGCTGCCGTTGCCCAGCTCCAGTTTGAGGCGCTCGGTGGGGTGCAGCGGGGTGAGGTTCTCGAACAGTACCTTGCCCTTGGCATTCTCCGGCGGTTCGTAGTTGATCTCGTTGACCTTCAGCAGCGCGAAGTAGCGCTCGCCATCTTTCGGCGGCCGGATCTTGCCCGACACCGTGTCGCCGGTGCGCAGGCCGAAGCGGCGGATCTGGCTGGGCGACACATAGATGTCGTCGGGACCCGCCAGGTAGGAACTGTCGGCCGAGCGCAGGAAGCCGAAACCGTCCTGCAGGATTTCCAGCACGCCGTCGCCGAAAATATCCTCACCGCTCTTGGCGTGTGACTTGAGGATGGAGAAGATGACGTCCTGCTTGCGCGAGCGCGCGCCTTCTATGCCCATGGACTGGGCGATCTTGATCAGTTCGGATGCAGGTTTCTGTTTGAGTTCGGTCAGATTCATAGTCGTTTTGTGTCTGTCTGGTTGGGTGGATACGTGCCGCCCGAACGGGCAGGACGCGGTGGGTGTCTTAAGTTGTGGATGGCTTGCCTGAAGGCTTTTCTTCAATGGGCCGGGAAACCATTTCCCCGGCCCGCGTGTTTGGTAGTGTCGGCCATTCCGGCCGCCGGTTAAATGTTCGTGTCGATAAAGGCGGTCAGCTGCGACTTGGACAGGGCACCGACCTTGGTGGCCTCCACGTTGCCGTTCTTGAACAGCATCAGGGTCGGGATGCCGCGTATGCCGTATTTGGGCGGCGTCTGCGGGTTCTCGTCGATGTTCAGCTTGGCGACCTTGATCCTGCCGTCGTACTCGTCCGCGATCTCGTTGAGGATGGGGGTGATCATCTTGCAGGGACCGCACCATTCGGCCCAGTAGTCGACCAGCACCGGTTCGCTGGATTCCAGAACCTCCTGCTGGAAGGAATCGTCGGTCAAATACACGATCTTGTCGCTCACGCTGCGGGCCTCCTGACCAAAATCAAATACAAAATGGTTGAATTAATTCGAAACGAAAAAAACGGGAGTGTCGGTCTTGAATCAAGTCGCGGCGCATTGAAATCGGCGCCGGCCGGGACCTTTGTCAGACAACACGGCCAATTTCAGCCGAAATAAATACAGATTGCAAGTCCAATCCGGCGCCTATTTCCGTTATGCTGTGTGCGCTATGCAACAGGATCATCTATCAGACGTCGCATTCAGCGACTTTAATCTCCCTGCCGAGATAATGCAAGGCATTGAAGAAGCAGGTTTTTCAAAATGCACGCCGATCCAGGCCAGGACCCTGCCCGTGGCGCTGGAAGGCCGTGACGTCGCCGGCCAGGCGCAGACGGGCACCGGAAAAACCGCCGCTTTCCTGGTCGCGACCTTCAACCACCTGCTCAAGCAGCCGGCCGACGAGGCGCGTAAGCCCACCCAGGTGCGTGCCCTGATACTGGCGCCGACCCGCGAGCTGGCCATCCAGATCCATCGCGACGCGGAGAGGCTCGGCAGGTACACCGGGCTGAGACTGGGGCTCGCCTACGGCGGCACCGACTACGACAAGCAGCGCAAGCAGCTGGCCGAGGGGGTGGACATCCTCATCGGCACGCCCGGGCGCATCATCGATTACTTCAAGCAGCGCGTGTTCGACCTGCGCAAGGCGCAGGTGGTGGTGCTGGACGAGGCCGACCGCATGTTCGACCTCGGCTTCATCAAGGACATCCGTTTCCTGCTGCGCCGCTGTCCGCCGCCCGAGGCGCGCCTGGGGCTGCTGTTCTCGGCCACGCTGTCGCACCGCGTCAACGAACTGGCCTACGAACACATGAACAACCCGGAGAGCGTCCGGATCGAGCCCGAGCAGGTCACCGCCGAACGGGTTCGCCAGGTGCTGTATCACACCGCCAACGAGGAAAAGATTCCCCTGCTGCTCGGCCTGCTGGGCAGTACCGACCCGCGTCGCAGCATCGTGTTCGTCAACACCAAGCGTGACGCCGAACGGGTATGGGGCTACCTGGAAGGCAACGGCTACAAGGCCGCCATCCTGTCCGGTGACGTGCCGCAGAAGAAGCGCCAGTCGCTGCTGGCGAAGTTCCAGAGCGGTGAGCTGCCGGTGCTGGTGGCGACCGACGTGGCAGCGCGCGGCCTGCACATTCCGGATGTCAGCCACGTGTTCAACTACGACCTGCCGCAGGATGCGGAGGACTATGTGCACCGTATCGGCCGCACCGCGCGGCTGGGCGCCGACGGTGATGCCATCAGCTTCGCCTGCGAGCGCTATGTGTATTCGCTGCCGGAAATCGAGGCCTATATCGGTCACAGCATTCCGGTCGAACCGGTCAGCGACGAGCTGCTGGCGCAGGACCTGAAACCGCCGCTGCGGCGCGAGCGCAAGCCACGCCGCAGCGGGCCGGGCCGGGGCGGGCGCGGCGGTCGCCGCCGCGGCGCGTCCGGCGCGCGCCGCTCCGGCTCCGCGTCCTGATCGCCTCCGTCAAGCCAAAAATCATGTTCAACCGCGAAAGACATGGATCGAGGTGTAGGGTGGCGGTGAGCGAAGCGAACCCCACCGTTCAGCGACGGTGGTGCATTCGGGGACGCTTCGTTTGATGGGTGGGAATGGATACGTTCGTGACTTCCCTAGGCATGGCCGCCGAACGGGCATGGTGGGGTTCGCTGCGCTCACCGCCACCCTACGCTTCGATTTATGTCCTTTGCGGTGAACAAAATACCGCGGAATTCGATAATGACTGCGTCGTGGCGGGAGTCGAAAATATCGGATTTTATTGATAAAATAACCAGATACCGCTATACACTGGAAGTTGCGCGCCAGGTTGTTCGCGCAGGATATTGTTAAAGAAGTGGGCCCGACGGCCCGCTGAACATTCATGGTGAGCTTCGCAATTCCACAGAATACCCTGCAGCAGTGGCTGGATCCCGGCCGCAGCCGGGCCTTGGTGCGGGTGGTCAACCTGCTGCTGGTACTGTGGCTGGCATGGCAGGCGGCCGACCTGAGCTGGCTGCTGCTGTCCGGCGACGCGCGGCAGCAGGCGGATCAGCCGGCGCCGGTGGTGGCGCCGGTCGAGCGCCGGCGGGGCGGACACGATCCGCAGCAGATCGCCAACTGGCACCTGTTCGGGGTGGCCGGCCGCGACGCGCCGGTGAAGAAGGCGCCGGTGGATGCGCCGGAAACGCGGCTCAAACTGACCTTGCGCGGCGTGTTCTCCTCGCATGACAAGGCGAACGCGCGCGCCATCATCGGGGACCCGCGCGGCAAGGAGGAGTCCTATGCCATCGGCGATCCGCTGCCGGGCGGTGCGAAGCTGTCGGAGATCTATCCCGACCGCATTATTCTGGAGCGCAACGGCCGTTTCGAGACCCTGCGCCTGCCGCGCGAGCGCAGCCCGGCCGGCGCGCCGGCAAAGCCGGCCGCTACCGCCAGCAGTCGTCAGCGCAACGCCGCGCTGCAGCGCTACCGCAGTGAGGTCAAGCGCAACCCGAGTTCGTTTCTGAGCTACGTGCGGGCAACGCCGGCGCGCCGGAACGGCAAATTTATAGGTTTTCGTCTGCAGGCGGGCAGGCAGCGTGGTGTGTTGGAAGAGCTTGGGCTCAAACCCGGCGACATCGTTACCGGCGTGAACGGTGTCGCCATCGACAATCCGGCCAAGGGCATAGAGGCCCTGCGCGCGCTCGGCGAGGGTCAGGACGTGAATGTCACACTGCTGCGCGGCGGCCGGGAACTGTCGCTGAACTTTACACTGCCTTTGCCGTAGTCAGGCATAACGGGAGCGGAAACCAGTGAATCGTAATTATCGTGCGCAATGGAGCGGCTGGCGTGCCTGGCTGGCGACAGTCTGCCTGAGCTGGGCGCTGCCGCTGGCGGCGCAGACCGTGACCCTCAATCTCAAGGACGCCGACATCAATGCGCTGATCGGCACTGTGGCTGAGGTGACCGGCAGAAACTTCATCGTCGACCCGCGCGTCAAGGGCAAGGTGACGGTCATTTCGTCGAAGTCCATGAGCAGCGAGGAGGTGTACCAGGTATTCCTGTCCATCCTCAAGGTGCACGGCTTTGCCGCCGTGCCCAGTGGCGAGGTGATCAAGATCGTGCCGGACGTCAGCGCCAAGCAGGACGCCATTCCCAACGCCAGCGACAGCCAGCCGGGGCGGGGGGACCAGATGGTGACCCGCGTGGTGCAGGTGGACAACGTGGCGGCCGCCCAGCTGGTGCCCATCCTGCGTCCGCTGGTGCCCCAGCAGGGGCACCTGGCCGCTTATCCCGCCACCAATGTGCTTATTATTTCGGACCGCGCCGAGAACGTATCGCGCCTGGTCAGCATCATCCGCCGCATCGACAAGGTCAGTGACAGCGAGATCGAGGTCATCCGCCTGCAGCACGCCTCGGCGGCCGAGGTGGTACGCATCCTGACCGCGGTGGAACGCTCGAAGCCGGCGCAGAAGGGCCAGCAGGCCATGGGCCAGGCGCTGGTGGCCGACGAGCGCACCAACAGTGTGCTGCTGGGCGGCGACCGGGCCAGCCGCCTGCGCCTGCGTGCCATCATCTCCCACCTCGACACGCCGCTGGAACGGGGTGGCAACACCAAGGTCATCTATCTGAAGTACGCCAAGGCAACAGACATCGTGGAAACGCTGCGCGGCGTGGGCAAGACCCAGGGCGAGGCGGTCAAGGGCAAGGCGCCGGCGGCGGCCAACGCCTCGAAGCAGCTCGATATCCAGGCCGACGAGGCTGCCAATGCGCTGGTCATCACCGCACCGCCGGACATCATGCGGGCGCTGGAGTCGGTCATTCGTCAGCTGGACATCCGTCGTCAGCAGGTGCTGGTCGACGCCATCATCGCCGAGGTTGGCGAGCGCAAGGCGCGCGAACTCGGGGTGCAGTGGCTGGTGTACGACAAATCCGGCCAGGCAGCACCGGTGGGGGGGACCAATTTCACCAACGCGGGCAACAGCGCGGTGAATATTGCCGCCGGCGTCCTCAACAAGAGCGTGGCCGGTCTTGCACCGGGGCTGTTGCTGGGTGGCGGTCGGTTCGGCGGCAACAGGCTGAACTACGGGGCCGTGCTGCAGGCGCTGGCCGCTGACGGCGACACCAATATCCTGTCGACGCCCTCGCTGGTGACGCTGGACAACGAGGAAGCGGAAATCGTCGTCGGCCAGAACGTGCCCTTCGTGACGGGCTCGTTTACCAATACCGGCGCCACGTCGGGTGCCACCAATCCTTTCCAGACCATCCAGCGTCAGGACGTCGGCATCACCCTCAAGATCAAGCCGCAGATCAACGAGGGCAACGCCATCGTCATGGAAATCGAACAGGAGGTGTCCTCCATCTCGGATTCCGCCAGTGCGGCCGACATCATCACCGACAAGCGCTCCATCAAGACCAACGTGATGGTCGAGGACGGCCAGATCATCGTGCTCGGCGGGCTGATCGAGGACCGCATCCGTGAAACGGAGCAGAAGGTGCCGTTCCTGGGCGACCTGCCGCTGCTGGGCTACCTGTTCCGCGCCCATTCGACCAACCAGGACAAGGCCAACCTGATGGTGTTCATCCATCCGACCATCCTGCGGGATGCCGACACGGCCGACCGCTACACCGCCAGCAAGTACAATTTCATTCGTGTGAAACAGTACGAGGCGCACGAGGAAGGCGTGCCGCTGATGCCGGATGCCGTACCGCCGCAGCTGCCCAGCATGAAGGAACTGCTGGAACTGCCGCCTCCGTTCGAGGAGGCCAGCCAGAGCCTGCCTGCCGCGAAGGCGGCCGTTTCCGACGAAGATGAGTGAAGCCGGACTGGATGCCCTGAGCGAAGCGGTTGAGGTCGATGACAGCCGGCCGCACGGCTGGCGTCCGCCCTTCATTTTCGCCAAGCGCCATGGGGTGCTGGTGTCCGGCATCAGCGATGGCCGCGCGCACGTGGTGCTGGGGCCGCAGGCCGATCCCGAGGCCCTGATCGAAGTGCGGCGCTTTCTCGGCTGCCCGCTGGCGCTGGACAAGGTCACGCAGGAGCGGTTCGATGAGCTGCTGGCCTCGGCCTACGAGCAGGGTTCCAGCGAGGCCATGCAGATGATGGAAGACCTCGGTGAGGATCTCGACCTGTTCGAGGTTGCGCAGGCCCTGCCACAGACCGAAGACCTGCTGGAGAGCGAGGACGACGCGCCCATCATCCGTCTCATCAATGCGCTGCTCACCGAGGCGGTGAAGGAGAATGCCTCCGATATCCATATCGAGCCTTTCGAGAACCGGCTGGTGGTGCGCTTCCGCGTCGATGGCGTGCTGCGCGAAGTGCTGCAGCCGCAGCGGGTGCTGGCGCCGTTGCTGGTGTCGCGCATCAAGGTCATGGCCAAGCTCGACATCGCCGAGAAGCGCCTGCCCCAGGACGGCCGCATCTCGCTCAGGGTGGCGGGCCGCGCCGTCGACGTGCGTGTCTCCACCCTGCCGTCGGGCCACGGCGAGCGGGTGGTGCTGCGCCTGCTGGACAAGCAGGCCGGGCGCCTGGACCTGGAGCACCTGGGCATGGCGTCGGACACCCGCGAGGTCATGGACCGGCTGATCCAGAAACCGCACGGCATCATCCTGGTGACCGGGCCGACCGGCTCCGGCAAGACCACCACCCTGTACGCGGCGCTGGAGCGGCTGAACAACAAGCGTCGCAACATCATGACGGTGGAAGATCCCATCGAGTACTACCTGGACGGCATCGGCCAGACCCAGGTCAACACCAAGGTCGAGATGAGCTTCGCACGCGGCCTGCGCGCCATCCTGCGCCAGGACCCGGACGTGGTGATGGTGGGCGAGATCCGCGACCTGGAAACGGCCGAGATCGCGGTGCAGGCCAGTCTCACCGGCCACCTGGTGTTCTCCACCCTGCACACCAACAGCGCAGTCGGCGCGGTCACCCGCCTGCGCGACATGGGCGTGGAGCCGTTCCTGCTGTCGTCCAGCCTCATCGGCGTGCTGGCACAGCGCCTGGTGCGCGTGCTGTGCGACAGCTGCAGGGAACCCTACACGGCGTCGGCTGCCGATTGCGAGGTGCTGGGCGTCGACGCCGCCAGCCCGCCGACCCTGTACCGCGCCGTTGGCTGCCCGCACTGCAACCAGCTCGGCTACCGCGGCCGTACCGGGATCTATGAGCTGATCGAGGTCGACGACGATCTGCGCACCATGATCCACGACGGCTCCAGCGAGCACCGGCTGGAGGCCCACGCGCGCCAGCACTCGCGCAGCATGCGCCAGGACGGCTGGCGCCGGGTGCTGGCAGGCGAGACCACCATGGAAGAAGTGCTGCGGGTCAGCAGGGAAGGATGAGGGGCGGTTCGGTTACAAGGTTGCCGTTATCTTTTGCGGCGTCATGGTGGGGTTCGCTGCGCTCACCCCACCCTACGGCGGCTTCGGTAGGGTGGGGTGAGCGCAGCGAACCCCACCGCAACGGCGGCTGACAATGGGTGCCTTCGAATACATCGCCCTCGACCCCGGCGGCCGCGAGAAAAAAGGCGTCATGGAGGGCGACACCGCGCGCCAGGTGCGCCAGCAGCTGCGCGACCAGGGCTGGGTGCCGCTGGAAGTGCAGGAGACTGCCGAGCGTGAAGGGCGTGCCCACAAGCGCAGTATCGGCCTGCGCCGCGGCATCAGCACCACCGACCTGGCCCTCATCACGCGCCAGCTGGCGACCCTGGTGCGTTCCGGCATGCCGCTGGAAGAAGCGCTGCAGGCTGCCTCCCAGCAGTGCGAGAAGGCGCGTCTCAAGAGTATGCTGCTGGCGGTGCGTTCGCGGGTCATGGAAGGCCATACCCTGGCCACCGGCCTGGGCGATTTCCCGCATGTGTTTCCCGAACTGTACCGCACCACGGTGGCGGCCGGCGAACAGTCCGGTCACCTCGACGTGGTGCTGGAGCGGCTCGCCGACTACAGCGAGGCGCGTCAGCAGATGCAGCAGAAGATCCAGCTGGCACTGTTCTATCCGAGCCTGCTGACACTGGTGGCCATTACCGTCGTCATCGGCCTCATGACCTACGTGGTGCCGCAGGTGGTGCAGGTGTTCGACAACATCGGACAGGAACTGCCCGGGCTGACGAAAGCGCTCATCGCCATGAGCGACTTCCTGCGCGGCTGGGGCCTGTGGCTGCTGGCGCTGCTGGTGGCGGCCGGCTTCGGCGCCGCCGCCCTGCTGCGCCAGGAGGGGCCGAAGCGGCGCTTCCACCTGCTGCTGCTGCGCCTGCCGCTGATCGCGCGGCTGGTGCGCGGCATCAACGCCGGCCGCTTCGCGCGCACCTTCAGCATCGTCACCGCCAGCGGCGTGCCCGTGCTGGAAGGGCTGCGCATCTCGGCCCAGGTCATGTCCAACCTGCCCATGCGCGAGGCCGTGGAAGACGCCATCCGCATGGTGCGGGAAGGCGCCAGCATCTTCGCCGCGCTGGACAAGAGCGGCTGGTTTCCGCCCATGATGGTGCACCTCATCGCCAGCGGAGAATCCAGCGGCAGGCTGGAGGAGATGCTGGAGCGCGCGGCCGTCAACCAGGAACGCGAAATCGAGACCCTCATCTCGGCCATCATGGGCCTGTTCGAGCCGCTGCTCATCCTCGTCATGGGCGGTCTGGTGCTGATCATCGTGCTGGCTATCCTGCTGCCGATTTTCAACCTCAACCAGCTGGTCGGCTGAAACACGTCATCGCCTTGGCGGCCGGTGGGGTGAGCGAAGCGGACCCCACCGAAACGACGGTTCGGTGACCTGTGGCGTGAGGGTATTGGGGGTATGCTTCGTTTGGGTGGGACGCATCAGGAGATGCCGTTCCGGTCAAGAGGTGGCCGCCGAACGGTTATGGTGGGGTGCGCTTAGCGCACCCCACCCTACACGTTATTCACGGGGTGGCTTCCCGTAGGGTGGGGTGAACGAAGTGAACCCCACCGTTCTCCGAACCCCGTGATTGCCTCAATAAGGCCGCTTGCGGATGTGGGGTGCGGTTCTTTTTGACAGGGACGCACCAGGATGTGGTGGTTCTGTTAAGGGGTGGTCGCCGAACGGTTATGGTGGGGTGTGGTTCTTTTTGACAGGGACGTATCAGGATTCAGTGGTTCTGTTAAGAGGTGGCCGCCGAACGGTTATGGTGGGGTGCGCTTCGCGCACCCCACCCTACATGTTATTTACGTTGTTTTCTGCGCCTGGTTGACTCCCGTCAACGACCTTCAACTCATCTTTGCTATTCTCTGCCATACACCCGGTTCTCTTCCGGAGGCAACCCGTGCAGCTACCGATCCCGGATCGAAGCGCGGCAGGTCGCGCGCTGGCCGAGGCGCTGCAGGCCTACCACCGGCGCGATGACGTCGTCGTGCTGGCGCTGCCGCGCGGCGGCGTGCCGGTGGCCAGCGAGATCGCCGATGCCCTGGGTGCCCCGCTGGATCTGATGCTGGTGCGCAAGCTGGGCGTGCCCGGTTACCGCGAACTGGCCATGGGCGCCATCGCCAGCGGTGGCGTGCAGGTCATGAACGAGGATGTGCTCGCCGGCAGCGGCGTCAGCGCCGCGGCGGTGGAGGCGGTGGTCGAGGAGGAGCGCAGGGAACTCGAACGGCGCGAACGTGCCTACCGCGGTGACCGCCCATGGCCGGATCTCAAGGGGCGCTGCGTGATCCTGGTCGACGACGGGCTGGCCACCGGCGCCACCATGCGGGCTGCCGTCGACGCCGCCAGGGCGCAGGGGCCGGACTGTATCGTGGTCGCGGTCCCCGTTGCGCCGCCGGATACCGTGCGCCGGCTGGCGCCGACGGTGGACGAGGTGGTGTGTCTTCATCAGCCCGAGCCTTTCATGGCCATTGGCCAATGGTATCTCGATTTTTCGCAGGTGACGGACGAGGAGGTCAGGCGCATACTCGACGCGCACTGGTCCCGGCACCCGTAGGCTGGGGTGAGCAAAGCGAACCCCACCATCGGAGGCTGCATCACGGTGGGGTTCGCTGTGCTCACCCCACCCTACCAGGGGAGGCAGGCGAGATGACAGGTATCGAGGTTCCACGGGAACAGTGGCACGACCGCTGTGACACCTTCAGCCGCGAGCATCACGGCTGGCTGGTGGACGTGCGGCGGGTGGATACGGCGCGACTGGAGAGCGACCGGTCGTCGGCACTCGCCGACGGTCGTCTGCTGGCGGTCGAAGAGCCGTTGCACAAGGTGGAGGCGTCGGGCAAGGTCGACGCGGTGGAACTGAGCGTGACAGTCGGCAGGGGTGCCGATGAAACCACGTTCCGGGTAGAGGACGTGATCAGGTTGATCCGCGAGCGGGCGAACGACGCCCACCGGGGCCTGCGTATCGACAGTGGCGACGGTACCACCCTGCTGGTGGAGTTCCGTACGCCGGCGAAACCCGAGGCACTCGACGGGCTGGCCGAGTCCGAGTTGTAGGCAGGCTCCGTACGTCAGACAGGGAGACCGTCATGACAGTAATCCAGGACGTTGCGGGTACAGAGGTTGTGGTTCAGGCCGGCACAGTTTCCCTGCCGGGCACGCTGACGCTGCCGGACGAGGCCTG
>Ga0256830_1001447_pt1 | contig 16851 bp, 10 predicted proteins | sample 128326metaG_FD_190537 | JGI IMG/M metagenome (GOLD analysis project Ga0256830, IMG submission 190537) | Hydrothermal vent microbial communities from Lau Basin, Pacific Ocean - 128-326 | ecosystem: Environmental > Aquatic > Marine > Hydrothermal vents | place: Pacific Ocean: Lau Basin | collected... | reverse complement strand
GTAGCAATAAATATATCACGCTTAATGATAAATGGTTATGAAGAAATTGAAATTCTCTCAAGTAAAACCCGGAATCGCAAACACCCCCGGCTTCCGCAGCCTGAAAGAGATAAAACAGGCAGGCTACCGGATTGTCGAAGAAAGGCCTGCCTGCCGCACTGCGCAGCGGCGCAGGCAGGGGCGTGTGCTGGTGCTTAGCATCATCCACAAGGGGGGCGTCCCTGCCTGGCTCTGCGTCGGTGTAGCGCCTTTTCATCGGGCGCGGAGACTTCCGCGTGGCTTCTGGTCCAGATGAAGTAGTCCGACGGGCAGTTTCGGTCGAGATCAGCTTTTCTCTTGCTTTTTTCCTTGCACGTGATATAACATATGCGAAAATCTTTGGTGATATCAGGCTTTGCCTCTACCACGTAAGGAAAGAACGATGGTTAGAAGAGAGAAAGATTATCCGGCATTGATAAAGACCGTGCGTGAGCAACTCGATCTCAGCCAAGAAGACCTGGCTCGAAAGATCGGGGTCAGTTATGCCACGGTGAATAGATGGGAAAACGGCCAAACTATGCCTTCCAAACTGGCAAAAGCTCAAGTAGAGGCATTCTGCGAGAAAATGATCAAGGAAGGCCGACTTAAGATTCGGAAGTTCTGGTAACCGAGAGGGAGTCAACATGGCGCGGAGAAAGAATGCAAAGCGCAAGGCAACCAATAACAGCGGCGCGAACCTCGGATTTGAGGCCAAGCTCTGGGCTGCGGCCGACGCGCTGCGCAACAACATGGACGCTGCCGAGTATAAACACGTCGTTCTGGGACTCATCTTCTTGAAGTACATCTCGGACGCCTTTGAAGAGCACCATGCCAAGCTGGAGGCTGAGCGCGACCAGGGGGCGGACCCCGAGGATCCGGACGAGTACCGGGCGGTGAACATCTTTTGGGTACCGAAAGAGGCGCGGTGGTCCTATCTCAAGGCTAATGCCAAACAGCCAACTGTTGGCCAGCTTGTCGACGATGCCATGGTCGCCATTGAGCGCGACAACCCCTCACTCAAAGGCGTCTTGCCGAAGGACTACGCTCGCCCTGGCCTTGATAAGCAGCGTTTGGGTCAGTTGATAGATCTGGTTAGCAATATCGGGTTGGGCGACCAGGAAAGCCGGTCAAAGGACATCTTGGGAAGGGTTTATGAATATTTCCTCTCCCAGTTCGCCAGTGCCGAAGGGAAAAAGGGTGGTCAATTCTACACGCCCCGTTGCGTGGTTCGATTGCTCGTTGAAATGCTCGCCCCTTACAAAGGCCGTGTCTACGACCCTTGCTGCGGCTCCGGCGGCATGTTTGTCCAGTCAGCGGAGTTCATAGAAGCACACGCCACCGGCAATGGAAACGGCGGACGGGCCAAAGGCCAGATCAGCATCTACGGCCAGGAATCCAACTATACAACCTGGCGGTTGTGCAAGATGAACCTGGCCATCCGTGGAATTGACGGGAATATCGCCCATGGAGATAGCTTCCACAGCGACCAGCATCCGGATCTCAAGGCCGACTTTATCCTTGCCAATCCTCCCTTCAATATGAGCGATTGGCGCGGTGAGTTGCTCAGAGAAGACAAGCGGTGGAAATACGGGGGGCCGCCGGCAAACAACGCCAACTTCGCCTGGGTCCAGCACTTCATTTACCATCTGGCCCCCACGGGCACGGCTGGGTTCGTGCTCGCCAACGGCTCCATGTCCTCCAATCAATCCGGGGAGGGGGAAATCCGAAAGAACATCATCGAGGCAGACCTCGTAGACTGCATGGTGGCTTTACCCGGGCAGCTTTTCTACTCAACACAGATTCCCGTCTGTCTCTGGTTTATCGCTCGCAGCAAGAAGAACGGCCCTGCCTGCGCCGGGGCTTCGGCAGGCAGGCGCTTCCGTGACCGGCGCGGCGAGACGCTTTTTATCGATGCCCGCAGGCTCGGCCGGATGGTCGACCGCGTTCACCGGGAACTCACCGACGACGATATCCGCAAGATCGCCGACACTTACCACGCCTGGCGCGGTGACAAAGACTGCAAGAAGGACTACGAGGATGTTCCCGGTTTCTGCAAGGCGGCCACAATAGAGGATATCCGCAAGCACGGCTATATCCTCACTCCCGGCCGTTACGTGGGCGCACCGCCCGCCGAGGACGACCTGCCTGCGCCGCGTCCAGGTGTGTTTTTCGTTTACGCCATCGCCTGCCAAGGAGGAAGTTACTACATCGGCCACACAGACAACATTCCTCGACGATGGCAGGAGCATGTCTCAGGCAAAGCGGCGGACTGGACGAAAAGGCATAAACCGAGATACATCGCTCACTACGAAGAGTTCACAAGCCGCGAAGAAGCCGTTGCTCGTGAAAAGGAACTGAAAACAACTGACGGACGCCGCTGGCTCAAGAAAGCCATCGCCGAAGGACGGGCGCGGCAGGCAGGCGGCGAACCATTCGAAGACAAAATGAAAAGGCTGACGGCCGAGTTAAAGGAACAGAGAGAGAAGGCAGCTAAGCTGGACGCCATGATCTGGGCGAATCTGAAGGAGCTGGGTTATGGCGAGTGAGTGGCGAGAGGTTCCACTTGGGCAGTTATGTGATTTCGTCGCAGGCTGTGCATTTCCTAAGCGAGCTCAGGGATCGTCGGATGGTGACTACCCATTTATCAAAGTGAGTGATATGAACCTCCCAGGTAACGAGCGCTATATTACGGTAGCCAACAACTGGATCAGCGAGACTACGCTACAGGAACTGCGTGCCAAGTTGCACCCTCCAGGTGCAATTGTATTTGCCAAGATAGGCGTGGCACTGACTTATAACCGGAGGCGGATCATTCGGCAGCCAACCGTCATCGACAATAATATGATGTCTGCAGTTCCCCGGAAGGAAGAAGTGGACAGCCTGTTTCTCTACTACTTGTTGTCCACAATTGATTTTAATCTCATCGTTTCTGGCACAGCTTTGCCCTACTTAAACATTAGCGACCTTAAACAGATAATGGTCAAAATCCCCTCTATAGACGAACAACGCGCCATCGCCCACATCCTCGGCACGCTGGACGACAAGATCGAACTGAACCGGCGGATGAACCGGACGCTCGAGGCTATGGCCCGGGCGATTTTCAAGTCCTGGTTTGTGTATTTTGACCCTGTCCGCGCCAAGGCCGAAGGCCGCGATCCTGGATTGCCCAAAGAGATAGCGGACCTATTCCCGGATGAGTTTGAGGAATCCGAAATCGGCGAGATTCCGAAGGGGTGGCGACCAGGCACACTCGGCGTTATTGCAGACAATCCTCGGCAAGCCGTCAAGCCTGATGAGATTCCACCTGCGACTCCTTACATTGGATTGCAACACATGCCCCGTCGGTGTATCGCTCTTGATAGCTGGGGGCGTGCCGATGAGGTAGGAAGCCAGAAGTTCCAATTCAAGGAAGGCGATATACTATTCGGTAAACTTCGTCCATATTTCCACAAGGTTGGCATCGCTCCCACTAACGGCGTCTGCTCAACGGACATTTTGGTTATCGTTCCAAAGACAAACGAGTGGCACAGCTATGTCCTTTCCCTTGTCTCAAGTAAGTCTTTCGTAGACTACACGGACGTAAACTCCTCAGGGACTAAAATGCCCCGGACGAACTGGAAGGACATGAGTCGCTATTCCTTGGCCTTGCCCCCGGTTAGACTTGTCCGTGCATTCCAGGATCATGTAGAGGTGCTGCATAAGCGTATCACACTGAACGTCCGCCAGAACCGTCGCTTGACAGCTCTGCGCGATACCATGCTTTCCAAACTTCTGAGCGGTGAGTTCGAATTAAATGAAGACAAAGCTTTTAAGGAGATAAGTAAATGCTAGTTACTGAAAACCAACTCGACGAATGGGTGCGTGGCAATGCACGGGATGCACAGGGAGTGATTGTAGAGCTTGTATGGCGTCTTGTTGCTGCATCATGTCCCAAACCTCGAGAGCGCCGTTTCCCTTTAGGCGACAGTATTGGTCAACATGGTCCGGATGGAGTATTGGATGTCGACCTTGCTTTAGATCCATTCGTCCCGGAAGGACGCTCCTATTGGGAAGTTGGTGCGGGCTTGAAAGCACGCGATAAAGCCACTCAAGACTACAAGGATCTAACTGCAGCGGTACCAAAAGAAGTTCGAATTGAAACCACCTTTGTATTCGTAACTCCACTTTCTGGGCGGAGAGACTGGGAACACACGTGGAAGGAAGACGCACAAGCCATCTGGCTTGAGGACCGCCGCACGAGGGCTGAATGGAAGGATGTTCGAATCATTGACGGGACGAAGCTAATTGATTGGGTTCACCAATTCCCGGCTGCGGAACTATGGCTTGCTCAAAAGATTCTCAACGTGCCGGTAGAACACATAGAGATACCAGAGCAATATTGGAGTGTGGTAAGGTCAATCGGTGAACCACCGCCTCTGACGCCAGACCTTTTTTTGGTAAATCGCGATGAAGCCATCTCAAAACTCAAAGAAGTGTTCGACGGCAACACTATGCAGCTCAGACTAACCACCCATTACCCTGACCAAGTGGTTGATTTTGTTTCAGCATACTTGGCATCGCTTGACAATGAAAGCCGCGTCGATGCCGTAGGGCGGTGCCTTATCGTTTCAGGTGTTGATAGCTGGAATACGATATGTTCTCGGTATAGGAATCTTATCTTAATCGCTGACGCTGCCCTCGACCTGAGTGGAAGCACAGGTATTAAGCTTATCCAAAAGGCGCGCAGAGCTGGTCATGCCGTTATCTTCGGTGCACCTCATGGTGGCATCCCGGATTCAACGAGCGTCCCGCTTCCGATGCCACGCAGTCATCAAGTCCAAGCAGCCCTCGAAGAGGCAGGATACACCGAGGAAAGAGCGCGAACGCTGGCACAAAGGAGTGATGGAAATCTTGGTTCATTGCTTCGCCTTCTCCAAAATCTTTCAACGATGCCGGAGTGGGCTGAGAGATCCGACGCTGCAGAACTAGCCATCGCAATGATTCTTGGTTCCTGGAGTGAGGAATCAGATGAAGATCGTACTGTTGTAGAGATTTTGTCGGGAAAAGGCTACGGGGAGTGGATCGGGAAGATGCGTGAAATTGCTCTTTGCCCGGCCACTCCCCTCATCCAACGAGACGGTAGCTGGAAGTTCATCCCCCGCTATGAGGGGTGGTATGCGCTAGGGCCGAGGCTTTTTGACGAGTATTTGGAACGGTTAAAAGATGTAGCGGTTTCCGTCCTACGAGAGAAGGACCCTCAATTCGAACTCCCTTCCGAAGAACGATATGCTGCAAGTATTCATGGCAAGGTTTTATTGCATTCCCGTATATTGCGAAACGGATTAGCGGAAACATTGGCACTACTCGGGAGTCACCCGAAAGCACTGACATCCTGCTCTGTTGGTAAGGCTGAGGCAGTAGCAGTTATGGCAGTTCGTGCAATTCTGGATGACGCCGACTGGGTACTATGGGCAAGTGTGAACGATCTACTTCCCCTGCTGGCCGAGGCGGCCCCCGGAGAGTTTTTAGATGCAGTCGAAAAGGCGCTACAAATGGATCCATGCCCCTTCGATGAGGTCTTTGCGCAGGAAGGCGATGGTATTTTTGGTGCCAACTACATGACCGGCTTGTTATGGGCATTGGAAACACTAGCGTGGGATGAGGATCACCTAAGCCGTGTCGTAGTCTGCTTGGGGGAATTGGCTGCACATGATCCCGGGGGGCAGTGGACCAATCGCCCCATCAACTCCCTGACCACAATTTTTCTGCCGTGGCTGCCACAGACATGCGCACCGATTGCCAAAAGAGTGGCTGCAGTAAGGACATTACTTAACGAGCTACCGGAGATAGGGTGGAAGTTGCTTATAAGCCTCCTCCCTCAACATCACTCAGTGTCATTTGGAACGCGAAGGCCTGCGTGGCGAGCTATCATTCCCGATGACTGGCGCCAAGGTGTCACGCACCGCGAATATTGGGAACAGGTATCAGCCTATGCAGAGTTGGCAATCAGCCAAGCAAAGAAAGATATCTCAAAGCTTGCCGAGATTATCGACTACATGGAAAACCTGCCTCAACCTGCATATGAACAGCTACTGGAACATCTTAGGTCTGATACCCTAATGGCTATGCCAGAGGCCGAAAGATTGCACATATGGAACAAACTTGTCGACCTGGTTAGGAAACACCGAAAGTATGCGGATGCAAGATGGGCAATGAAGCCTGAGCAAGTCGATAAGATTGCTTCAGTCGCTGATCAGCTGGCACCAGATGTGCCTTTCTTCCGGCATCAACGGCTTTTTAGCGAGCGTGATTTTGACCTCTACGACGAGAAGGGAAACTACGAAGAACAACGGGAAAAATTGGAAAAACGCCGTCAGGAAGCTGTAGGGGAAGTTGCCGCCGGTGGAGGAACAGAAGCGGTACTCGCTTTCGCCAGGGCTGTCCAGTCGCCTTGGGGCGTTGGTATTGCGTACGGAGCCGTAGCAAGTCTGGATGCCGACGATGCGGTTTTGCCAAACTTGCTTGAGTCCGAAGAGAGATCGCTCGCGCAGTTTGTGGGTGGGTTTATTTGGGGTAGGTTTCGTAATCGGGGTTGGGAGTGGGTTGACTCCATTGATGCTTCGCGATGGACACCTGCACAAATCGGGCAGTTTCTCTCTTTCTTACCATTCACATCGGAGACATGGCAGCGCGCAAAGTCCCTTCTTGGAGAGGATCAGTCGAGCTACTGGAATAAGACCAGTGCTAATCCATACGAAGCTGATACAAGTCTCGAACTCGCTATTGACCATCTCATCGATCACAGAAGGCCATACGCAGCAATCCGGTGCCTTTACAGAATGCTGCATAATAAACAACCGCTCCACAAGGAACAGGCTATACGGGCCTTGCTCGAGGCATTTAGGTCATCCGAAAGTCCTCACTCAATGGACGTTTACGAGATCGTGGAGATTATCAAGGCGTTGCAGTATGATCCAGACACAAATCCTGATGATCTCTTCAAAGTGGAATGGGCGTACTTACCACTTTTGACCAAACATCACAACGCCTCGCCAAAATTGCTTTCGCGACGCTTGGCAGTCGACCCAGGATTCTTCTGCGAGATAATTCGGCTCGTGTTTCGGTCCAGGAAAGAAGACCGTTCCGACGAAGAAGTAACCGAGGAAAGAAAAAATATTGCCACCAATGCTTATCGCCTGCTGAGCGAGTGGCGCATTCCGCCCGGCCTACGTGAAAATGGGTCATACGACGGCAATGCCCTTAAGGTATGGCTGGACGCTGTGAAAAAAAAGTGTGCTGAAACAGGACACTTGGAAATTGCAATGACGGTGGTAGGCCATGTGCTTATCCATGTACCTGCGGATCCAGATGGATTGTGGATCCATCACTCAGCGGCAGCGGTTCTCAATGCAAAAGATGCTGAGGACATTCGCGATGGGTTTCGAACAGAGTTGTTCAACTCGCGCGGTGTGCATACAGTAGATCCCACGGGAAAGCCTGAGAGGGAACTCGCAGCCAAGTATCGCACGCAGGCCGAAGCTGTCGAAGGCGCTGGATACCACCGTCTAGCTACCACGCTCCGGGAATTGGCAGACACGTACGAGCGTGAAGCTGAAAGGGTATCAAGGAGGGAGCCTTTTGATGAGTGAGGTTCTAAGATTGAGGTTCCAAAAGTGCATTACTGCATTGAATATTACATCGAATCAACCGGACTATGCGATGCGTTTTTACTGGAGCTCTTGAGCGCTGAGATTGACGTTTCGGCGGTCGAGAGTTTGGCTGAGGGGATGGCGTGATGCCCTACCTTGACGAAGCACAGGTTGAGATAGCGGCAACAGATTACTTCCGTGAACTGGGCTACGAATACGTCCACGGCCCGGATGTCGCCCCCGATGGGGAATTGCCGGAGCGCGATGATTATAACCAGACAATCCTACCGCGCAGGCTACGCCAAGCGCTGGAAGCGCTCAATCCCGACCTGCCGCCGGAAGCTATAGAAGAGGCTTACAGAAGGCTGACTCGCCTCGATAAGCCGACGCTCGTCACCAACAACCAGGCCTTACACCGAATGCTGGTTGATGGCGTACCCGTAGAATACCAGAGGCCGGATGGTCCCATTGCAGGGGCTCAAGCAAAGGTGCTTGACTTTGACGACCCGGACAACAACGACTGGTTGGTGGTTAACCAGTTTACGGTAGTTGAGAACCATCACAACCGCCGTCCGGATGTGGTGATCTTCGTCAATGGGCTTCCGCTTGGCGTTTTGGAACTTAAGAATCCTGCCGATGAAAACGCCACAATCTGGACGGCCTTTCAGCAACTTCAAACCTACAAGCAAGAGATTCCTTCTTTGTTCACGTATAATGAGGCGCTCGTAATCTCCGACGGTGTCCAGGCCCGGATCGGCACACTGACGGCAGACCGTGAATGGTTTTTGCCGTGGCGCACCATTGAAGGGGAAGAACTGGCGGATGAAAGGTTACCGCAGCTCCAGGTGGTTATCGAAGGCGTTTTTGAGAAACGCCGATTCCTGGACATGATTCGTCACTTCATTGTCTTTGAAGACACGGGCGGGGGCATGCTGCACAAGAAGATGGCGGCTTACCACCAATACCACGCGGTTAATCGAGCCTTGGAGGCCACGATTGAGGCGGCGATGCCTTCTGGTGACCGCCGTGTGGGCGTGGTGTGGCATACCCAGGGGTCCGGCAAGAGCTTGACCATGGCGTTCTACGCTGGCCGGGTGATTATCCACCCCGCTATGGAAAACCCAACGCTGGTTGTCATCACGGACCGGAACGATCTTGACGATCAACTAATCGGGACTTTTGCCCGGTGTCATGAACTGCTTCGGCAGCCGCCTGTCCAAGCTGAGAGCCGGGCCGATCTACGGGAAAAGCTCCGCGTCGATGCCGGCGGTGTGATATTCACTACCATCCAGAAGTTCTTTCCCGAGGAAAAAGGAGATCGGCATCCGTTACTTTCCGTGCGTCGGAATATCATTGTCATTGCCGATGAAGCTCATCGAAGCCAGTATGACTTCATTGACGGCTTTGCCCGGCACATGCGGGATGCATTGCCCAATGCGTCTTTCATCGGCTTTACCGGCACCCCCATTGAGTTGACCGATAAAAATACTCGGGCGGTATTTGGCGACTATATCAGCATTTACGATATTCAGCGTGCGGTTCAGGATGGTGCAACCGTACCGATTTACTACGAAAGCCGCTTGGCAAAACTGGAGCTTTCCGAGTCTGAGCGGCCGAGATTGGATGCTGAATTCGAGGAAGTTACTGAAGGCGAAGAGGTAGAACACAAAGAAAAGCTTAAGACCAAATGGGCCCAGCTTGAGGCGCTGGTAGGAACTGAGAAACGACTGAAGCTGATTGCCCAAGATCTGGTGAATCACTTCGAGCAGCGCCTGGAGGCTATGGACGGCAAGGCCATGGTCGTGTGCATGAGCCGTCGTATCTGTGTAGATCTTTATAACGCTATCGTGGCTATACGGCCAAATTGGCATCACGATGATGACGACAAGGGGATCATCAAAGTTGTCATGACCGGGTCTGCTTCCGACCCTCTAGACTGGCAGCCACACATCCGTAACAAGGTACGGCGTGAGGCATTGGCGAAGCGATTCAAGGACCCTAACGATCCCTTCAAGATTGTGATCGTCCGCGATATGTGGCTTACCGGCTTTGACGCACCTTGTTTGCATACGATGTATGTAGATAAGCCGATGCGCGGACACGGGTTAATGCAGGCTATCGCACGTGTGAATCGGGTGTTTAAGGACAAGCCAGGGGGGTTGGTTGTGGACTACCTGGGGCTTGCTGACCAGCTCAAGCGTGCTTTGGCGAGCTACACCGAAAGTGGAGGCAAGGGCAAAACCGCCATCGATCAGGATGAAGCCGTTGCCATCATGCTGGAAAAATACGAAATCTGTTGCGACCTGTTTCACGGCTTCGACTGGTCAAAGTGGGCCACGGGAACGCCCCAGGAGCGCCTAAGCATCCTTCCCGCCGCTCAGGAACACATCCTTCAGCAAGAAAACGGTAAGTCCCGCCTGCTTCAGGCAGTCAAGGAATTGTCTCAGGCCTTTGCTTTGGCAGTCCCACATGAAGAAGCCATTCGTATTCGGGATGATGTGGCTTTCTTTCAGGCCGTCCGCTCGGTCCTCGCAAAGCGTGAGCCAGGGGACCGGAAATCCCCCGAGGAGTTGGACCACGCTATCCGTCAAATCGTGTCCAGGGCGGTGGTCTCTGACGAGGTTATCGACATTTTCGCCGCAGCAGGCTTGAAGAAACCGGATATCTCCATTCTGTCCGATGAATTCCTGGCGGAGGTGCGCGGGCTTCCCCAGAAGAATCTGGCCGTGGAGCTACTGTGGAAATTGCTCAATGGCGAGATCAAAACGCGTAGGAGGAAAAACATAGTCCAGGCCCGATCCTTCGCAGAGATGCTTGAAAACGCTATAAGGCGCTACCAGAGCCGAGCCATTGAAACCGCCCAAGTCATCGAAGAGCTGATTGCGCTGGCTAAAGAGATGAGGCGCGCCAACCAACGCGGGGAAGAACTTGGACTCTCAGAAGATGAACTGGCCTTCTATGACGCTCTCGAGGTTAATGATAGCGCCGTTAAGGTCCTAGGCGATGAAACGCTCCGTACGATTGCGCAGGAGCTGGTTGCAGCGGTCAGGCGGAACATTACGATTGACTGGACGGTGCGAGAGAACGTACGAGCCCAGATTCGGATACTGGTCAAGCGCATTCTGCGGAAATACGGATATCCGCCGGATATGCAGCAACGGGCAACTGAACTTGTTCTTGAGCAAGCTGAAGTGCTTTGTAGGGATTGGGCTGATGGCTGAGGAGATTGAGCTGTGTCCGAAAGTGGTAAACGGCTTGTGAAGAGGAAGAAGACTGCTCAAAGATTCAGCCGCTTGGAGGCTACCGGCGATCTATTTGACCGCTGGCTCGAAGTCCGCGACCGGACCATTCGGCGACACCAAAAGATCCTGCTTCGCGAGAAGGATGGAGTACGGGATGCGCTCCTCGACGACTTGCGAAACGTAGTACGGAGTCATTACGTCTCCCCTGAGATAACGGCAAGGAGGCTTGCCGAGCTGGGTGCGCTCCGGACCGCTGCGCTGCTGCGAGAGCGTCTACCCGCCGGCAAGCGATCCCGATCCGGCGAACTCGGTGAGATCCTTGCAACGGAATTCGTCACTCGAAAACTCGCCTACGAAGTGCCCATTCTACGGCTCCAGTGGAAGGACGGTAGAGAGATGGCGCTGCGGGGGGATGACGTGGTTGCCTTCCACAAGGACGCGAACGATGGGCTCTCTTTTCTCAAAGGAGAAGCCAAGAGCCGCGCGAGGCTGACTCCCGATGTCGTCCGACAGGCTGCAGACTCCCTCGACCAGGACCACGGACGACCGGGTCGTCACTCTGTCCTGTTCGTCGCGGAGAGGCTACGAGAACAGGGCGCGGACGAGATTGCCGTTCTACTCGAGAACGCCGTGTTGAACAGCTTCAGTGGTTGTGTAGTCGAGCACCTTCTGTTCACGTTCTCCGGCAATTCTCCTGATGTCCATTTGTCCAACCACCTCAAGGCACTCCGAAGCGGAAGACGGCGTTATGCAGTGGGTCTGCGAATCGATGACCACGGTGATTTCATCCAACGGATCTACGAGGATCTGTAGATGCCAGAGCCGGTTGCAGTACTCGAATCCCGAATCCAGCAAGCGATCGCCCCAGGTTCCCGCGATCGGCTCTTGGACAAGGGATTGGCTCGCGGCCTCATCTGGCGTGATGGTGCTCTTCCTCCTGGGTCCCCTCGCTTCCCCAGGACACTGACGGAAGACCTGCTCGATTTCGGACACACCGTCCTTGTGATGGCGCTCCGGCTGCGAGGTGTTTCCCCGGACAGTCCCCATCTCAAACGAGCTTTCCTATGCGCAGGCGAAGCCATCGAGAGTGCCGTTCACCAAGGGGAACCAGGACGGCCTGATTCCGGCTTTCATAGGGTGACCGCCGCCGCGGCCTTTCATCTTGCTCGATATGCGGCTCGCGCCTATTCGATTCTGCCGGATGGTACCATCGAAACAAACACATCACCCTCCGAGCAGGCTCTCGCGCGATTGCTGCGGCGCTCGCTGGACGAGCTCCACGAACAGCTCTCGACATGGTTGCTGGACGAGGTACATCGTGATGCTGCGGTAGCAGAACGTCTGCAGACCGACGACGACTACGATGAGTACGATGCGATCGACGACATCCTGACGACGTCGCTCATGCGTGGCCTCGCGTTGTTCGATCACGCATTGCGTGCCGGCACCACGGCATCTGCAGATCGAGCCAAGCAATTACTACTGACGGGGGCGGCGGCTGCCGCCGACCTCCATGTGGTCCCTCACTGGTGGATACTCACCCTTGCTGCCCATCTCATCGACGAGCTCTGGGATCACAGCCTCCATGAACGTCTCCCGAAGCTGCCTCCGGATCATCCGGATGAAAGCTGGAACGGACTGCGGAGAGATTACATTCATCGCCTCCGCAGAAACAGCCGAGCTGCAATCGAACTCTGGCCATCACAGATCACGGCAGCCGAGCGCGCCATTGATCCCGCAGACGACCTGATCATCGCCTTGCCGACCAGCGCTGGGAAAACGCGAATTGCGGAGCTCTGTATCCTCAGGGCTCTGGCGGCTGGCAAACGTGTCGTGTACGTGACTCCGTTGCGAGCGCTGTCCGCTCAAGTCGAACGGGACCTCTCCGATACCTTCGTTCCTCTGGGGTTCCCCGTATCTTCCTTGTATGGTTCGGCCGGGGTCGAAGTCGCTGACGCAGACACGCTACGCACGAAGGAGATCGTCGTATCGACACCCGAGAAACTGGACTTCGCCCTTCGAAATGACCCGACGATCATCGACGATGTCGGTTTGATCGTCCTCGACGAAGGGCACATGCTCGGGCCCGGGGAGCGGGAGGTGCGGTACGAGGCTCTGGTGCAGCGTCTCCTCCGGCGAGACGACGCAGGTGGTCGACGTATTGTGTGCCTGTCGGCATTGTTCCCAGAGACGGAGAAGATGACCGACTTGGTGGCATGGATTCGACGTGATAGGCCCGGAGAACCCGTACATTCCGAATGGCGACCGACTCGACAGCGATTCGGATGGATCCAATGGGAGGGTCGCGCTGCGCGGCTTCAGGTCCGAGTCGAGAAAGAGGAGTCGTATGTTCCGCGATTCGTTGAAGCCAAACCTCCCCCGTCAGGTTCGAGGAGGAATGCCTTTCCCCAGAACAAGAACGAATTGACCCTTGCGACGGCATGGCAGTTTGCTGGCCATGGTAAGGACGTCATGATCTATTGTGCTCGCAGAGACTCGGTGGAGTCTCTCGGAAAACTCATTCTCCAGTGTGGACGTCAAGGAGTGCTTTCGCGGCTTGGCGATGTCACGCCGCGTATTCGCGAGGTGATGGCCACTGGAAAAGAGTGGCTTGGGCCGAATCATCCGGCAGTTCGGTGCTTGGAATACGGTGTCGTACTCCACCACGGAGGTTTGCCTCGTCAGTTCCTCTCGGAGGTCGAACGACTGTTGCGGTCGGGAGATTGTCGTGTGACCGTCGCATCACCGACCCTTGCTCAAGGGCTCAATCTGTCTGCAAGCGTGCTTCTCGTTCCATCGATATGGCGTAATCAAGAGATTATCTCACCAATGGAGTTCGCAAACGTTGCTGGCCGTGCGGGACGAGCATTCGTCGATTTGGAAGGATTGGTTCTCCATGTCATATGGGATAAACCGCGGAAGCGAAAGAGGGAGTGGGAAGAACTCGTAGCACAGGCGAAGGCTTCCGAGATCGAAAGCGGGTTGCTCCGTCTCGCAGCTTTGCTTTTCGAGCGAATCGCAAGAGCTGCAGACGTCTCGATTGAGGAGGTCATCGAATATGTAACTGGCCACGGAGAAGCATGGGATTACACGGAACTCGCGAGCGAGCGCACCGAAGTCTCCGAGTCCGAATGGGAACGTGATGTCGCGTCGCTGGATGCGGCAATATTGGGTCTCCTCGATGTCGAGACAGCCATTGATGAAATCGAGCGGCAGCTTGATGTCGTACTCGACGGCTCTCTCTTTACTCGTCAGCTCGCAAGACAGGAAGCTCGCATCCAGGATCTCATTCGTCGATTCCTCGCAGCGAGGGCCAGGTTGATCTGGTCGCGTACGACAACGGCACAACGAAGGGGCTACCACGTTGCGGGTCTCGGTCTACGAGGTGGTCGTTTTTTGGACGAACACATGGAAGAGCTGGTTGGAGCACTCCTTACAGCGGAGACCATGATTGATGGCGGCGACGAGACGAGTGCAGCGGATGCCATCGTACAATTCGCTGGTCTGGTGTTCCAAACGGTTCCGTTTCGACCCACCAAGATGCCAGACGCCTGGCGGGATGCGCTCCATGCCTGGATTTCTGGAAGGCCGGCTGCAGAAGTCGTCGACATTGGAGGTGAGGAAGGTGTCGACTTTCTTCAGGACGCTGTGATGTACCGACTCGCCTGGTCAATGGAGGCCGTGCGCGTACACGCTACGACGATAGGACATGACGGTGCAGATAACATTCGTGGGCTCGCCGCAATGGCCGTTGAAGCAGGAAGTGCCAATCCGTCGGTGATAGCGTTGCTTCGTTCGGGGCTGAACTCCAGGGACGTGGCCAAGGCGGCCGTCGAGTCGACCGGTGCCAACTTCGTGGATAGGACGGGGATGCTGGGCTGGCTGGAATCCGACGAAGTCCAAGCCCGAAGTGGACAGGAAGACTGGCCGACGCCTGAAGGACGCTCCACATGGCTCCGTTTCATCGAGACGATCAGACAAGGTAATCGAGTTCGATGGCGTCGATCCAGGCAGACGGTACACGTAGATTGGCTCGACCCGGCCTCACCACCTGAACCGGGATCTCACGTCATCGTGGAGACCACTACCGAGCCACAAGGTGGTGGATGGGTATTACAGCCAGACTTCACACCGCTTGGACGACTTCGTTCCCCTCTCGAGCGCTCCCGAGAGGACATAGTCGAGGCGCGTGTCGGACGGCGACCTGGTACGGTACGCATTGAGTATTTCGGCCCGCGCGGTGTCCGATGAGGAAACGGATTGGAATCCTTGGTAGGCAGACTGTCACCGAACGTTGGTGCGCAAAGACCACGGAATAGCCGAAAGGAGGATGGAGACGATGTCGAGACGTAAGACTTACCATGTGACTCCTCGGACCGACGGCGGCTGGAGCGTCAAAGAGGAGAATGCGTCAAGGGCGTCCAGCAGCCACGATACGAAGGCCGAGGCCATAGCCCGTGCCAAGGAATTGGCGAAGAAGCAGGCGCTTGGACAGGTGATCATTCACAAGCAGGACGGTACGATCCAGACGGAACACACATACGGCAAGGATCCGTATCCGCCCAAAGGGTAACAGGGACGTTTCGGATGAGCTTCCGCTTCTGGAGACGAATCAGGATCGCACCGGGCGTGACCCTGAACCTGAGCAAGTCGGGCGGCTCTCTTTCGTTCGGGCCACGCGGAGCAAAGTTTACCATCGGTCCGAGGGGCAAGCGGGCCACGGTGGGCATTTCGGGAATAGGCCTTTTCTACACGACCACGCTTCCGAGCGGGAGGTCCAGCGGTAGGAGAAGCGCGTCCTACTCCACTCCGGCCGTCCCAACGGTCCGCCCGGAAGACCGGCTGACGCTGGGTTTCTTCAAGCGGCTCATCACGCCGGACGACGAGGAGGCCCTGGTGGACGGGTGCCGGGAGTTGGTGCTGGGGAATGAGGACAAGGCGCTTCAGCACCTTGAACAGGCGACTCACCTGGCCGACGGCGCGTACCTCGCCGGTTTCCTGGCGCTCAAGAAGGAGCGGCTGGAAGAAGCCGCGACCTACCTTGCGACGGCCGCCGAGAAGCACAGCCGTCTGGGCCGCTACTTCTCCAAGTACGGCATCTCCGCCACCATGAGCCTGCCCATCACAGACGAGGTATCCGCGCATGTGGGCCCGGATCTTCGGGGTGTGCTGCTGGGCCTGGTGGAGGTCTACCAGCGCCAGGAGCGCTGGGAGGATGCGATTGCCTGCCTGGAAAGGCTGAAGCGGATCGAACCCGACGACGTGGTGGTGAAGCTGTCGCTCGCCGAGCTGCTGTTGGACGCCCGCCCGGGCGACAAGAACGTCTGCCGGAAGGTTGTGCGGTTGGCCGAAGGCATCGAGAACGAGACGCCGGTCCACACCGCGCTGCTGCTCTACAAGGCCAGGGCCCTGCGCCGCGTCTTCTGTCCTTCCAGGAAAGCCCGCAAAAAAAGCGCGGCAGGCGTTTTGAACCCTTTAGGAGGCGGCCTGTATCACCAATGCGGGGGATATCCCTCGAATGGCAAAAGCGGTTTTCTCCCGAGACTGCCTTTGTTTCGGCTGAGGGAAGTCGGAAGCATCCTCGCGGGCTGTGTCGGGCAACGCCATTATGGAAAGCAAATAAGTGAATGAGGTGCTTCAATGAAGTCCTCGGGCTGGGTATGACCATCGAGCTTTCAAGGGCAGCAATGCTTCTCGACAATTTAGCCACCAAGTGGTTAAATTGTAGCCATGATAAAGAGGCATATCGCTTCGGATATTCTCGACTCTCTCCGGAATTTCCCGGTAGTCCTTCTTACCGGGGCAAGGCAGGTCGGTAAATCCACCCTGCCGGCAATACGACCCGCTTTGCCTTCTTCCAGTCTACATAATCGGTCGAGTCGCGGGTGGCCCAGAACTCCCTCTCCTCGTCTTCGTTCTTGAATTTAGGAACCCTCTTTTTCATTGTACCTGTAGGCCTTCCT
>Ga0256830_1001446_pt1 | contig 16863 bp, 25 predicted proteins | sample 128326metaG_FD_190537 | JGI IMG/M metagenome (GOLD analysis project Ga0256830, IMG submission 190537) | Hydrothermal vent microbial communities from Lau Basin, Pacific Ocean - 128-326 | ecosystem: Environmental > Aquatic > Marine > Hydrothermal vents | place: Pacific Ocean: Lau Basin | collected... | reverse complement strand
TGGAGGTGCTCCGGCAGGCACCTCAGCGCGTGGAACTCAGCGTCCAGGACAGGATAGTCGAGGAGCTTCTGCGAGGTATTCACAATGATGGCAATACAGACGCCTCGGATAACTGAGGAGGTCTGGCAGCGGATTTTTGCCTTAAGAGACAGATTCGTCGAAAAATACGGCGACGCTGGCAAGCCATTCTACGACTACCAGCGCGAACCAAGCAACAGAATAATAAAGAGCGTCCTTCTCGGTAAAGGCGAGCATATAGCGGTAGAATTCGCGAGACAATCAGGCAAGACTGAGATGGTTGTGGATACCGTCCTCTTCCTGCACGTATTCTACCACAGTCTGTGCAGGAAGCTTGGCTTACCAGCCTTCAAGACGTTTAACACAATCATTTTCGCCCCTCAGCTTGAGCAGGCGAAAACTGATTTTGACAGGATAAAGCTCGCTCTCCCGAAACTTGAACGGGACTTCGGACTTAGGAGCGAGGAGAAGAACGGCAACACTATCCGCCTCAGCAATGGCACAACGGCTTTTTGCTTCACCCTCAGCCCAGGGAGTCACCCTGAAAGCAAAACAGCACACCTCATAATCCTCGAAGAGGCGCAAGACCTCCTGGACGAGCGCATAGACAACACTGCCTTGCCAATGGGAGCAGCAACCAACGCCACCGTGGTCTACATAGGCACGGCAGGCTACCGCAGGTGCAAGCTCTATGATTTCGATTCCGCCGGGAAAGCCATAAAGGTGGACTACAAGCGAGTAATAGAGGAGAAGCGCCTTCGCTACGAGCAAACAGGTGACCCCCTGGAGCTCGCTTATGAGAAGCACATCCAAGAGCGTATCAACACCCTGGGCATAGACAGCGACGCATTCAAGACCCAATACGCCCTTATCTGGGTGCTTGAGCGCGGGCAGTTCATCACCCTCCAGCAGCTCGAAGCCCTGAAAGGCGACTATGAGGCAGGACCAAGCAGCGAGCCGTGCGCAATAGGTATAGACTTCGGCAAGAGCTATGACAGCACAGTCCTAACCGCGGTAAGCACAGACTACCGCATTCTGGGCTGGCTGGAGCTCCACGGCGACGACTACAACGCCCAGTTTGAGCTAATCAAGGCTTTTGTTAGGCAATACCCCTATTGCTTCGCCGTAGCCTGCGACAGCACAGGCACGCAGGACATGATGGTTGACCGCCTCCAGGCAGAGCTCAGAGTCCCGGTTATAGGCGTGCCCTTCACACCGCAGAACAAGGACAGGCTGTATAAGAGGCTCGCCAGCGTCATGCTCCCACGCCTCGGCGTAAACGGCGAGGTCATAGAGGAGGCAAAGCTCCGCTACCCGGCGAGAGGGCAGGGAGAATACCGCAACAAGTTCATCAAGCAGATGATAGACCTCCAGAAGGACATCAAACCCGGAGGTCTCTGGAACTGCCACCACCCCGAGGGGGCAGGCTACCATGACGACTTCCCCGACAGCCTTGCCCTGGCACTGGAGGCGCTGGAGCAAGCAACCCCGATGAGACCAGGCAAGGCGATAGTTTACACCGATTAGATTAGACCACTCCTTATAAAGTCCAAGACCTCAGCATAGGCACAATGGGAATAAGAAGTGTTCTCACAAAGAGCTTTTCTCGGAAGACGAGGACGGTCATAAAGGCTATCTCAGACAGAGTAGCTCTCGCTGCTCAGGCACTCATAGGAGATTCAACGATAGGCTTCGACCCACACCAGAATTATCCAGCATACGAGAAGCTATATTACAACGACCTCGACGTGGCTTTAGCGATTGACACAATCACAGCCCTTGCGGTAGGCGGGGGCATGACTTTCCAGAGCAACAATGAGGCAACAGTAGCGAGGATTGAGCAATGGGCAAAGGACGTAAACTTCCAGAAGGTAACGGAGAACAACGCCAAGACCCACCTAATCTTTGGCAACGCCTACACGATACCAGTAGAACCAGAAAAGCGAGAGCATATTGTAGAACTACAGGTTCTCCACCCAGGGCACGTTAAGATCAAAACAGACATAACGGGCAGGGTGGAGGCATACCTCTACGACCCCGAGAAGACCTGGGACTCAAAGAGCCAATACTACAAAGAATATGAGCCGGACGACATAATGCACTTCAAGCACAACGTCATCGCTAACAACGTCTATGGCATAAGCCTGCTCCACCCCTGCTACGACATCCTCCAGCTACTCAGGAGAGTTGAGGTAACTGCTGCTCACCTTGCACACAGAGATGCTCACAGGCTCCTCCACGTGATAGCAAAGCCACGAGACCAGAGGGAACTCATAGAAGACCCCGCAACAGGCTTGACACCTCTTGAACAGAAAATCAAGTCTGCGGTAGAGACGCTTTCAGATAGAGTTCAGCAACTTGATGAAGAGGCGAGAGAGTTCAAAATCAATAACACTATTGGCACAGACGACACTATTGAAATAAAAGACCTCGCAGCGAGCCACGACTGGAACGGTCTCGTAAACTTCATTCAGCACCTCCAGAGCAAAGCCCAGAGAGCTCTGAGAGTCCCGCCTGTTTTCCTTGGCGTCCCAGAGGGCAGCAACAGGGCAACCAGCACAAACCAGCTAAGGGTATTCAAGAAATACATCGAAGGAATTCAAGAGACAATAATCTCCGAGTATGAACGAGTGCTATTCCCGTATCTCCCAGGCGACTTTGACATAGAGTTCGAAATCCCGATAGCAGAGGACGACTCAATCTGGGCAGAAGTGGCAGCGATGCTCTATGAGAAGGGCATCATGACCCTCGACGAGGCAAGGCAATACTTCGGCTTGCCTCCGCTGAATGAAGAGGAGCCAGTCATGCCAAGGGACGCGCCACAAGGCACTCTTAAAGCCCTTCATTTTGACGAGTCTCTGTTCAGATAGCCCCGTGGTGTAGCCTGGTCAAACATCTCGGGCTTTGGACCCGAGGACGGAGGTTCAAATCCTCCCGGGGCTATTGTGCTGTTATAAAGTCCTTCCTCAGCTCTTTTTCCATGGCTGAAATCGACCCCACGCGCACAGCCACGCTCAGAGCTGACTTCAGGAGAGCGCTACAGCAGCTCCCGATGAGAGCCAGGCGCAGAACTCTCGAAATCCTCAAAAACATGGGAACAATCACAGAGGACACAATCCAGCAGGTGCTCGGAGCTCTCGAAGAGGAACTGGGGAGGGAGAAGGCGCTCCAAGTAATAGACCGTTTCCTACCCCTTGCATATCAGCGCGGCGTGCAGTTTGCCCTCCGAAAGCTCAGACTGGCAGGCGTTGAGATAGACCTTGCCGTCTCAATCGCCGACGAGGAGAACATCGCAGCCCTGCGCGGTCTCACTTTGGAATACATCCGCGGCATCAGGGGAGACCTCAGAAAGAAGCTGAGGGAAACTCTCGTAAGAGCAAACCTGGAGAACTGGAGCAGAAGAGACCTCTACGAGAAGATAGCCCAGGACTTCAACATGCCAATAGCCAGAGCTCAGACCATCGCCAGAACAGAAACCATAAGAGCCTTCAACACAGGCGCATGGAGCAGGTATCAGGCAGCAGGATTTCAGAGGTGGCAATGGCTCACCGCAGCAGATGAGAGGGTTTGCCCAATTTGCGGTCCACGAGATGGCAACGTCTACCCCGCGAGCGCAGAGAAGCCACCGCTACATCCGAACTGCCGCTGCACCCTCATACCTGCCAAAGAGCAACCGAGCACGAAGATAGAATACGGCGGGGATAAGCAGCTCATCTCGCAGCTCAAAAGCGAAGGCTATGAGATTATACCTGCCAAGCCACTACCCAGGCGAACGGTTGAGAAAGCGGTCAGCAAAATAGACCACAACTTCAAGGAGCGCGTTGATATAGTCCTTGAGCCATACAGGGCTATTGACCCGGATGGTGGGGAGTCATTTGCCTTTGTGCGCCCTCTCTCCTATGAGCCTCTGAAGCTTGAGAGGAGGATACACCTGCCAGCGGGAGTTGCGAAGTTTTACGCAAGGAGAAACGACTGGTTAACTGCCATAAAGGAGAGATTTCCTGAGAAGCAAGCACTCATAAAAAAGCTCGAATCAATGACGATAGAAGACCTCATAGCGAGTTCTCTGCTCCACGACTACGGGCACATAAGGACTTTGGAAAAAATTGTTAATGCTAAAAACCTCTCCTTCTTAGAAGAATACTTCACCAGACGAGAAGTCAAAGCTGCTTTAACAGGCTATCGAAAGGGGTCTTTAAAGTGGAGATTGAGGCTCGGCGAGATAATAACGGAAGACTACCGGGTGATGAAGGGTTCTCCGATACCCAACGAGAAAATAAACGCGATGTATCCATTCGACTTAGAGAACCCGAAGCTCTTTCTGGAGAGAAAAAGGATACTGGAGAAGGTGTTCGACCTATGAAGGGTTGGGCTTATTGCAGGACAATGGACCAGGTGCGTAGATGGTTCGGAGACCCTTATCTAATTCTCAGCGATGAAGAAATCGAGGAGATTCTTGATAATCAGATTGCACCTGAGATTAGAGAGGAGGCAAGGCAATTCCTCAAACGACTGAGCGAGAAGAACGATAAACGCCTTAGCAGACCCCCGCGAGTTATCTTCTAAGTTAAGAAAAGCTGACAAACAGCGCTGCATAAGTTAGCCAATCAAACCGCTTTTTCGCGCAAACATTATTGTAAGCCTTGACGTTAACTTTTTCTCTATGGGTGGTCACGATTCTCGTAAATTGGTTTGAGCGCCTTGCCCCGGGGCGCTTAACAAATACCGGGGCTTCATCATCACCGGTGAAAAAGCCCCCTCCGGGCACAAGCCTGGAGGGGGCTAACGATATCGCTCGCTGCGGAGGAGGCAAGGAGTGCTCAAGGCACAGGAGGCACTTAAAACCGTCGAACAGATAGTTACAAACGTTTTCTCTGGACTTCTAAGGGTGAAGAGGCTCAACGACGAGCAGCTTATCGTTGAGATAAATCGTTGCCCGCCGAGGGAGTGGAGGAGGGAGCGCGATTCCGAGCCAGGAAGAGGTTTTAGAGGCAGCTAAAAAACTCGGTAACTGGTTCACTCTCTCACAGCTAAGAGAATACTTTGGCATGCAGCACCTCAAAGGCAGTAGCCACCTGAGCGCGAGGATAAAGAAGCTCTGCGAGCGTGGTTATCTCATGAAGTTCAAAGCACCAGGTGGACGCAAAATCTACATAGTCCCGCCAGAACACTGGGATATAACGAAGGCGGATGAATTCCTGTTTCTCGTGAAGCAGCCAGCCAAGCGAGGAAAGAGATACGACCCGGAGATTATGGCAAGAATCAGCAATGCGCTTAACGAAGGACTGCAAACAGCTTATGCTGTAGCTCGAAAAGCAAAAGTACATCCCAGAGTGGCTAAAAAATACCTCGATTACATGGCAGAGAATGACATAATCTTCAAAATTGAGAAGCGGGGGAGAACGTATTACACTCTCTATTCATACCTGCACAGAGTTCAGAAGGTAATCGAAGGGCTGTATTCTACCTACCTCACTCTGCCAAAGTGGTTTGCTGAAAATCTTAAGCACGTAGAGGTAGAGATGCAGTCCGAAGACGTGATAATTATAAGGAAATTACAATAAATCTTTACCTTTTCTGTATCAATCCGACAGTTTTTCTATCAGGAAAAATATAAAACATTTCTGTAAACCCCACGCTTTCATTTATAAAGTCTATATTCGCCAGCCTCCTCCATGGACGCTGAAATATACGTTGGCGCAAAATCGTTCCGCGGCAGGCTCAAGCTCACAGAGTACAAGTGCACTGAGGAGTATTGCACCAAGAGCGGGGATAAGGGCTACTTCGTTGAGGGCTATGCCAGCACTGACGACCTTGACCTTGAAGGCGATGTAATCACCAAGGAGGCTCTCGAAAGAGTAGTTGAAGAGATAGTCGAGGACCCCTACAACAAGCTGTTTTTGATGCACAACACCCACGACATCCCAATTGGCAAAGTGGTTGCAGCGAGGCTCGAAGGCTCTAAGCTCTGGATAAGGGCGAAGCTCAATCCGGCGCACCCGATGTTTGAATCGGTATGGCAGAGCCTCAAAGAAGGCTACCTCTCGGCTTTCAGCATACAGTTCATAATCCTCGATTATGAGGAGGGGGACGGCAAGGAGGTCAGGCGATTCATCAAGCGGATAAAAATCATCGAAGTCAGCTTAGTAGGGGTACCCGCTAATCCAGGTGCTCTCGTAACTTCTGTGGAGGAAAAAGCCATGAAAGAGGTTAAAGGAGCTGTTCCTTCTCACTCCCCGCCAGGAGTAGAGCGGGGAGGCTGGGATAAGAACGCAGCTATAGCGAGGCTCAGGAAGTGGGCGAGCTCTGACGGCTCAGGAGACAAGGACAAGATAGACTGGAACAAATACGCCAAGGGCTTTGCTTGGTATGACAGCAACGACCGCGAGAACTTCGGAGCGTATAAGCTTCCGCATCACGACGTGGTGGACGGCAGACTGGTAACCGTCTGGGAGGGCGTTGCCGCTGCTATGGCAGCTCTGCGTGGTGCTCGTGGAGGAGTGGACATCCCGCAGAGCGATAGACCAGCGGTCTACCGCCACCTCGCGAGGCACTACCGACAATTTGGAAGAGAACCACCTGGGGAAAAGGAGGTTTTAAAGTCTTCATTCGAATCGGATAACCAAAAGGAGAGTGAAACCATGAGCGAAGAACTCGAAGCCCGGATAAAAGAGCTGGAAGAGCAGCTCGAAGAGAAGGACAGGGTGATTCAGGAACTCAGCGAACAGGTCAAGCGCTACGAGGAAGCCGAGGCGCAGCGTCTCAGGGAAAAGATAGCAGAAATCGACCCCGAGGCTGAGACTGAGGGCAAGAGCATAGCCGAGCTAAAGGACCTCTATCTCAGGACGCTGGAGAAGGCGGTGAAGATGAGGAAACCCCAGGAGAGAGCTCCTGTTGTCAATGAGGGAGCATCTCCGGAGCCAGAGGAAATAATCTCATACTCGTGAGGTGATATGCCATGCCAGGAGTCGTAACTCCCGAAAATGCCGTTCTTGTACAGGGCACTCCGCTCGTTGAGGAGCTGATATGCAAGACACCGACCAACTGCACTCCCGGAGTTCTGGTCACCCGCGACACCGACGACGACCACTTCAAAGTCTGCCAGCCCACCGATACCCCGCTCGGCTGGCTCGATACCAGCTACAAATACGGCATAGGTGACACCTACGAAGCAGACCAGCCGGCGAGAATCCTCAAGGGCGACATCTTCGTCAGGGCAATACTCGCCGCTGGCGAGAACGTTACCAAGGGCGACTACCTCACCATAGCAGCGGACGGCAGGGTCAAGAAGGCAAGCCCACTCGCGGTTCAGGCAGGCACTACGAGCGTAACCTCTACCGCAGCAAACGGGCAGATTCTCGAGGGCGGTGTGCCACCTGAGATAATCGTTGCCCAAGCAGAGCAGAGCGTGGACGCCACAGCCGGAGAGGCTGCAATTGTTGTGAGGAGTCTAATCTGAGGTGGTAGACATGGCTGAGATATTAAGACCTGAGGAATACAGGCGGGTTGACGAGACCATCACAGAAGTAATCCGGAAGAACCTCGTCTGGGTGAACCTGCTCCAGCCCTTCCGGATAACAGAGGCAGACCTTGAGATAAGCTGGGACGAATACAGCGACATGGGCGCGGCTAAGACGGACATGTTCATGGAGGATATGGCTTTCGACAACATAGCAGTGGGCAACAGAAAGACTGTGCTCCTCCCGATAACCCACAAGGAGTTCCTCATAAGGTGGCGCGAGCTCCAGGCTGCGAGGAGAGCCGGGAGAGACCTCGACACCGCCAACGTTGCCGCAGCCGCCGCCAAGGTTGCTGAGGAGCTCGACAGGAACATAGCTCTCGGGAACTCAGCATTCGGCATATCCGGCATAATGAACACCTCTGGAATCCTCACCGTAACTGGCGCTGACTTCGGCACAGCCCCCAACGCCTACGAGACCTTCAGGAAGGCGAGGGACAAGCTCATAGAGAATAACATCAACCCGCCCTTCATAGCGGTGCTGAACCCAGTCCAATACGGCGAGCTCGACGTGCTCACCGCAAACGACAACAACCAGAGGAGGATGATAGAGGGCAACTTCGTTGACAGGATATACTACAGCGACCTCGTGCCTGCTGGCGAGGGATACGTAATAGCCGTATCCAAGCAGTATATGGACAGGGCGACCCTCGGCGGCATCAAGAGGAAGCTCTGGATAGACCAGGATACCGAGAACCGCAAAGGAAGGGTCTGGGGCATAGAGATTCCGAGGATACGCGTTGCTACGGCAATCTGCAAGATGACAGGCATCTAAGGGGGCTAAGCGGTGAAGATAAAGCTCAAGACCCCTTGGAGCAGGGCTAAGGTGAACAAGGACGGAAGAATCATAGGCTGGGACGACTTTAAGCCAGGAGACGAGGTTGCCGTGGACATGGACACCGCGGAGGCTCTAATAGCCTCTGGAGTCGCAGAAAAGCTGACACAGACAAAACAGGCAAAGAAGAGCGAGGACAAGCAAGCCAGGCCAGCAGAGAACAAGGCTAAGTAGGGGGCTCTCGCACCTTGGGCTATCCCACCGTAACTGATGTCAGGCAGAGGCTCGGGGATAACTACCAGACCGAGCCGAGCGACGTGGTAATACAGGGCTTTCTTGACAGGAGGATAGCCCAGGTTGAAGAGAGAACAGGGCAAGCATGGACAGAGCCCCCTGAATCTGTTTTTCTCTGGGTACTCAATCAGACCTGCGCGGACATCCTTCAGCGAGAAATCATAGACTCTCAGGCGTCATCTCCGCTCAGTTATAAAATAGGAGATGAAGCCGTGGACAAGGCGAAGAACATCGACGCCAAGCTCAGGGCAATTCAGCTTCTCAGAGAAGAGGCTGAGCAGGCACTCGTGCGATACCTCACAAAGACGACGATAACCTTCGCGAGGGGAGCGCCTTGAAGGACTGCCAAGAGTGCGCGGCTATTCAGGTTCTCAACGTGAAGCTCACACTGATAGAGAAAAAGCTCGACAGAATAATAGAAACAAACGAAGAGCAATGGAAGCGGATAAACAAGCTTGAGCAGGACAACAGCATGGCAAAAGGCGGGCTGATAGTCCTCGGCACGCTCTGGGCAGGACTGGTAAGCCTTGCGGCAGTCATCGCCAACAAGATATGGAGGTAAAGGTCACCGCGCTGCCCCGACGCGGTGACATCTTCTTTTCGCTCGGGGCAGCTCCTTCCTCACCTCCCGCCTTCCTCCCTTCTTTTAAAAGTCTAAAGGTGACAGGTGGGGTCGGTGGTGAAAATGGCAAAGAAGTGGTATCGCTCGAAAACCATCTGGGTGAATCTGATAGCGGCAGGTGCTATGATAGTCCAGAGCCAGACAGGGTTCGTAATTTCCCCGGAGGAGCAGGCTGCAATCCTGGCGGTAGTAAACCTGGTGCTCAGGGCAGTAACAGGTGAGCCGATAGAGAAATGAACCCGAAAAAACTCCTCTTCGACTTCCTGGAGAAGACTGGGCTCACAACGTTGGAGACCAGACTCGCCGCTTGGCTCGGCAGGCTCTACCGCGACCATGTGCTGAAGAAACGACCTCTTCGCGGCAAAGTCGGACGCATCTATATGACCAGGGCGAAAATCCACAACAGGAGCGAGAACCTGATTTTCCAGGGGCACATCCCTGCGACTATCCTCATGGAGCAGAACCCGAAGATATACGAGGTTGTCTACCACGCTCTGCTCTATGAGGAGCAGCGCGAGGAGCCATTCGTGCTTAGCCTCTTCAAGGAGCAAACATGGATGCAAGGCAAAGAAGTAGAAATCAAGCGCTACAACTGCATCCTGCACCCAGGGCACAGGTTTGTCATCAGACCAAAGGGTGCAGGAATTGGAGGCTGGGACAGCGACGTGGAAATCTACCCCGTTGACGTGTTTGAGGTAGGTGGTTGATATGGACATATATCATACAAAGGATATAATTAGCGAGCTCGTGATGTATGGCAGCCCATGCCTGAGCTGCACCTATGATGTAGATGGTGAGTGCGCCCTTCACAAAGGAATGTGCAAAAGTGCCGAGCTTGCTGGGAACGAATTTGTCAGTGCTTCTCTAACCGAATGGCTACCTGTGAGGGGGTACTGATGGTAGTACTACCATTGCCAGAAGGTCAGCCTTGGGTATGCCCGAAATGCGGAAGAGTCTGGGCGTGGTACATCGCAGGTTGCCCTGTGTGCAATGCTCCCAAGCCTGTTGAGAAGTTCACCGACGGCACAGCGGATGAACACAACCCCGTCCATCTGGTTTCCAGAGACACTACCGCTACAGACTGCGTATGCCCTCACCCAAGCTATCTATGTGGAGACTGTTCAATATCAGGAGGCAATAAATGACCAAGGCGGAAGACTTCAACCGGATAGCCCAAGAGCTTGGAAAACAGATCACATTAATTTCTGCGACTAAAAACGTGGTAAACGGCTACATCTCCACGACCGAAACTTCTCAGCAGATAACAGCGATTGTCCAGCCACTCAAAGCAGTGGAGCTCGCCTTCTTGCCCAGCGCAGGCTATACGACGGAAGACCTCAAATCCTACATCAGCATAGACTACGCGGTCAACATCGGCGACGTGGTAGAGCATGAGGGCAAGCGCTACAAAATACACCACATCGAGAAAAATGACGCATTCCAGAAGCTTCTCCTCAAGAAAGAGCCATGATAAAAGACAGGAACAACATCCCGAAGTTCCTCAGAGAGCTTGAGGAAACAGTTTTCAACTTAGCACTTAGAGAAATAGGGGCGGAAGGGGAGAAAGAGCTCAAGCTCACACTCACTAAATCGCGCCCAGAATGGCCGCCCCTCAAGCCCGAGACAATCAAGCGGAAAGGAAGCACCCGCCCGCTCATAGACACGGGGATAATGAGGGCGAAGATAACCTACCGCGTCGAAGGCGATATGGTGAGGATAGGTCTCTTTGGCGATGACAATTCCAGGGGGAGGAGTGGGAAGGAGACGGTAGAGATAGGCTTGGTTCACGAGTTTGGCTCAAGAGACGGCAGAATCCCGCAGAGAGCCTGGATGAGACCCACCGCAGATGAGAAAATATTCCCAAAGGCGGAGAAGACAATCGCAGAGAAGCTAAACAGGGCAATAGAAAAGCACAGTCTTTAAAAGTCCACGCTTCACGGGGGGAGCATGGCGCAACTATTTCCACCGCAGGCGTTGAAGGACGCAGTATATAACGCGATCCCCAAAGCCTACACCTACAACGCTCAGCAGGTCAACGCTCAGGTAGTCTATGCGAATCAAGACCTCTCCGGCATGGAGCAGTACCCGCTAATCACCCTGGGCTGGCTTGAGCCCACCTATCAAGGCACTCCTCTCGGCAACCTCATGGATATAGCTTATGACGCACAGAGTGACCAGCTTCAGGTTACGCGAGGGGTGAGGCTCCAGCAAACCCTCGACATCAACGTATACGACAACAAGGATGAAAGGCGCATAGACAGCATAGCAGGAGACCTCTACCTTGAGCTCATGAAGCTCGACCTCAGCGACCAGGGAGCGAGCGTATTCAACGTGATACCTCCTCGCCCTCTCGACATCATAGAGAAGGGCTACATCAGGCGCAGACTCATAGAGCTAATAATCGTTTACAGGGTTACATGGACAGAAGCCATCGCCTACATCGAGACAATAAACAGCACCGTAACAGTACAACAATAGCGGTTTATAAAGTCCAAGCCGCCCAGGTTCCAGAAAGGACGGTGGTAAAATGCCAACGGTGAAGGATACGGTCCAGATTTCGGTAAAGGATGCAACAGCCGCCTTGCCCACCCCAACGTATGGAGAAATTATAGTGGTGGGCGAGGACAGCGACAATCTCGCGGACTTCAACGTTGTCTATACCTTCTACTCGCAGGCAGAGGTTGAGCAGAAGTTCGGTGCAAACTCTCCAATTGCCAAAGCAACAGCAAAAATCTTCGCTCAGGGCGTAGCAAAGCTGAAAGCCGTAAACGTCATGAAGGACGACGGAGCTGGCAACCCCATAGCCGACTACGACACGGTGCTCAGCGACTTGGTAACCAACCAGGTGGACTATGACATCATAGTGGGCACTATCGACGCAAGCGACACCAACGCTGCAAAGCTCGTGTCTCATGCTGACAGCTACAACAAGGTGCTGGTAATGCCTCAGCTCGGCGATGCCAGCACGGTGACCACAGCCCTGGGCAACTTAATCGCTAACGAGTGGGTCTATGCGGTGGCACACGACGACACCACAAGCTATACCCCTGGGGAGGTAGCCGGCGCTGCTGCTGGTGCTATAGCCGGCATAAAGAACTGGATACCAGCAGAATGGCAGAGCGTGAGCGGGATAAACGCAGCAGGCTACTCTCCCAGCGACGTGAGCACCATCGAGCAAGCCGGGGGCAACACTTTCATACAGGTAGGTTCTCAGGTGGTGCTCAGCGGTGGCAAAGCCCTCGACGGTTCCTGGCTCGACGTTTCACGCACTAAGCAATACCTCGTAGACCTGATTGAGACTGACCTGGTGAACCTGAAGCTCAGGAAGGCAGGAGCAGGGCAGAAGATACCCTTCACCCCAGCAGGTCTCAAGCTCATAGAGAGCACCCTCATAGCAAGCTGTAAACGTGCCCAAGAAGCAGGAGCTCTGCGAGAGGACTATGTGGATGAAAACGGCAACCTCGTGCGGGGCTATGAAGTGGTTGTTCCCAGCTATGACAGCATAAGCGACACAGACAAGGCAAACAGGACGCTCAGCGGCGTAACGGTGACAGCATACCTCTCCGGAGGCATCAGCGTCATCTCGCTTGACCTGGTAATATCGTTGTGAGGTGGTGAGATATGGTCGAGTATAATGTAAAGGACATCCACCTGCTCGTTGACGGTGTGGAGATAACCAATCTTGCAGAGGGCGGTGATACGGGGATAACCCCAAGCGGCGACCAGATGGACAACATCGTTGAAGCCCTCGACGGTGAGGTTGGCTGGGAGCGCTCTCCAAACACTCAGGCAGAGGGCACGATAGAGGTGCTCAAATCCAGCCCGCAGGTGGGCTATCTAATAGAGCTCGCAGCAACAAAGAAGGAAGTAAAGATAAGCTTCATCAGCGACAACCCCGAGGCGACCGGCTTCAGCGAGATAACCCTGGAGCACGCGAAAATAGGCTTCCCGGAGACCAAGATTACCAGAGGCATGGAGACCTTTGCCTTCCCGTTCAAGGGCTTCGGCTTCGACTTCAGGACATAGACAGGCTAAGAAGAGGTAGGTGGGAGAATGGCTGAAAAGAAGAAAGTCAAGATAGCAGGCAAAGAGTACACAATTCGGAAAATCTCCGGCTACGAGTTGCAAAAAATAACAGCAGGGCTCGACGATGCAGATGCAACGCTTAAGCTTCTCGCACATTGCGTCGAAGAGCTGGACGAAGAGACAGCGAAGACCCTTGACCCTGGTCCATACCTCGCTCTCGCAGCGGAAGTGCAAGCATTCCTTGGACTCCGGGAGGCTGATATAAAAAAGTTTATGCAGAGGTAGACGACCTCTTTCACCTTTACTTTTTAGCTCACGAGCTCCACATGCCGCTCGAAGAGGTCAAAAAGCTGAGCCATCAGGAGATATTAGCCTGGCTCTACTATTTCCAGAAGAGAGCTAAAGAGATTAGCAAGCTGTACGAAGGTTCTCTCTCAGTTCCCGGGAAAAGACATACCTTTAGATTTTGTTGAGGTTACTTTAGTTTTGTGGCTATAATGTTGATGTTGCAGTCCTGAGCATTTGGATTCCAGATCATGCATTTTTCTTTGAGGCATGTCGATTCCTTGAATGCCACTGACTTGTTAGCCCAACCTTTCCACCCAAAATAGAACGGACACACTTTCCCATTTAGTTGTTCTTCTGACTTTAGCCCGAACATTTTCTTACCCCTGTTGATTATTTAAAGTCCTGCAAAATAAAAAAGTTTCCATGTTCGGGCTTGGGCTAATCCGCGACATGGCGATTGGCATTCGGCTGAAGGACGAGGTGAGCGCGAATCTAAGCAGGGTAAACCAAGCCGTTGACGTAACCAAAAGCAAGCTCCAACAAGTGAGAAAGAATTTCGCAGGACTTTTCGCTGTCTCGGCGGCTTTTACGGCGGTTGGAGCGGTAGCAACTTCAATGACTCGTAGCACGATTGGATTGGAGAGAGCCATGCAGGAACTTCAGGCTCGGACAGGAGTAACGGATAAGGAGCTGCGGCACCTTCAGAACACTCTAATCAGGCTCACACAGGTAAACTCCAATTCATTCCAGGAAATCGCAGGAGCAATGACAGTCCTCAGGCAGCGTTGGGGCGCTATCGGAAGCGCAATGCAGCCGGTAACCCAGCAGATGCTCGACTTCGCAAAGGTTACAGGCACAGACGCAGTGCAGGCTGCGAACAATATCTCAGTAGTGATGAAGGCTTTTGGCATGGACATTAACCAGGTGGCAGATGCAACCGACTTACTTCTCGCAGCCTCGCAGAGGTCTGGAGTAAATGCAGCGAGACTCGCAGAACTAATAAGCGATAACGGCGCGGCGCTGAAGCTTCTCGGTCTGAACATAGGTGAGGCAATAGGCTTGCTCGCAGCGATGGAGAGCCAGGGCGTGAACGTCGCAAGGGTTCTCATGGGTCTCAGGCAAGCGGCAGCAAAGGGCATAGATGTAAAAGAGACTATCAAATCACTCGCGGAAATTGAGGACCAAGCCCTGCGAACAAAAAAGGCAACAGAGATATTCGGGAGCTATGCCGGACCAGGCATATCGAGGATACTCGAAGGGGGGATAGAGAGCCTGAACAAGTTCATGCTGAAATTAGACGACGTAAGAGGAGTTACAAAGAAGGCGAGCATAACGATAGACGAGAGCCTTTCCGAGCAGCTCGGCATACTCAGAAACAATATCGCTCTTGTGGTAGCAGAGCTTGGAAAGGGGTTAATGCCAATTTTAAAGCCCTTCACCAAGCTCGTAAGGAAAGCTGCTGAGGCATTTACCGCACTTCCGACCCCTGTAAAATCGGTGCTTTCTTCAATAACTGCGTTGGTAGCAGTAATTGGGACAATCGGTGGACCACTGCTCATGCTTGTTGCAGGTCTTGGGTTTGCAACATCAGCAGGTGTTTCATTCGTAGGAATCCTTCTGACAATCGGAAAAATCATGCTGTATGTAAGTGGTGCTACTGGTGCTCTTATAGCCGCTGTTACAGTTCTCTCGAAGGTGTGGGAGTCTAATTTCCTTGGAATTCGGGACAGAGTTTTGGAGTACTGGCGCATTGCTAAGGCAATCTTCGGGGCGTTAAAGGTTGTATTCAGCGCCTTCTGGGCAACGGTCAAGGACACCTTCACCCCTATCGTTGACCTGCTCAAAGAGTTCGGCTTAGTAGGTGAGGATGCAGGCAAATCCTTCCGGGGCACCTTCCAGCCAGTAATAGACTGGCTCAGTAGAAACAAGGAAACTCTCAGGGAGTTTGGCAAGGTGCTCGGTTGGGTGGCAACGCTTGGGCTGAGAGCATTCATACTGGCTATCTACGCACTTGTAAAAGCTCTCAGGAAGCTGAACGAAATCTGGGCGACGGTCAGGGAGAACATTGAACCCATCATGAAGATGGCGAGCTTCGCAATCCCTGGGCAGCTAAAGCTTGCAGGAGAACTTGCAGCCAGGGTGGGGTTGCCAACTCCTGGCGAGCTCGCAGCGGCAACAATAGCACCGGGCAGAGGACATGTAACAAACATCAACAAAACGGTGGGCAGAATAGAGATAAAGGTTGAAGGAGCAGGGGACCCGGACAAAGTTGCTGAAAAAGTCGTCAAGAAAATAGAGAGGCAGTTTATGGGGATGTAGGCGATGGAAAAGGTGAGGCTTGGGGACATAGAGCTAACGGCGACTCAGGTATTGAGGCTATCACTGAGAGCGACGACTCCGAGGCACAAGACTGAGAAGCAATTTTCGGTTGCGGACCACATCATTGAGGAGCCAGAGGCGCTCAGAGTCTCATGCAAGCTCTTCAAAGATAGCAGAGAATACGAGGAGCTACTAAAGCTTTATAACTCAAAGCAACCTGTGAGGTTCACCTCCGAGCTCTACGACATAGAGGAGGTTGTTGTTGAGGAGTTCGAGGTATCTCCGGCAGGGCTAAACACCTACGACGCAGAAATCACGGTAAAGGCGATAAGGCGAGCGGAACTCAAAACAAAGCCAGTTACTTTTGTAGACCCAGCCACAGGTGTTGAAGTTGAGACTGGTAAAGAGTCCAAGGGGGGCGATACAGCTCTAACTCCCAAGCCTATCTCATACGAGGACAAGCCAACGGAGGCAGACGGCACAAACTGGGCAGAGAGGGCGATTAACTGGCTCAGGAGGAGGCTTGGTATCTGATGCCAGATGGAGTCCTGCCATTTGAAGCTCAGCTTGGTCTCCCGCAGAAGCAGAGAGTTAAGATCAACAACGTAGCCTACGAGCTCCTCTATTCTTACAACTCCCAAGGCGAATTTGTCAGGCTTAGAATCGCCCGCGTCGAGGACGGCGCGGTGGTATTCAACTCCAAGCTGGTCGAGCTCAATCCTTACGAGGTAAAAGACCCCGCCATTTATGAGGTGCTCTTTACACTTATGCCATACTCGCTGAGCAAGGAGAACATCGAGGTATGGGTGTTCTGGGATGAGTAGCACTTTCTGGAACCGCTACGTTGAGCTTGAGATTGGCAATATTGTAATCAGGAACTCAGACCTCGACATCTACTTCAAGGTAGAGAACAGCACCGGCGAGGAGGCGGGAAGCGCGGAAATCACAATCTACAACCTCGCAGAGGCGACGAGGCAGAAGTTTAAGCCAAGTGAGCAGATA
>Ga0256830_1001445_pt1 | contig 16866 bp, 12 predicted proteins | sample 128326metaG_FD_190537 | JGI IMG/M metagenome (GOLD analysis project Ga0256830, IMG submission 190537) | Hydrothermal vent microbial communities from Lau Basin, Pacific Ocean - 128-326 | ecosystem: Environmental > Aquatic > Marine > Hydrothermal vents | place: Pacific Ocean: Lau Basin | collected... | reverse complement strand
TCGCGAGCGGCGTCGCCGCTCTCCAGCGCCTCCTCCACAACCTCGCGCAGCTCAGCACCAATCTCGCGTGCAATATTTAGCAGATTCACGCGCTTAGATTGGCGGCAGGGTTTTTAATTTTTAGCCTGCTTTCTGGGAGCATATGAGCCTGGACTGAAAGAAAGAAGTACCTGCATGAGGCGAAATAATTGCCAGATAGCACAGCTTCACTACGAAAGGTTTTTATTTAAGATTACAAAACTTAAAAGGTAAGAACTCCCTATCTGACGTTGGGGGTTTTTGCAGAAGTGATGCATGCTGTTGCGGAGGTTGGCTATGATAGATGCATATTACCGCAATGGACAGTTATTTCTTGCTGAACTTTTGAAAAGAAAAGATGATGACAAATATTTTGGAATGGATGAAGTTGAGGAAATACTTAAAGATTTAGCGATTGATGACAATTTTATAAAGCAGAATTTAAGAGAACCTGCAAAGGAGTTTATTGGAGAAATTACGATCGGCGATAAAACCAGTGAGCGGGACATTCTTAAGGCATTTAAAGGCAAGGGTTTTCCTATCTCAAGCAGAAGTTATAATGCAGGGATAACTCCAACATTCTTTAAGACATCAAAAGGTGAATGCTCTTATTGCGGTAATAAAGACGAAGTTTTGAATCACGTCTCCTACATTTTCCCTTTTTTCAGAAAGATAGACTCCATAACACCTGACAATAATAAGCTAAAACTATGTAAAAAATGTGCATTTACTTTATACTCCGGGATGGCATATCTTTATCAGAAAGGGGCTGAGCTATTATTCTTTTTTGATTCTTACAATTTTAAATCCCTTAAGAAAATAAATCATTTCTTCAAAAAAGAAGCGGATTTATTAGATCCAAGTAACAAAAACAGAATTAGAAAATTTGATAGATATCCAACCTACCACCCCTATGACACAATATTTATAATTTTTTTCGAATTTGTAAAGAGACTACATCAGAAGAATCTCCTGCCGGAGCTTGAAGAAGTTTCTAATGAAGTCAGACTTCTAATGTCTTATGGCTCTGGGCAAATCTACCACTACTATGTCCTTGAAGGCAACTTAATAAATAAATTAACAAGATTCTTCAGAACATTAATGGAAAAAGGTAAAGAATTTAAGAGTGAACAAAATAATATACCTATGGAAGACTTAATTTTGAGTAGATTCTTTCTAAATTTGCGGATAAATAAAGGTAAATTTGAGGAAGATACTCGTTTAAGGAATTTATTTGTTGAATACATTATAAAAAATGAAAAAATTAATTTTGAAATAATCAACGAAATAATAATGGGAAGAATTAAAGATAAAACTAAACCACACGTTCCTCCTTATTATAAAACCTTTATTACTACATTTCTGGAGGTGTTTGGTTTGTCTGAAGAAAAAGACATGTTTGAGAGGCTGAATGGCCTGGGTTACTCGCTGGGGAATAGAATGAAGGGAACAAATCTCGAAAGCTACATATGGGAAGTCTTCAGAGCGAGAGGAGCAGAAGAGCTCTACAATGTGCTTGTGGAGCTTCAACTCAAGCTCAAAGACTCAATGGATTTGAGACCTCTTAAGGAGCATGAAGATGAATGGCGCAAGGTAAAGGCTATAATTGTAAATGGAATGGCAAATGCACTTTATGGAGGTGGTAAGAGTGAATAAGGGAATAGAAATTGTGACACTTACGAAGGTAGAAGGAGCAAATTTGAACTCCAATGGAACTGAAGGGGTAATCAGCGTACTTAAGAAGGTTCGTGACCCAGTGGACATGAAGGAATACGTACGCGTCTCAGGACAGAGCGTTAAATTTCAGCTCAGGCAGATTTTGAAAGAAATTGCCGGAGAAGATAAAATGTCTCCGGTAATTCCCAAGCAGGAGAGTGGTGAGAGAGTTATAGTTTCTGCAGGAGAGCCGGAAAAGTACATCGATGATGACCTTTTTGGCTACATGATTGCAAAGAAAGAAGGTAGAAAGAATGTTACTAAACGAAGAACAGCACCGGTGAGAACCAACGGGCTTATATCAATATTTCCATATCAGGAAGACAGAGATTTCGGTGTAAGGTATGACCCCACCGGAGATCAGCACAACATCCACGAAACTGAGATTGCCACCAACATAATGAGGGGGAATTTCTTTATAGAGGTAGATAGAGTGGGAGTTTTCACAAAGGAAGAGGTGACTGAGCCGAAGTCTCTTGACGATGAAACAAGAGAAGAGAGAATTAAGTCGCTCATCAATGCAATTTTCACGTATCATGGTGGTGCCCATCTAACAAGGTTCTTCACCAAAGTTTATCCAGAGGCGGCTGTGGTTGTGTTTCTCAACAGAAAGATCCCTGTCATTGGAGACAACTTCAGGGTATTGAGAAAATACAGCGAAGATGGGAAGTACTATCTCGACACCGCTTTGCTTAAGGAAGTGCTTGAAACTTTTGACGAGTATATAAACAAGGCGTACATCGGCGTAATTAAGAACAAATTCGCAAATATCAACGATATAGAGGCTCTGAAAAATGGTAATATTGAAGTAATGTCGCTGAAGGAACTCAGAGAAAAAATCGCTCAGGAGAATATAATCGGGTGAAGTGATGAAGGGTTTGGTACTTGAGCTTCAGGGAATATTTGGATTCTTCAGGGTGCCCTTCAACGCTCTGCTGATGGACACCTTCCATTTTCCACCAAAGACCACGGCTGTAGGCATGCTCGGTGCAGCGCTTGGATGGGACGAAGATACCTTTTTAAGCTATCTTAAAAAGATTAAATATGGAGTGATAGTAGAGAAGCCCGGAGAGATAGCATCAGAAACCGCAGTTATATTCAAAAGCAGCAACTCACCAACATATCCAATAACAAAAAATCTACTATACAAGCCGAAGTTTCGAATATTTTTTATTTCAGAGGAGGAACCAGGGATTATTGAGAAGGCATATAGAGCATTATACGACCCAGCATATGTGCTCGCTCTTGGTGACTCTGAGAATCTTGTCTATCCCAGCAGAAAAGATTACGCCAATCTTCTGGACGTAGCACCGGCTGAGGCTGAAAGGGTAAGGTGCATACTTCCTTCAGATATTTTCACAGAGTTTAAAGAGAGAATCGACATTAGCTCAACAGAAAAAGGGCATGAGGTAATGCCACCTAAAGAAATCAAAATTCCTGTGGATTTCACAGGAAAAGGGAAAAAGAGGAGATTTATTCCAAAGAGTGTTTACTATTACTCTGGTGTAGAAATAGTCCTAAGGGAGCCTGTAAGTGCCTATGATTTCTCAGGAGAAAAAGTTTACCTTTTCTGAAAAACTTATACCCCTGCTGGTAAAGGCAAAGGGAAAAGCAGACAAAGACCTCCTGACTCACTCTCTAGAAGTAGAAGAAATAGCAGAGAAGATTTTAGGGCAGTTATACATCTCCCCAAAGTTAAACAAACTTGCCAGAATAGGCATAGATGACGAGACGTTAAAAGAGGCAATACTGCTCCATACCTTATTTCATGACTTAGGTAAGCTTGACACAGTATTTCAGGAGAGAAGAGAAAGAGGTGAATCAACACATAACAGACCACATGCACTTCTTGGACTGCCATTAGTTAAGCATGAACTTGATAGAATATTTAAAGAGATTGGAGTGAAAGGTGAAGCAAAGGAAATTCTTACCGCCTATGCTCTGCTTTCAGTTGCTACTCATCATTCCGATTATCATGCTGATCTTTATCGTGGATTCGCTGATTTGCGAATCAAATTACCACTTACAATAAATGAAACGCCTTTCTCAATTCTTAGAAATAGCTATGAAAAAATTGAAGATTATTTAGAAGATAGATATCTATTTGATAATGGGATTCCCAAACGACATATTTATGTGCTCTTTAACGGCACACTTAGGCTTGCAGACTGGCTTGTAAGTGGAGAAATGTCACTAAAAAATACTTTTGTTGAATATGGTGAACCTCAAAGAAGAGTAAATGAGTATTTTGATAAAAAAGGATGGAAACCAAGAGAATATCAGCTTCTTGTTTCAGAGGCCAACCATGAAGCAATGCATCTCAGACTGCCCACTGGAGATGGGAAAACTGAAACTGCTTTAATGCCACGTGTAAACCCTTCCAAACTAATCTACACTCTCCCCACTGTTACAACGGTGGAGAGCATGCGTCTTAGATTTGAAGATATTTTCGGTAAACAAAATGTATCTTTTTCCCACCATCTTTTATATTTAACGCTGTTTGAAGAAGATCGGATTGATGAAAAATTATCGCATAGATATCATTTGAAAAAAGTTGTGGTTACAACGATAGACAGGGTGCTCCTCTCGCTGATGAACTACAGGCACTATCAACTCTTAGAAATAGCTCTGAATAACGCCTACCTCGTGGTGGATGAAATTCACAGCTATTCTCCTTTTACCCTATCCTTAATTTTTGATGCTCTTGAATACCTTAGAGAGTATCACAACACAAAAATTCTTGTGATGTCCGCCACGTTACCTAAAATTTTAGAGGATGAGTTAAAAGAGCGGATAGGCTCAATACCAGTACTGCCAGACGAATATGTGGAAAAAAGGTACAAATCCAAGCAGAGAGTTAGAATTCACGTAGAGGATGAATATCTTATTAACCAGCTGGATAAAATAAGGGATTATTACAGAAGGGGTTACAAGGTGCTTGTGGTTGCAAATACCGTTAATAGAGCTAGAGAGATCTATGAATTGTTGAAAAATAAGGGTTTGGAATATAAAAAGGACATTATCCTGATTCATTCAAGATTTAACCTGGATGATAGGAATGAAAAAAATAAGTTATTAGAGGAGCTAAAAAGGAATGATTATCCATTCGTTCTTATCGCTACACAGGTTGTAGAAGTCTCTCTGGATATAGATTTTGATGTGATGTTCACTGAAGTATCTCCCTTTGATTCCCTTGTTCAGAGATGTGGGAGAGTAAATAGAAGGGGTATCAAGGGCATAATGGATGTTTTTGTTTGTAATGTAGAGAATGTAGAAAAACCTTATCCATATTACGGTAAAGATATTGGAAACGCACAGATAACTGAAACATTATCTATTTTAGAGAATTTTGATTTCAAAACCGAGTTTGACTTTTTATTGGCAAATGATAAATATTATAGTGCACTTTTTAATATTTATGAAAGTGAACTTGGTAAAAATCCTATTAAAAATCTATTTTTGAATAAAATTCATGTAAGCAGGTTTGGTGAGAGAATAGCCACACGGGATACCTTCATGACAGTTCAAGCAATCCCTGTTGGAAAAGAATATTCTATATACTCAGAGGTTTGCGAGCTAATGGACAAAATGAAAGACATTAAAGAGCCTAAAAAAAGAGATGAAATCAGAGTAAATATACTAAAGAAGATTGTGAATGTTCCATTTTATGTTGCTGAGAACAATCGTTATGGAAATAACGAAGAGAATTATAAGAAATACGGATTTGTTTTTGTGGAGTTGGATTATGATAGTGAAGTTGGAATTAAAGAATTAGATAAAAAAGCCATCATCTTCTAACCTCTCTACCACAACCTCAACTCCAAAACCTTTATCCTTTGCAAATCTAAAATTAGGAACAATGACTCCTCAAGAAAAGCGAATGCAAAAACTCATAAAAAGAGCTGAGGCTGATGAAGACATCCTCGCAGTAATAATCTACGGTAGCTATGCCAGGGGTGAACCCTTCAGAGATATAGACCTGTGTCTGGTTTTATTTCCTCATGCCGAGAGTAAGAGCTTTGAGAAGAGGCTGGAGTATTCTGACTATGAGGACATAGATGTGCATGTATTCAACGAACTCCCGCTGTATATAAAACCAAGAGTGTTGAAAGAGGGCAAAGTTGTGCACTGCAAAAATGAAGACCTGCTCTATGACATTGCAATAAGAACTGCAAAAGAATATGAAGATTTTATGCCCAGATACAGGATGTACCTGGAAGGGGTGTTGAATGGATAAAGAGAGGATATTGTCAAAACTGGCAGAAATTGAGGGGTATCTTGGAGAAATTTATGAAAATACGCCACAGAGTTTTGAAGAGTATGAATCAAACACAGTGTTGAAGAGGGCCATGGAGAGATTACTCCAGATTACTATTGAAGCCTGTATAGATATTTGTGCAATGCTCGTGAAAGAGCTTAAACTCGGCATACCAAGCAAAGAGGAAGATTTCATTCAAAAACTGGAAAATATTGTCCTGTCTAATGAAGTTGTTGCCAGTCTTAAAAATATGAAAAAGTTCAGAAATCTCATAGTACATGGTTATTCAAAGATTGATGACAAGTTGGTTTATAATATACTACGGGAGGATCTCGTGGATATTGAGAAATTTATAAGCGAGGTAAAGGAATTCCTAAGGAAAAATTAGTCTTATGCGAATCACGGGGGTAATGGTGCAGTACTACAAAGCCTGCTGGCGGGAATTGTGGTTCTTTGCAAATGGCATAAACATGGACTACGAGAGCGAAGACATAGCTATAGGGAGGCTTATCCATAAAAAGAGTTACTCCCGCGAGAGGAAGAACATTAATCTTGGTGAAGTGTCCTTTGATTTTATAAGGCACGGGGAGGAGAACATAATCTTCGAGGTAAAGAAGTCCTCCCGGCTTGAGGAGCCTGTGCGCTGGCAGCTTTACTACTACCTTTGGTATGCCAAGAAACTTGGAAAGAAGCTAAAAGGGATGCTGGTGTATCCAAAGGAGAAAAAGAGGGAAATAGTCGAGCTTAAGCCTGAGATTGAAGAAGAGCTTGAGAGGATAAGAGAAGAGATCCCCAAAATAGTTTCTCTTCCCGCACCGCCCAGGCCAGAAAAGAAACCATACTGCAGGCGGTGCACCTATTATGAACTTTGCTGGGTGTGAAGAATGAGGCAGCCACTTTATATCACTTCAGAAGGGATATTGGTAAGAAAGGGCAACACACTTTATTTCCTTAACAAGGATGCCAAAAAGCCATTGCCTGTGGAGAGGATCAGCGAAATTTACTGCTACGGAAAAGTGAGTCTTCGCAGCGGCGCTTCTTCATTGCTCATGAAGAAGGGCATACCTGTGCACTTTTTCAACAAATATGGCTACTATGAGGGTAGCCTATACCCAAGGGAACAGCTTAACTCTGGCTTAGTAGTTGTTAAGCAGGCGGAGCATTATCTAGACAAAGAGAAGCGAAGCTACATAGCTACGGAACTCGTTAGAGGAATAAAGCACAATATTCTGCAAACGCTCAAGTATTACAGGAAAAAGGGAAAACCTGTCGATGAGTATATAGAAGAAATTGAGAGCGAGGAGGTGGAGGGTAGCCCGCAGACATTGCTAAGCGTTGAAGGTAGAATCTGGGCTACATATTATCAGAGCTTTTCAAAGATAAGCCGAAAATTTAAGATGGAAAAGCGTGAGATTCGCCCCCCAACGAATGAGATGAATGCCCTTATATCCTTTGGAAACTCCCTCCTATACTCCACAGCGCTCTCCGAGATATACAACACCTATCTTCACCCTTCAATAAGCTATCTTCATGAGCCTCTTGAAAGAAGATTCTCCCTAAGCCTCGATCTTGCTGACCTGTTTAAGCCTATAATTGTGGAGAGGGTGATTTTCAAGCTGGTGAATAATAACATGATTTCAGAAAGAGATTTTGAGCGGGATGTGGGCGTGCTACTGAATGATAGGGGAAAGAGAATTTTTCTGCAGGAGTACAATAAGAAGCTTGAAACTACGCTTAAGCATCCTACACTTAACCGAAGGGTTTCCTACAAGTATCTGATTCGCCTGGAATGCTACAAACTGGTGAAACACCTTATCGGCGATAAACCCTATGAGAGCTTTAAGATGTGGTGGTAGGGGTGTACGTGATAATAGTTTACGATATAGACGTTGAGAGGGTGAATAAGGTAAACAAATTTCTGAAGCTGTACCTGCACTGGAGGCAGAACTCTGTTTTTGAAGGCGAAATTTCCAAGGCTCAGCTCACAGAAATAAAAGAAGGGCTTCAAGAGATTATCGATGAGGATGTGGATTCGGTTATGATATACAGGCTGCCAAGCAAGAGAAATCTAAAATTGGAGATACTCGGAGTTGAAAAGAATCCGATGGACATGATACTTTAGTCCACCTTTATAAGTGGAATGCGCTATTGAAGGTGGACTTTTTACCTTGTCAATTTCGGAAGTTTTTTATGGTTTTTAAGTCATAATATTAAAATATCCTCGCGGTTTCAGAAGGACTAAATAGTGTGGAAAGATTTCGCCGTTGTACTGCTGTATCAACTTCAAAAACGTTTCAGAAGGACTAAATAGTGTGGAAAGACCGAAGAGAAGCTAGTCGCGACCGTAGAGGAGAGGGTTTCAGAAGGACTAAATAGTGTGGAAAGGTCTCGACCTTGACCGTTCCCCTCTCCGCCAGCTTGAGTTTCAGAAGGACTAAATAGTGTGGAAAGTTTTGCTCCTCGCCACTTTCTTCCAGTCAACAGCGCGTTTCAGAAGGACTAAATAGTGTGGAAAGTCTGCAATGCTCTTCTTATCCCTGAAAGTTATGCTCACTTGTTTCAGAAGGACTAAATAGTGTGGAAAGTGAGTACTTCATCACAGAGGAGAGAACCTTCCTCGGGAGTTTCAGAAGGACTAAATAGTGTGGAAAGTTGTGCAAGAAACCGCGAAACGTGAAGTGCGATTTTGGTTTCAGAAGGACTAAATAGTGTGGAAAGGCCGAATTTTTTCCCATATCGGTGGCTTGCGTGGCATGGTTTCAGAAGGACTAAATAGTGTGGAAAGCGAGTTCGCGTACTGTGATTGAATAATCAGTTGCCCGTTTCAGAAGGACTAAATAGTGTGGAAAGTGGTGTAACTGTGTGCAATAACGCTTGCACCGGCCGCGGTGAGAAGAGTTTCAGAAGGACTAAATAGTGTGGAAAGACGTTTTTGTATGGGTATATTGATATAGGGCATCCTGTTTCAGAAGGACTAAATAGTGTGGAAAGCGTATAAATACTTTTCCTTTTTGTAGCATTCGAGGGCGTTTCAGAAGGACTAAATAGTGTGGAAAGATCTGCCCTTCCCCTGTAGAGGTATTGGCATATGTTGTTTCAGAAGGACTAAATAGTGTGGAAAGAAAGACCTGCTGGACTTCCACCTGGAGTTCATCAGAGTTTCAGAAGGACTAAATAGTGTGGAAAGCATTAAACACAGCATCTTTAATCAGCTCTGGTAAAATGGTTTCAGAAGGACTAAATAGTGTGGAAAGTATTATCATCCTCAAGTGCATTATCAAGCTCAACAAGTTTCAGAAGGACTAAATAGTGTGGAAAGTATTTCATGACGGAGGTGAGATACATGCCACGTAAGCAGGTTTCAGAAGGACTAAATAGTGTGGAAAGACACGTCTGCCAGACCCACGTCTGATCAGCTTCCCTGTTTCAGAAGGACTAAATAGTGTGGAAAGGTGTCGGATTCTGGTATGTTCGCGAGGATTCTGCGGGTTTCAGAAGGACTAAATAGTGTGGAAAGCCGCCTCGATATGCTCACCGTGACGAACATAAGCCTGTTTCAGAAGGACTAAATAGTGTGGAAAGTAGTTATATGCGGAGGTGAGCGCAATGGAATTAAGGAAAGTTTCAGAAGGACTAAATAGTGTGGAAAGGACCTTCCGAGTATGAGCAATTGCGCAACGTGCTCAAGTTTCAGAAGGACTAAATAGTGTGGAAAGTACACAAAAAAAAAGGAGGATGAGAAATGAAGCGGTGGGTTTCAGAAGGACTAAATAGTGTGGAAAGAAGCTATGCGTCCTCACGGCTACAGCCCCCTTGTCGCGTTTCAGAAGGACTAAATAGTGTGGAAAGTCAATCAGATAACGTAATTCAAATAATAACCCCGCCTCGTTTCAGAAGGACTAAATAGTGTGGAAAGGTACGCTTCCAGGATTCACCGGAAATGAAACAGCGTGTTTCAGAAGGACTAAATAGTGTGGAAAGTGAACATGTGAAAAGCTCCAAAATTATTCACGAGCTTGTTTCAGAAGGACTAAATAGTGTGGAAAGTCAGCTCTTTCTTGTAGTTGTATTCTACCCCAAATTGTTTCAGAAGGACTAAATAGTGTGGAAAGCCTCTGAACCAGGGGAAGAGCACCACGTCAGGGAGGGGGTTTCAGAAGGACTAAATAGTGTGGAAAGGCATAGGAGGGAACAAGGGTAAAGGGTAGGAGACAAGGTTTCAGAAGGACTAAATAGTGTGGAAAGTGACTACACCCGAGCAATTTCGCCAAGGCCGCACTCGAGTTTCAGAAGGACTAAATAGTGTGGAAAGACCGGTGCCTCGCCAAGCGTGAGTGTTGTCATGATAGTTTCAGAAGGACTAAATAGTGTGGAAAGCCGGATATATCGGTGTTAACTTCGTGGGAGGAGCGTGTTTCAGAAGGACTAAATAGTGTGGAAAGGTATTATGTGCCTCGCAGTATTTATGCGTTACGCAGAGTGTTTCAGAAGGACTAAATAGTGTGGAAAGCCTCTCTGTCCAGCTCAGCCTTTATGTCCTCCACATCGTTTCAGAAGGACTAAATAGTGTGGAAAGTCCTGAACGAGCTCTTCGACGTAGATAAGGAAACCATCGTTTCAGAAGGACTAAATAGTGTGGAAAGCCGTGCTGCGAGTCATGTGACGAGCGACCGGCGATAGTTTCAGAAGGACTAAATAGTGTGGAAAGCAGACATATCTCGCTTGTCTTTTGACAATTCTTTCAAGTTTCAGAAGGACTAAATAGTGTGGAAAGTTTGCCCCTCAACAACGGCTCAGGAACAACAGCCATGTTTCAGAAGGACTAAATAGTGTGGAAAGCTCCGCATGGTGTGGTCGAGGAACGGGCTAACCAAGCGGTTTCAGAAGGACTAAATAGTGTGGAAAGCCCCGGAGCTCTACGAGCGCATGCTAACTGTAGCCAAGTTTCAGAAGGACTAAATAGTGTGGAAAGCCTTCATCTCATTGACGATAGTCAGTATCTCTTCCTCGTTTCAGAAGGACTAAATAGTGTGGAAAGGCCTGAACCCGAAATGCTTCAGAAAGAAGGAAAAGGCGTTTCAGAAGGACTAAATAGTGTGGAAAGGGATACTTCCTCAAAACACTTTTTACTGTAATTTCCGTTTCAGAAGGACTAAATAGTGTGGAAAGCGAGTATCTCTCTCTGCGATGGCATTTTTCCGGATTTTGTTTCAGAAGGACTAAATAGTGTGGAAAGTAAGTTTTCCAGCTTCTTGAGAAGTTCCCGCAGTCTGTTTCAGAAGGACTAAATAGTGTGGAAAGTAAGTTTTCCAGCTTCTTGAGAAGTTCCCGCAGTCTGTTTCAGAAGGACTAAATAGTGTGGAAAGTGAAACATCTCTATTCTCTCTCGCGGGAGCTGGTGCAGGTTTCAGAAGGACTAAATAGTGTGGAAAGATTCTATAGAATCGGGATTATATATCTCGAGATAATTGGTTTCAGAAGGACTAAATAGTGTGGAAAGCCTGCGGCCGCTACAACAATCACAGTGTACATGCTCGTTTCAGAAGGACTAAATAGTGTGGAAAGCCATCACACCAATCCGCCGCCTCGCACCGATATAGAGTTTCAGAAGGACTAAATAGTGTGGAAAGTGACTACACCCGAGCAATTTCGCCAAGGCCACACTCGGTTTCAGAAGGACTAAATAGTGTGGAAAGTGGGAGGTGAATGTTGTTGAGCGAGGATGTGATTGGTTTCAGAAGGACTAAATAGTGTGGAAAGGAACGGCGTGTCGATGACCTTGAGCGGTTCAGATATGGTTTCAGAAGGACTAAATAGTGTGGAAAGGCGTCATACAGATAGCTGTTGTTGTCCACGTCATACACGTTTCAGAAGGACTAAATAGTGTGGAAAGGACAAGACTCTCACAAAAGTAGTAGTTCTACTCGAAAGTTTCAGAAGGACTAAATAGTGTGGAAAGATATACCTTCTCGGGCTACTGTTTGGGACGGTTGGCGGTTTCAGAAGGACTAAATAGTGTGGAAAGAATATTGTGTTGAAACAACGTATATCCATCCGTTTCCGTTTCAGAAGGACTAAATAGTGTGGAAAGACCGTTCGAGCAAACATTAGAAATTTTAACCACAAGGTTTCAGAAGGACTAAATAGTGTGGAAAGATACACCTTGGTCATCATACATCATCCACACTTCTGAGTTTCAGAAGGACTAAATAGTGTGGAAAGGCGAACTGAAAAAGCGATTCAAGGAAGACGCTAATCCAGTTTCAGAAGGACTAAATAGTGTGGAAAGTGATGCTCTATTCTGTTGTATGTCTGTATTTCGATAGTTTCAGAAGGACTAAATAGTGTGGAAAGAATTTTCGACCCGAAAAGGCGAGGGAGTATTGGAATGAGTTTCAGAAGGACTAAATAGTGTGGAAAGTGACTTCCATCCCTTACGATTACTCTTTCTCCGTGCGTTTCAGAAGGACTAAATAGTGTGGAAAGATAGGCACTGCGCTGATCGCCATAGAGGAGAAGGTGGAGTTTCAGAAGGACTAAATAGTGTGGAAAGAACGACGGAGAGGTGAAACAAGGATGGGGCTGAATAGTTTCAGAAGGACTAAATAGTGTGGAAAGCACGCTTGGCGGGGATAAAGGAGCGCGAGGTGGCGATAGTTTCAGAAGGACTAAATAGTGTGGAAAGGGATGTAAAATCTCGGCTACGAGTTCGTAAACTTTCTGTTTCAGAAGGACTAAATAGTGTGGAAAGGCCATGCTCGTGCACCTTGTAATATTGATTGCATGGTTTCAGAAGGACTAAATAGTGTGGAAAGCCTCGGTCTGAAATTTGAGAATCTCTGTGAAAATCAGTTTCAGAAGGACTAAATAGTGTGGAAAGTGGTAGTGGAAAATTTTTACCTTCCTTTGCATTTTTTCGTTTCAGAAGGACTAAATAGTGTGGAAAGGCCTTCTTTCCCTTAGCCAACGTCAATCACCTCTCGAAAGTTTCAGAAGGACTAAATAGTGTGGAAAGATCGAGCTAAGCGAAGACATAATCAAGAACGTAACAGAGTTTCAGAAGGACTAAATAGTGTGGAAAGGTTTCAATGCTCGCATTTTATCACTCACCTCCAAAAAAGTTTCAGAAGGACTAAATAGTGTGGAAAGCTACCTATATGACAGTACGATGTGGCACTGGAATACGTTTCAGAAGGACTAAATAGTGTGGAAAGGCCTATATTTCCATCCTAATTGCAACCATAATCATCTGTTTCAGAAGGACTAAATAGTGTGGAAAGTAGAAAGCACGTGCCCATCGATGTGAAGACAGCTGCGTTTCAGAAGGACTAAATAGTGTGGAAAGGCTATGAAGGTGTGCAGACTGTGATTGCCTACGCACCGTTTCAGAAGGACTAAATAGTGTGGAAAGCATTGATGCTAAAGTTCGTGCTGAAATTCACCGCGACGTTTCAGAAGGACTAAATAGTGTGGAAAGTTGAAAAAACTGGAGAAATTCGGCTGGATTTTACTCTGTTTCAGAAGGACTAAATAGTGTGGAAAGATGCCGAGCTCTACGATGCTTGCGTGCTTCATCTCACGTTTCAGAAGGACTAAATAGTGTGGAAAGTAAACGCCTGCAACAACGACCGCGACAGAGCACTGAGTTTCAGAAGGACTAAATAGTGTGGAAAGACCTTCTTTTCTCTTCTTCTTTGCTTTCTTTTTCTTGTTTCAGAAGGACTAAATAGTGTGGAAAGGGAGGCGTATACATGGAGCGTAAGACTGTAAAAGTGGTTTCAGAAGGACTAAATAGTGTGGAAAGTGAGGCAATTGCACTCATAGTAGAACGTAAGTTCGGCGAGTTTCAGAAGGACTAAATAGTGTGGAAAGCGGTCCCCTCTATGACAGGGTAGTACTTGAGCTGATGTTTCAGAAGGACTAAATAGTGTGGAAAGCCCAGGGATGCCAGCGCCATGATGTACACCCTGATGTGTTTCAGAAGGACTAAATAGTGTGGAAAGCGTATTTCGCACTTGCTGCAAGGGCCTACTGCTTCCGGTTTCAGAAGGACTAAATAGTGTGGAAAGCTGAAGGGTGCCGTATCGGCGTCGGGTTTGATGCTCAGTTTCAGAAGGACTAAATAGTGTGGAAAGTTTTGCTCCTCGCCACTTTCTTCCAGTCAACAGCGCGGCATCTCCTCGGGTTTCAGAAGGACTAAATAGTGTGGAAAGCATCGCCGGAGCTGTTTGTTACGATCGAATCGTTTTGTTTCAGAAGGACTAAATAGTGTGGAAAGAGAATAATGGGGTTCGTGGACGGCGCATCACTGACGAGTTTCAGAAGGACTAAATAGTGTGGAAAGAGGAGGTTCTCAAAGAACTCATAGCCCTGGAACTCTGTTTCAGAAGGACTAAATAGTGTGGAAAGTACTATATAAGCCTTACGGTGGTTCCTCTTGGTGGGTTTCAGAAGGACTAAATAGTGTGGAAAGTGGAGGGAAAGGCTTGAAGATCAGACTGACCATCGCGGGTTTCAGAAGGACTAAATAGTGTGGAAAGTAGGGTCAAATCTCTCGAGCTTCTTCAGCTTCCTGAGGGTTTCAGAAGGACTAAATAGTGTGGAAAGTCGATTCCATTATTATAAGACTGAGAACAGCCGCAACAAGTTTCAGAAGGACTAAATAGTGTGGAAAGTCGCTGTGCCTACACCCAGCTGCGCCTTGCGCCCATCATAGTTTCAGAAGGACTAAATAGTGTGGAAAGAGGTTGAGGGCAAACCGGAGAGGGTAACTGCAGATAGGTTTCAGAAGGACTAAATAGTGTGGAAAGCTAAAAGAGAAGCTCAGGCGAGAGGCAAGGAAGCAGGGTTTCAGAAGGACTAAATAGTGTGGAAAGTCAAGAAGCGCAAGGTCAGCCTCGAAGACATTCGCCGCGTTTCAGAAGGACTAAATAGTGTGGAAAGCATCAAGCGCCAGCGCAAAGAATGCGGTCGCGACAAGTTTCAGAAGGACTAAATAGTGTGGAAAGTTTTTCCCCGGCTCCCGCCAGACAGCTGAGGTGATGTGTTTCAGAAGGACTAAATAGTGTGGAAAGAGCTCAGAAAAACCTCTTTTGGGGTAAGGCTGCCCGCGTTTCAGAAGGACTAAATAGTGTGGAAAGGTAGAAAAGTTAATAAGGAGGCTTTAAAATGAAGAAGTTTCAGAAGGACTAAATAGTGTGGAAAGCGTATAAATATCTGTCAATTTTGTAGCACTCGAGGGCGTTTCAGAAGGACTAAATAGTGTGGAAAGTACTCACGACCAGCCAGGAGTCCTCTTTTGCCCATACGGTTTCAGAAGGACTAAATAGTGTGGAAAGCGTCTCGGGCACGCGAGATATCTCGAGTTCCAGGCAGTTTCAGAAGGACTAAATAGTGTGGAAAGTACTGTTCGTCCTGCCCATAGTCATTATACAGGTCCGTTTCAGAAGGACTAAATAGTGTGGAAAGACGATTACACCAGAGAAGTCAACAGTAGGCAGATTATGTTTCAGAAGAACTTCAAAGGGGAGGAATAAACCCTATATTGAGCCTATTATGGTATTGGATTAACAAAGCCAAAACCAAAGCTATTCTTTTCTCCTAAACCAGCATCCATAATAAATCTGTAAAATTTTTTATCTTGATGGTCAATACTAAATTTTTCTAAAAGCTTCCACATTGATCCAATAACTATAAATTCCTTATCTCTTTTTCGATTTTTTACAACAACCTCCTTATTGAATTGAAGTTTATCAAATAACTCTTCTTCAAGGTTATAGTCATCATCATAAAATGCATTGAATTTTTTAACTGCATTTTCTTTCAGTCTCTTTAGAAAAAAATTGAAATCACTATCTCTTTTAAAAGAAAAATAAATATTTTTTTTATTATCTTTGTAGAGCACCACAGGGCTCCCTGTGATAAAACGATTTTTTAATTTAAGCTTAATTTTCTTTACTTTTGTTATCCTTAAAGGGTTATTACCAAGCCTAATTTCATTTTTTTGTCTGATAGAGTAGTAAAGGTCATTGATAAATTTTGATGATGGAGATGATACTATTAGATGTTTTTCTTTTCCAATGATAAAATCTCCACTTGGGAATATATCTGAAAAACAAAAGAATTTGAAGTGTTTAGATTCATGAAGCCAACTGTATTCTATTTTATTTAGAAGATTGTATATTAACCCCTGTATATTATGTTTATAAACAACATCTGACGAAAAATTTTTTACAGGTGAAAGAGTGATGAGACATCTCATAAAAATTAGCTCTTTTTTTTGAAGTATAAAAAACTTACAATTTAGGGCCCCCTCTAACTCGCATATAAACAGAGTACAAATCTCGCTTACATTCGCGTTAAAGAGACGGTTCTAGAGATGCGCTATCTTGCCATAGTGAAGATTTAAGCCAAAGCGAAGGTAGTGACCTGCAGTAGAAAGCTTAAACCGAAACGCAGGTTAGCAGGGTATGGCAACGAAGCGTAAACCAAACTCCTGCAGCTGCTGCAGAAGTAGTGCTTCTCCTGTATTCTGTTGCATATAATGGGAAAAGCACCATGTCTTCAATGAAGCGGGAGCGCTCTCCGTATGGCTGCGAGAGAGTAGAGCTGCAAAGTCAGGGGGATATAGAGAATAGTCAGGCGAGTTGTGGACTATAGCTTAACCACCGCCTATGTTGCTGAGCAGATTGAAAAGTGGGTCCACACGTATAAGCGATTCAGAGAGGAATTCTCAAGCTTAGAGGAGTTGCTGCACTGGTACAACCACATTAGACCGCACATGAGCCTGAACTGGAGAAAGCTGGAAACGCCCGCTGAGAGATTCTACTCCTCACTGCAGCCATTCATGCTGGGAAAGTTTATGTCCTGGGCTG
>Ga0256830_1001444_pt1 | contig 16879 bp, 12 predicted proteins | sample 128326metaG_FD_190537 | JGI IMG/M metagenome (GOLD analysis project Ga0256830, IMG submission 190537) | Hydrothermal vent microbial communities from Lau Basin, Pacific Ocean - 128-326 | ecosystem: Environmental > Aquatic > Marine > Hydrothermal vents | place: Pacific Ocean: Lau Basin | collected... | reverse complement strand
GGCACTCTATGAGAACGGCGGGACGAGCCTTTTCAGGGACTATCTCCACTTGAACGAAAAAGGGAACGATGTCGTTACCGACAAGGTCGAAAGCTTCCTGGTGAAAGAGCTGAAGATCGCTGCACCGGTACTCGACGGACAGGGACGGAAAGCCGGCAGTCCGAAGGGCTAAGCCCTTGTTTTTATCGGGTGTCGTATGCACGGATGTGGAAAGGGCGGAATTGTTATGTGATGCCGGAGGGTTGGATGCAGGGGCAATACCGGCGGCAGGCCGATGGTTTATGCCGTCCTAATTTGTAAAAAGAACAACCTTGACTCAGACGGCGTTTTGACAACACGATCGCTGGGCTCGGAATCATCAAGGCAAGAAAGTCTTCTTCGTACGCCCTATGAAGTGCTGGAGTTGATGCTTCAGCGGAGTGCTGCTTTGCATTCCAAGGCCCGGGTACGGGTGCTGAATGGAGGAACCTACGGATGAGAGAGAATGGTGTGGAGTCCATCGCGGGAATTATGCGTGCGTGTCAACGAGCTGAACTTGTATTACGTTACATTGAGAAAGCAGGCAGGTTTTTGATAAACTTTTGTTGATCGTCATGACGCTCTGGTGTCGGTTCGAGCTTCCACACTGACAGCAGTGATAAGTAAAGAGTTTAGGCCTTGTAGGGATGTTCTGCCTTGACGTGTGCCTTTGTTTTTTCTCGGCAGGACGAGCATGAGGATGCCGCCGGAGGCCGTGTCCGATGGTTTGATTGAAACGGCTTTGGTGTGCGACGTCCAGTATGTGTTCTGAAGTTGGGCGTGTGGATATTTCAAGCCGTTCCATTGCCGTAATCTGCCGCCTCAAGAGTGCCGTGGAGGTCTCCTTGAGTCCGCCTCAATCTCGAACTGATTCAAGCCCGATCGGCACAAGGAGTGGATGCCGGGTGTTTTTTGCAATGCGATCTGACTTCTGCTATACTATGACTGCTGTCCGGTGTGAGGGTATTTCCATCGGCTTGTAACCGTCTGTTGTCGAGAGAAGTTTTTGGACGGAGAATTCAGACGGCAATGGCTCCGGGGCTAAGGACCCTACCCTTGAAGAATATGGGGTGCTTTGCTCCTGTTTCAGGTTGCCGACTGAAGGGGTCTTCTGCCTTGGTTGTCTCGGTAGGGGCTTCCGGACGGGTTGAGCAAAGGCCTGATGTTCAGGTCTGTGGTGATCAGGTGTCGTGTCGGGGGAGTGTGTTTCGTTATATCCTTAAGTTATGAATCCTGCATTGTGCGCGGGAGAGGGGGTAAGTTTTCCAGGCTGACACTCGACGCTTTTTTTTCATGCATGAAAGGTGCGGACGTTTCTTGGCTTGCTTCCGCCGATGGATAGTCGCCGGGATATGCCTGCTTGGGCTGTTCTGCCTTGTACAGGCCTGCTATGCTGACGGAATTGTACTGAACCGGTTTAGAGTCAGCCCTTCGGTAAGTGTCTCGGAGAACTACAGTGATAACATATTTCTGACTTCCTCAGATGAAGACGGAGAGTTGATAACGGCCATTTCACCGGAGGTCTCTTTGGATTTTGCTCTTGCGGTAAGAAACATAGTCAACCTTACCTACAAGATGAACTATCTCATTCACAGTAGGTTTCAAAACTTCAAGAAGGACACCCACAACCTTTCGCTGTCCTACAGATATCGGACGCTAAAGGGCTCGAAGGTGAGCTTGGGGACTGATGTTGACTTCGATTCCATCCAGCCTTACTCCGCGAGTGACGGGCACAAGGACTTCAGAAAGAATACCTTCTATATCGATGCTCTTGCTCTTCTTTCGTCTGCTACGGAATCCGGACTGAGGATATCCCACCAGTCAAGGAGGTACGAGGATAGTCGGTACGAGATAGACGAGTATGACAGGTCTACTGTCACTGTGAGCGCTGGACACAGAATGTCGCCGGTCACAACCGTTTTCCTTGAGTATGCCTACTATTACCAAGAAAACCACGTGCCTTCCGGTTTTCCTTCGACTGATATGAATACGAACACGGTGTTTTTAGGCGCGAAGTGGGCTGCTACACAAAAGGTTTCAGGCGTTCTCAAGGCGGGCTATACAAGTACGGACTTCAAGGAGGTCAGTGACTTCAGCGGAGTGGTTGCGGATACTGATGTTACATACAGGCTCTCGGATTTTACAAGGTTCGAGTTAACGGTGTTCAGAACACTTGTAAAAAGCACCGTGACGGCAAGAGAGTCCGGTACTTACTATATATCCGAGGGAGGAGGCTTTGTTGCTGCATATGCAGGATGGTATCCACTTGTAATAAGAGCAGGCCTGTTATATAGAAGAAACGACTACAGTGATGGACTTGACAGAAAGGACAGACTCTTCTCGTCAGCACTTAAGGCAGTCTATGGATACAGAGGGTGGCTTGACTGCTTGATTTCTTACGAGTACAGGAGGAACGATTCAAACGTTGATGGAGAGACATATGGAGAAAACCGGATAGCCTTTATGATGAAGTTCTCTATCTGAAGGTTGAGGTTGCTTTACCTTTCGTTCAAAGAGCTTTGCATATGGTGAAGGCTGGACCGGCAATATAAATGAGCACGCGGAACCGACTCTGAAGGGCTCGCAGCCTCGGGTCGGCGCTGTCAGAGTTTGTGAGTTTGTGAGAAGGAGTGGAGTTGAGGCATGAAGCAGCTGAATATCTTGGTGTTTTTAACCGTGTTGGTTTTCACTTGGAGCGGCACATCTTTTGCACAGGTTGCACAACCGGATAAGAATTACGTGTTGGGTCCCGAGGATGTAATCGAGATCAGGGTGTGGGGCAACGATGATCTCAACCGTACGGTTGAGATATCGAAAGAGGGCTCCTTTACTTTTCCGCTGATCGGACGGGTTAAGGCGAACGGTTATACTGTTTTCGAGGTCGAGAGGCTCTTGACGGAGAAGCTTTCCGACGGGTACCTTGTCGCTCCGCAGGTTAATGTGAGTATTGTACAGTACAGAAGTCAAAAAGTGTTTGTTCTTGGAGAGGTCAGAAAGCCGGGAAGATACATGATCAAGGGCAAGACCAACGTCCTTGAGCTCATATCCGAAGCCGGCGGACCGACCGAGATGGCTGCCGACACCATCACCATTATGAGGTCCGGGAGCAACATTGCGCCTGGTGGTTCTGGTCTTCTTCAGGACGACGGCAAGAATGAAGTCATCACGCTGAAGTTCGATGACGTGGCCTCTTCCAAGGGGGTTGCTTTTTATGTGGAAAGTGGTGATACCGTTTATATTGCAAGGGCACCAAGGTTTTTTGTCACTGGAGAAGTCGTAAGACCCGGAGAATTCAGGTGGGAAGAGGGTATCACCGTCAGGGGGGCGATCTCCATGGCGGGTGGACCTACAGATAGGGGTGCTGTCAACAGGGCAAAGATCATCAGGTCGACGAATGGTGAGGAAAGGCAGATAAGACCCGAGATGAACGACCCTGTCATGCCCGATGATGTCGTTAAGGTCCCGGAGAGTTACTTCTGAGCAGGAAACTAAGGGGAAGGTGAGGTGGAGGAAAGGACGGACACAGAAGAGGAGTTGCATCTGATTGATTACATCGATATCCTGAAGAAGAGGAGATCGGTTGTTATCGTTACGTTTGTCGTCGTTGTGGCAACCGCCGCGTTCTTCTCCTTGAGGGCCACCCCTGTATACATGGCAACCACGCAGATACTCATTGAGAACAATACGCGTCCCGTCATAAATGTCGGAGAGTCTCTCGGTATCCAGTCCCTGGGCCCGGATTATTACAAGACGCAGTACAACCTGCTCATGAGCCGCTCCCTTGCAAGGCAGGTCATCGACCGGCTTGGACTCAGGGACGTCTATTACCGCAAGGCCGGACAGGATTCCCCGGGACTTTTGTCGGATATTGCAGCATTCGTCGGCGCAGTTTTTAGGGAGGACTCTTCTCTGGAGGGGGAACGTCTTCCAGACGGAACAGGTCCGGCGGATGACAATGCTGTCGTTGACTGGTATGTTGGAAACTTGAGTATAAAGCCGGTGAAGGGAAGTCAGCTTGTAGACATATCTTTTCTCAGTTCTTCGCCGGAACTTTCGTCAAAAGTAGTCAATGCACATGCCGAGGCATATATCAAGAATGCAATTCAGGCCAGCCACGCTTCATATACCAGTGCCCTCGAGTGGCTGCGCAAGGAACTCAAACGGCAGAAGTCGAAACTCGAGGAGTCGCGTAAGGCGGTGTATGAGTACAAGAGGAACAACGATATCGTGACGCTACAGGATCGGGAGGATATCCTTTCACAGGGGCTGGTCGAGCTCAACTCGGTCCTGACCAGAACAAAGGCTGAGAGGGTCGCGAAACAGACGGTGTACAACCAGTTGCTGAACTTTTCGGTCAGTGATGAGTCCATATTTTCATTGCCTGAAGTCTCCACGGATCCGGTCATCCAGAACCTCAGGAGCCAGCTGCTTTCACTTAAAGCCAAGAGGCTGGAGATGGGGACCAACTTCGGTCCGAGGCATCCAAAGATGAGGGAGGTCTCAAAAAGCATAGGTCAACTGGAACAGGAACTGAAGAGGGAAGTGATGCGGCTGAGTCTCGGGATAAAGGCAGACCTCGACAGGGCGCTCTCTCTGGAGAAGTCGCTTCAATCGAGTCTTGACGAGCAGAAGATGAAAGTGCTTTCGCTAAATAAGAAGGCGATCCCTTACGAGGTGCTGTTGAAGGATGTGGAGGTCAATCAGAGCCTCTATGACTTGTTGCTGAAACAGTACAGCGAAATCAGTTTGAAGAATGCCATGGAGAGTTCAAACATCAAGATCGTGGACAGGGCCGAGGTGCCGCTGCTGCCCGTAAAACCCAAGTTGTTCCAGAATATCCTGCTTGCAGTCGTGCTCGGCATTTTCTTAGGTCCTGGGACGGCGTTCTTCTTTGAGTATATGGACGACACGGCGAAGTCTCCAGAGGACATATCCCGGAGGCTGAGTATGAATGTTCTGGGGATGCTCCCGTATAACCACCTGCTGGAGAAGGACAGGCCTGGAGAGGCGCGGACGTGGGACGAGTTTCAGAGGAGCAAACCCGCTCTGGGCTATATTGTCGATGATATATCGGGCAGTCTTGCGACGACGCTCAATCTGACCGGCCAGAGCAGCCATGGGACCGCACTGGTTATGGAGAGCGCCGTTTCCGGAGAAGGAAAGAGCACGGTGCTCACGAGAGCGGCCGTGAGCCTTGCAAGGGGAGGTCTCAGGGTCCTCATGGTGGATGCCGACCCTTTTATGCCTTCTCTGGCGGAGAAGTTTGCACTAAAGGGATCACCCGCGGGGCTCTCAAGGGCTGTAGATGCAGTTGTATCACAGCAGCTTGTCAAGGGTGATCTTCAGAGTTTCAGCATGGATGACATCTTTTTCCTCATTGAACTGAAAAGACTCAACGGGAAGTTAACCGTACAGTGTGGTTCTCAGCAGATGAACATGATATTCAGCGGCGGCCGTCTTGTTCATATGCAAGGGAGAAACAGTCCTTTGTCCATCCGCCTCGGCACCATGCTCCTTAAAGGCGGCCTTATTACAAGGGAGCAACTTGACGACGCCCTTGAAAGAAACAGTCGCACGGGCCAGCCGCTCGGGTATATACTTGTAAACTCCGGCTACATTACTCCCGAGAGACTGCGTGGTCCCCTCAAACTGCAGATGGAGGAGCATCTCCAGAAACTCTTTACATGGAAACACGGCGAATTTACCTTCGATGCGGATGATGTTCATATCTATAGCGACGACAAGGTTTGTTTTGCTGAAGACTATACATCCATCGTCCAACGCCTTAGCCGTATTTCGGGCAGCAGATATGTGGAGAGGGTGGTGCTTTCCAAGATAACCACGGTTGACCAGGGCCTCTGGCTGCTGCCGTCCAAAGATGATACTGATAAACCGGCCATGCCGGTATACCTGAACGTTTTCAGGAAGTTCCTCGATATCCTCAAGACAAGATTTGATATCATTCTGATCGACCTTCCTCCCGTGCTTGAGGCCCCTGGAGCTGTGCCCATGTCTACGGTTGCTGACGGCGCAATCTTTGTGGTTAAAGCCGGGAATCTATCGGTAAGGACGCTAAACAGGGCGGCTTCCATCCTCAAGAAGTCCAATATTAAAATAATCGGAGCCGTTCTCAACCAGGCTAAGATAAACAGTGGCTACTACTACTGACAATCGTTTTTCTAAGCCAGCAGCGTCCTACTCACTGAATGTCGATCACTATGGTTCGTGTTCCCCCCTCACTCTGGTGAACGCATAACCGCCTTGTCCCCCCTCCGTCAGGCGGTGGATGCCGGCCTCAACCTGCTGTCCTGAAAGGGTTTTTTGATCATTAACGAAGTTTAATCGTTTTTTGCTTGACAAATACAAAATTTGGGAATATAATACCAAATATGGAGGATGTGAAGCAGGCCATAACATCGACACTGGTGAGGTTGCTGAGACCGCTGATGCGCATACTGCTTAAGAACAACATACCCTATGGCACGTTTGCTGACATCGCGAGGTGGGTTTACGTGGATGTCGCCTCGAAGGACTTCAAGGTGCCCGGCAGGAAGCAGACCATATCACGTATCGCCACGATCACCGGCCTGACCCGAAAGGAGGTCAAGCGGCTGAAGGAGATGGAGGCCCCGGACGACCTCGGCGCTGCAGAGCGTTACCACAGGGCGGTGCGTGTCATAAGCGGGTGGCTCAGGGATTCCAGGTTCACCGGCCGCGACGGTGAGCCGCGTGTCCTGCCCTTCGAGGGCGGCGAGGAGAGCTTTTCCGCACTGGTCAGGGCGTACAGCGGTGACGTGCCGCCGAGGGCCATTCTCGACGAGATGCTCAGGGCCGGTATCGTTGAGCTCGAAGAGAGGCGCGTGCGGCTCTTGAACCGGGGATATATAGTCAGGAAGGGTGAGGTCGAGAAGTTCGGGATCATGGGCAGGGATGTAGGCGAGTTCATCTCCACGATACATCACAACATCACGAGTGACCCCTCTGATGCCTTTCTGCAGCGGAAGGTCTCGTATGACAACATCCCTGCAGAAGTCTATCCCGAGGTCAGAAGCCGAATCACCGAGATGGCGGCGGAGTTCGTCGAGGCAATGGACAGGGTCATCTCGGCCTACGACAGGGACGTGAACCCGTCCATTGAGGGGACGGGGCGGAAGAGGCTCGGTATCGGAGTCTTTTATTTCGAGGAATGATGAAAAGCAATGGAGGGCTTCAGAGAATGTCAACGTCAGGATTGAAGGGTTTGGTTGCCGCAGTGCTTGTGCTCGCCATCGGGCTTCTTGGTGCGTGCAGCAGCGGAGGGGGAGGAGACCTTGCCGGAGGCGGGATCAGCGGCACGGGGGTTTACAACGGTGTCATAACATCGTTCGGCAGTGTCTTTGTAAACGGTGTAGAGTTCGACACCACCGGCGCCTCAATAACCGCCAACGACGCCGTTGCCACCGAGGGCGACCTCGAGGTCGGCATGAAGGTGAGGGTGGAGGCCGAGGGGACCACCGCCAGGAGTGTGGCGTTCGATCCCGAGGTGATCGGCCCGGTGGAGAGCATAGATACGGTCAATGACCGCATCGTCGTCCTCGGACAGACGGTGCAGATAGAGGGGACGACGGTCCTGAGAGGCTTCGGCGGCATACTGGACCTCGCTGCAGGCGACGTCGTGGTCGTGAGCGGCTTCTTCGACGCCGAAGGCGTCATAAGGGCGGTCTACGTGGAGTTGAAGCCTGCAGCCTCTGTCGTGGAGGTGAAAGGCTCCGTCTCCAACCTCGACGACGTCTTGCGCATCTTCACTATAAACGGCCTGAGCGTGGACTACAGCGGCATGGCCGAACCACCGGCTCTTCAGAACGGTGACTTCGTGGAGGCGAGGGGAACCCTGTCGTCAGGCACCCTCGTTGCGACGCACGTCGAGGTCGAGGACCCCGTCGGCACGGCCCTTCCGGGCAGCGAGATGGGTGTAGAGGGGATCGTGACCTCATTCACCTCTGCCTACGACTTCGAGGTCAACGGCCTGAAGGTCCGCACCACTGAGTCCACGGTGTATGAAAACGGCAGGCAGGGGGATGTGGGGTTGAACGTGCTGGTCAATGTGGAGGGCACAGTCGGTGACGACGGTGTGCTCATCGCCGAGAAGGTCGAGTTCCTGTCCAACGAGGAGACCGCGGTCGGCATTGAGGGTGCTGTCGAGGGTGTGGATGCCCAGAACTCCACGCTTACCGTGTTCGGCATAGTCATAACGGTCAACAGCAGCACCGTATTCAACGACGAGTCGCCAGCTGGGCTCAGGTCCTTCTCCCTCGGCGACCTCAGTGCGGGTGATGTCGTGGAGATAGGAGGGTTCGTCGACGGCGGCAGGGTTGTGGCCGTGAAGGTGGAGAGGATGGACCCGGCAGAGTCTGAATTCTCCCTGCGCGGGCCGGTGGATGCAGGCTCGGAGACCGCGACCTCGTTCTCCATACTCGGCGTACAGGTCGATGTCAGCGGCTCGGGAGTCTCCTTCGAGGACGAATACGGCAACGCCATCACGGCGCTCGACTTCTTCAACACCATAGACGACACAAAGGACCCCGGCGATATCGTCGAGGCGGACGGGCTCTACCAGGGCGGCCTCTTCATCGCCGACGAGGTGGAGATAGAGAGGATAAACTGACTTTGCGGGTTGCTGAAGGGAAAACTCAAACAGAAGAAAGGAGGTACGGAATCATGAAACACTTATCGGCAGAGAGGATCAGGCTGGTTGTACTGGTGACGTTTCTCTTGGCGGTGACAGGGCTCCTCTACTCGTGCGGCGGCGGAGAGACCACCACGCGCACTGCGAGCCTCTACATCACCGACGACGTGACCGACGCGTACGATCAGGTCATCGTGACCGTCTACAAGGTGGAGTTCGTCGATGCAACGGACAACTCGACGGTCACGGCCTTCGAGTCCGCAGAGGGACTCACGTATGACCTGAGCGAGTTGAGCGGTGTGCTCGAGAGAATCGGGACCCTCCCCGAGGGCACCTACAGTGACGTCCGTGTCACCGTGGGTGAAGAGCTCATCCTCGTCGACAACTCGGGCGAGGTCATAAAGCCCACGTTCAGTGAGAATGCATGGACTGCATGCAGCAACGGCACGTGCGTCATCGATGTCCCCGGGGCGTCCAATGTGGTGGGCACCGGGCGCGTGGTGCTCGACTTCGACCTCAAGCAGTTCGTTTACGATCCGGTCACCAACACAGTGACTGCAAAGGTCGTGCTTGACGCAGACGGATCTGACTACGACAACTACCTCGAGATCAAGGAGGACGACTACGAGCTCAAGGGGATAGTCAAGACAATAGCCACCGGCGGGTTCGACCTGACCGTGCTTAAGGCCGACTTCATCCCTGAAAGCAACGTCGTCACCGTCCTTGCCGGCGACACCGCCCTGTTCACCTGTGACGACGATGACGAGAGGGCCGCATGCGGCATATCGAGCATAGCGGACCTTCAGGTCGGAATGAAGGTCGAGGTCGACGGTACCTGGAACGGTACCGAGTTCGTGGCCACGAGGGTCGAGATCGACGGTGACGACGATATCGCAGCAGCCGTGTGTGATCTGCCCGACAGGAGCGTGACCGAGTTCACGGGCCTGACCGTGCAGCCCCACGTCGAGGCCACGGCTTACACGTTCGACCCGGATGCCTACTCCATCACGGTCTCCGGCGTGACGGTCCTCATAACGAAGGAGACGAGGATCGAATACGAAGCCGGCGGCACGGACCAGATCATATGTGCCGACCAGATTCCGGCCTCAACCGGCAACGTCGAGGTCGAGTACTACCAGGCAGTGGATGCCTCGGACAACACGGTCTACGTCTCCTACAAGATAGAGTTGGAGGATTAACCGCCTGAAGAGCTCTTCTCCCAAAGGGGTGCCGGGCTGTGTCGCCCCCCGGCCCGGCACCCCGCCCCCCCTTTCAGCCCGGCAGAGCCGCGCCCTCCACTTCCCGGTACCGCGACGGAATGCCCCCTCATGTGTTCCTTAGCGTGATTACGATTCCTTATTAACTTATTAATTGTTGTTGTGCTATACTTTATACACCATGGCAATGGACGATCATAAGCTGCGGGTCTTCTGTACTGTGGCGGAGACGAGGAGTTTTTCAAAGGCGTCGGAGATAATACATCTCACGCAGCCTGCAGTCAGCCTGCAGATACAGGCCCTCGAAGAGCTCTACGAGACCAAGCTCTTCGACCGCTCCAGCAACACGGTCACCCTCACTCCTGCAGGGGAGATCCTCTACAAGTATGCCAAGCACATACTCGGCCTATATGCATCGGCAGAGAAGGAGATCGGAGAACTGACGGGTCTCGTCAAGGGCAGCATAGCCCTCGGGGCGAGCACGACGATCGGCAACTACCTGCTGCCGAAGGTCATAGCGGATTTCAGGAAGACTCGTCCGAAGATAAAGATACACCTGCAGGTCGGCAATACGAAGCGGGTCATCGAGTTCCTCAAGGCGGGCAACATAGACCTTGGCCTCGTCGAGGGAGACGTCTCGAGGCAGAAGATATCGGTCGAGCAGCTCATCAAGGACGAACTCTGCCTCATAGTGCCTCCACAGCACACGTGGTCCAAGAAGGTCGAGGTCTCGTTCCTCGACATAACGAAAGAGCCTTTCATATTCAGGGAGGAGGGGTCCGGTACGCGGCAGGTCATCGAGAAGTACTTCTCCAAGCACGGTATAACCATCCAGAACATGAAGATATCGATGATACTCGGCAGCACCGAGGCCATCAAGCATACGGTGGAAAACGGCATGGGTGTGTCGATAGTGTCGAGGTGGGCCGCGCTGAAGGAGGCGAAGTTCGGCACCCTCAAGCTCCTGAGCTTCAAGGAGGAGAAGATGATGCGCGACTTCTCCCTCGTTTCACAGAAGTACTCGGTCTTCTCTCATGCGGTTGAGGAGTTCCTCGACTACCTCAGGAGCTATCCCTACGACAGGCTGCTGTCACACGAGTCATAGGGCCGTCACTTTTCGACCCTCACCCTTCCGTCTCCCTTCACGACACAACCTACGGCCCTTGCGAAGACACCTCCCGCCTCGAAGGCTCTCAGGCCTCTTTCCGCAACAGAGATGAGCAGTCCGCCGGAGGTCTGCGGGTCGAACAGCAGGAGCTTCTCCTCTTCGGTGACGTTGTCCTCGAACTCGACCCCCTCGCCGAGGAACTTCATGTTCCTGTACGCCCCCTCGGCAACCATGCCCCTGTCTATCATCTCATGGACCCGCTGCATGACGGGGATGTCCTGGAGCCTCAGGATGAAGTCCTTGTCCGTTCCCCTCACCATGTTGAAGGCATGGCCCAGAAGGCCGAACCCGGTGATATCCGTGCAAGCGTGGGCGCCTGCCCTGAGGGCCGCCTCGGCCGCCCGGTCGTTCAGGGTCGTCATCCACCTGACCGCTTCTTCCATCCCGCTGTCATCGAGCCTGCCGCCCTTGAGAGCGGTCGTGAGCACGCCGGTGCCGAGGGGCTTCGTCAGTATCAGGATGTCACCCTCCAGTGCCCCTTCCTTCCTGAGTATCCTGTCCGGGTCCACCGTTCCGGTCACGGAGAGCCCGAACTTCAACTCTGGATCATCGAAGCAGTGCCCCCCCATGAGGCGCACCCCGGCCCTGTCGAGAATGCTCTCTGCACCCTTGAGGACCAGCTTCAGCACCTCGGGGCTGTAGTCGCAGGTGGGAAAACCGGCGACTGCGAGGGCCGTATGCGGCGTGCCGCCCATTGCATAGACGTCGCTTAGGGAATTGGCCGTGCTTACGGCACCGAAGGTGAAGGGGTCGTTCACAAGCGGTGTTATGACGTCCACGGTCTCAACTATGGCGAGCCCCTCTCTGAGCACGAAGACCCCGGCGTCGTCACCGGGAGGGACGAGTACCCGTCCGTCGGCCGTCGGCTTGATGCCCGAGACTATCTCTTCCAGGTCTCCCGGACCCAGCTTGCCTGCTCAGCCCGCTGCCTTGACCCTCTCTGTCAGTCTCCAGTCCATGGAGTCTCTAATTTAATACAAACTTTCACCAAAAATCCAATCGGTTTTGCCAAAAGACCCGCGTTCTGATAATATACGGGGTGCGATGTATGTCTATCTGAACGGTGAGTATATTCAGGAGACCGAGGCGCGCGTATCCGTCTTCGACCGCGGATTTCTCTATGGTGACGGCCTCTTCGAGACCATGCGGTCCTACGGGGGGCGCATATTCAGGCTCGATCAGCACCTCGGGAGGCTCTCGAGGGGACTCGATCTCCTCCGCATTGGCGGCCCCTGGACGCACGATGCACTGAGGCGTGTGCTTTACAGGCTGCTGGATATCAACGGTCTCAGCGATGCATACATAAGGCTCACGGTCAGCAGGGGAACAGGGGGGCGCGGCATCGATGTCGGAGACTGCGGCCCCCCCACCGTGGTCGCTGTCGCAAGGCCGTTCACACCCTACCCCGAGCACCTCTACAGGGACGGCGTGAGGGTCTGCGTGTCGGCGGAAAGGGTCAACTGCAGGAGTCCGCTCGATTCAGACCTGAAGTCGCTCAACTTCCTCAACAACATACTTGCAAGGATGGAGGCCTCTGAGAAGGGCCTCTTCGAGGCGTTCATGCTCAACCAGGAGGGATATCTGGCCGAAGGGACCGTAAGCAACATATTCTTTGTCTCTGACGGGGTGCTCTGTACGCCGTCCGCCGCTGCGGGGATACTCAAGGGCGTTACGAGAGAGGCGGTCTTGGAGGCGGCCCGTAGGCGGGGTGTCGAGGTGAGGGAGGGGCTGTTCGTTCCAGGGGATCTCCACAAGGCGGCGGAGGTCTTCATAACGAACTCGCTGATCGGGATAATGCCGGTCTCCGAGGTCGACGGCAGGGCGTTTGTCAGGGGTGAGGTGACGGATATGCTCATGAAGGCCTACGAGGAGCTGGTCGATGAGGAAGTATCGGCCTGAAGAGATCGCGGGCGTCATAGACCACACGCTCCTGAGACCGGATGCAGTGGAGGAGGACGTGCGGCGGCTCTGCGAGGAGGCGCTGAGGTACGGCTTCCACTCCGTCTGCGTGAGTCCATGTTTTGTCGCGAGGGCGAGGGATTTCCTCGGGGAGGGCCCTGTCAGTGTGTGCACGGTGATCGGGTTTCCCACGGGCGCCTCCCTGACGGCGGTGAAACTCTACGAGGCGATCGAGACGGTCCTGCACGGTGCAGATGAGCTCGACGTCGTGATCAACGTCGGCCTGGCGAAGAGCGGCGGGTGGAACGAGCTCCGTAGGGAGATCGAGTCCATAGTGACGGCGAGCCCCGATGCCGTGCACAAGATAATCATCGAGACCGGCTGCCTCGATGACGGCGGGATCACAAAGGCCTCGCAGGCGGCGGCGGAGGCGGGTGCCGAGTTCGTCAAGACGTCCACGGGATTCGGCCCCAGAGGTGCATCCCTCAGGGACGTCGAACTGATGAAGAGGGCGGTCTCCGGCAGGGCGCGCATCAAGGCCGCCGGCGGCATTAAGACCCTCGGGCAGGTCGTCTCCTTTCTCCAGGCCGGTGCATCCAGGATCGGTACGAGCTCGGGTGTTAGCATCATGGAGGAGGCGTATGATGCGTACGGGCGTCTCGACCCTGCTTGAAAGCCGCCCTGTCTCAGGACTCCATCCACGCCGTAACCCCCCTCAGACGGGAATCCTGAAGTAGAGGAGGCTCCCCAGTGCAAGGAAGGCCGCAGGCACTGCCCAGGCAGCTGCCGCTGGCGGGACCGCTCCTGCGTACCCGAGCGACAGAGATAGTGTGTACACGACCCAGTATGCGAGACTTATCAGTATGCCGGCCCCTGCGCTCACCATGCCCTTTCCCCTCCTGCTCCTCAGAGAGAGCACTATGCCTATCATGACCATGAAGAGGTTTGCAAGCGGGTAGGACAGCCGAGACTGTATGTCCACCTTCAGCTTGGTGTTCATGTAGCCGGCCTCACTGAGCCTGTTCTCGTGCCTGATGAGTTCCATGACGCTCATCTCCGACAGCCGGTCCTTCTCCCTCTCGAGAATGCTGGTCTCGCCGATCCCCCTGAGGACCTTCCCGGGCAAGTACCGCACGGTCCCACTCTCGAGGTCGAACTCCCTCACGTCCTGAAGCCTCCAGTCCTGTCCCGACCAGCGGCCCTTCTTCGCCTCGACCCTCATCGACAGTCTACCGTCGTGTATGTAGAATACGGATATGCCGTAAAGCTCCATCTCCTGGGGGACAAAGAGCTCGGCCCTGACGAGGAGGCCGTTCTTTGCCCTGATCCAAATGTTGCCCTCCTGGTAGGAGACATCCTTTCCACCCTTGAGAGAATAGACGATGTCGTTTGATCTCTTGATCGAGGCCGGGGCCGCGAACTCCGCGACCACGAAGTCCACAGCGGTCAGGAGGATGCCAGCGGCTAAGAAGGGGATGAAGAATATCCGCAGGTTGACGCCGGATGCCTTCACAGCGGTGATCTCGTTCCTGCGCGATGCGAGGCTGACCACGAGGATCGTACAGAGCAGGGACGCCATGGGTAGCAGGTACCTCAGGTACTCCGGCATCTTCAAGGCCCCAAGCAGTACGAGGGTGCCGGCCGTGCGCGTGTAAGGCGCCAGCTCATCCATGCGGTCTACGATGGATATCACCGAGAAGACCGCGGAGAGCATGGACGATACGATAAGTACGAGGAGCCAGAACTCCCGTAGGTACAGTCTTTGGAGCCTGTTCAATCCATCCTCCTCGGGAGAAGAGACGGCGGTCTCAATCTTCCCTCCTGTAAAGAAGTACGGCAACCAGTGTGAGCATCAGAAACGGCGTCCAGCAGGCGAGATGATGGAGCCTGCCGGTCCTGACGAGGTTCTCGAAGTATATCAGTGTTACGTAGTAGAGCGTGAAGACGAGGAGGCCGACCGTGAACCCGCCGGTCCTCCCGGCCCTTCCGGTCCTGACCGAGAGCGCCGGGGCGAGGAAGGCAAGCGCGACGAGGAGTGCCGGGAAGCTGAGCCTCCTGTGGAGCTCTATGAAGTAGCCCGCACTCTCTGCTCCTTTAGAGACGGCCCTCCTGTACAGTTCCGGAAGGGTCATCTCGCTCTTCTTCCTGCCCAGGAGGTCTCCGCTCAACCTGATGGAGAACCTGTACTCGTCGAAGTTTATCACCGTGGCGCTCTCCCTGCCCACAATGTGAACCGTCCCGTCCGTGAGGCTGAACACCGGCTGCAGCCCCCTGTCGAGTGAAAGCCTTCCCCGCCTCGCCACGATGACACGCTCTGACGCCGGGTTCCGGCTGTCGGAGATGAAGATGCCCCGGAATACGCCATCCGCGGTCTTTCCGTTCACGAGTATGAGAACGCCCTTGAAGGCGGTGAAGAATACCCCCGGTTCGATCGACAGGGGCGCCCTCTCCCTGAGCACCCTGTTTATCTCCTCGCGCAGCGTCCTGCTGCTTGCAGGCATCAGATAGAGGCTCGTGAATACGGAGAATACGAGGAGCACGGCCGAGAGATGGAAGACGGGCCTCGCGATCTCTCCGAACCTCATGCCTGACGACCTCAGTACCGTGAGCTCGTTGTCCATGCCGAGCCTTCCGTAGGTGAGGAGCACGGAGAGCAGCAGCGCCATCGGTATGGTGAGTACCAGTATCTGGGGCTGTATCAGTAACAGGACCGCGACCATGTCGAGATACGAGGCCCCGATGCCAGACATGAGCCTGCTGAGCCTCAGTATCTTCTCCATCATCAGCACCATGTTCAGGCCGACGATGCAGACGATGAAGGTGAGGCCGAGCTCCCTCAATATATACCTGTAGATCACCATTTAATAGCCTTTTGTCCCGGCAGATTGCACGGCGGCCCGGCCGCATGCCCGTAATTGCAGAGGAACGTCAGGTTTGAATGCCTCTTATTTTAGCAGATTGCACGGCGGCGGCGCTGAGTCCGCCCCGGAGGCGGCCGGCAGCCCGATTCATATTTTCACAAGATGTTGCAAAAAAGATACACCGGGATCCTGTTTCCGTCTGATACATGGCCGCCATCGCATGGCCCGATTCTTGCATGCCTGACTTTGATCAGCTTGCTATTTAATTATTTTATTTAATTATTTCGGGCACAAATGGACACACAAATGCCTTGACAAAACCAGCGTGCAATTGATATAAATTAAACCATTGGTGAAAAGAGGGCCGACCTTAGACATGCGGCTGCTGTAGTTTAGAAAAACAGGGGTCGAGGAATTCGTTATGACCTCTTGGTATGGTTTTTTGGGGTAAGGTGCTGAGCAATCTCGATTACAAGGAGGTGATATTCGGGAGCTCTATTTGATTGGTATAAGGTTCAGGAGTCTGTAGTTGAAGTTCGGTAGAGTCTCGAAGGATCTGTCTTCAGAGGTTCCTGTGTTATGCAGGACGAAATATAACTGAATCAGGAGGGTTGGAAAGTGAAAAAGTATTTCGTGTTTATGAGTGTCATGATAATGGCCGTATCCGTCGCACTTCTTGCCATGCCCTTGAAGGCTGCTGCGGCCGACCTGCAGGTCAAGTGGTTCGGCTTTTCACAGATCACGGTTGAGGGCGGCAAGGGTATAGACCCCAACACTGCCGACGGGTACCAGACCGATCCCAAGATCGGCGCCGACAGGGTCCGTATCGGTTACAAGGCCAAGCTCGGCAATGCCTTCAGCAAGCTGCAGATCGATTTCAACCGGAGTGACATCTCGAAGATCACGGCTGGCATGCCTGAGATAATCAAGGATGCCGAGGTCGGCTACAAGGTCAACAGTGCTGCGTCCGTCAAGGTCGGTATATTCAAGACCCCTATAGGCATGGACTTCAACACCTCGGGTGCAAAGCTGGATATCACGAAGCGCGGCA
>Ga0256830_1001443_pt1 | contig 16898 bp, 16 predicted proteins | sample 128326metaG_FD_190537 | JGI IMG/M metagenome (GOLD analysis project Ga0256830, IMG submission 190537) | Hydrothermal vent microbial communities from Lau Basin, Pacific Ocean - 128-326 | ecosystem: Environmental > Aquatic > Marine > Hydrothermal vents | place: Pacific Ocean: Lau Basin | collected... | reverse complement strand
CGCGAAAGCAATGGGCACGGGCTCGCATCCACATTTCCCTTTGCGGCCTTGGCCTCTTGGCGCGCGACGCCTTGATTCGCCCGTCGGTATGCGGTTCAAAGAAGAAAACCGGTCGCACCAAGCCGCCCCGGCAACGAGAAAGCGCCCCGACCGACGATCGGAGCGCCATTCTCGCTCGCACCTTCAGCTCAGAGATCGCCGTCGGAATCTTCTTCTTGATCTTTGCCTTCTTGAGACTTCAGGCCCGTCTTCGCTTCGTATTCCTCGCGCTTTTTCTTCAATTCGGCGAGTCGGGCCTTTTCCGCCTCTTGCTCGCGTCTCACGCGTTCCGCGTCAGCATCGACGGCAGCGTTGAGAGCCACGGCCTCGATACCCAAATCCGCATCTGCGATGAGCTTCTTGGCCGCAGCATTGTCTTCGACACTCAGCGACTTCTTCGCGAAGGCCTTTGCGCTTTCGAAATCCTTCTCGATAAACTTGGCCTGACCCATCTGGTAGTAGCCGGTGTAGTCCTTCGGAGCGCACTCGCTGAGTTTCTTGCCCCAGGTAAAGAGATTCTCGGCCTGGCTCAGCCCGTTGTAACAGCTCGTGATGTTCTTGACGATGTTGCAGTTCTGAGGATCGGCCTTCAATGCCTTTTTGAATTCCACGAGCGCCGCCTCGTATTTCTTCGCTCCGAGAAGAGCAGAACCGAGCTTCGCGGCGATGCGCGTATTGCCCGGATCGGCTTCCGCCCAAGCCCGTACGCTTTTCTCGGCTTTTGCGTACTTTGCGGTCTTCGCCGCTTTGTTCCGCTCACGCGCCGCTTGCTCGAGGTGGATGGTCGCCAGAAGCTGCAGAGATGCCTTGTCCTTCGGCTTGAGCGCCTTGGCTTGCCCAAGCGCCTTTTCGGCACAGGCGTAGTCGTTTTGCTTGAAGCAGATATTGGCGATCAGCGAGGCGATCGAGTGGTTCTTGGCCGGGTTGGATTTTCGAAGATCGACCAATGCTCGATCGTAGTCCTTGATCATGTACAGCGCCTGCCCCCGCAACATCGTCAGCTTGGCCTTGGTCGCCGCATCGGTTGCGAGAGGCTCGGCCGTATCGAGCGTGGTCACGACATCGTTGTAGTCTTTCAAACGGAACTGGATTTGCGCCAACATCATGTGATAGTTGACCTTCCCGGGATTGATCTTGATCGCATCCCGGTATTTCTGAATTGCGCTGCGGTATTTCTTCAACTGAGCATAACAATTGCCCAGCATGAAGAACCCGAAATCGTATTCGGGCGCATTGTGTACGACGTGCTCGAACTCCGACGCAGCCTCGACCCACTTTCCCTGCCGGTAGTAAGACATCGCCGCTTCGTAGTCGGCCGACGCCGGCAGAATGGCCAGAAAAACCGTGACGAGAGCGACCGCGACAACTTTCCTCGCGAAGAACGGCTTGCTCCGCTCGGGAATGCGGCCCGGGGTTTTCGATTGTTTCACCATCATGTTGCGTCCTCCAGCGCATGATGCGCCAAGGGTCCCTTGCTTACGAGTTTGCCCCGTATCGGTAACTCCCGCATGCCCGCTGCGGGCCGAGAAAGCGAAGCCCCACGTTAACAACGAGATAGGCATCTCCAAGCCGGCGCTGATCCAGCAAAATCGAGGTACCGAGGATCAATCGAGCGAGAAGGTCACATAGACCGTGATATAGACGTCCACCGGCCGGCCGCCTTGGGTGGCCGGCTTGTACCGCCACTGCCGGACCGCTGCCAACGCGGCATCCGCAAAGCCGAGATTGGTGGCCGGCTCTTTGAGGACGGTCAGTTCCCCAATGGTCCCGTCACGACGAACCACCGCCTGCAAATAGACCTTCCCCTCGATGCGCGCGCGACGCGCGGGCTCGGGATACTCCGGCAGAACCTTGGTCTCCTCGATCACCTCGGGATTCGTCACGCCGTTGAGCCCGGCCATCAGCGGGCCCGAGAGGGGCGGTGGTTCGGGAACGCCGATGACGATGTCCATGTCCGGATCCATCGGCGGAGGCTCGGGCGGAGGCTCGGGCTCGATGATCGGCTCCGGCTCGTCGGGCGTCGGATCGGGAAGCGGGACCTTTTTGGTCAGCTTCCGCTCGATCTTCTTCTTCGGCATATCGGGAGGAGGAGGAGGCACATACTTGCGCACCTTCACGACCTTGCGTTCTTTATTCGTTTTCTGCAGCGCGGCGGAAAAATCCGGGTAGGTGATGGCAAAGAGCAGGGCGTGAAACAAGAGGGCGATCGAAAAGAAGATGAGGTTCCGCTTGACGCTTCCCTCGTCGGCCGCCTCGAGCAGGAAGAGTTCCTGCGTCGCCATTTTCTTCAACTGCTCGGCAGTCGGTCCGCCGGCCGCCCCTGCGGGCGCCGAGCCTGTTGATGATTCCTTGTTCTCGGCCATGGCTGCCTCCTGCTACCGCTGCTCTATGATGACCTACTGCTGCTCAAAAGGATTGTATCCGAAGGCGGCGATATACTCTTGGATCTCCGAAAATGTCGGAATCGAGATATTGGGGTCTTTCCTCGGATCCCACCCCTCGGTCTTCTTGATCATCACGAGTTTGTCGTAGATGCGAACCATCGTCTTGTACGGGGCTTGACGCCTCGAGTAGATGATGATCGGCTTGTCCGGCCAGCGCTCTAGTTTCTCCATGACATAGGGAAGAATGTCGTCCGGATCAGCGAGCTTGCCATCCATGGTGAACGTGCCATTTTCGATGACCTTGAAGAAGATCGCCTCTTCCTGATCCTGAGGCTGGTTGTTGTCCTCGTCCTTCGGCAGTTTGAAGTCGAGGCCCTTCGTCGCGGAAAAGACTGCGGTCACCATGAAGAAAATGATCAGGAGGAAGGCTATGTCGGCCATGGACGCCGAGGAGATCTCGGCCTCGGGCGCCTCACCGCGCTTTCGCAGCTGCATGGTTCATCCTCCCTATTGGATATCGTCGACCGTGAGCTGATCGGAGAGCAGCGTCAAATCCGATGCGCCGACTCTTCTCAGCATGTCGAAGGTATCGTCGACGTACTGATAGGGCGTATCCCCATCCGCCTTGATGATGAACGGCGTCGTCGAATCCTTTCCGAGCTGTACGGCGACATAGGATTCCATGTCGGTCAGGCTGCCCACGGGAATAGAGGACATCTCACCGTCGGACCACTTGTAGCCGTACTCCGGGCAATCCGGACCCGTCATGCCGGGGTCGAGGCAGTGGATGACGACATAGGCCGAGCCCTTGGCCACTTCAGAGCGGTTTTCGGCCTTGGGCATCTCGACCTTCGTCTTGTCGACATCGAACTTCGTGGTCACCATGAAGAAGATGATCAACAAAAAGGCGATATCCGCCATGGAAGCCGTGGGAACGTTGCCCGCGATTTGCTTTCTGGCAATGCGTTTCATCGGGAATCAAGCCGCTCCGGCTTCACCGCTTTGCTCGTGAGTTTCCAGCAGGATGTTGGCCGTCGTTTCCATCTCGCGAATGTAGGCGGAAATCTTGGTGGTATAGAAGTTATAGAAGGGAAGCACCATGACGGCGACGATCAAACCGCCGGCGGTCGTCAACAGCGCAACCGAGATTCCCTTGGCCACCGCGCCCGGATCATTCAGTCCCTGTTCGGCGATGACGTCGAACGACTGAATCATCCCCACCACTGTGCCCAAGAAGCCGATGATCGGCGCGATATTCGAAATCAGGGCCAGCAACCAAACCCAGCGTTCGAGCAGTGCCATCTCGTGAAGAGCAGCATTCTCCAAGACTTTGTCCATCTCTTCTTGACTGGAATCCCAGCGCAAGATCGCGACCTTGGTCATCGCCGCCGAGGGGCCCTTATGTTCTTCGCAGGCCTTGAGAGCTCCGTCTACGTTTCCGTCGAGGAGCATGCGACGAGTCTTGGAGATCAGTTCGGTCGTCTTGGTACGAGAGCGAAAATACAGGGAAAAACCGCGCTCGAGGATCACCACCAAGCCGAGAATGGAGAGCAGCAGAAGCGGGTACATCACCGCCCCACCCTGCCTGAAGTAGTACACGAGCTGGCCACCCCATCCGGCGGCGATCACGCCTGTTGCAATCACGATGCACTCCTCACCTGAAATCTAGTCGGAGAAAGAGACCCTAGACGTTCCAGCCGACCTCCGACAACCGAAGGCCGACCATGGAATACCCATGGTCCAACGCTCACCTCTTAATATTCGCCGCGGAGAATACGGGGGGGACCGGGTAGTGTCAAGACCTCCCGACCAAGGGCATGCGGCGGGGTGAAAGATCGATTTGCGGGTGGAGCCCCGCAGATGATCGTCTCGCGACTTCGCCCTGGAAGTCACCCTTGCCGAAGGAGGCGAGGCGAAGCGTCGAATGCATCCCGCAGCCGTCCGTTTTTTTCGCCTTTTCGCCCAGCCCCGGCGGAAAACACCGACTTCCGAGCGGCGGCACGCCCCCGGCCATTGCCGGGGACAACGTGTCTGCGGAATGGTCCGAAGCGGATCAGCCTTCTTCGTTTCCGAGGCGAATCCCCCGCTCGAGGAGCAAGGTGCCTCGCGATCGCGCAAGCGCGACAAGGGCCTTGCTATAGTCGATCAAGGCTGAGATCTCTCGGCTTTCGGCATTGCGAAGGTCGTTTTGAAAGAGCAAAACCGTGTAAGCGGTGGAGAGGCCGTTTTCGTAACGCTTTTGCTCCGCCTCCACCTTGCGCCGTTGCTGCACCAGATTCGCTCGTGCAGAAGCCACACGGCGCGCGCTGGTTTCGAGATTGCGAACGGCATTCCGAACTTCCACGCGAATATCCTGACGCAACAGTTCGAGATTGAGCTTCGTTCGATTGACCTCGAGCAGCGAGCGCGAGTACTCCGCTCGGGCGGTCTTGTTGCCCAAAGGAATACTGAGGTTGAACGAGAGCGTCCAAGCCGTATTGTCTCGGTCTGGAATCTCTGAGAACGCATCTCCCCGTCCGCCGAATACGCGAACGAAAGCCGTTCGCTGCATGGTCACGAAGCCTTCGTCCCCGGACGCAAAGACGCCGTCCGGTCCGAAGATATCGAATTGCTGAAACTCTTGAAGCTGACGTTGGGCTTCGAAATTGTTACCCGAGATATCGTACGAGCCGGTCACGGAAAGATCCGGCCGCAGTTGGTTGCGCCGAAACCTCGCGGCGAGGCGATTGTTCTCGAGAGCCAGTTCCTGCGCTCGCAGAACCGGGCGTCGCTTGAGCGCATCGGCCACCGCTTCCTCCATATCGACTTTGACCTCTTGAAAGCGCGGCTCATCGGTGGTGCGGATGGGACGATCCCACTCCGGCGCCGAAGGGTCGATCCGCATCAGCGCCCGCAGGGTATCCTCGGCGGATCGCACGTTGTTCTCGGCAACGATCACGCCCTCTTGCCGATCGGCGACCGCCGCCTCGGCCGTGGTGATTTCGATCGGCGGAAGCGTCCCCACCTCCACTTTGATCTTCGTTTCCCTCAAGAAATCCTCGGCAAGTGCCAAAGAAGAGCGCTCGACTTCCACCGAGCGCTGCGCTCCGACGAGATCCCAGTAGGCATCTTCCACACGTTTGACGACGACCATCACCGCATCGGCGAAGTTCTCCTCGGAGATTCTCAGGTTGTTTTTCGCCTGCTCGATGCTCGTCCGATTGATGGACAGCCCGAAATTCCGCAGCAACGACTGCGTGTACTGCAAGCGCACCGTCGCCTGCATGTTGACGGGCACCAGACCGAAGAGCTCGATGGCCTCTCGCGTGTAGTCGCTGATGAACTCGCTGTAGGCGAACGACGCCGACACCTGCCCGCCCCATTGATAGGAATCGCTCCAGGCACTGTTGATGCTTCTAGCCGTCTGGCTCGAAGGCGAAAAGTCGCTGGTCGGCTCGGTCTGCGAGCGATTCCAACTGCCATTCACCGTGACGACGTCCTGAAAGACGCCCTCGGCGGAGGCGATCGCTTCGCGGGATAGTTTCGGATCGACGCGGGCGATGGCGATATCGAGATTCTCGATGAGGGCGCGTTCGACCGCATCGGCAAGGGTGACGGTCCAGGCCCCCTCCTCGGCGATCGCGCCCCCTACGGAAGAGAGCGCGACGAAAAGCACCAGGACCCGAAAGATTCCACTGTTTCTAATCATGATCTCCAGTCTCTCCAAACTCTAGCTTCTTGGACGATAACGGCCGACCGGCCGCCTGATTAGCACCACTCGCGGGCACGGGCAGTCCACTGGCGTCATTAGCGATTATGGGTCTGCGGTGCTCCCGAGGGCTCGCAAATTCCGCGAAGTAGGTCTTCCGCATGGTGACAAGCCACCATGTGGCCTCGCGATAGTTCGCGCAAGCCGGGAACTTCCCGGCGGCAGAGATCCGTTGTGTAACGGCAACGCGGGTGGAAGGAACATCCGCTCGGGCGGTCGGATGGCGATGGAATCTCGTCCGGCAGCAGCGCTTTGCGACGCCTGGCCTGCTTCGGATCCGGTACGGGGGATGCCGCGTAGAGCACCTGGGAATACGGGTGCGTCGGCCGAGTGCGGATGACCTCTTTCGGAGCGGATTCCATCACACGACCGAGGTAGAGCACGACGACTCGGTCGCAAAAGTGACTGACCAGGGCTAAGTCATGGGCGATAAAGAGGTAAGCAAGACCATGGCGCTGCTGCAGATCGACCAACAAGTTGATGATCTGCGCCTGCACCGAGACGTCGAGCGAGGAAACCGGCTCGTCGCAGACGACGAATTCCGGGCGCACCGCCAGGGCACGTGCGATCGCAATGCGCTGTCTTTGCCCCCCGGAGAACTCGTGAGGCATGAGATCCATCGCGCCGGCATCGAGGCCGACCTCCTCCAGCAGGTCGGCAACCTGCTCGCGAAGTCTTGAGCCTCGAGCGATTCCATGAACCTCTAGCGGCTCACCGACCAACGAGCGCACACGCATCCGCGGATTCAGCGATGAAGTCGGGTCTTGAAAGATGAGTTGCATCCGACGGCGAAATCTCCGCATCTGCGCCCCGCTCAAGCCCAGGACGTCCGTCCCATCGAATCTCACCGTACCCCGATCCGGCGCAAGCAGACGCAAGATCGAGCGACCGAGCGTCGTCTTCCCCGAGCCCGACTCGCCGACGAGACCCAAGATCTCTCCGCGAGCCACCTTGAGATCGACTCCGTCGACGGCATGCACGATGCGTCGCCCACCGTGAGTGGCGAAGCTTTTGGCCACGCCCGCGACCTCGAGCAGCAAGTCGGAGGATTGCGTCATCGTGCATCCGCCAGAAAGCAAGCGACACGCGTTCCGTTCTCGACAGTGCGAAGCTCCGGATGACTCGTCGAGCAACGGGATTCCGCGCGGGCGCAACGGGGATGAAAGGCGCATCCCGAGGGCAAGCACGCAAGATCCGGCACCTGCCCCGGAATCACCGGCAGCTCACCCCGAGCAACCTCCGCCGAAGGCATCGATGAGAGCAGAGCCGCCGTATAAGGATGCGCAGGCGTGGAAAACAGAGCGTCCACCACGGCGTCTTCCACCACCGAACCGGCATACATCACCATCACCCGATCGCAAACCGAAGCCACGACCCCGAGATCGTGAGTGATCAAGAGCACGGCCATACCCTCTTTGCGCGCGAGGGAAGTGAGTAGATCGAGTATTCCCGCCTGCAACGTCACGTCGATGGCCGTCGTCGGCTCGTCGGCGACCAGCAGACGCGGCCCGGCGGCAAGAGCCAGCGCGATCAGGGCGCGCTGCTTCATCCCCCCAGAGAACTGGTGAGCGTATTCCTTCACCCTCTTGTCCGGATCGGGGATACCGACTCTGGCCAAAGCGGCCTCCGCCTGCGCCCAAGCCTCGCGTCGAGTGACGGAGCGATGAGCCCGGATCACATCCACGATTTGCGAACCGATCGACATGACGGGGTTGAGCGCCGAGCCGGGTTCTTGCGGAACGTAGGCCAATCCCGCTCCGCGCACGCGCCGCCACTGCTCCTCCGTGTACTCGGACAGGAGGTCCCCCGCGAAGGAAATGGTGCCGTCCGTCCAGCGCCCTGGAGGTGGGACGAGGCCGAACAATGCCAAAGCGGTCGTCGACTTTCCCGACCCGGACTCGCCGACGAGGCCGACGATCTCTCCCGGTGCGACTTGGAAGCTCACTCGATTGACCGCACGGACCACACCCTCACCGCGGGGAAAGTCCACGACCAAGTCTTCGACCTTGAGCAGCGCAGGAGTCGTCATCGTGCGCACGATAGCATCACCGGTGGGATTCTGTCCGCCGTCAAGACTTCGACGGCGAGCCGTCGTCGCTCCGCCACCGCTTCTCGTTCTTTCCATCGGAACGATACCGGCCGAGCACGGCCCCCGCCATCTCGTCGGCTGCACACGGGTGATCGGCAGCCTTGCATGGATCTTGCTAAACCGATGGTGACTGTGGAGAGGTCGAACGGAGATCGGTCTGTAGGCAGACCGGTTTGATCCACCGGCGATAACGAAACCGGTGGGCGGAGGAGGTTCTTACCCGTGAAAACGATGGTTCTCGTGCCCGACCGCCGCTGCGCTCATGCGCTCGGGCCTCTTCTTTCCGGCTGGCCCGCGAAACCACCGAAAATCGTGACTTTCGGACGGGAGACGGCGGAATTCCTGCCTTTCGGTTTCGAAGTCCTAGCCTACCCCGTCGAGGAAGGTACCGGGCTCGCACGCCCCTTCTACGACGCCCTCGTCCGCGGTCACGACATCGATACCGTGCTTGCACCTGCTCATATCGTTTCGTCCGCATCGGTCCCCACTCTGGCGCTCGACCTCGTGCCGGAGGCATCCCTCGACGATCTGGGGCAGACGATGAGGGAAGCCCCGGCGAGTCTGGTCGAAGCCGCCGTCGCCACCGTGGAGAGACGTGCAACGATGTTGCGCCTCGGCCTTTTCGTCGCGGAATGGCGGCCGCAGTGGTTTGACGAGAACCATCGGCTTCGTTCGACGGCCGCTTCCGAGATCACTCGACGACTGACGGAACTCGCCTCCACCGGAATGAGCCGAGCAGTCGATTCGGATGAGACGAGAGATACCCCTGAATCCGGCATCTCACCGCCGGAGCGCTCGGCGACCGAGTATCGCTCGCGACACCGAGGACGCGAGGTCATTTTGCTCATCGGCAACGGCCCCTTCGAGCACCTTGGGCCGCAAGACCTTGCGCATGCAACCATCATTGCCGGTTCGAGCGCTCTTCCCTGGCTCCGCGAACAGATGGGCGATGCCGACTTCGTCTGTCTGACCGAAGCACCGCGCTCGCGAAAAGCCGCCGACGCCCTGTCGACATCGCGCGCCACGGTGGTCGTTCCCCGCGGGACCATGCTCGCACGCTGCACTCCCCGGGCGCGCGCCGCCGTTCATCTCGACGACTTCGCCGCCGGAGGAGCACCTACCTTCGGCTGGTCCGATGACTTGACCGCTGGGTTCTTCCCCGGCCCGGATGAGGCTGCGCTCGCCCTGCAATGGGCCTCTTGGATCGGCGCGGGCAGTCTGCGCATCGCCGGAGAACCGCTCGAAAAGGAATCCCCTAGATGGCGAGCCTTTCTCGATGCGGCACTCGACCAGATCCGGCGGCGCTGGCAAGAGCCGTGCTCGCCCGAGCCCGAACGCGTCGCAAGTGCGGGGCACTCAAGCACCGTTCCTTCCGGACGATGAGGTGAGCACGACACGACGCGGAACACCGAATGCGGCAAGTGGAAAAGCGCGAGTCGAAGCACTTCGGATCCGAGATCCGTCTTCCGCGAATCCGGGCCGAGACTTTCGGAATTTCGCCGCGACATCTCGGCCGACGGCCGAGCGCCGAGGAGGGTTCTCATGCCGAGCTTCGCCCACCCAAGAGAATTCAGCCGGGTCCCGATCCGTATGCGGGCCGAGCTGATCGTCGGCCGACAGGTCATCGTTTGCAATGAAACGCGGGATATTTCCGCCCGCGGCGCTTTCGTAAGAACGAAGACGCGATTGCCGGTCGGGACGGAGTGTGAGATCCATCTCGAACTCGGTGCGCCCCCGACCATCCTCCGGGTTCACACCGTAGGTCGAATCGTGCGATCGGATCAAGACGGACTTGGACTTCGCTTCGACTCGATGGACGTAGAGAGCTTTCAACATCTGCGCAACCTCGTTCTCTACAATTCCTCCACCCCCGAAAGGGTGCAGCAAGAATTCGAGAGTCACATCGGTCTCAAGCCGCTGATGCCATCCGAGCCCGCACGATAGAATCGACCGGCACGGCGGAAGCACCATCTAGCCGAGAAGACCCACCCTCCCCTCCCAAGCAGCCTGCTACACTCGCGGCATCGGTAGGCGTAGGAGGGTTTATCGTGCCGGAGCTTCCCGAAGTCGAAACCGTCGTCAGGCAACTCGCGCCCCTGCTCGTCGATCGTCGGATTCGGCGATTCGAGATTCGAGATCGCTTACTGCTCGGCAGCGTTCCGCTATCTCTCGACGGCACGGGTATCTCCGCCGTATTTCGCGAGGGTAAGCAGATCGTTTTCGAGATCGCAGCGGATGGATCACCCGGGAGGCGGGCAGCAGCCGGGAACCCGGTCTCCAAGAATCAGAGCGTGCTCGGCTGGCTGGCGATTCATCTGCGTATGACAGGCCGCTTGCTGTGGTCCTTTCCGAACGACTCTGCACAATCTCGCGGTAAGACCCGTGCGGAGTTCGCGTTCGAGCACGGCCGGTTGTGCTTCGTCGATACCCGGCGTTTCGGTACCTTCGCCTGGCACGAAGAGAGATCGTCCCTCCGCTCTGCCGGGGTGGACCCCCTCCGAGCATCCTTCCGCATCAGGAACTTGCGAGAGTTGATCGGCTCCTCGACGCAAGAGATCAAGCCGTGGCTTATGCGACAGGATAAGATCTGCGGCATCGGCAACATCTACGCCTCGGAAATCCTCGCCGAAGCCGGGCTGTCTCCCTTCCTCCGGGCCGGATCACTCGACCGCAAGCAGCTCACCCGCCTCCACAAGTCGATTCGCAAGGTCCTGCGCGATGCGATCAAGCACTGCGGCACGACCTTCAGCGACTTTCAAGATGCACGGGGAGTCAAAGGCAAGTACCAAGACTATCTCCGGGTCTACGATCGTGAGAACATGCCCTGCCGTGCTTGCGGTCATGGAATCACACGAAGCCTGCAAGGCGGACGCAGCACCTACTTCTGCGAGCAATGCACGACCCTCCCTCCGGGTAACCCTTAGTTCACTTGAACGACCCCCATCTTCCCACATCGATTCGTATCAAGATTTCATGATGACGTGCCGATAACGCCTCTGCACAGAGCGGTCGGCATCCGTTCGAGTCGCCGCACCGTAAGATGACGCCTCCGCCGCACAGCGGCGTGACTACGAGGTTCGCAAATGGTCGAGATGGATGATGTCGTTCAAGAATTTCTGGTGGAAAGCCATGAGAATCTCGATCAGCTTGATCAAGATCTCGTCTCGCTCGAACAAGACCCGGGAAACCGCCAAATCCTCGACAGCATCTTTCGCACGATACACACGATCAAAGGCACCTGTGGATTCCTTGGGTTTTCCAAACTCGAATCAGTCACCCACACCGGAGAGAACTTGCTTTCCAGACTGCGAGAAGGGGAACTCGAGCTCACCTCCGAGAACACGTCGGCGTTGCTCTCCATGGTCGATTCGGTTCGACAGATGCTGGCCTGTATTGAATCCTCCGGCGAAGAGGGTGATACCGACTATTCCGAGCTGAAAGCATGGATCAAACGCCTTTACGAAGAACCGCAAAGCTCCGCTGCCATGACTTCGGATCCTGCCGCCAACGACGAATCACTTCCTGAGAACCCGGAGCCTTCCGAACAAGATCCGCCGTCCATTGAAGAACCGGCCGAGCTTGCGGCTTCAACAGCCGACACTCCTCAAGCGCCTTCACCGGCGTCTCCGGAACCCACGCAAGTCGCCAAGCCCGAGGGCCAGCCGGCTCGGACGTCGGCCGGACAAGGAAGCTCCGGTTTGCGTGACACCGCCATCCGCGTCGATGTCAGCCTGTTGGATCAGTTGATGAATCTCGTGGGCGAGCTCGTGCTAGCGAGAAACCAAGTTCTACAGTACACCGGAAATGTCAGCGAGAACGCGCTCGGCGCGGCTTCGCAAAGGCTGAACATGATCACCTCCGAATTGCAGGAGGGTGTCATGAAGGCCCGTATGCAGCCGATCGGCAACATCTGGAACAAGTTTCCCCGCGTCGTACGCGACCTGTCGAGTTCGACTGGCAAGAAGATCCGTTTGGAAATGGAAGGTAAGGAAACGGAACTCGACAAGACACTGCTCGAAGCCATCAAGGACCCTCTGACACATCTGATTCGCAACGCTTCGGATCATGGAATCGAAACTCCCGAAAAGAGGATCGCCGCCGGTAAGCCCGAAGAGGGAACTCTGCGACTGCGTTCCTTCCATGAAGGCGGCATGGTCAATATCGAGATCATCGACGACGGCGCGGGCATCGACCCTCAAAAGATCGCCAAAAAAGCGATCGAAAAAGGGATGGTAACGCCTGAACAAGTCGCACGTATGAGCGATCGCGATGTCGTCAATCTGATCATGCTCCCAGGATTTTCCACTGCTGAAGCCGTCACCAACATCTCGGGGCGAGGCGTCGGGATGGATGTCGTCAAACAGAACATCGACAAGATCGGCGGCCAGGTCGACCTTCAATCCGCGCCCGGCGAAGGAACGACGGTTCGAATCAAGATCCCGCTCACTCTCGCCATCATCCCGGCGCTCATCGTCGGTTGCTTGAGCGAGAGGTTTGCCATCCCGCAGGTCAATCTTCTCGAGCTCGTGCGCCTCGAAGGCGAGCGAGCCGTCCGCGGCATCGAGTACATCCAAGGAACTCCGGTTCATCGACTGCGCGGAAATCTCCTCCCGCTCGTCTACCTAAGCGAAGAACTCGGCTCGCCGAGAGAACGTCAGGTCGATGGCGAGGAAGTCGCGAACATCATCGTGCTGCAAGCGGAAGGTCGTCATTTCGGCCTCGTCGTCGATTCGATTCATGACACGCAGGAAATCGTCGTCAAACCGCTCGGAAAACAGCTCAAGCAAATCGATGCATTCGCCGGCGCCACCATCATGGGCGATGGTCATGTCGCCTTGATTCTCGACGTCGTCGGGCTCGCCATGCGAGCAGGGATCATCTCCGCCGACAACGCATCGGCTGCACAAGCCGGTACGAGCACGAGGTCGCAAGAAAGCGAGTCGCTGGAGACCTTGCTCGTGTTCCGGGTTGGAAGCGAGGGTCGTTTGGCCCTGAACCTATCCTTGGTCGCACGGCTCGAAGAGTTCAAGAAGGACAAGATCGAATACTCCGCCGGGCACCCCGTGGTCCAGTATCGAGGCGAAATCATGCCTTTGATCGAACTGTCGTCTTATATCCCGGAAAGGCGAAGCGAAGTCCGCTCGGCCGTCGAGGACCTAGAAACGGATCCCGACGTCGTACAGGTCGTGGTGTTTTCCGAGGGGCGGCGCAGCGTGGGCTTGATCGTCGATCAGATTCTCGACATCGTGAAAGACAAAGCGGATATCGGCCGTCCTTCGACGCGCGACGGCGTTCTCGGTTCTTGCGTGATCCAGGGAAAGGTCACGGAGCTGCTCGACGTACGCGGCGTCATTCGCATGGCAGAGCCCGAGTTCTTCGAAAATCTCCTTTCCGATGACTCACACGCAGTCTCGGTTTCCGACCGCTCTGCTCAGGAATTCGTGGAGGCCTGATCGATGACCCCAGCACGCCAGTACTGCACGTTTCGCCTCGACGGCCATCTCTTCGGCGTCGAGGTCGGCGAGGTCCAGGAAGTCATCCGATTCCAGGAAATGACCAAGATACCTCTTGCGCCGGAAGTCGTCTCGGGATTGATCAATCTGCGCGGACAGATCGTCACCGCCATCGACCTGCGACCACGCCTCGGCCTGCCCGCTCGTTCGGACGACCACCTGCCGATGAATGTGGTCGTTCATTCGGACGACTACTGGATAAGCCTCTTGGTCGATGAAATCGGTGATGTGATCGAAGTCGACGAAAGCCTCTTCGAAGACGCCCCGGAAACTCTTTCGGGAAGCGCCAAAGAACTCATTCTCGGTGCATTCAAGCTCGAGAATGAACTTCTGCTCGCACTGAACACCAAGCTCGCCATCACGATCGACACGGACGGCGCCCGATCCGGAAGCGCCGAAGAAAGCGCAGTCGCCGGCCGTTAGAATCGACGAGACCAGCGAGAACGGTGCGTCTTTGGGCCGCGCTCGGGAGGAAGCAACGACAATGAAAGCTTTCGTGGTAGATGACTCTCGGGCCACACGACTTCACCTCGGACGCATGCTTCGCGAGATGGGGTTCGAAGTCGAGGAAGCTGAAGACGGAGTGGACGCCTTGCAGAAGCTGGAACGCGCCGAACCGCCGGAAATCATCATGGTGGACTGGTACATGCCGAATATGGACGGGCTCGAGTTGGTGAAGCGCTTGCGTGAAGACAGCCGATTCAACGGCACGCAAGCGATGATGGTGACGACGGAAACCGGTCAGGATCGCATCGCTGTCGCGCTCGAGGCCGGCGCGAACGAGTACGTCATGAAGCCGTTTTCTAAAGAAATGCTCATCGAAAAGCTGGAGATATTGGGCATCTATCAACCGGAAATGGGATAGGTTGATGACGAGACTCATGCTGGTCGATGATTCCGCTCTAGTCCTTCGGATTCTTCGAAGCGTGTTCGATGCCGAAGAGGGACTGGAAATCGTCGGCACCGCCTCCAACGGTCGCGAAGCTCTGCAGCGACTGCCGGAACTCAACCCGGATCTCGTCGTCTTGGACATCGAGATGCCCGTGATGGGTGGTCTAGAAGCTCTACCCGAGATCAAGAAGCGGTATCCCCGCCTGCCGGTGATCATGTTCTCGACTTTGACCGAACGCGGTGCCAAGGCCACCATCGAGGCCCTCACTCTCGGAGCTAGAGATTACGCGACGAAGCCGACGAACAGCTCCGATCTCGCGCAAGCCATCGAGTCTGTAAGATCCGATCTCGTCGGCAAAATCCGCATGCATGCGCCTCCGGCAATCGCGCCGAGACCGCCCGAGAAGAATCCGACAATCAAATCGAAACTCGCTCGCATGCGGGAATCGAGATCTGCCTCCTCCCATAGCAAAGTACTCCGGCCGACCCCGATGGGTGGAAACTCGTCCTTCGCTCCTGCGATGCACCGGAATCCTCCGCAGCCAAAGACCTTCGTCGGTTCCCCGCAAGTGGTCGCCGTGGGAGTGTCGACCGGGGGACCGGAAGCCTTAGCCAAGATCGTTCCCGCGATTCCAGGCGATTTCCCCTTGCCGATATTGATCGTGCAGCACATGCCGCCGACCTTCACCTCCCTGTTGGCCAAGCGTCTCGACGCCCTTTCGGCGCTCAGCGTACGCGAAGGCCAGGACGGGGACGCGGTCGCGCCGGGTTCGATCATCATTGCCCCGGGAGGGCGACACATGCTGGTCGCTAGAGGCGTATCCGGCTCGGTGATTCGATTGAGCGATGATCCTCCCGTCAATTCCTGCCGCCCGGCCGTCGATGTGCTTTTCGATTCGGTGGGTGAAGTTTTCGGAGGGCGCGCGCTCGGCGTCATTCTCACCGGCATGGGACACGACGGCCTAGCCGGAGCGCAGAACCTCGCTGAACGCGGATGCGGCATCCTCGCTCAAGATCAGCATTCGTCCGTGGTATGGGGAATGCCGCGAGCCGTTGCCGAAGCCGGCATTTGCGATGCGATCGTTCCTCTAGATCAGATCGCCTTGGAAATCCAAACACACACGCGGCGCACCGGACCGAGATCGAGCGTTACCGCTCCGAATCCAATCGGCACGGGGGGGGGACGCTGATGTCGACCTTGACCATGGACTTCCAGGCCATCCGCAAGATCGTGCTCGAGCAATCGGGGATCGTGCTCGACGAGCGCAAAGACTATCTGATCGAGTCGCGGATGCTTCAGCTCGCTCGAGAAGAGGGCCATAAGAACCTCGAATCTCTGCTCGATGCACTACGCAACGATACCTCGCGACGACTTCAGTGGAAAGTCGTCGAGGCCATGACGACCAATGAGACGTCGTTCTTCAGGGATCTCCATCCTTTCGAGACCTTGGCTACTCATATTCTTCCCGAACTGGCGGAAGTCCGGAAGAACAGCCGGAGGTTGCGCATCTGGTGTGCCGCCTGCTCGAGCGGCCAAGAACCCTATTCCATCGCGATGACCATCAAGGAGAAAGTCCCGGTCCTCAACGGTTGGAAAATCTCGATCCTCGCCAGCGACATTTCGACCGAAATGATCGAGAAATCCCGCGCGGGACGCTACTCTCAGCTCGAGGTCAATCGCGGGCTACCCGCTGCGATGCTGGTGAAGTACTTCAAGAAGGAGGGTTCGACTTGGCAGGTATGCGATGAACTCAAGTCGATGATTTCCTACCGGCAAGTCAACCTAAACGGAGCGTGGCCGGTTCTCGACCAATTCGACCTCATCTTCCTTCGCAATGTATTGATCTACTTCAGCGTGGATGACAAGAAAAAGATCCTAGAGAAGATGCGGCGCGTCATGCGACCGGATGCTTTCATCTTCCTCGGCGGCACCGAAACCGCATTCAGCGTCGACGACAATCTGGAGCTTTGCCAGTACGGCCGCACGGTCTGTTACAAGAGGAAATAGAACTCGCGCTTTCGGCTGAATCAAGTCGCGGTCGAAAGCGCCCCCGAGCGCGCACTCTCGGCAACCTTCGCGACGGCATCGATCACATCGCCCATCTCTTCCCGCCCGGCTAGCAGAGTGTTCTGCTTGATCCACACCGTGTTGGCGCAAAGCTTCTCACAGACGGGCAAGTCGTATTCCGAATAGGGCCGTGGAAAAACGTCGTTCCACGTCCCTCCCCCCCCTG
>Ga0256830_1001442_pt1 | contig 16898 bp, 16 predicted proteins | sample 128326metaG_FD_190537 | JGI IMG/M metagenome (GOLD analysis project Ga0256830, IMG submission 190537) | Hydrothermal vent microbial communities from Lau Basin, Pacific Ocean - 128-326 | ecosystem: Environmental > Aquatic > Marine > Hydrothermal vents | place: Pacific Ocean: Lau Basin | collected... | reverse complement strand
ACCGGACCCTCCTTGAAAGAACAACCTGCATGAACAGCGTTGATGCCCTGACGAGACAGCTCACTTTAGGGCTTAAAAACAAAGACAGGGGAAACCTTGCCGAAGTAACAACGGGGCTTATAAAGCAATGCAAGGGATGTCATGACAGGGGGCCTGTCACGGCGGAGATAAAAAGGCTTGAGGCCGAGCTCCAGAATGTACAGAAATCCCTTGCATCAGTGCGGGTTCCTGTCAGGGACCCTGTGAATGCGGGTATTACAGGCCCCTTGTACAGCAGCCTCTTCAGGATCAGGGGTTTTGCCGAAGGCTCCCTCCTTGAGATGAACAGGCTCCTGAAAGGATACTTCTCCAGTATTGAAAACACTGCACAGACCGCCAGATGGATCTTCATTTTTTCCCTCTTCACAGGCGCATTCTCCACAGCCGCTCTGGGGCTTTTCGTCTTCAGAAGGGTATCCTCTATTGAGAGGGACAATGAGGAGAAGAACCGTGTGATCCAGGACTGGGCCAGCCAGTGGCAGCAACTCTTTGATTCCATGGCTGACATGATAGCCATAGTGGATGAAAGATGTATCATAGTGAATGCCAATCAGGCCTTCCACAGGGCCTTCGGGGATAACATCACGGGCAGGGATATCTGTGGTATGCTCCATATTCCCTGCATGATGAAGGACCGGGCAGAACATCCGCTGCCTGAGATTTCAAGGATCATCCATGCTGACAACAGGGTCTTCTCCTTCAAGACCTATCCGATGATGGACAGGGCAGGCAGGCATATTATAGTCCTGAGGGATATAACAAAAGAGTACGAGCTTGAAAGAAGGACCATGCAGGCCGAACAGCTTGCAAGCCTGGGACAGCTAACAGCATGTATTGCCCATGAGATCAGAAACCCGCTCACAGGGATTGTTGGTTATGCTGAAATCCTCACCTCTCAACCACTGGACAGTCCGGCATCAGGGTATGTAAAAAAGATCTACAACTCTGCCAAAAGGATAAATGCCGTGGTGGAAGATATGCTCTTTTACGCAAAAAGCTCCAGGCTCAGGAAAAGTGATGTCAATATCAATGAGATTATAGATGAGGTGGCGGACGAACTCTCCGACAGCCTCAGCAGGGGTGATGTAAAACTGGTCAGAAACTATTCCAGTCTGCCACGCCTCTGCCTTGACAGGGAGCTGATCAAGATCGTTATCAACAACATCATCCGCAATGCGGTACATGCAATAACCACCTCTGGTACAGGAGACTGCATCTCTGTAAGCACCTTCAGGGACAGGGATTCCGTAAAAATCACAATAAAGGACAACGGTCCGGGGATAAAGAAGGACAATCTGGGCAGGGTCTTTGATCCCTTCTTCACCACCGGCACAAAGAGTACAGGCACAGGCCTCGGGATGTGGATGACCTACAACTTTGTCAGGGCCCACCAGGGTGATATCCGTGTCAACAGCAAACCAGAGGAGGGGACGGTCTTTGATATCACCTTTCCCATAGAACAGATGGTCGGGCTGAAGGGGTATACCGAAAGGTGTAAGCTGTAACAGAGTTCCCCGTAGTGCCTCATTCCTTAGCAGCAGAGGAACTCCTTCTTACATGTATCACCCTCTGGATCACCGTGACATGTGTAAAGATGCAGAGTATCCAGAGAACGGGTATGAAATAGCCTGTAAGGCACGCAAAGGCCGTTAAAATCACGCGCTCCGGCCTTTCCATCAGGCCTGTATGGCAGTCTATCCCGAGGGCCTCCGCACGCGCCCTTGCATAACTTATAAGGAGTGCACCCACAAGTGTAAAGAGGCTCAGAATAACACCAGCCATCTCACCCTGGAGATACATGTAGGTGGCTATGGAGAAGAACACAAAGGCATCGGAGTATCTGTCCAGAACAGAATCAAGAAAGGCACCAAACCTTGTTACCCGACCATTGGTCCTTGCCACAATCCCGTCAAGCACATCAAAACCACCCCCAAGGAGAATCACAAGGCCACCTGCAAGGGGGCTGTAGACGATCAGTGCTGCACCTATTACAGTTACCACAAAACCGGTGACGGTGAAAAAGTTGGGGGTAAGCCTTATCCTTTTCGCGATCGGTTCAAGGGGCCTGTCCAGGAAATGTCCGAATTTTGCACTTATCATGGTTATTCAATGGATATCTGCGTGACCCTGACCTCCTTCTTGGGCAGCACCAGGGTCAGCACACCATCCTTGATGGTGGCCTTTATCCTTTCCTTATCAACTGTATCAGGAAGGAGGAAGGAACGCTGGAAAAAGCCACAGCTGCACTCCAGCCTGTGATACAGGCCCGTCCTTTTCGTCGCCTCGCTGTAAAGCATCCGGTATCCCTTCAGGACAAGGATATTATCCTCCACCTTGATCTCAAGGTCCCTGTCGGTTATCCCCGGCAGCTCTGCCTTGACCACAAACCCTTCCTCCATCTCGTAGACATCAACACGGGGATACCATGAGACAGCCTCGTTGCAGACAAGCCCGGAGTGGGACAGCACATCCTCAAAGAGCCGGTTGCCCCTCTCATGAAAAGAGGATAGATCCTTGCCTATACCCTTCCTTGCCTTCATGGACGTCTCTCACAATGCATTTATGAACTCCCTTGAGTTTATTCTGTCAACCACTCTATAGTTTATATGAGCATCAACAAGTTCCTCAACCCCTGCCAATACCCCTTTGTCCACCTTTATTCTTTTCAGTATAGCAGGTTCTATCCTTGAAAGGTACTGATACAGCCTCTGCACAGAGGGCTCAAGAACAATAAACCTCTCACCCCCCTCTGCACATTTACTGCACAGCATTGCACCCTCGGAGAGATAGAACCTGTCTGTATCTTCCCCGCACCTGATACAGCCTCTCAATACAGGGGCAAAGCCTGTATACCCGAGCAATTTTATCTTGTAGTAAAGCATATACAATGGGTCGGGCCTGCCGTCAAGGAGTGATAGTGTATCAAGAAGGAGCTTAAAGACCCGGGGGTTCCTCTCCCGTGGAGGCAGTGTGCGCAAGGTGAGCTCCAGTATCTCCGATATCTTCAGGTAAATGCTCATGGATTCTCTCAGCTGATTGAAGGGCTTTATAATGTCAGAACGGGTTATCCTTGGCAGGGTAGCCTGCTCCTTACCGTAGAGCGATATTCTTGCAAAGGTGAGCGGCTCAAGGCTGCTCCCGAATCTGCTGCCCACCTTTCTTGGACTCTTTGCATATGCATCTACTATCCCCAGATCCCCCGTCAGGTACGTTACAATGAGATCAGCTTCCAGATGGGCACGGTTCCGAAGAACGATGGCATCGGTGGTCCTTATCATCTACATTATGTTCCCGAAGTCTTCTGGTTTCAGGTTCTTCAACCACTCTTCAAGTTCATCCGACTGTCTTCTCTCAATGATACCATCCTCCACAAATATGGGTGCATTCACCCTCAGTGCAATGGCCACCGCGTCACTGGGTCTTGAGTCAATGGGGATCTCCCTGTCGCCATCTATCAGGTAGAGCACTGCATAATAGGTGTTGTCAATGATATCAGTAACAATAACCCTTGAGACATCAACATGAAGGGTGTGAAGGATGTTTTTCAGAAGGTCATGAGTAAGGGGGCGTGGCGTTACAACCCTGCCCAGAGCAAGTGCAATAGAGTCAGCCTCGGGTTTTCCTATCCATATGGGAAGTGTCCTTGCTCCGTCTATCTCTTTGAGAAGGAGAATATACATACCGCTTCTGGGGTCAAAAAGCAAACCTTCCACCTTCATCTGAATAAGCATCATTGATACCCCAGTTCTCTTAACTTCAGTGGGCTGTCCTTCCAGTCTCTACTGACCTTGACCCACAACTCAAGATATACCCTTGTGTTGAGTATTGCCTCAATCTCCTTCCTGGCTTCGGTCCCGATGGATTTCAATCGCACCCCCCTTTTACCTATTATAATACCTTTCTGGCTATCTTTTTCAACATAAATATTCGCACCTATGACGATGATCTCCTTTTTCTCTTCCCATTGTACCACCTCAACGGCCACTGCATAGGGCACCTCATCCTCTGTGGCAAGCATCACCTTCTCCCTTATTATCTCTGCCACGAGAAACCTTTCAAGCTGGTCAGTTACAATATCATCAGGATAATACTTTGGCCCCTCTGGCAGATAAGCAATGATCCTGTCAATAAGCTTGTCCACACCATCACCCTTCAGGGCAGAGATGGGGATGATCTCCCTGAAATCATAGAGCCTGGAGTATTCGTCAATTATGGGTAGCAGCTCTGCCTTCTTGATCCTGTCAATCTTGTTGATCAGCAGGAACACGATCAGCCCCCTGCCTGATTTTGAAAGCATATCAAGGATCTCCTTCTCTGCCGGAGAGGGTCTTCTGGGCTCAACCATCAAAAGGACGATGTCCACTTCCTTAAGGGTCCTTAGCGCCTCCCGCACCATGAACTGGCCCAGCCTCTCCCGTGGCCTGTGTATGCCAGGGGTGTCAACAAAGATTATCTGTGCACCCTCTGTGGTCTTTACACCCACGATACGGTTTCTTGTGGTCTGTGGTTTCGGCGTAACTATGGCAACCTTCTCGGAGAGGATCTGGTTCAGAAGGGTTGATTTGCCCACATTGGGTCTTCCAAGGATTGCAACATATCCTGACCTGAATCCTTCATCCACCTTTATTTTAGCTTCTCCAGGGCAGCCCTTATCCTGTCAAGCCCCTTCTGAAGATTCTCCATTGATGTGGCATAAGACATCCTGATATAGCCCTCTGAGCCGAAGGCACTGCCCGGTACAAGCGCAGCCATGGCCTCCTCAAGGAGATACATGGCAAGCTCCATGGAGTTGTTTATCCCCTTTCTGCCCAGTACCCCTTTGATATTCGGGAATGCATAGAATGCACCCTGAGGCATGAGGCAGCTTACCCCCTCTATGGAGTTCAACCCCTCAACAAGGAACCGCCTTCGTCTGTCAAACTCCCTGAGCATGGTCTGCAGGAAATCCTGGGGGCCTCTCAGGGCCTCCAGGGCAGCCCACTGGGCAATGGATGTGGGGTTTGAGGTGGAATGGCTCTGTATCCTCTTCATGGCAGCTATGATATCCTTTGGTCCTGCAGCATACCCTATCCGCCAGCCTGTCATGGAGTGGGACTTGGACACGCCGTTGACCACAATGGTCCTTGCCTTTACCTCCTCGGAGAGAGAGGCTATGCTGATATGTTTGTTTCCATCATAGAGGAGCTTCTCATAGACCTCATCAGAGATTATGTATATATCATGTTTAATTGCTATCTCTGCAATCCCCTTCAGGGTATCCTCTGTGTAGGTAAGCCCTGTGGGGTTTGACGGGTAGTTCAGTATAAGGGCCTTTGTCCGCTCCGTGATCGCGCCTTCAAGCTGCTCGGGCAGGATCATGAAGTTGTCCTCCTCTTTTGTCTCAACCACCACGGGGGTAGCATCATTCAGGAGCACCTGTGCAGGGTAGGAAACCCAGTAAGGGGCTGGTATTATCACCTCATCTGCAGGGCTCAGGATTGCCTGGGCAATATTGTAGAGGCTGTGCTTTGCCCCGCATGAGACGATAACCTCATCCATTGTATAGCTTATGTTGTTGTCCTTCCCTAACTTCTCAATGATCGCCTCTTTAAGCTCTGGGATACCATCAGCAGGTGTGTATTTGGTCTTTCCCTCTCTCAGTGCCCTGATTGCCGCCTCCTTGATATGTTCGGGCGTATCAAAGTCAGGCTCTCCTACACTGAAACTTATCACGTCCACACCCCTTGCCTTCATCTCCTTTGCCTTTGCATTCATGGCAAGGGTGGCTGAGGGCTGAACCCTGCCTGCTCTCTCAGATATCATGAGTCCTCCCGTTTTTGATTATTCTTGTCCTCTCATCCGTCCTGTCACAAAATCCCTGTATCTCTGGAACTCCTCCTCAAAATTATCACTGAAGGTGCTGTTACCCAGACTCCTCTCTATCTCAGCTATAGACCAGAACCTCAGCTCCTCTATCTCCTCCTCATCAAACCTGAAGGGGCCTTCAGAGATACACTCATATGTGTAGACAAGCTCGGATTCATAGTGATTGGAATGGATATATGTATAAAGGAACTTTGGATCCCCTGGTACGATACCGATCTCCTCCTCTGTTTCCCTCCGCAATGCCTCTTCTACAGTCTCACCACGACCGATATGGCCTCCCACCGAGGTGTCCCACCTGCCAGGGGCCACATCCTTATTGCGTGACCTCTTCTGTAGCAGTATATCCCCCCTTCTGTTGACAACGATAAGATGCACCACCCTGTGGAGGAGCCTGTTGTTACCATGGATCACCGACCGAGGGGCCTCGCCAAGGATCTCGCCCTCTTCATTCACTATCTCCAGTATCTCTTCAGCCATGTTGATAGAATACCAGACCGGACAGGTATCTTTCAACAGATCTGAAATGATACTGCTCACTCCACCTCCCGGTCCTGAGAAATCAGGATTTTTCGTAAACTGTCTTTTTTATGCACTACGGGGATCGTAAATTAAAGTTTTTTCATTTTTGTCCGATAATATACTTGCTAAACATCCGCTTCCTATCCAATACATATAGAGGAGGTAAAGTGGCATGAGAAAACTCTTCGGGCGGTTCAACAGTCTTCGCTTCAGGCTTCTCTTTATCGTGCTTTCCATACTCATAACAGGAGGCGTTATCCTCAGTCTCCACAACTACTTCAAGGCAAGGGCACAGATAAGGAGTGATGCCTCCGAAAGCATCCAGACCTTCAACAAGATCTTCAACAATGAGATAATCGTCAAAGGTCAGGACCTCTCCATGGCCATGGAGACACTCCTGAGAAACAGGGATATAATAGATGCCTTTGCCTCGGAGGACAGGGAAAGGCTCGCCAGCCTGACCGTGGATTTCTTCAAGAAGGTGCTCAAACCAAGATATGGCATAGCCCAGTTCCAGTTCCATAAGCCACCGGCTGTCAGCTTTCTCAGGGTACACAAGCCCCGGAAGTTCGGAGATGACCTTTCCAGTTTCAGAAAGACGGTGGTGGCAGCGAACAGGACCCTCAAGCCTGTCATCGGTCTGGAGGTGGGCCGCGCTGGCCCGGGGCTAAGGGTTGTCTACCCTGTCTACAGGGAAGGAAGGCATGTAGGCAGTGTTGAGTTCGGTGCAAGTATCAACAACATCCTTGCCTCTGCCAGGGATACAACCAGGACCGAGTATGCCGTGGGCATCCGGGAGGATATATTCAAGGCAGCAAGGAGATTCAAGAACAAGAAAACCGATGTTGTAAGGGATGGGATGATATTTTATGCATTCTCTAACAATGGCATAGCTGATATGCTGAAGAAGTATGACATATCAGGACAACAAGAGGACACCCTGAAGATAAACTCCCGTTACTACATGAAGGGAAAGCTGCCCATCAAGGACTATTCAGGACAGACCATAGGCCACATACTTGTGCTCAAGGATATCACCGATCTGATCAATGCCAACAAGAGAAGTGTTCTCTATACAACAGCAATCTTCATCGTCTCAGCCCTTCTCATATCCATACTCATATTCTATCTTCTCAAGAGATCAATTCTTACCCCCCTTGCCTGCCTGTCAGACATGATAGGAAATGCAGACTTCACCGACGAGATAGAGATGGATGTGGTGGATGAGCTCAAGGAGCTTATCAGGCAGTTCAACAAGCTGAGAGGAAAGTTTGTATCCTTCTTCACAACCACATCCTCTGATATCCAGCATCTCTCCGAAAGGGTGGACAACCTCTACATGACAGCAGAACATATGAATTCCCTGGCACAACAGCAACGATCCCAGGTGGAACAGATTGCCACATCCTCAGTGGAGATGTCCCAGACAATACTGGATATGGCAAGGAACGCCTCAGAGGCATCAGATGCAACAAGGGAGTCAAACTCCCTGGCTGAAGATGGCAAGAGGTCTGTTGACAACTCAGTATCAAGCATACAGGAGCTTGCAAGAAAGGTGGGCATTGCTGCAGAGAGTATGGAAGGGCTTGGCAAACGTTCGGAGGAGATAGGAGAGATCCTCTCTGTTATCCAGGATATTGCAGACCAGACAAACCTCCTTGCCCTGAATGCGGCAATTGAGGCTGCCAGGGCAGGTGAGCAGGGCAGGGGGTTTGCAGTGGTTGCAGATGAGGTGAGAAAGCTGGCCGAGAAGACCGCAAAGGCCACCATGGAGATTGAGGAGAATATAAGGGCAATCCAGAACGAGGTAAGGGAATCAATAAAGATAATGGAGGAAGGCAACTCCATGGCAGATGAGACCGTCAAGATGGCACAGCTGGCCTCCAGCTCACTGGATCAGATCGTGAACAGCTCCGGCAGGGTAATGGATATGGTCCAGCGTATTGCAACCGCAACGGAGGAGCAGTCCTCTGCCGCTGAGGAGATAAGCCAGAGCATGGAGCATATATCCAGTGACAACGAGAAGACAACCGAATTGATTGAACAGGTCAACAATGCAGCAAGAGAGATATCAGAGCTTGCCACATCACTGGCAGATGCAATCTCTGTATTCAAAAAGAGTGAAGGTGGACCAACAAGTTGTGTAACAAAAAAGACCGAGCAGGAGCCTGCTCCAGAGGCCGTTACAGTCTGATCTCTGCATCAAGGTCTCTGCCAAGATATGCGCGCTGAACATCCCTGTTCTGCAGAAGGTCCTCGGATGGCCCCTGGAGGACTATCCTTCCTGTCTCAAGTACATAACCGCGGTCAGAGATCCCGAGGGCCATCCTGGCATTCTGCTCAACAAGCAGAAGGGTCTTTCCCTCACGCCTCAACCGGGAGATTATGCCAAATATCTCCCTGACAATTACAGGTGCAAGCCCCATTGAGGGCTCATCCATCATGATCAGCCTGGGGTCAGACATGAGCGCCCTTGCAATTGCAAGCATCTGCTGCTCTCCACCCGAGAGGGTACCGGCAAGCTGGTTATGCCGTTCCCTGAGTCTGGGAAAGATGTTGTAGACCCTCTCAATATCTTTGTCCGCCCTGCCCGCGGCCCTTTTGCCCCTCGGGCAGGCACCAAGGAGAAGGTTTTCCTTCACCGTCATTGTTGAGAAGACCTGCCTCCCCTCAGGTACAAGGACACAGCCAAGGGACACAACCTTCTCGGCAGCAAGCCCGGTGACATCCCTGCTGTCAAAGATGATCCTGCCGGAGGTTGCCCTTATAAGACCTGAAATGGTATTCAGAAGTGTTGTCTTGCCAGCCCCATTTGCACCGATTATGGTGACTATCTCTCCCGGGTTGACATGCAGTGATACCCCCCTTATCACCCTGAGGCTGCCGTAACCGCTTTCAAGATTAATGATCCTGAGCATCTTCCTCTCCCAGGTATATGCGAATAACCTCTTCGTTCTTCTGTATCGCAAGGGGGACATCCTCAGCTATCTTCTCCCCGTAGCTCAACACGACGATCTCCTCTGATATCTTCATGATCAGGCTCATGTCATGCTCCACAATCAGCACCGTAATCCCCCTGTCCCTTATCCTCTGAATAAGCTGCCCCATTTCAGCGGTCTCCCTCATGTTCAGGCCTGCTGCTGGCTCATCAAGAAGCAGAATCTCCGGTTCCAGTGCAAGGGCCCTTGCAAGCTCAACAAGCCTCTGTTGACCGTAGGATAACTCAAGGGCATCCCTGTGGGCAAGCTCTTCAATGCCCACAAACCTGAGGGCCTCCATGGCACCATCTCTCGTCTCTCTCTCCTCCCTCTTCTTCCGGGGCAGATTGAGCATGGAGCCAAGAAAACCGGTTCTGCCGAACCTGTGCCTGCCCATCATCACATTCTCAATAACAGTCATCCCGGGAAATAGCCTTATATGCTGGAAGGTCCTTGAGATGCCAAGCCTGGCGATCCTGTGGGCATCATAATCTCTGATCTCCTGTTCCTTGAACAGTATGCTACCGCTGTCAGGCCTCAAAAACCCTGAAATAAGGTTGAACAGGGTGGTCTTGCCCGCTCCATTCGGGCCTATTACAGCCTTTATTGCACCTTTCCTGAGCCCGAAGGATACATTGTTGATCGCCTTAAGTCCACCAAAGCTCTTTGAGAGATTATCTACCCTCAGTATCTCCATCTCTAACCCTTTCAGTACGGAGGATCAACCTTTTCCAGGCCCTTCTGAAGGAGATACTCAGTATCCCCTCAGGTGCAAAGAGCATTATCAGTATCAGGATGCCACCAAAGAGGGCATCATCATAAGAACCAAAATACCCCCTGAGGGACATGAAGTTCAGGAACGTGCTCATAACCATTGTACCCCACAGGCTGGCCATCCCGCCTGCAGCCACAATTGCAACATATCTGACAGACTTCATCACCGATGCCTCCGAGGGGCCAATACCACCATTAAAATGTGTGAGGCCCACACCTGCAAGAGCCGCCACAACTGCACTGAGGACAAAGGTCTTCAGTTTGTAATCACCCGTATCAATCCCTACCGCCCTTGAGGCATCCTCAGCCCCGTGTATCGCCCTCAGTGCCCTGCCCACCCTTGAATCAAGCAGATTGATGAATAACACCATAATCAACAGCACAGAGATCCAGGCGATATAATAATTCTCAACCCTTAAATCCATGTCTCCGCTTATACCCAGGTCCCCGTAAAACCTGAAGGGCGGGACATCTGATATCCCGTCAGCCTCTCCGAAAAGGGCTGTGCCAAGCACCACCCGGTAGACGATAATCCCGAAACCCAGGGTGGCCATGGCAAGATAATGACCTTTCAGCTTCAACACTGGTATTCCTATCACATAGGCTATCAGGGCACTCAACAGCAGGGCCACAACCATGGCCACAACCGGATGGAGATTGACAATGGTATCGCCGTACAGGTCTTCCCTCTTCTGCAGTAGCTGGAGGGCCTCAAGGAGCCTGTAGAAAAGGCCATCCCTGTAGGGCAGGAGATTGTATGTGGTCAGCACAGCAGAGCTATATCCACCAATGGCAAAAAAACCGGCATGCCCCAGGGATATCTGGCCTGCATAGCCCATGAGAAGTGCAAGCCCCAGGACAGCCATTGTGTAGTACCCTGCCATTGTCAGCTGGGTAAGGTAGTAGACACTGTCAGTGAGTGATGCAACAAGCTGGATTGCAACAATCCCCATCAGGAGAAAGGCTATCCCGAGATACTTCCTCATCAGAACTCCTTTAATGCCATCCTCTCTTTACTTCCAAAGAGTCCCGAAGGGCGCACAAAGAGTATGACCAGCAGTATTGCTATTGAGATGGCATCCTTGTAGGCAGAGGGCATGAACCACACACTGAAGGACTCCAGTATGCCCAGCACAATCCCTCCGCCAAGGGCTGCCAGGCTGTTTCCAAGCCCTCCCAGGATCGCCACTGTGAATCCCTTGATGGCAAGCCCTGTGCCCATATTGTACTGGCTGTACGTAATAGGGGAGACAACACAGCCTGCCACAGCACCTATCAGGGCACTGAGCATGAAGGAAAGGGTGACCATGTTTTTTGTGTTTATACCGCAGAGCCTTGCTGCCACAGGGTTTGCCGCACAGGCACGCATCTTCCTCCCGAGCAATGTGAAATGGAAGAAGCCCTGAAGCACCGCAACCATGAAGAGACATATCCCCACCACCCACAGCACCTGGGGGGATATCCTGATCATGCCTATCTCAACGGAACTGACCTCATTGCCTGTAAAATAGGGCAGTGCCCTCACCCCCTCACCCCATATGGACAGTGCCAGTTCCCTTATCAGGATGGAGAGCCCTATGGTTATGATTATCATCCTCAGCACTGTGGGGCTTTTGAGCCATCTTATGAAAAGCACCTCTATCAAAGCACCGATGAACATGGTAACAACAGAGGCAAGTACAATGGACGGCAGCAGTGGCATGACACCATGCAGCGAAATGGCTATCATGCTACCAAGCATTACAAACTCACCCTGGGCAAAGTTTATAATGCCCGTTGTGTTGTAGATAATATTGAAACCTATTGCAACTATGGCATAGATAATGCCATAGGTAACACCGGCAGCAATGTATTGAAGGAAGAGCTCAACTCCCATGATGACTGCTCAAACCAAGGGGCGTATGTGTATACGCCCCCTGATGTTTATAAATGCATATAGTGGAAATCAATCTATTTCTCTAACAGGACAAACTTCCCGTTCCTCACGGTCAGCATCTCAAAGGAATCAATATCAAGCCCGTTGTGATCCTTGGGAGAGAAATTAAAGATACCACCTGTTCCCACAAACCCTTTGAGGTTCTCAATAGCATCCCTGACCTTCTCCCTGTCAGTACCGGCCTTCTTTATGGCCTCAACAAGGATCATCAGGGCATCATAGGCATGGCCGCCAAAGGTGCTCACCTCCTCCTTGTAGCGGGCCTCATAGTCACGTTTATACTTGAGAAGCACAGGTTTCTGCGGATGATTATCAGGCAGTTCTTCTGCAACCAGAAGCCTGCCAGCAGGAAAGATTATCCCCTCTGCAGCAGCCCCTGCAGCCCTGACGTACTTGATGTTTCCAAAACCATGGCTCTGGAAGAGGGGAACATTAAAACCTATCTGGCGCATGTTCTTGGCAATTATTGACTGGGCAGGTACGATAGACCAGTTGACCACCGCCTCCACACCCTTTGCCTTCAGCTTCGTCACAAGTGCCGTGAGATCCGTTGCCCTCTTGTCATAGACCTCACTGATAACAATATCAATCCCGTATTCAGGGGCGAGCTTCTCAAGCTGTGCCTTTCCAGCCTTCCCGAAGCCTGTGTTGCCAACCACCACGCCTATCCTCTTGATCCCCATCTTCTTCATCTGCATGAAAATCTTGCGGGCAGCAAAGCTGTCCTTCTGGGGGGTCTTGAAGACATACCTTGCAACAGGATTGACAATCCTCTCTGCTGCAGCACAGGATATGCAGATGGTCCTGCCCTTCTCGCATATGCTCTTTATCTTGAGTGTCTCACCGCTTGTGGAAGGCCCTATGATAGCAAAGACCCTCTCCTCCTCTATGAGCTGCTTTGCAAAGGATATCGCCTTTTCAGGGCTGGCTGAGGAATCCTTGATGATCAGTTCTATCTTTTTACCCTTTATGCCACCCTTGGAGTTTATCTCGTCAACAAGCATCTTCAGGGTGTTCGCCTCGGGTGCACCAAGAAAGGATGCCGGACCTGTAACGGAGAGTATTGCACCGATCTTGATGGTATCAGAGGCCATTACAGGTGTCACAAGAAAGACCGTTAAAAACAACAACAAAAAAACCCTACTGATAACCCTCATAACTTCCTCCTTAAAGCTTTTTTGAGCCCCTTGCCGGGCACTTATTATAATGAATAGACCTCCTCGCCCTTCAGAATCCTGACCCCTGCTGCCTGCAGCGCCTCAATGGCCTTTTCAATCTCGTCAAAACGGAATATAATTATAGCATTTTCACCACTGCGTTCCACAAAGGCATACATGTACTCCACATTGATGTTACTGCCACTGAGTGCCTCAAGTATCCCCGCAAGCCCCCCCGGTCTGTCAGGCACCTCTACAGCGATAACCTCGTTTTTGCCCACTGTAAAACCATTTTCTTTCAGTACCGCCTTTGCCTTCTCCGTTTCATTCACAATAAGCCTGAGTATGCCGAAGTCGGACGTATCAGCAAGGGAAAGGGCCCTGATATTTATACCTGCATCTGCCAGTATCCTTGTCACCTCGGCCAGCCTGCCTGATTTGTTCTCCAAAAAGATGGATATCTGTTCAACCTTCATAGCGGCCTCCTTTAAATCTTTCTTTTGTCAATCACCCTCTTTGCCTTGCCCTCGCTTCTCTGGATGGTCTTTGGTTCAACAAGCCTCACCCTGCAAGATACCGCCAGTGACTCCTTGAGCTCCTGCTCAATCCTCTTTGCAAGTCCCTCAAGGGCCTTTATCTCGTCAGAGAATATCTGTTCACTTACCTCCACCTGGATCTCCATCACATCAAGTGCACCCTCCCTGTCAACGATTATCTGGTAGTGTGGTTCAACCCCCTCAATGCTCATGAGGACATGCTCAATCTGTGAGGGGAATACATTCACCCCCCTGATTATGAGCATATCATCGGTACGACCCATGATCTTCTCCATCCTGTAGAGCGTCCTGCCACAGGTGCATGGTTCTGTTATAAGCCTTGTTATGTCCCTTGTCCTGTACCTGATCACCGGGAAGGCCTCCTTTGTTAATGTGGTAAATACAAGCTCCCCCGTCTCTCCATGGGGAAGGACCTCCTCTGTATCAGGGTCTATGATCTCAGGGATGAAATGGTCCTCAAAGATATGTAGCCCCTCCTTCTTCTCTATGCATTCCACAGAGACACCCGGCCCTATTATCTCGCTGAGCCCGTATATATCAATGGCATCAATACCAAGCTGTCTTTCTATCTCTGCCCGCATCTTCTCGCTCCAAGGCTCTGCCCCGAAGATACCGACCCTGAGTTTCAGCCCCGATGGGTCAAGCCCGCTTTCCCTGATCACCTCTGCAATATTCAGGGCATATGAGGGTGTACATGTAAGCACTGTGGAGCCGAAATCCCTCATTATCATGATCTGCCGCTTTGTGTTACCACCGGAGATGGGGATCACCGTAGCACCCAGCCGCTCTGCACCGTAATGGAAACCCAGCCCTCCTGTGAAGAGCCCGTAGCCATAGGCATTATGAACAATATCACCCCTGTGTACACCTGCACAGGTGAGTGTCCTTGCCATCAACTCCGCCCATGTATCAATATCCCTCTTGGTGTACCCCACCACAGTGGGCTTGCCTGTTGTGCCTGATGATGCATGTACCCTAACAACCCTCTCAAGGGGGACTGCAAACATTCCAAAGGGATAGTTGTCCCTGAGGTCATCCTTTGTGGTAAAGGGCAGTTTTTTCAGGTCCTCAAGTTTCTTTATATCCGATGGCCTTACACCTGCATCGTCCATCTTCTTCCTGTAGGGCGCAACAGTTGCGTATACCCGTTCAACCACGCCCTGTAGCCTCTTCAACTGGATGGCCTCAAGTGCCTCTCTGGGCATTGTTTCATACTCCTCATTCCAGATCATCCCAAAATACCTCCTGAAGTTGGTGGTTAAAGTTGCAAAGCTCTTCCTTCCCTGAAGGCCTTTATATTGATATCCACAAACCCCTTCTTGACCCTGTGTTTTATTACATCAATAAATATCTCCTCATCCACGGGCAGGTACCCGGAGAGAACACCAACAAGTACCATGTTCACCGTCCTGACCTCTCCAAGTCCCCTGGCGATCCCAAAGGCATCCACCGGTAACACCTCTATTGACCTTTTCCTCAGTTCATTCAGGATGTCTTCAGGATAGGCCTCAACCCCTGTGGCAACTGATGGAGGGAATATCTTCTGGGTATTCACAATCACCCTGGAATGGCTGTTCAGATAGGGCAGATAACGGACCGACTCAAGCAACTCAAAGGCAACCTCCACGTCTACGGTACCCTCCTCTATCAGGGGAGAAAAGACCCTGCTCCCGTATCTGAGATGGGCCTCAACAGCACCTCCTCTCTGTGCCATCCCGTGTACCTCGCTCTTTTTAACATCAAATCCTGCTTTTATAAGCGCCTCAGATGTGACCTCAGAGGCAAGGAGTATACCCTGACCTCCAACACCGCAAAAGAGTATGTTTCCTCTCTCATGCATCCTCTGCCTCTTTCACGATTGCATCAAACCTGCATACCATCTCACACTCACCGCAGCCATTACAGAGCACGCTGCTGATATGTGTATAGCCCTTCTGTTTTGGCCTTCCCCTTCTTTCAGCCTCCTCCCTGTCTATACCTGTCCATTGAAGGGCGGGGCATCCGAGCTTCAGACATCTCCGGCATCCTGTGCAGAATTCTTCCAGCACTTTAAAGACAGGCCTTCTCAGCCGTCTCACCTCGGGAAGGAGGGCACAGGGTGCGCGGGATATGATCACAGACGGTTCGTGTCTTTTTACCTCCTCCTTGATCACCCTGTAGGTGTTGTCAATATCATGGGGATCTATGGTAACCACATTTCTGACCCCAACAGCCCTGCAGAGGGCCTCCAGGTCTATCTCGTTCGTTTCTGTACCGTTGATGGTCCTGCCGGTAGAAGGGTTTGGCTGATGCCCTGTCATGGCGGTGGTTCTGTTGTCAAGTATGATCACAGTTGTATTGCCCCTGTTGTAGACAATATCAATGAGAGGGGTTATGCCTGAGTGTATGAATGTGGAATCACCTATGACTGCTACGACCCTACCTGACGCATCCTCTCCAAGGGCCTTCTCAATACCAAGGGCATTTCCAATCCCTGCACCCATGCATATACATGTATCCATTGCAGACAGTGGCTTCAGGGCACCAAGGGTGTAGCAGCCTATGTCACCTGTTACATAAAGCCTGAGCCTTGAAAGGTTGTAGAAGATGCCCCTGTGGGGACAGCCCGGACACAGGGCGGGAGGCCTTGGAGGTATCTTAACCGGTTCAAATACCTCGCTCTTCTCCCCATTGATTGCCTCTTTAAGTCTTGCCGTATTCAACTCAAAACAGGCAGGGATAACGCCCTTACCTATGCACTCAACCCCCATTGCTCTCACCTGGAGTTCAAGAAAGGGGTCAAGTTCCTCCACTATGTAAAGGGTCCTTATCTCTTCTGCAAACCCTTTAATCAGTTTCTCCGGAAGGGGATATACAAGGCCGAGCTTTAAAACAGAAGCATCGGGGAAGGCCTCTCTGACATAAAGATAGGACACCCCTGAGGTAATGAATCCTATCTCCTTACTTTTCCATTCTATCCTGTTGTGTCCATAGGCCTCTGCAAATTCCCTGAGCCTTCTTAGCCTCTCCTCAACGAAGAGCCTCCTCCTTCTTGCATGTGCTGGAAGCATGACAAACTTCTCCGGCATCCTGG
>Ga0256830_1001441_pt1 | contig 16902 bp, 12 predicted proteins | sample 128326metaG_FD_190537 | JGI IMG/M metagenome (GOLD analysis project Ga0256830, IMG submission 190537) | Hydrothermal vent microbial communities from Lau Basin, Pacific Ocean - 128-326 | ecosystem: Environmental > Aquatic > Marine > Hydrothermal vents | place: Pacific Ocean: Lau Basin | collected... | reverse complement strand
CGGGTAAGGGTGGGATTCTGCCTGGGGCCAAGGTCACCGAGGAGATCGCCGCGATTCGCGGTATTCCGGCCGGCCAGGATTCGATCAGCCCCAACCGTCACCCGGAAATCGAATCGGTCGGCGATTTGCTCGACATGATCGACCATGTGCGTTCGGTGACCCAGAAGCCGGTCGGGTTCAAGGCGGTGATCGGCGACTACCAGTGGCTGACCGCGCTGTTCACCGAGATCGGCACCCGCGGCAAGGCCAGCGCGCCGGACTTTATCACCGTGGACTCGGCCGACGGTGGCTCCGGCGCAGCACCGATGAGCCTGATCGACTACATGGGCATGCCGATCAGGGAAAGCCTGCACGGCGTGGTGGCCTTACTGATCAAGTACGGGCTCAAAGATCGGGTCCGGCTGATCGCATCCGGAAAACTGGTGACGCCGGGCGAGGTGGCCTGGGCCCTGGCCGCCGGTGCGGATTTCGTGGCCTCGGCGCGGGGATTCATGTTTGCGCTCGGTTGTATCCAGGCGATGGAGTGCAGTCAAAACACCTGCCCGACCGGCATCACCACGCACAACCCGCGGCTGCAGAAAGGACTCGATCCGGAACTCAAGGCGCAACGGGTCAAGCATTATGTCGACAACCTGGTGCAGGGCGTGTGCCTGATCGCGCATTCCTGCGGGGTGGCGGAGCCACGCAGGCTGCGGCCGGCGCATGTACGCATCGTGACCGAGAAGGGCTGCTCTGTGCCGATGGAAAGCCTGTACGGCAAGCTCGATATCGATTGAGCCGGGCTTGGTAAAACCTGCCCAGGGGTGCGGTTGATGCCGGGCTAGGCCGCATTTCTCACCACCCTTCTACTGCGACGGTGCCATGGCACGCCCTGGCTGGCTTTCGCTCGGTCGGCGAGCCAGTAAAGCATCTTCGGGTGATGCGATGCGTTCTATCGTGGTGGTGGTGCGTACAACGCACCCTACTTGCCTGCGCGCTCCTCGGTCGCGAAAGCCACCCATGCCGCACCCTTGCGCCGTCTCGCGACGAACGGTGGTGAGAAATGCGGGCTAGTATTTTGCCCGTTTTCCTCCTAGAATAGTCTGCTTATATTAGAAACAGGTAATATTATTATGTCAGTGGTCAAAGTCTACAGTACCGCCACCTGTCCGGTGTGCGACAATGTCAAAGGATTGTTGAAAAAGTGGAATATTGCGTTCGAGGAAGTGCGTGTCGACCAGTCGCGTGAGGCATTGAAAGAGATGCTCAAGGTATCGAACAACGCCAGGACCGTGCCGCAGATCGTCATCGGCCAGAAATGGATCGGCGGGTTCACCGAGCTGACCGAATTGCACATGGAAGGGGAACTCGACAGCCTGATGGGCTGAGACCGGGCATGAGCCGATGCCGCCGTTGACACGCATTGAACTGCTCCGCCACGGCGAGCCGGCCGGTGGCAAACGCTATCGCGGCCAGCTCGACGACCCGCTCAGCGACACCGGCTGGCAGCAGATGTGGGATTCGGTCAGGCAGACCGCGCAGGATTGGGATCTGGTTGTCAGCTCACCGCTGCGGCGCTGCCGGGCGTTTGCCGAACGGCTGGCCCGAAAGCTGGAGCTGCAGTTCGAGGTCGATGCCGGCTTCAAAGAGATCGGCTTCGGCGCTTGGGAAGGCTTGAGTGCCGCACAGATCGATGCGCAGCAACTGCAGCGCTTCTACCAGGACCCGCTGCGCAACAGTCCGCCCGGCGCAGAACATGTCAGGGATTTTTCCACCCGTATCGGCGATGCCTGGCACAGGCTGGTCACACGGCATGCCGGCAGGCGCCTGCTGCTGGTCTGTCATGCAGGGGTTATCCGTGCACTGTATGTGCAGCTGCTCAGGCTCGAGCTGCAGGCCATGTTCCGCCTGCCGGTCGGCTATGCGCAGCGTGAAACCATCGTGCTGGATGCGGCCGGTGCATTGGTGCGCAGCTCGTTTGCCGCTATTTCAGCCAGTCGATGATAAACTCCTGCACCGAATCGGCCGGCACCAGGGTCTCGTCGACCGCGTAGCTGCGGATCGAGATCCCGGCCTCGTGCACCGAATCTGGATCACCACTGATCAGCGGATGCCAGTCCGGCAGTGGCTTGCCTTCGGCCAGCAGGCGGTAGGCACAGGTCGACGGCATCCACGACAGGCTGGCCAGGTTCTGCGGTGTCAGCGTCACACAGTCAGGCACCAGCCGCGAGCGTTGCGGGTAGTGCGTGCAGCGGCATTGTTCCAGGTCCAGCAGCTTGCAATGCACGCTGGTAAAGTAGAGGTTTTCGGTGTCCATGTCCTCGAGCTTCAGCAGGCAGCAGCGTGCACAGCCGTCGCACAAGGACTCCCATTCTTCGGCGCTCATCTGTTCGAGTGTCTTTATATGCCAGAACGCCTGGTCTTGACTATTGCCGTCTGCCCCGGACATGGTCAGCTGCGCCGGTCGATGGTGCCGACAGTCAGTTGGAAGCGGCCCGCCGCACGGTGTTCGAAGTATTTTTCCAGTGTCAGCCGGACTACCGGGAACGCGATGCGGTCCCAGGGAATGTCCTGCTGCGCAAAAAGCCGTACCTGCTCACTTTCCGGTGTCGGGCCGAAATTACGTTCGACCAGCCGCGCACGGTAGATCAAGTAGACCTGGCTGATGTGCGGGATACTGTACAGCGAGAACAGCTCGAGGTCTGCGGTCTGTGCCCCGGTCTCCTCGAGCGTCTCACGCGACGCGGCCTCATCGGCGGTTTCCTCGTTTTCCATAAACCCGGCCGGCAGGGTCCAGAAGCCGATCCGCGGCTCGATCGCGCGTTTGCACAACAGGATCTCGTCACCCCATTCGGGAATACAACCGGCCACCACTTTGGGGTTCTGGTAGTGAATCGTGCCGCAGGCAGGGCAGACATAACGTGGGCGGTGGTCGCCGGCCGGGATCCGGGTGGTGACCGGGGCCGCACATTCTGAGCAGTATTTCATCAAGTAAACAACAAGGTAATCGCAGACTGTTTCATGATAATACAAAACACCTGCGGCAACCATGCTCCCATGCCAGTTGCTGTATCGCCGGTGGATCGTGCTGCAGCGCGCCACGCACCGCGACGGCGGCCGAATAAGCTGTGTGCGTGTCGAGATCCAGCAGCGTGACCGGCCCCGCTTCAGTGTCGACCTGGAAACAGCCCCGCCGGTCGAGCGACTGGCCGACGTCGATACGCCGCAGCCCGTATCCCAGCCCTTGGCCGAGGCATTTCAACACGGCTTCTTTTCTGACCCAGAGCCGGTAGAATCCCGCCTGCTGCCGGGCCGGTGCCAGCCCGGCCAGCAACGCGGCTTCAGCACGGGTGAAAAACCGCTGCGCGAGACGCCCGCAGTCGGTGCTCGGCCGGTGGTATTGGATATCGATACCGATTTCCGCACCGTTCCACAGGCCGAGCAAAGCCTGTCCATTGGAATGGGACAGGTTGAAATGGCAGTCCGTATCGCTGCAGCCGGCTACAAGACAGGGCTTGCCGTGCGCGCCAGTGGCAAAACGAAGCGCGGCGGCATCGGTGCCGAGACGGTTCGCCAGCAGGCGGCGCAGGCTGCCCCGCGCGACGACGAATTCCTGCCGCCGCTGCGGGTGCCTGAACGCCAGCCGCCGAGCCAGCTCATCGCCGTCCAGCAGCTGCTCATACAGCGCACAGACCCGTGCAGGGACTGCCAGCGAAAACCGCCAGACACACAGCGTTCCCGGTACAGTCACGCAACCGGTACACAGATCAAGCGGCACAAGCCCCCCCAGCACAATCGATCAACAGCATCACAATCCCATTATAGAGCCAAAACCAGCCAGCAGGCAGCTGCCAACAGGCACTCTACTTACCGCAGATTGCGAAAACAAGTGATTTAAGGTAGGCTGGCACCCAGCCCGGCAGGCACGAGTCCAGCCGGCAAAAAAGCCGTTCTGGAGAGGTGTCCGAGTGGTCGAAGGAGCACGCCTGGAAAGTGTGTATACGGTACCCCGTATCGAGGGTTCGAATCCCTCCCTCTCCGCCAAAATACAAAAAGGGGCATAAGCCCCTTTTTGTATTTTGCATGGTAAGGGGTTTTCGAACCCTCGATGAAAAACTGGGTTCGACAAAAATCCAGGGATGGATTTTTGGACGCCGAAGCGCAGCGGAGGCGCCCGCAGGGTGGCGCACAGGAGGTGCGCCATCAATCCCTCCCTCTCCGCCAAAATACAAAAAGGGGCATAAGCCCCTTTTTGTATTTTGCATGGCAAGGGGTTTTCGAACCCTCGATGAAGAACTGGGTTCGACAAAAATCCAGGGATGGATTTTTGGACGCCGAAGCGTAGCGGAGGCGCCCGCAGGGTGGCGCACAGGAGGTGCGCCATCAATCCCTCCCTCTCCGCCAAAATACAAAAAGGGGCATAAGCCCCTTTTTGTATTTTGCATGGTAAGGGGTTTTCGAACCCTCGATGAAGAACTGGGTTCGACAAAAATCCAGGGATGGATTTTTGGACGCCGAAGCGTAGCGGAGGCGCCCGCAGGGTGGCGCACAGGAAGTGCGCCATCAATCCCTATTTATTAACCGTACAACAATAAAACAAAATGCCTGACAAGAAGTTCAAGTGGACTTTGAGAACCCGCACGTTTTTTTACGAAGAACGCAAAAATGCGCCCGTTCTCTCCGCGTTCAACTCGGCGTTGGCGAACCAAGAAGAAAAAAATGATTCTGAAAATAAATAAGTTTCTCGCAACAATTTATGCTGTTGGCCTGGGTATAGGGGAAGCAGTAATGAACTGGGGAAATTGGCAATACACACCTTTATGGGTAGTTGACTATCTAATTGTAATAACTCTCTTGTATGGCGTAATTAAACAGTCACCGACAATGTCAATATCTATATTAAAGGCCGGTTGATCATTTTCTTTCGGTGTAATGTATATGGCATTGTTTGTCACCATTGATCCAGATATGGCACAGCACTACAATGCCTCACCTGTAGTATTGTATCTCATTGGGGTGTTAATCATAGTGTCCGTGATTGGTATAATTCTCACTACAATTGCTGAGAAATCGCTAGCAAAGCGTTCAGGCTGACCCGTAGTTGTGACTTAGGTACTCAAAGAAACCCGGCTTCTACCGACTTATCTATAAGATTTGATGAGGAAGCTGGCATGGCGCAAAACACTAACGAAGCCCAAAACACAAATAAAGTAGGTATTAGTCAATTTCTATTGATTACCGTGTGTGGGTGCGTAATTACCGCTAATATACTCTTGTTACTGACTGTAGCGGGCCCGTCATACGATAACTATCTGCTGCCAACCAGGCAATACCAGGATTTGCTGAAATTGGCTGCGCTGACAAAAACGATATACGATTATGGCTTGTTAATAGAGTCGATTGGCTTTTTTTCCTATATTGTGCTGTCCTGGATTTTTCTGAGCCTGGTTAATCCGGCCTACAAAATCAAGAACCTTAAATTCACTCAGCGGCGTTTTCGCGCAATTAGCCTGGTTTTGGTAGCATTGATTTTGTTGGCAATCGCGATTTTCAACGCGCAGTCATTTGCCAAAAATACCTACCATAACGCCGCTGCCATTAACTATATTGTCTTTATCATGGTATTCGGCTTGGTATGGCTGGTCACGTCACCGGCAGGGTATGCTCGTTTTGGGGCAAATGATCGAGCGCCCAATCTTACTGAAATCATTCGTTCGTTGGTGTTTGGTGCTGCGTTCGGTCTGTTTACCGCACTTGTGATGTTCATGTTTACCTTTTTACTAGAAAAATATTTCGCACTTACTTTAAACGCACTCGGCCAGACACACGAACTCAGCTGGTATGGCTGGAAACTAGTCTCGGCAGGGGTGTTATTTTTTGTGTTGATTATGTTGTACAGCCTGTACGGTTGTATTCCTTTGTTTCAGGCATCTGCTGTGCATTGGAAGCAGCGAGCCAGGGCAGGCATTTTGGGAGTCGGTGTCGTGGCGTTCGTTGCGATTGGATTGGCCGGTCTGCAACCGGTATTGAATTCCAAGTATCAAATGAATGTGCGATCACTCGTTCAGGCTGCCGGGCTTGAGAAAATCAAACCCAAGTCCATCACGTTTGTCAGGTTCTGTGCCGATGGCAGTTGTTATTCCAAAGATCGACGCAGTAAAAAACCTGTGTGTAATGGCATTGAAACACGCAAAATGCCGAAACAGATTGACAGTTATGAAATGCTGTTAAGAAGTTCCCCGTACCCGTTAAGTCTTGACGCTATTCCCAAATTGGAAAAGCTGGTGCTAAGTAAAAAAATGACAAGTATTTATCGCAAGTCCGCGATCAACGCGGTGTCGGACATTTACATGCGCCTGCTTAGGCCGGAAGAGTATTTTTCCAAGCAACAGGAATTCGCCAGCAAAGGGGTGTTTCCGAACGGACCTGGTCTGCTCGCAGTGCAATATCATCTGCATTGGCTGGCGAACAGCGCACCGATCAACGATGAAAACCGGTTGGCACTACAAGCTTACATGGATACCAGGCACTATCATCATGGCAAGGAAGGTATTAAAAAGCTTGTTCGCGCACTGGTTCGGTTTGGCTTGACGGGGGAAGCACAGAAACTCTACGCCCACTACAAGGAGACTGATACCCAATCGACGAAAAAGGAAAGACCTTTGTTGTTGCTACCTGAAATGACCAATGGTTCCATTTCAGGCAGTGTCAAAATCAGCAACGTCGATCCGAAGTCGATCCGGGTTGTCGTTTTTAAAGTCAAGCACAGTACGAAAAGTCAAAAACCCCCGGTACAACCTGACAATTATTTTCTTTCCATCGTGGTCGCCAACACGACAGTAGACAAGGCAGGACGCTTTAGCGTTAAACACTTGACCGAAGGCCTGTACGGTATTGCCCTGATGGTGACTTCGGAACAGATGATCGCCGGGAAAGTGATCAATGGTCGAAATGTTACCGGACTCATCAAGCTTGACCGGTTAAATTCGCAAGTGATGCTCAAGCCGATCGAACTCAGTGTCAGTCAGCTGACGTGCAAGCCGCGCGGTAGTGCAAAAGTGGCGGCAAGACGGCTTAAGTAGCTCGACCAGGTGACGATTTTCCGGATCCTGGCTTGTACCGTGTCTTAGTTTCTACTAACCTGCATTGCTCAAAGCGCCTGGCACAATGTCTTCCAAGCGGTGTCCCAGGCGATTCGTTCCTGTTCGAGACGGATGTGCTGTCCCCAGGTGTTGTTCTTGATGGCCTGATACACTGCCTGCTCGGAATCGGTCAGCAGCGGTAATGTTTCTGCGCGATGTTGGTCTTTTTCCTCCACCCAAAGGTGTTGGTGGCTGTGCAGGGTTTTTTCGTCCATCAAGATGGACCGCAGGCCGGGCACATGGCTTCTGGCACGACTGAGGATCGCAAAACCATGTGTATCCAGATCGCCCCAGTACAGGCAGCGGGCGTTGCCGATCCACGGCAGGCGGCCGAGGACATCGACACCATAGCCCAGTTGCATGATCACGACCGTCCCCGGCAGGTCATCGAAGGCCAGCCCGGTTTGGAGATTTTCGACGATAATGACATTGGCTGCCGGGAGTTCGAGTCGAGCCAGTTGTTCCCAAGGGGCCGAGATGTCATCCAGGCCGCCAAGCCGCCGGCGCAGGCTGTCGTCCAGCAGGCGCACACGGAGCAGTTGTGGTGGCGCCTTCAGTCCGCAGCGTTGAAAGAAATCGCCGTCGCTGACAGAATCGCCTTGCAGTGCGCCGACCAGGTCGGCCAGCACCCGTTTGCGTTTCTCGAGCCACTTGCTGTCCAGGCCGCTTACCGGCAGCTGCCTCGGATAGAGCCTGGAAGCCGGGTGGTGTGCGATCCAGGCAAGTGTGTCGACCAGGCGCTGGTAATCCACTTCACTGTAGTCAGCCAGCAGGCCGAAATGACGTGCCAGTCTCTCGGCAAGCGCGGGCCAGCGACTGCTCAGCGTTTTATAGCGTTGCTGCGCCCGGGTCCAGCGTTCCGCTTCACCGATCCATTGCGCAACCTGCCCAGGGCCGGTCAGCACCAGCTTTTCGGGGAGCTGTTGAGTACCGAGCTTGCGCCAGCGCCGCTCGCTCCAGCAAAGTGATCCGGCGCCATGCCAGGACTGCCATGCCGCGACCCAGGCACGGACATCTTCGACCTGTTTCAGCGCCTGGTTTTCCGTGGGAAGCCCCAGGCCGACCTCCAGTGGCCAGGCGGCTGCCCGCGATCGATCGTCTGCAGCAGTCGTCAGCCATTCGCGGTGTTTGTTCTTGAAGCGCCGTGCCAGCCACTTACGGACTTCTTCAGGAAACTTCAAGGCTCGCCTCTTGGTGTGCATGGGCGGGAAGTTTCAGGCGTTGTCGTGCTGTGTCGTATTCGATCATCAGCACGCCAGAGGTACGCCGGTCACTGATGTCGATAAAGCAGGCGCCGCCGATAAACGGTTCGAGTGTCATCACCGATTTCAGTGGAGTGGCGACGATCATCTGAAAACCGAAGTTGGCGAAGATGTTCATGGCCAGGGCGGTGAATTCGTTGTCTGCCTTGTCAAACGCTTCGTCGAGCACCACCGGCGCATACATCGGGACACCGTGTTCATTGCCCCCAAGCTGGTAGCGAAGTGCCGCGGCCAGGCAGGTCGTGGCCAGCTTCTGCCGCTGGCCGCCGGATTTGCCGGAACCGCTGCGGTAGACTTCTACCTCGACGCCGCTCTCATCGGTTTCCCTGCCGATAAATTCCATGTGCTGGCGGACATCCAGCACGGCCTGGCGCCAGCGTTTGTCTTCCGGTTCCTGGCTGGACAGGCGTTTGACCAAGCGGCGCAGCGCCAGGAAGCGTGACTCGGCCAGTTCCCGGTCCTCACTCCAGGCATGACTCAACGCCTGCTGGATCTCTTGCTTGAACTCACGTACATCCGGCAGTTGTCGGTCGCTGGGGTCGATTTGTAAAAAGGTGGTTTGGTTGGTGCTCTGGTTGAATGGCACCTCGGCGAGGCTGTCATTGACCAGGTCCATGCGTTCGAGGATTTCCTTGCGCGCATCGCTGAGATAGGTCGACAGTGCGGCGAGGTTCTGGTGGCTCTGGCTCTCCAACAGCTCGAAGAAACGCTGTTCATGGGCCGGCAGGCCATCGGTTTCGAGACGCGCCAGCTTGGAAAAAAAATCAGCGGCTGCATCAAGACTCGCATCCAGACCCTCGGCCTCGGCAGGCCAGGCGTGCACGAACTCGTCGAAGCGTTTTTCGATAAACCGCTCGCATTCAGCGATCGCCCGGTTGATTTCGGTGATTTCCTGGTTGATCGATCGTTCCACCGATCGCATCATCCTGTCGAGATTGTCGAGGCTTGCTTTCGTCGTCAGTGCATCGAACCGCTGGTCCAGTCCCTGCTGCTGCTGCGGAGTCAGCGGTCTGATGGCTTGGTCGTTCTGCAGCGCTTCCAGCTTGGCTGTATAGTCGTCTGTCTGCCTGACGATAGCTTGGTGCTTGATCCTGGCCTCGCGCAGTGCCTCATCGGCACGTGTGGCCGCCTGCTTTTGCCGGTCGATCTGTTCGGCCATGTTTTGCAGGGTCTTGTTGCCCTCCAGCGTTTCACGAATCCGCCGCTCCAGCCTGTCGATCGCCGTCAACAGCGGTGCGACATCCACTTCCTGCCACTGCAGGTTTACCAGTGTCTGGCAGTGCATCGCGCGCCCGGCCCGGGCGTCTTCCTGGTCCGCCAAGGCCTTGAGCTGCGCCTCCAGGCCGGCGATCTCTGCGCCAAGCTCCTGGGCTTGTTTAATGTACAGGGCAAGCTTTGCACGGTTGTCAAAGCCCAGGACCCAGGACCGCCGGTCATTGACATCGCGGCGGTCATCCTTTTCGTGCCGGGTCTTACTATGCCGGACCTGCCCCTCACGGGTCAACGCCCGGTCTGCACGCCGAAACGACTGGACCGACTCGACACAGGCATAGTCGAACCGGCGGCGCAGCTCGGCGCTCAGCCATTCAGACTGGGCGCATTCCTTAATATTGAGCTTCAATACCAGCGAGTCGGCACTGACTGTCTTGTTCTGCCATGGCTCCACGCGCCCGGTGCGGTAATAGACCAGCCGTTCCCCGAGGTGGTGGCTGTTGAGATGGCTGCACAGTGCTGAATAATGCCGTTCATCGACCAGCAGTGAGAGCGCAAATCCACGCAGTACCCGTTCGATAGCGCCCTGCCATGGTGCCTCGTCCGGCTTGACTTCGATCAGTTCACCGATGAACGGCAGGGCACTCTCAGCAACCCCGATTGCTGCTGCGATCTGTTGCCGCAGCGCCAGCATACGCCCGGGGATATTGGATGGCTGGCGTTCCAGAACCTTGACTTCTTCGGTGGTCCGCGCAAAGGTTTCCTCGGTTTTGCGTTTCGTAAATACCAGCTGGTCCCGCTGGTCGCGGCGTTCGTTACGGCCTGCTTCCCAGCGTTCGAGCTCCTGGCGTGCTTCACTGACCAGTTCGGCAAACTGCTGGGGTGACTTGGGGAATCCCCAGTCGAGCTGCCGGCAGGCTTCTTTGGCCTGTCCTTGTTTTCTCAGGCACTGTTCGCGTTGTTGTGCCAGTGCAGCCAGCTCTGCCTGCCAGGTTTCGACCTGGTCACCGCCGGCTTCGCGGTGCTGCCGCTCGAGTTCACGCAGTGTGTCCTGGTGGTGAACGAGCGCAGCCTGTTTGCGGCTGATGTCTCCTTGCAAGCCGTCAGCCTGCACGGTCAGTCGCTCGATCTGTTGCTTGAGCAGATCGATACGGCGCAGTCCACCGTAACTGTCGATCCCGGCCAGCAGTTCGTCGAGGCCTGCACGCTGCTCCAAAAGCGACTGCCTGCGTTGGTGCTTGTCCCGTGCCGGCACCAGGGTCTCGACCTGCCTGCGTGCAGTGACGACAGCCTGGTGGGCGGCATTGAGCTCGTCGAATTCACTGACCAGGCGGTCGGCGACCTCGAAGGTCGCCGGCCTGTCCAGCATAAACTCGCGCAGAAAGGTATTGAGATCGCCAAGGTTCTTGGCCGACTGGGTCTTGTGCAGCAAGCGCAGCGCCATGTCGCTCTCGATACCGAGCAGGCGGCAGAAGCGTTCACAGTAAGGCTGGAAGTTGCGCCGGATAAACGCTTCGGGGAACGCCTGTTTCAGCTTGCGCACATCCAGGTTGGACTGCTCGAACACCTCCAGTTCTTCGAGTTCGAACGGGCGCTCAAAGATCATAAACTGGCGGTTGACATCGCGTGCGCCGGTTGCACCGCCGCGCAGCCACAGCACCTGCACCAGCACGACATCCTGGCCCGATGTGTTACGGTAGCTCAGTGCCAGCGCGGACCAGGTGGTTCCGGGGCGCAGGTAGCGTGTTGCGATCTCACCGGAGTCATCGTCTTTCTGCTCTGCCCAGGCGCCGCGGATATAGCTTACCAGGTTGCGGTCACGGCCGCTTTTTTCCGCTTCACGTGCGGCAGCGTTGAAATCGACCCAGCGGGGCGGAGTAAGCAGTGAGGCGATGGCATCGAGCAGCGTTGACTTGCCCGCGCCGGACCGGCCGACGAACAGAAAACCCTGTTCCGCGATCGGTATATCGTGAACATCGGAGAAGGTGCCCCAGTTGTGGACCTGCAGTCGGCACATGCGGAACTGCTCTGGCGCGAAAAGGTCTTGTGTTACCGGTTCGGTACTCATTCCTGTGGCTCCTCTGATCTTTCGGATACTTTCATGTCACGGTAGATCCGGGTCAATGCCTGGATCTCTTCCGCTGAGAACAGGAGCTTCAGCGTCGGTGAGATTTCGAAACGGTTGTCGCTGGATCGAAGCGTACGCAGGATGCTCTGTTTCTTGATCTTCTCGATCGATGCGTGAATACGCTTTTTGAACAGTGCCCGATCGGTGTTGCCGGCCTGCTCATAGACTGTGAGAAACTCAACGATCTCATCGGTCGAGATGACCGCCCGGTCGCCATGCGCCTCGGCCTGGGTGAGCCGTTGACGCAGGTGCAGCAGCAAAATCGAGTCGAGAAAGGTCAGGCTTGCGCGGCGCAGCAGCCGGGGGACTTCCAGGTCACCGGTGTCAGCCTGGCGGGTGAACGCGACTTGCAGGTCGCGGTCTATTACCAATTGCAGAAACAACTCCGACAAACGGCTGCGGATCGCCGCTTCATCGCGGAGCAGAACGGGCCAGAGCTTGGAATGGCGCTGACCGTCCAGCGATGGGCCGGCCAGCAGCTGCACCAGCACACGCCGGGCATCGAGTGACAGCTCGCCGGTGTCGCCTTGGTACAGCGCCTGTGTGGTGTCGTGCTCCGCTTCTGCTGGTGCCTGCGTGTTGTCTTCGGGTGGATGGTCAGACCAGTTCATCGGCACGATCCTTGAGGAAATAGATTTTTGGAATACGGGCACGGCGCCTCTGGTCGTCTTCACCGACCCAAGCTACCGTCTCGACATCATCGCTTGTGACGCCATGGCGGCTGCCGAGAGCAAGCAGGCCGACTATACTGCCCAGTCCCTGTGCAGCCGGAAACTGTTCCAGCACCTCCCCGATGGAGGCCTGTTCACGTCGTTCCAGCAGTGCGCGTACATCCCGTTTCAGGGTGCGAAAATCGATCTCTGATTGTGCCACCAGTTCACTGACCGACTCCAGGTCGATGGGTGGCGGTCCGCTCTTGCGCATCTGCTCTGGAGACGCCTGCAATGAGGGATCATAGAGTGTCCATTGGGACAGGGAGCGTAACCGGCTGCTGGTCAGCTCCAGCGAATACTCCAGGGACTCTGTGGACTTGACCTCGTCCTTGAGTGCCAGCGCGGCGCGTTGTGCCTGCTTCAGCAGTTGATTGATGCGGCGTTGCTCGAGATACTCGCGGCTTTGCACGAAATGTTTCAGACTGCGGGCAAAGGTCTGTAGTACCTCGTGAACCGCGCCGCCCTGTTCAAGCAGGTTGCGTGTCAGGCGCAGCAGGAAGCGGCGCTTGCGCATGCCGAGCGCAGTGACGAACTCGCGTGACATCACGCTGTCGAGCGCCTCTTCCAGCATTGCCGCCTGTTCCGGATCGGTGAGCAGGCGCCAGAAGGCGGAGAATGTCCGGCCGGCCTCACTTTCTGTAATCAGATCGATTCCGGCAAACAGCGAGTCAAGCACTTCACCCCGGTTGCCGTCGCTGTCCATGATGCGTTCACGCAGTTCCCGGTTCAACTGCTCGAACTGGTCCCGCACCCGGCGAAAGTCACCGGTCAGTTCATCGGCCAGGGAGATGATTTCGCGGATCCGTTCCAGCGCGGAATCGCGTGGCAGAACCCGCATTTGTCCTTGCTGGATTGCTTCGATCTCCTTGTCGATGCGCGCCTTCTCGGCCAGCAGCCGCTCGATGCGGCGCTGTTTGTCGGTGTCGGTGTCCTCGGCCAGCCCCGCCAGCGCCTGGATCACCAGTGACAGCCGGCTCTCGGTCGCTGTCGAATGTGGTTCGGCGATGCTGGACAGAAAGCGGATCGCTTCGATGGTTGCCGTCGAGAGCTCGTACTCCTCTTCGGCCGCACCAGGCGGGAAACGCCGTTCGAGGTAGCCATCGTTCAGCCAACCGGCGACATAGGCCTGCGCGGTCTGAGGAAAATCCCTGCCTTGGGCACGGAGCTCTTCCAGGTCCCGCGTCAGCCGCTCGAACAGAATCGAAGCCGGCAGGCTTCGCTCCTTTTCATACAGGTGTATTTGCAGCAGGCCAATGACCGTGGGTCCATTGTCGGAGGCAAGCAGCCGCCACAATGGCAGCGTGCGCATGCGGCGGTAGGTGGCGATGATTTTGTCTGCTTTCATACTGCTTGCGGTTCTGCGTTCGGTCTTGTTATCCGGCTTAAGCGCCGGTTGACGAGCATTTAAGCACCATTGTTTTGGTAGTGTCAACATGGCGCAGGGAAATCCTGGACATCCATAAATTCTCCATTCTTGTGGAAATCTTGGACATCCATAAATTGTCTTTTTATGGGACCAAGCTGGCTCCTGCAGGTAAACGAGGTTCACGATACAAAATGTAGGTGTCCAGAATTATCTAGGCAAAATTTGGATGTCCGGAATTATCGTTTTGTGGGGCCGGGCTGGTTCCTTCAGGTAGACGGAATTCACATGACAAAATGTGGATGTCCAGAATTGTCACTGGCCATGTTTGAGCTGGTAACGCTTGACGGCTGCGTCGATGGTGAAGAAGAAATGGTCGGCGCCGAGGACCTCGTACAGTTTCGAGCGTTTCATCACTTCGCGGATGGGGGCTTTGAGTCCGGCGATATAGAGCTCGATATGACGGCGTTTATAGTCGCGAGCGATTTCGTGTAACGCCTTGTTGGCCGACGAGTCCAGGTCGTTGATGCTGCTGGCGTCGAGGATGATCGCTTTCAGCGGATGATCGCAGTTTTCGACGATTTCGTAGAGTTTGTCCTTAAGAAACTCGGTGTTTGCAAAATAATAGGAAGCATCTATACGCAGGATCACCAGGCCTTCGATCTGTTCCGCCTCGGGATAGTTGTCGACGTTACGGAAGATGTTGGTGTTCGGCAGGCGGCCGAGGAGCGCGGTGTTTGGCCTGGTGTTCAGTGAGATAAACAACAGGATGGAAGAGACGATGCCAAGCGCCAGTCCTTCGATGATGCCGAATCCAAGCGTGGCCAGCGTGGTCAGTACCAGGAGCAGGCCTTCCGATTTTTTGACGCTGAACAGGTACTTGATTTCGTCGGTGTCGATCAGGCTCATGACAGCGCTCATGATGACCGCGGCCAGGACTGCCTTAGGTATATAATAGAATGCGGGCGTAAAAAGCAGCAGCGCAACAGCGATCAGCACCGCGGTGATGATCGACGACAGCGGGGTTTTGGAGCCTGACTGGGCGTTGACCGCGGAGCGTGACACGCCGCCGGAAACCGGGTATCCCTTGAGCAGGCTGCCGGTGATGTTCGCCATGCCCAGGGCGATCAGTTCCTGGTTGGCATCGACGCGGTAGTTGTTTTTCGACGCATAGACCTTGGCGACAGCGATCGCTTCTGAAAACCCGACGAGCGCGATCGTCAACGCGATCGGCAGCAGATCCAGAATGTTCTTGGTATTGAACTGCGGCAGGCCGGGGCTTGGCAGTCCGGCGGGGACCGTGCCGACGATTTGTACGCCGTGTTGGTCCAGGCCGAACAGCCAGACCAGCAGCGTGGCGATCACCACCGCGGTGATCGCGCCCGGTATTTTTTTGTGGATGCGTTTGACGAACTTGATGACAAGGATGCTGCCGAGTCCGATCGCCAGGGTGATATAGTTGATGTTGCCGGCCTGTTCGATCGCTGCATAGATCGTTTTTGGAATAAAGTAAGTCTGCGGCAACGGCACACCGAACAGGTGTTTGAGCTGACTGAAACCGATGATCAGTGCCGCGGCGGTAATAAACCCGGTGAGTACCGGGTAGGAAAGAAAATTGACCACCATGCCCAGGCGTGCAAGCCCCATCAGCAGTTGAATCAGGCCGACCATCGCCGCGAGCACGACGACCAGCACGAGATACTGGTCGCTGCCAAGCACCGCGATCGCGCCGACTCCAGACGCGACCAGCAGCGAGTCCAGCGCAACCGGCGCAACCGAAAGCTGCCTCGAGGTGCCGAAGATCGCATAGACCAGCGGTGGAGCGATCGACGCGTACAGGCCATAGATCGGCGGCAGCCCTGCCAGCAGCGCATAGGCCATGCCCTGGGGGATCAGCATCGCAGTGACCGTGATGCCGGCGATCAGGTCGTTTTTCAGGTTGTCCTTGTCATAGTTTGGAAGCCAGGTGAGGATCGGCAGCAGTGACAGCAGCCAGGCGGCGGTGCGTCTGCCGGGTGGTATGGCTTTGTCTCGTGTCCGATGCCGCGGCGCGGCTTGTTCCTTGTCCCGGTATCCCCGGTGGTAGGCAATGGTCGATTCACTGGCAGAATAATCCGAGCAGGCACCGGTCTGGGGCTCGAAGCGCATCTCGCAGTCGCCGATCTTTATCGTGTCGCCGGGATGCAGTTTTTTGTGGACGACAGCCTGTGAATTGACACAGGTGCCGTTGGTGCTGTTGAGGTCGTCGATGACCCAGCGGTTGTCGGCCAGGCTTATCTTTGCATGCCTGCGGCTGACCACCGGGTCGTCGATGACGATATCGTTGCTGTCATCCCGCCCGATCGAGAGCTGCCCGGATTGCAGGGGGATTTCTTCGGGCTCGGCCGCTTTTCGGTAGAGTGTGATCTTGTACATTGTTGGTTGTTGTTATGCCAGCAGGGTCAGTGTCTTGTCTCTATCATCATAGCGCTGAGCGCCGGCGGTAGCAAATGGCTTGTGCGCTGTGGGCCAGGATTCTGCAAAAAATGGTATACTGGCCTGGTTGGGATTTGAAATCATCTGGAAACATCATGTTCTTTTTAAAACGTTTTGTCTTGCTCGTGTCGTTGCTCGTCTCTTTTGGTGTCGCCGGTGCGGTACCTGATGCGGTACCTGAAGGGCTGAACAGGATTCTCAAGAACTTCAAGACCGGCCTGAAGGGGTTGAGCCTGTATGTCAGCCGGGTCGACCAGGCTTCCCCCTGGGTGACATACCAAAGCCGGGTGCCGCGTAACCCTGGCTCGGTGGTCAAACTGCTGACTGCGGCGTCGGCATTGGAAAAGCTTGGACCGGCTTTTACCTGGAAAACCGAGTTCTACGCAGACAAACCACCTAAGGACGGGCATCTTCGTGGCCCGCTCTACCTCAAAGGCTACGGTGATCCGTATATCACCGTGGAGCGCTTTTGGACGGCAGTGCAGGAGTTGCGTAACGCCGGGATAAAGCATATCCATGGCGATGTGGTGCTGGATGCGCGTTATTTCCGCCGCAGCACGGTGCCGGCCGATGCGTTCGACGGCAAGGGAAACCGCGCTTACAACGTGCAGCCTTATGCGTTGCTGGT
>Ga0256830_1001440_pt1 | contig 16902 bp, 13 predicted proteins | sample 128326metaG_FD_190537 | JGI IMG/M metagenome (GOLD analysis project Ga0256830, IMG submission 190537) | Hydrothermal vent microbial communities from Lau Basin, Pacific Ocean - 128-326 | ecosystem: Environmental > Aquatic > Marine > Hydrothermal vents | place: Pacific Ocean: Lau Basin | collected... | reverse complement strand
GGACCGCATGCCCCAGTACCAGCCGTCCAAGTGGCGCTCGGCGGCCGAGGTGGCGCGGCTCAACCGCAACCGCCAGGGCAGCCTGCTGGACTTCATCGAGGATTTCACCGAGCGCTTCCCGGGCTACGTGGACGAGTACGAGACCCTGCTCACCGACAACCGCATCTGGAAGCAGCGCACCGTGGGCATCGGCGTGGTGCCGCCGGAGCGGGCCCTGCAGCTTGGTTTCACCGGCCCCATGCTGCGCGGCTCCGGCGTCGAGTGGGACCTGCGCAAGAAGCAGCCCTACGAGGTCTACGACCGGCTGGAGTTCGACATCCCGGTGGGGACCAACGGCGACTGCTACGACCGCTACCTGGTGCGGGTGGAGGAGCTGCGCCAGTCCAACCGCATCATCCGCCAGTGCGTGGACTGGCTGCGCAACAATCCCGGCCCGGTGATGCTGCACGACCACAAGCTGGCGCCGCCGCCGCGGGAGGAGATGAAGGGCGACATGGAGGCCCTCATCCACCACTTCAAGCTGTTCTCGGAAGGCTACGTGCTGCCCGAGGGCGAGGTCTACACCGCGGTGGAGCATCCCAAGGGCGAGTTCGGCGTGTACCTGGTCTCGGACGGCGCCAACAAGCCCTACCGGCTGAAGATCCGGGCCCCGGGGTTCGCCCACCTCTCGGCCATGGACGAGATGGCCAACGGCCACATGCTGGCCGACGTGGTGGCCATCATCGGCACCATGGACATCGTATTCGGGGAGATCGACCGATGATGCTGCACCGGCACCGCGGCGAGAGCAAGCTGCACCTCATCGAGGAGGCCTCGCGCCAGGAGATCGACCGCTGGATCGCCAAGTACCCGGCCGACCGGCGCCAGGCCGCGGTGATGGCGGCGCTGCGCATCGTGCAGGACCAGAACGGCGGCTGGCTCACCACCGATCTCATGGACGCGGTGGCCGAGTACCTGGAGATGCCGCCCATCGAGGTGTACGAGGTCGCCACCTTCTATTCCATGTACGAGCTGGAGCCGGTGGGGCGGCACAAGATCTGCGTCTGCACCAACATCTCCTGCATGCTGTGCGGCTCGGAGGAGGTGGTGGCGCACCTGGAGAAGCGGCTGGGCATCCGCCTCGGCGAGACCACGCCCGACGGCCGCTTCACCCTCAAGGAGGTGGAGTGCCTGGGGGCCTGCGTGGAGGCGCCCATGTTCCAGATCGGCAACACCTACTACGGCAACCTGACGCCGGAGCGGATCGACGAGATCCTGGACGCACTGGACTGAGGCGCGCGCACCATGGCCAACGAAGTCTGCTTCCGCACCCTGCACCTGGACAAGCCGTGGACGCTGGATGCCTATCTCAGCGTCGGCGGCTACCAGGTGTGGAAGCGGATCCTCGAGGAGAAGACGCCGCCGGAGCGGATCATCGAGGAACTCAAGACCTCGGTCCTGCGCGGGCGCGGCGGGGCCGGTTTCCCCACCGGGCTCAAGTGGAGCTTCATGCCGCGCAACGCCCCGGGCCAGAAGTACATCGTCTGCAACTCCGACGAGGGCGAGCCGGGGACCTGCAAGGACCGCGACATCCTGCGCTTCAACCCCCACCAGCTCATCGAGGGCATGGCCATCGCCGGTTACACCATCGGCGCCACCGTGGGCTACAACTACATCCGCGGCGAGTTCTGGGAGCCCTACGAGCGCTTCGAGGCGGCGCTGGAGGAGGCGTATGCCGCCGGCCTCCTGGGCAGGAACATCCTCGATTCCGGGGTCGATTTCGACCTCTACACCCATCTCGGCGCCGGGGCCTACATCTGCGGCGAGGAGACCGCGCTGCTGGAGTCCATCGAGGGCAAGAAGGGGCAGCCGCGGTTCAAGCCGCCGTTCCCGGCCAACTACGGCCTGTTCGGCCGTCCCACCACCATCAACAACACCGAGACCCTGGCCTCGGTGCCGGTGATCCTGGAGAAGGGCGGGCAGTGGTTCCTGGACCTGGGCAAGCCCAACAACGGCGGGGTCAAGCTGTTCTGTGTCTCCGGCCACGTCAACCGGCCGGGCAACTTCGAGGTGCCCCTGGGCACACCGTTCGCGAAGCTGCTGGAGATGGCCGGCGGCGTGCGCAACGGGCACAGGCTCAAGGCGGTGATCCCGGGCGGTTCCTCCACCCCGGTGGTGCCGGGCGAGGTGATGATGGAGCTGGACATGGACTACGACTCCCTGTCCAAGGCCGGCTCCATGCTGGGCGCGGGCTCGGTCATCGTCATGGACGAGACCACCTGCATGGTCAAGGCCCTGGCCCGCATCTCCCATTTCTACTACGAGGAGTCCTGCGGCCAGTGCACGCCCTGCCGCGAGGGCACCGGCTGGCTGGCGCGCATGGTGCACCGCATCGAGCACGGCCAGGGCACGCCCGAGGACCTGGACAAGCTGGTGGCGGTGGCCAACCGCATCGAGGGGCGCACCATCTGCGGCCTGGGCGACGCCTCGGCCTGGCCGGTGCAGAGCTTCGTGCGCCACTTCCGCGAGGAGTTCGAGTACCACATCGAGCACAAGCGCTGCATGGTGGGCGGCTGACGGTCATGGTCAACATCGAGATCAACGGCATCAGGATCCAGGCCCGCGAGGGCAGCATGGTCATCGAGGCCGCCGACGAGGCCGGCATCGTGATCCCGCGCTTCTGCTACCACCGCAAGCTGTCCATCGCCGCCAACTGCCGCATGTGCCTGGTGGAGGTGGAGAAGGCGCCCAAGCCGCTGCCCGCCTGCGCCACCCCGGTGACCGAGGGCATGCGGGTGTTCACCCGTTCGGCCAAGGCCCTGGAGGCCCAGCGCGCCACCATGGAGTTCCTGCTCATCAACCACCCGCTGGACTGCCCCATCTGCGACCAGGGCGGCGAGTGCGACCTGCAGGACATCGCCATGGGCTTCGGCGAGTCGGAGTCGCGCTACCGCGAGCCCAAGCGGGTGGTGCCGGACAAGAACCTGGGTCCGCTCATCGCCACCGACATGACCCGCTGCATCCACTGCACCCGCTGCGTGCGCTTCGGGCGCGAGATCGCCGGGGTGCCGGAGCTGGGGGCCACCGGCCGCGGCGAGCACACCACCATCGGCACCTACGTGGAGAAGGTGGTGAGCTCGGAGCTGTCGGGTAACGTCATCGACCTGTGCCCGGTGGGCGCGCTCACCTCCAAACCCTACCGCTACACCGGCCGGCCGTGGGAGAACCGCTCCCATCCCGGCGTCTCGCCCCACGACTGCCTGGGCTCCAACCTGGACGTGCAGACCCGGCGCGGCAGGGTGATGCGGGTGCTGCCGCGGGACAACGAGGCCGTCAACGAGTGCTGGCTGTCGGACCGCGACCGCTTCAGCTACACCGCCCTGGCCCACGGCGAGCGGCTGCACCGGCCCCTCATCCGCCAGGGCGACGCCTGGCGCGAGGTGGAGTGGCAGACCGCGCTGGAGTACGCCGCCGAGGGCCTGCGCCGGGTGCGCGCCGCCGCCGGCGCCGACGGGCTGGGCGCGCTGATCTCGCCCTCGGCCACGGTGGAGGAGGGGTATCTCGCCCAGCGCCTGCTGCGCGGCCTGGGCTCGGGCAACGTGGACTTCCGCCTGCGCCGGCAGGACTTCGCCCAGGAGGAGGCGGACCCGCGCGCGCCGTGGCTGGGCTGCGCCATCGCCGACCTGGAAGACATGGACGCGGTGCTGCTCGTGGGCTCCCACGTGCGCAAGGACCAGCCGCTGGCGGGGCTGCGCCTGCGCCGGGCGGCCCTGCGCGGGGCCCGGGTCATGTTCCTCAACCCGGCCGAGTTCGATTTCAACTTCCCGGTGGCCGAGCACCTGGTGGCGGCGCCCGCGGCCATGGTGGACGAGCTGGCGGCGGTGGCCAAGGCCCTGCTGGAGATCGAGGGGACGCACCCGCCCGAGGGCCTGGCCGCCCGGCTGGAGAACGTGGAGGTCCACGACCGCCACCTGGCGGTGGCCCGCCACCTGCACGCGGCGCAGCAGGCCCACGTGATCGTGGGGACCCAGGCCTTCGGCCAGGCCGAGTTCTCGGCCCTGCGCGCGCTGGCCAACCTGGTGGCGCACCTGGCCGGGGCCGGCTTCGGCTACCTGCCGGAGGGGGCCAACGCCGTGGGCCTGTCCCTGGCCGGGGCCCTGCCGCGGGCGGCGGAGCCCGCCGGGCGCCACGCCGGGGACATGACGGGCCAGGGCCTGCGCGGCGTGCTGCTGCTGGGGGTGGAGCCCGAGTACGACTTTGCCGATCCGGCCGCGGCCCGGCGCATGCTGGACGAGGCCGACTTCGTGGTGGCGCTCACCGCCTTCGCCACCGACGAGATGAAGCGCTGGGCCGACGTGCTGCTGCCGGTGGCGGCCTTCGCCGAGAACGAGGGCACCTTCGTCAACGTCCAGAACGACTGGCAGGGCTTTGCCGCCGCCGCCGAGGCCCCGGGCGAGGCGCGTCCGGCGTGGAAGGTGCTGCGCGTGCTGGGCAACTTCCTCAACCTGGAGGGCTTCGACTACATGCAGGTGGACGAGGTGCGCGAGGCGGCCCGCGCCTTCGCCGGCGAGGTGGAGGTGAAGGCCGCCACCGCCTGGGCCATGCCCCGGTGGCCGGCGCCGGGCGAGGCCCTGCAGCGCATCGGCTACCTGCCCCTCTACCACGTGGATCCCCTGGTGCGGCGCGCCGCGCCCCTGCAGGGCACCCCGGACGCCCGCGCCGACATCGCCTGGCTGGGGGAGGCGGCCGCCGCCGCCCTGGGCGTGGCCGACGGCGCGCGGGTGGCCGTGCGCCAGGGCGGGGCCGAGGTGGTGATGGAGGCGCGGGTGGATGCGGCGGTGCCCGACCGCTGCGTGCTGGTGGCCGCGGCCACGCCCCAGGCCGCGCGCCTGGGCCCGGCCTGGGGGCCGGTGGAGGTGAGCGCGGTGAAGGAGGCGGTGGCGTCGTGATGGCGGAAGCACTGCAGGCCTTCCTGGAGTTCTACGGCGCCCTGCCGCGACCGGTCCAGATCCTGGGCCAGATCGTGCTCCTGGTGGCGCCGCTCATGGTGTGCGTGGCCTACCTCACCTACGCCGAGCGCAAGGTGATCTCCTACATGCAGGTGCGCATCGGGCCCAACCGCGTGGGGCCGCGCGGGTGGCTGCAGCCCATCGCCGATGCGCTCAAGCTCATGTTCAAGGAGATCATCATTCCGTCCGGGGCCAACAAGTTCCTGTTCATCATCAGCCCCGTGATCTCCATCGGCACCGCGCTGGCGGCCTGGGCGGTGATCCCCTTCGCCGACGGGGTGGTGATCTCGGACCTCAACGCCGGCCTGCTGTACGTGCTGGCGGTGACCTCGCTGGGCGTGTACGGCGTCATCATCGCCGGCTGGTCGTCCAACTCCAAGTACGCCCTGCTGGGGGCCATGCGCTCGGCGGCCCAGATCGTGGCCTACGAGATCGCCATGGGCTTCGCCCTGGTGGGCGTGCTCATGGCCGCCGGCAGCCTCAACCTGGGCGAGATCGTGCGCGCCCAGGCCGGGGAGTGGGGCCCCGTCAACTGGTTCGCGCTGCCGCTGCTGCCGCTGTTCCTGATCTACTTCATCTCCGGCGTGGCCGAGACCAACCGCGCGCCCTTCGACGTGGCCGAGGGCGAGTCGGAGATCGTGGCCGGCTTCCACGTGGAGTACTCGGGCATGGCCTTTGCCGTGTTCTTCCTCGCCGAGTACGCCAACATGATCCTCATCTCGGCCCTGGCCACCATCATGTTCCTGGGCGGCTGGCTGTCGCCGCTGCACGGCTGGGCCCCGGCCGGCTGGTTCGAGGTGCCGGTCCTCGGGCTGCTGCTGGACGACGGCATCCACTGGTTCCTGGCCAAGACCGCCTTCTTCCTGTTCTGCTACCTGTGGTTCCGCGCCACCTTCCCGCGCTACCGCTACGACCAGATCATGCGCCTGGGCTGGAAGGTCTTCATTCCCATCACCATCGTCTGGCTGCTGGTGGTGGGCGGTTTCATCCTCGGCGGCCTGCCGCCGTGGTGGGCGCCGGCGGGCTGAGGGGAGGACGGCCGTGAACGTCATCACCCGGGTGTTCAAGAGCCTGTTCCTGCTGGAGCTGCTGCGCGGCCTGCGGCTCACCGGCCGCTACCTGTTCGCGCGCAAGATCACGGTCCAGTACCCGGAGGAGAAGACCCCGCTGTCGCCGCGCTTCCGCGGCCTGCACGCCCTGCGCCGCTATCCCAACGGCGAGGAGCGCTGCATCGCCTGCAAGCTGTGCGAGGTGGTGTGTCCGGCCCTGGCCATCACCATCGAGTCCGAGGAGCGCGAAGACGGGACCCGCCGCACCACGCGCTACGACATCGATCTCACCAAGTGCATCTTCTGCGGCTTCTGCGAGGAGTCCTGCCCCGTGGATTCCATCGTGGAGACCCACGTCTTCGAGTACCACGGGGAGAAGCGGGGCGACCTGCTCATGACCAAGGACCGGCTGCTGGCCGTGGGCGACAAGTACGAGAAGGAGATCGCCGCGGCCCGGGCCCAGGATGCGCCGTACCGCTGAACGAGGGAGACACCGGGGGACATGACAGCCGAACAGTTCTTCTTCTATGCCTTCGCCGCCATGACCGTGGCCTCGGCGGCCATGGTGATCACGGTTCGGAACCCCGTGTACGCGGTGCTGTCGCTGGTGCTCACCTTCGTCGCCAGTGCCGGCCTGTGGCTGCTGCTGGAAGCGGAGTTCCTGGCCATCGCCCTGGTGCTGGTGTACGTGGGTGCGGTGATGGTGCTGTTCCTGTTCGTGGTCATGATGCTGGACATCAACCTGGCCCGGCTCAAGGAGGGCTTCATCCGCTACCTGCCGCTGGGCGTCGCGGTGGCCGTGGCCATGGCGCTGATGATGGCACTGGTGGTGGGGCCCGAGCACTTCGGCCTGGAGCGGGTGCCGGCGCCCGAGCGCCACGGACCCGAGTACAGCAACACCGAGGCCCTGGGCCGGGTGCTGTACACCGTCTACGTCTATCCGTTCGAGATCGCCTCGGTCATCCTCACCGTGGCCATCGTCGCCGCCATCGCCCTGACCCTGCGCCGGCGGCCGCACACCAAGTACCAGAACCCGGACGAGCAGATCGCGGTGCGGCGCGAGGACCGCGTGCGCCTGGTGAGCATGAAGCCGGAGCGGAGAGAGTAGGGGAGGGCGCGGCATGATTTCGCTGTCACACTACCTGGTCCTGGGCGCGATCCTGTTCTCGCTGTCGGTGGCCGGGATCTTCCTCAACCGCAAGAACATGATCGTGCTGCTCATGTCCATCGAGCTCATGCTGCTGTCGGTGAACATGAACTTCATCGCCTTTTCCCATTTCCTGGGCGATACGGCCGGCCAGGTGTTCGTGTTCTTCATCCTCACCGTGGCCGCGGCCGAGGCCGCCATCGGCCTGGCCATCCTGGTGGTGCTGTTCCGCAACCGGCGCACCATCAACGTCGGTGACCTGGACGCGCTCAAGGGGTAGCCGATGTTCGAGAACATGGAAACCGTGTATCTCTGGGTGGTGCTGGCCCCGTTGCTGGGGTCCATCATCGCCGGCCTGTTCGGCTGGCTCATCGGCCGCGCCGGCGCGCACTGGGTCACCATCATCGGCGTGGGCGTGTCGTTCTTCCTGTCGCTGGTGGTGTTCAAGCACATCGTCATCGACGGGGCCCCGGCCTACAACGGCACCGTGTACACGTGGATGGTGGCGGGCGGCCTGCCCATCGAGGTGGGCTTCCTCATCGACAAGCTCACTGCCATGATGATGGTGGTGGTGACCTTCGTGTCCTGGATGGTGCACATCTACACCATCGGGTACATGCACGACGACCCGGGGTACACCCGGTTTTTCAGCTACATCTCGCTGTTCACCTTCTCCATGCTGATGCTGGTGATGGCCAACAACTTCCTGCAGCTCTTCTTCGGCTGGGAGGCGGTGGGCCTGGTGTCGTACCTGCTCATCGGCTTCTGGTACAAGCGGGAGTCGGCCATCCATGCCAACCTCAAGGCCTTCCTGGTCAACCGCGTGGGGGACTTCGGCTTCCTGCTGGGCATCGGCGCGGTGCTCCTGTACTTCGGCAGCCTGGACTACGCCCAGGTCTTCGCCGGCGCGGAGAAGGTGGCGGCCCGCACCATGTCCATCTGGCCCGGCGTGGAATGGCCGGTGATCACGGTGATCTGCATACTGCTGTTCATCGGCGCCATGGGCAAGTCGGCCCAGATGCCGCTGCACGTGTGGCTGCCCGACTCCATGGAGGGCCCGACCCCCATCTCGGCGCTGATCCATGCCGCCACCATGGTCACCGCCGGCATCTTCATGGTGGCGCGGATGTCGCCGCTGTACGAGTACTCGGAGACGGCGCTGGCCGTGGTCATGGTCATCGGCGCCACCACCGCCCTGTTCATGGGCCTGCTGGGCCTGGTGCAGACCGACATCAAGCGGGTGATCGCCTATTCCACCCTGTCGCAGCTGGGTTACATGACCGCGGCCCTGGGGGCCTCGGCCTACGCCGCGGGGATCTTCCATCTCATGACCCACGCCTTCTTCAAGGCCCTGCTGTTCCTGGGCGCCGGGTCGGTGATCATCGCCCTGCACCACGAGCAGGACATGCGCAGGATGGGCGGGCTGCGGCGCTACATGCCCATCACCTGGATCACTTCCCTGATAGGCACCCTGGCTCTCATCGGGGCGCCCGGCTTCTCCGGTTTCTTCTCCAAGGACAGCATCATCGAGGCCATCGGCCACTCCTCGCTGGGCGTGGCCGGCTACGCCTATGCCTGTGTCCTCATCGGGGTGTTCGTCACGGCGCTGTACAGCTTCCGCATGTACTTCCTGGTGTTCCACGGCGAGCCGCGCATGGACGCCCACACCCGCGAGCACGTGCACGAGACTCCCTGGGTGGTGACGGGGCCGCTCATCGCCCTGGCCGTACCGTCGGTGGTCATCGGCGCCTGGTACGTGGGTGACATGGTGTTCGGCGACTTCTTCGGCCGCGCCATCTTCGTCCTGCCCCGGCACGACGTGCTGGGCGGGCTGGCGGCCTCGTTCCACGGTCCCTGGGGCATGGTGCAGCACGCCTTCTTCCAGCCGCCGGTGTGGCTGGCGGCGGCAGGGGTGGTGACGGCGTGGTACCTGTACATGGTGCGCCCGGAGCTGCCGGGGGTCATCGCCGCCCGCGCCGGGGCCCTGTACCGCTTCATGGTCAACAAGTACGGCTTCGACGATTTCAACGAGGCGGTGTTCGCCGGCGGCGGCCGCGGTCTGGGCAACCTGCTGTGGCGCATCGGCGACGTGCGCCTCATCGACGGCCTGGCCGTCAATGGCAGTGCACGGCTCGTGGGCTGGCTGGCGGGGGTCGTGCGCCACCTCCAGTCGGGCTTTCTCTACCACTATGCCTTCGCCATGATCGTGGGGCTGGTGGCACTGGTGGGCTGGGCCGTGTTCTGGCCGGTGGAATAACGAAGAGAAGAAGGTAAGAACCGGAATGTTTGCCGATTGGCCCCTGCTGAGCCTGGTCGTGTGGCTGCCCATCCTGGGCGGCCTGGTGGTGCTCGCCAGCGGCAGTGACAAGTCCGCGGTGGAGGCGAAGGTGGTGGCGCTGCTGTTCGCCATCGTCACCTTCCTGGTCTCCATCCCGCTGTTCACCGAGTTCGATCCGGGCACCGCGGCCATGCAGTTCGAGGAACGGCGGCCGTGGATCCCGGGCTGGAACATCTATTACCACCTGGGGGTGGACGGCATCTCCATGCCGCTCATCCTGCTGACCACCTTCAGCACCGTGCTGGTGATCATCGCGGGCTGGGAGGTGATCCGCTACCGCGCGGCCCAGTACATGGCGGCCTTCCTGTTCATGGAGGGCCTGATGAACGGGGTGTTCGCGGCCCTGGACGCGGCCCTGTTCTACGTGTTCTGGGAAGCCATGCTCATCCCCATGTTCATCGTCATCGGCATCTGGGGCGGCCCCAACCGGGTCTATGCCACCATCAAGTTCTTCCTCTACACCTTCCTCGGGTCGGTGTTCATGCTGGTGGCGCTGCTCTACCTGTACTTCCAGACCGGCAGTTTCTCCATCCTCGATTTTCATGCCGCCCGCATCGGCGAGCTGCCGCAGATCCTGATCTTCCTCGCTTTCCTGGCGGCGTTCGCGGTCAAGATTCCCATGTGGCCGGTGCACACCTGGCTGCCCGATGCCCACGTGGAGGCCCCCACCGGGGGCTCGGTGATCCTGGCGGCCATCATGCTGAAGATGGGAGGCTACGGTTTCCTGCGCTTCTCCCTGCCCATCACGCCGGACGCCAGCGCCGCGCTGGACTGGCTGGTCATCCTGCTGTCGCTGGTGGCCGTGGTGTACATCGGCTTCGTGGCCCTGGTGCAGCAGGACATGAAGAAGCTCATTGCCTACTCGTCCATCGCCCACATGGGCTTCGTGACCCTGGGGCTGTTCGTGGTCTATGACATCGTGCAGTACAACGAGGCCGCCGGGCAGCCGGCGCTGGCCGGGGCCGCCATCGGCGTCGAGGGGGCGGTGGTGCAGATGATCTCCCACGGCTTCATTTCCGGCGCCCTGTTCCTGTGCGTGGGTGTGCTCTACGATCGGCTGCACTCGCGCCAGATCGCCGACTACGGCGGGGTGGTCAACACCATGCCCATGTTCGCCGCCTTCATGGTGCTGTTCGCCATGGCCAACGCGGGGCTGCCGGGCACCTCGGGCTTCGTGGGCGAGTTCATGGTCATCCTGGGTTCGTTCCGGGCCAACTTCTGGTACGCCTTCCTTGCCGCGCTGACCCTCATCGTGGGGGCCGCCTATACCCTGTGGATGGTGAAGCGGGTGGTGTTCGGCGACGTGACCAGCGACAAGGTGGCGGCATTGAAGGACATCGGGGCACGGGAGTTCCTGATCCTCGCCCTGCTGGCGGTGGCGGTGCTGGCGCTGGGCCTGTATCCGGCGCCGCTGGTGGAGGTGATGGATGCCAGCGTGGCCCGGTTGCTGGAGCAGATGACCCGGACCAAGCTGTGAGATGGACAGGGGCGTGACGACATGAATTTTGCAATCCCGGACATGGCCCCGGCCCTGCCGGAGATGTTCGTGCTGGGCATGGCCTGCCTGGTGCTGCTGGTGGACCTGTTCGTCTCCGACCGCGGCCGCGGGGCCACCTACGTGCTGAGCCAGGCCACCCTGGTGGGGGCCCTGTTCCTGACCCTGGGCGGCACTCCGGAGCCGGTGGTGACCTTCTCCGGCACTTTCGTGCGCGACGCCCTGAGCGACGTGCTCAAGGCCTTCATCTACGGGGTGGTGTTCTTCGTCTTTCTCTACTCCCGGGACTACCTGCGCGACCGCGGCATCTACCGCGGCGAGTTCTTCGTCCTCGGCCTGTTCGGCGTCCTGGGCATGATGATCCTGGTCTCGGCCCACAGCCTGCTCACGGTGTACCTGGGGCTGGAGCTGCTGTCGCTGTCGCTGTATGCCATGGTGGCCATGCAGCGCGACTCGGTGCTGGCCTCGGAGTCGGCGATGAAGTACTTCGTCCTCGGCGCCCTGGCCTCGGGCATGCTGCTGTACGGCATGTCCATGCTCTACGGCGTGACCGGGACCCTGGACATCGCGGAGCTGTCCCGCGCCATCGCCGGGGTGGAGGACCGCACCGTGGCCAGCTTCGGCCTGGTGTTTCTCATCATCGGCGTGGCCTTCAAGCTGGGGGCGGTGCCGTTCCACATGTGGGTGCCGGACGTCTATCACGGTGCCGCCACCTCGGTGACGCTGTACCTGGGCACCGCACCCAAGATCGCTGCCTTCGGCATGCTCATGCGCCTGCTGGTGGACGGCCTGGGGTCCATGCAGGCCGACTGGGGGCCCATCCTGGTGATCCTGGCCGTGCTGTCCATGGCCATCGGCAACGTGGTGGCCATCGCCCAGACCAACCTCAAGCGCATGCTGGCCTATTCCACCATCTCCCACGTGGGTTTCCTGCTGCTGGGCGTGCTCACCGGCACGCCCGACGGCTACTCCGCCTCGCTGTTCTACGTCCTGGTCTACGCCGTCATGGGACTGGGGGCCTTCGGCATGATCCTGCTGCTGGCCCGGGCCGGGTTCGAGGCCGACCGGCTGGAGGACTTCAAGGGGCTCAACGAGCGCAGCCCCTGGTTCGCCTTCATGATGCTGGTGGTCATGTTCTCCATGGCCGGGGTGCCGCCGTTTCTGGGCTTCTGGGCCAAGCTGTACGTGCTGCTGGAAGCGGTGCGGGCGGACCTGGTGTGGCTGGCGGTGGCGGCGGTGGTGTTCTCGGTCATCGGCGCCTTCTACTACCTGCGCGTGGTGAAGCTCATGTACTTCGACCAGCCCGCCGAGCCGGTGCCCCTGCAGGCGGGGGCGGACATGCGGGTGATGCTCAGCGCCAACGCCCTGGTCGTCCTGGCCCTGGGCATCTGGCCCGGCAGCCTGTTTGCCCTGTGCGAGGCCGTGTTCTGACCGGTGCCGCCTGCTGCATGCTGAAACCTGCGGGGTATTTCGCAATAATTCAGTAGATACGGATATACTGAATTATCAGCTCCAGGCACTGGTGTCGCTGGCCACCTGTGGTAGGCTATTTGCAGCTTGCACCCATTTAGGCAATCTGCAGATATGCACCTGCGCCACAAGCTCTTCCTGGCCTTCGCCCTGCTCACCAGCGTGCCCCTCATCGTGCTGCTGGGGGTGACCATCGAGCGGGCCGAGCAGGAGGTGAAGGCGGGTCTGGACAAGGGCCTGCACGTCACCCTGGACAAGATGGCGGGCGAGCTGGACGTGCTGCTCAACGACCAGGCGGCCATGGCCCGCGGCCTGTCCCGGGTGCCGGCCCTGCGCCACTTTGCCCGCGTGGCCCGGGACGGCGGCCCGCAGCGCTACCGGCGCGCGGCCGAGCGGCTGGAGCAGTTCTTCCTCAACTACCAGCACGCGGTGCCCAGCATCCAGGCCCTGCGCTTCATCGAGCCGGGCGGCCGCACCCTGGTCAAGGTCAAGGAAGGCAAGATCATCGAGCCCAAGCGGCGCGAGCCGGACCTGCCCTGGCTGTTCGTGGCGGACCAGTCCAACAAGCGCTTTTTCCGCCACGCCATGGAGAACCCCCGCGACGTGACCATGTCCGACTACGAGCTGGGGCAGGTCACGGTGGACGCCGACTTCTGTCCCGCCATGGTCCGTTACACGGTCAAGATCCGGGACGAGGTGGACAACCTGCTGGGCCTGCTGGTGGTCAACATGTGGGGCACCCAGGTGGACAAGCGGGTGCGGGCCGCGCTGGGGGGCTATCCAGCGGTGCCCTACGTGGTGGAACTCAACGATGCCGATCCCGCCCGCGACGGGATCTTTCTCTACCACCCGGACAACAGCCGCCGCTTCGCCAACCAGCTGGGCACGGGGCATCGCCTGTCCGCCGAGCTGAGCGCCGAGGAGTGGCGCTATCTCAAGACCACGGCGAGCGGGTCCATCTTCCAGCCCTCCGGCCACATGCTGTTCTTCCGCCACTTCGTGCCCGATCCGGACAAGCCGGCCCGCTGGGCCCTGGTCATCCGGGCCGAGGCCGACACCGTGCTGGCGCCCATCAACAGCATGCGGCGCTGGGTCTGGTGGCTGCTGGGACTGGTGCTGTTCCTGAGCCTGGGCGTCGCGGTGTGGCTGGCGGCGCGGCTGGCCCGGCCCATGCACGAGCTGGCCGGCATTCTCAAGCGCTATGCCGACGGAGACCGATCGGTGCGTTATACCGGGGGCCGGCGCGACGAGATCGGTGTGGCCGGCCGGGCCTTCAACTACCTGGCCGAGGCCCTGGACCGGGCGCGCCGGGAGCGGGACAAGGCCGAGCAGGCGGTGCGCCAGTCGGAGCGGCTGGCGGCGGTGGGGCAGCTCGCCGCCGGCATCGGCCACGAGATCAACAATCCGCTCATGAACATCATGTCCCTGGGGGCGCTGGTGGAGAAGGCGGTGGCGGGCAAGGACCCCCAGGCCCATTCGGACATCCAGCTTCTGCTCAAGGAGGGGCGGCGCTGTGCCCGCATCGTGCAGGGCATCCTCAACTTCGCCCGGGAGTCCACACCCTGTTTCCGCCGCTTCGACCTGGTGGAGCTCGTTCGTGACACTGCCGGGCTCATGCATCACCGCCTGGAGTCGGCCCGGCTGGAGCTGGCGCTGGACCTGCCCGAGACCCTGGAGATGCACGGCGACCCCAACCTCCTGCAGCAGGTGCTGGTGAACGTGCTGCTCAACGCCATCCAGGCCTCGCCGGCGGGCGGTACCATCGAGATCCGCGCGCGGCTGGAGGACGGCCAGGTGGAGGTGGAGGTGCTGGACCGCGGCACCGGGATCCACGGCGCCAACCTGTCCCAGGTGCTGGATCCGTTCTTCACCACCAAGCCCGAGGGCGACGGAACCGGCCTGGGATTGTCCGTGAGCTATGGCATCGTCAAGGAGCACGGGGGCGAGATCACCCTGGAGAACCGGCCCGAGGGCGGGGTGCGGGTCTGCATCCGGCTGCCGCTGGCGCCGCCGGTGGAGGAAGAAGAATCTGACGAAGACTGGGAGGAAGCAAATGTCGGCTAAGCCGGTCCGGATCATGTTCGTGGACGATGACGCCGTCACCGGGCGCGTGATGAAGCGCAACTGCGACACCACCGCCTACGACTGCACCATCTACCAGTCGGCCGCCGAATGCCTGGAGGACTTCAAGCGCGAGGGGGCGGACCTGATCATCACCGATCTGCGGATGCCGGGGATGAGCGGGTTCGAGCTGCTGAGCGAGATCCGGGCCATCGATCAGGAGGTGCCGGTGCTGGTGATGACCGGCTATTCGTCGGTGGAGAACGCGGTGGAGGCCATGAAGCGGGGCGCCACCGACTTCATCAAGAAGCCGTTCGAGTTCGACGAACTCAAGCTCATGGTGGACCGGACCCTGCAGTCGGCCCGCCTGCGCACGGAGAACCAGTTGCTCAAGAAGCAGCTGCGCCAGGGGCGCAACCGCTTCGGCATGATCGGCAATACGCCGATCATGAAGTCGTTGTTCGCCACCATCGAGAAGGTGGCCGAGGTGAGCTGCAGCGTGGTCATCACCGGCGAGTCCGGCACGGGCAAGGAGCTGGTGGCGCGCGCGCTGCACGACTACAGCCCGCGCCGGGACAAGCCCTTCGTCGCCATCGACTGCGGCGCCCTGAGCGAGACCCTGCTGGAGAGCGAGCTGTTCGGCCACGAGAAGGGGGCCTTCACCGGGGCCACCCAGCGCAAGCACGGGCTCATGGAGCAGGCCAGCGGCGGCACCCTGTTCCTGGACGAGATCTGCAACATCTCGGACGGCATGCAGATGAAGCTCATGCGTGCCATCGAGGACCAGCGCATCATCCGGGTCGGCGGCACCACGCCCATCGACGTGGACATCCGCGTCATCGCCGCCACCAACCGCGATCTCGAGGCCATGGTCGAGGCCGGGCAGCTCCGGCACGATTTCTATCACCGCCTCAACGTGGTCAACATCCGGGTCCCGTCGCTGTCGGAGCGGCGCGAGGACATCCCGGCCCTGGTGGAGCAGTTCGTGCGCGAGTTTGCCCAACGCTACGGGCGCAAGGTACAGGGCTTCGACAGTGTCTCCATGCGCAACCTGTGCGACGCGGACTGGCCCGGCAACGTGCGCGAGCTGCGCAACACGGTGGAGCGCTGCGTCATTCTCAGCGACGGTCCCATTCTCAAGTGGAGCGGACGGGACAACGGCCAGGGCAATACCAACAACCTGCCGGTGAGCTTCTCCGATCGCGATTTTCTCTCGCTCACCGAGCTGGAGCAGGAATACATCCACCACGTGCTGCGCTGCCTCGACGGCAAGAAGACCAAGGCGGCCAAGGTGCTGGGCATCGACAAGACCACCCTGTGGCGCAAGCTGCGCCGCTACGGCGAGGACGGGCAGCGGGTGTAATTAGCATCCTGCCGGTCGCTTCACTGCTGCATTCTGCACCGGGTTGGCCTGTATCAGCGTTTGCTTCTACAGGGTGGGGTCACCTGTAACCGGTTGAAATAAATACATAATTCGTGTCGTTTACACGTCCCGGCCGGCGTGGAATGATACTTGCTCCTGGAAGAAGGGTACGTCCCGTCGCGGGACGTGCGTAACAACAATTGTGGTTGGTACTTAGGAGGAGACGAGCAATGATGAAGTCAACGGTTCGTATGGCCGCGCTGGCCGGCATGGCGGCCCTGGGCCTGGCCTCGGTGAGCGCGCAGGCGGCCTGTCCCCCCGGACAGGAGGCCCAGAACGGCTACTGCAAGCAGAAGGTGGTGTATCACATCAACGATCTCAACAAGGCCTACGGCGCCCTGCGCAACGTGAAGAACCATCTCAATGCCCTGGGCGACAAGAACGTCGAGATCATCGTGGTGACCCACAGCTCCGGCGCCTTCGCCATGGTGGACGGCAAGAAGGACAAGAAGGGCCACACCTTCACCGACCGGATCGCGTCGCTGGCCAACCGTGGTGTCAAGTTCACCATCTGCGCCAACACCATCCGCGGCAAGAAGATCGACAAGAACAAGATCAACGAGAACGTGGAGATCATCCCCTCGGGCGTGGCCCACGTGGCGCACCTGCAGCAGCAGGGCTACCTGTACGTGAAGCCGTAAACCGGCTTTCCGCCATGTGGTTGAGAACGGGCGCCTCGGCGCCCGTTCTTTTGTTCGGGCGGGGCTGGCCGCTGGGATCGAAATAACCTCCCCCAGCCGCCAGCACCCAGCCCCCAGCGGCTGGCAACAAAAAACGGGCGCCGAAGCGCCCGTCCTGTGCCGGGGGGGCAGCGGCCTACCTGATCTTGGCCTCACCCTCGCCGGTGTTGCCCTTGTTGTCCACCCAGGCGATCTTGAGGGTGTCGCCTTTCTTGGCGCCGCGGAAGCGGAACGACATGAAGGGGTTCTTG
>Ga0256830_1001439_pt1 | contig 16905 bp, 15 predicted proteins | sample 128326metaG_FD_190537 | JGI IMG/M metagenome (GOLD analysis project Ga0256830, IMG submission 190537) | Hydrothermal vent microbial communities from Lau Basin, Pacific Ocean - 128-326 | ecosystem: Environmental > Aquatic > Marine > Hydrothermal vents | place: Pacific Ocean: Lau Basin | collected... | reverse complement strand
CTTCGGTTTCCATCCTTAAATCCTTGTCAAGGACGACTTCCTGCCTCCGCCGTGTCTTTCCGTAAAATAGCGCTCCCTTCGGAATCTCAACATTCATCATCTCTTCCAGACAAATTGCTTGAGCGCAAAGTTGAACTTCAAAACTGCGTTCACGACGAAGATGCCCCCTCTTATATTCAACTGGAAATGGCAACCAGAGACCAGAGACCCCTTCAAGCTTGCCCCCGACTGTTTCTTTCCTGTGAAATTCAAGTACATCTGCTTTTCCTATAAGCCCAAGCGCTAATGAGCGCATGGGTATGCTGCGGGTTATGCGAATATTTCCTCTCGCTTCAGTATTTGAACCTTCATCTACACGCTCATGGAGTATCGTACCTTCTGCGGTAAAAAGATTGTCTTTCCATAAACCCTCAATAAAATGTAAAGCAGCACGCCGCTTACAGAAGACAAAATCGGACAGCACAGACACAGGAATCAAGTCATCTTCTGAATAATTTTTATTTTCCATTATTCGACAGTATTGTTTTCCCCTCATGGCGAAGATGCAGCTTGACACCTGCAGGCAACGGTTCATTCTCCCATTTACATTGGATGTTGTAATCCAAAAATAATTCGGGCCAGGATTTGCCTTGTTTTTTCACTTCTTCTTTTAAATCAATCTCAATTCCACCAAAAAGTTTATGTGCATGACAACAACCAAGCCGTGCTTCACGCTTGTTCTGCTCAGCATTCGTCTCACCCTGAGTTCCAATATGCTCAAAGTCAAATATGCCACGCACATTCATCTCAGGGCGAGCCGCTGATTGGTCGTGGTCAAACATATGCGATAGTGCCTCGAAGAAGATAGCTAAATCCTCTTCTGTAAAGCCTGTCTTTTCGGCGAATGCTGGAGAAATAAACACTTTGCCCACATATAAGGCATATGGCACAATATGCTTATTACCCATAGTGCGTTCTTTTTTCTCATCTTCAGGCTTAGTAACAGTACACCGCGTAATCGAAATCTCTAATGGCGTGATTGGATGAACAGATTGTCCGAAAGTGAACTGGACTGGTCCGCGCACCTGACCATGCGCCGACCCCTTAAGAACATCTGTACCAGTTGACAGCACCCCGCCAAATGCCCGTATATCATAAAATTCCCGACATAGCCATTTCATGGCGGCCTCGGCTTTTTTCTTGTCATCTTTCTCTTTTATTTCTTCCGTAGCTTTCTTTATAGCTGTATCCAATTCATTGTTGATAATATTCCCCTGTTTAACAATGATATCGAACCCATTATCGTTTTCTTTCCGTTGCGGCGGAAACTCAATCATAAAATTTCTGATTTTCCTTTTCAGACAAACATCCGACACAAGTCCTTTGTTGGTTGTTGGATCAATGCGCGGTAGATTACCCGCATCAGGATCTCCGTTTGGATTACCATTTACAACATCAAACAAAACCATAACATCGTGACGATTGGTAATAATAGCCATATTAAACCTCCTCTGAATCGCTAAGATTATTTTCTGCACTCTGTCCGTCTGTTTGCTCACGGATCTTTGCCTTCTGTTGATAAAATCCCAGAGCAAATTTACCTTGGTCTTCAAGAGTTAAAATTCGTGGAAAGACAGGCGGTTGATCAGCGACAACAGGCTGAAATTTAGTGAAAATTTTTGTGATATCTCTTTCAATTGCATACGCAGCAGCCTTACCCTTTTTTTCTCCCTTTTTCAACTTGGATAAGTGATGTCTCGCTAACCGGCACAGTAAAGGAAATGCACTCGCTGGCGCTGAAGAAGCCGTGCCATAATAACGTTCGACAATACCCGCACCTTTTCGTTCGTAATTGTGATATTTGTCCTGCAAGTTTTCAAGAACAGCCAGTAATCTTCCAAGATTATACGCCGGATCCGGCGTATCCGCTAATTCATACGTTGGCATAAAATCGTCCTCCTTTCTATTTGGGTTTCTCAATAAAATTAACTTTATTAATGCAAAACGCGATGTGCTAAATGGATATAGCCGTTTTTTTTCATCATCGTTCATCACTAATGCGCTGTGAAATTCATCGAGAATAGATTTGAGCAAAGTAACTGGTAACCGGCTTTTTTCAAGAGCGGCTCGATATAAACAAATTATCCGTTCAGCAAGAAGCTTATCGTCTTTATGCTCTTTAGTTTGTCGAAGCGTTGTTCTGGCCAAAACAGGAATGGCATATGTAGGAGGAGCATTATCAGTCAGTTTGTATAAAGAGGTAATCTTCAGGTCATTCCACCACTGAGTGAAGTTTTTTTGCGCGGTTTCCAAAGGCTGTTCCAACCAGTATTGCACTGCTACCCGCCCGGCATTTCCTTTAAAAGCAACTGTATATAATTTTTCTTTTCGTAAAATCTCCCTGTCACTGATACCTGAAAATGGCGCCATAAGGAAATCTTTTACCTGCTCAGGGTATGCCTTATTGAGTAATAAATTGAACAGTCCTGAGATTTTCTGGTCGTGCCTTGCCCAGAAACATACTGATACTGGTCCAATATTCAGATGAGTATCGTTGTCATCCAGTATTTTATTTAACGCAAGTGCATACGATGCAGCAACACGTTCAGATATCGGGGCATTTTGTCCCATCTCGAAACCATAGGACGAAAATGCAGGAGCTTCTTTCGCAAAAGAAACTATATACCCACCGGAAGAAAGACCGGGAATACCTAATATTTTCGGTTTATGCGACCGCGCAATCGGAACACCAGTTTCTCCTGTAACAAGACACAAGGTTAGATTTCTTTCAGAATCATTTTTTTGATCTTCATCCATGCCTTTGTCATTAGCAAAAGAGCTTTTAGCATAATATTGAAACCAGTACTGTCTTAAAGGGTCGCTTTCACTATCAAATGTCAACGGCTGTCCGTCAATACTAAAAGCAATTGTTAGTTTTTTCATCATTACAGGTTTTTTCTGACCCACATAACCATATAACTCTGGTTCTCCCTTCCTGTTATTCTCTATTCTTATAAACGGCAACTTAGCCCATACTTTTCCATCCTCTTCTTTTATATACTTTGACCTAAACTCCAAGAGCGCCTTCAGCCTGACATCTTGTGTTTTATTGTATGCATTTTGAATTTGAAGCCAAAAATGAATAAAAGATTTTGTTGCATTCTTGCCCTTCTTGGGATCAACAGGAATACATTCTCCGCTTTTTTTATCTCGTCCCAAAGTAGCGATTGTGCTCTCGGCCAAAAAATATGCTTTCCCCCCATTATTTTCACCAGGGAATCTCGGCATTAAATGTTCCTGCCCAATACGTTCTTTCCCCTTAGCATCTTGGTGCGTAAGCTGGATTAGAGTATTTGCGCGTAAATCGCCTTGTTTATCTATTGCTATCAAAACGTGAACATTTCGTTTTTGTAACGGCAAATTATCAAAAAGTTTTTGTTTTTGCGCATAGTCATATAAAGAATGTAATAGCATCACACCACCCCCTTTGCTTGAGGCTGCAATAGAGTTATCCGGTCAGGGTGACAATCCATGACGGCATCCTTAATCTTTGCGTGAAAGAATACCGGCATAGGCTTAACATGCGGATTTTCTTCATCAGCAAGGCTTCGTTTTGCAGGATCGAAAACGTCGTAAAGCATGATACCTAAATCTTCTTCCTGCCAATTGGCGAGTTTTATTTTAGACAAATCATCAACCCAATCAAAATCAGCGGCAAATTCACGGCATCCTAATCCAGGACGATGATGACATTTACCCTTATGCGCTCGCCTCCGCACTTCTTCAATATAAACACCAAGTGGGTGTTTACTCCGTTTTTTTGTCGGAAAGATTTCTGCGGTTATCAGATATTCAACATCAGCGAGTGCAAGCATATTCCGTTGGGCTGCATCTTTACCACCGCCGCCTGCTTCAATGTATTTAACTTCCTTTGCCCCTTTCATCCATTTCTGCGCTTCCTTGATACTTATTACAGCAGAAACTTCATTCCTCCTGAAACTGAACCATCTGCCTTTTTTAACCACTGATATACTATCAATAAGATAATGTATCTCCGGCTCCCAAAAAATTGCTTCAAGCACGCCGCGCGCGGCAGACGGCGTGCATACCGGATAGCTTACACGTTCAACCTTCATTTCCGGTCGGGTAAAACATGCGTAATCTCCCCACACACGAACAGTAATTTTGTTTTGCTGGCTCATATCACAAACTCCTCCGGTGGCAGATTTTCTACAACCACCCCTCTATGTGTTTTGATATCATAGAACGCTTTGTTTAGCACTGGTATTTCAAGACGCTCTGGTATTAATGGTGTTAATGCGCTCTTCAACTTATCATAATCCGAATGAAACCCTTTACGAAGATTAACCATATACCTCTGTAAAGATCTTATATCGTAACGGTCAAATGATTGCCCTTTTCTAATCCTCGCAATAATATCTATAGCTTTCCCGTATGGGACAACAACAGCTATTGAATCATCCTTTATTAGCCTTGCCATAGCATCAACCTTGCGGAAGTTAAACTCAGCTCGCTCATGTTGAATAGTATGACTTCCTTTTCGCTGATAATCAGTCGGAGTGATTTGATACAGTTCGGTAAAATATTCTTTAAATAATCCAGGGTCTGTTGCCAGACGAGTATTATCGAGATATGCTGGTGTTATATTAGTAGCAGTGCTATAAATCCCTGGTGGCAATCCGCTGTCCTGTGGATTAAAAACTATCACCTCGCCTAATTGCAGTTTTCCATTTTCATCAACAAGGAGACCTTCACGATTGCATCGCCCTGCCGATTGAACAATAGAATCAAGCGGTCCAAGCGCCCTGAAAACAACCGGGAAATCAATGTCAACTCCCGCCTCTATCAGTTGTGTAGAAATAACATGACATGGTTTGCCGATCTTAAGACGTTTTTTAATGATATCAAGTCTATCAAGACGGTGAGCCGGACACATGGCAGAAGAAAGATGAAAAACACTGTCATCCAAATCACTAAAACCGTTTCGCTCCTCAAGATTTCGATTTATCGCAACTAATAATTCATAAGCCTGTCTGCGCAAATTAAGAATACATAAAACCTGATTATGTTCAATCATTTTTTGTGCAAGGTCTTGCCATGTCCACGGCAAATCTGATTGCTTGACCGTATATTTAACCCTTTGCAACGATTTGTATAAAATGTCTGGATTAGGGGTTATCTCTGCAATCTCATCATCAACAAAACCATTTTTCATATTTGTCGTCTTTTTAAATGCCGGTTGAGTCGCAGAACAAAAAACGAAGCTTACCCCATAACTGTTTTTTAATTCCCGTAAAACATCAAGCAACGGCTCAAGCAAATGTGTGGGTAACGTTTGGACTTCATCGAATATCACCACGCTCTGCGCAACATTGTGAAGCTTTCGCGCCTGAGCAGATGAAGCGGAAAAAAGGGTTTCAATAAACTGTACCGACGTGGTAACAATAATCGGAACATCCCAATTTTCCATTGCCTTTTCGATGTCTTGCGCTTGCGCCGTATCGTCATTAGGGCGAGAAACATCAACAGCTGAATGATGCTCAAGCACACTCTCCTCGCCAAAAATATCTCGATATTCTTTTGCATTTTGTTCGATGATTGATAAATAAGGTATAACAACAATCACTCTGCGTAAATTATGTTGCCGGGCATGCGTCAAGGCAAAAGCCATTGACGAAAGAGTCTTGCCACCACCTGTAGGAACCGTTAATGAAAAAAAACCTTGTGATAAATTTTGTCCTTTATCAAAACATGCTTCGAAAATATCATTACGCAGTTTTTTCAGCTGACCATTCTTAGACTTTTTACTTTTTTTAAGACGTGTTTTTTGTAATTTTAGTAATAAATCACTCGGATTAATTGAAATGGCTTTTCTCTTCCATTGCGAATCTACTAATTTCCGTTTCTCCGACTCTTCCGTATTCAACCTGTCAGCGTCAACAAGTAAAGAAAACAACATACGTATCATAACTTCATAACGATATCTTGTTTCTTGTGTATCGCTATCCGAACATATTTCTTTAAATTGTAATGATCGTGTCTTCTCTGAGGCATAATTTAATATATCCATCAGTCTATCTCTAACCTTATATTTCTCACCATTCACCAGAAGGACTAAATCTGCGACGTCATATAATCCGGTATGGTGCCCGGCAACCACAAATGTTGCCGCTAAAGACTCGTGCTCAAATAAAGCCTTGCCAGCACCATATACTGCATGAACTGTATCAACTCCGCCTTGCCGTTCTTTTCTTAAATACTCCTGAAACTCCGTACGATATTTGCCTATATCGTGCAATAATCCGGTAAGTCTCGCTAATTCGGTAAAGAGTTTATCATTTGGACGTATAGCCTTGGCAAACTTAGTTGCCAGTTCAGCTGTCCCCTTTAGATGCTCATCAAGTGGCTGCCATTCATCAACTGGCCTGCCATCAACGCTGTGTGCAAAAAACTTTTGAATCATATCCGACCTGTTGGGAGGGAATTATTTTATTCCATTTTTTTAATAGTATAGACTATAACAAGTTAGAGTCTGTCTATAAGTTCAGTATCTCTATCTGTCATTCCGGCGGTCCTTAAGCCGGAATCCAGAGCTGAAGGTCTTCAAGAATTTTGAGGCGCTTATGATTTCAACGGACTTGTATGTTCCTAAGCTCAACAGGTCCTTGTCGCCGGTGACAATAAAGTCCGCTGATGCAGATACAGCGCAGGCAAGAAATTTATCATCATCAGGGCCCCTGCATATTCCGCTGGTTTTATCCACAACCTCTGCAATTTCAAAGTACGGAAGAACTTCTTCCTCAATAAGCACCTTCATCTCCTGCCGTGTCAAAGAGAACTTCGGATATTCAAGAACATTTTTAAATTCTTCAAACGTCATTTTTGAAAATATTGGAATAATTTTGCCCGTCGTCCAAAGATCAACTACCCCTGAAAGATCTCCCTTAAACAAAAGAGATGACACCAGAATATTGGTATCAAGAACTATCCTTATTAGCGTTTTTTCTTTCTTGCCCACTTGACTGCTCCAGTCACATCAGTTTCAGCAATACCAAGCTTTTTGAGTTTGTCCCTTATTGCCTCAAGTCCGGTATCCGCAGGAGTTATCCTGACAGGCATAAGAATAATCTTTCTGTCCTTTACAGAGACATCAAAGTATTCCGTATCAGGGAACGATTTGACGATCTCTTTCGGCAGCGTGAGCTGATTCTTCGATGTTTTTTTAGCAAGCATGTTTCCTTACCTCCTTACTTTAAGGATACCCTACTTGAAAGAAAAAGGCAATTTCAAAGGGAATTTATTAACACGAATCTAAAAAAGGTAAAAAACTGGATTGCCAAACACAAGGAACGAATTGAAATCTTCTTTCTTCCTTCTTACAGTCCGGAATTGAATCCGGATGAATTCTTGAATAACGACGTGAAGAGCAATGCTGTTGGTCATCAACGAGCGGCCTCCCGAGATGATCTTGAGGGAAATGTACGCACTTATCTTCGGAAGAGACAGCGACAACCGGAAATTGTAAAAAAGTTCTTTCATGCTAATTCCGTACAATATGCCATGCAAGGTTAATGTCACCTATTTCATGCGCGGAGTAATAAATCAGACAACAACATCCCCGAAGTTCTCAGCCACTTCTGCTTAGACAAAAACCATGATATGATACAAATCATAGTATTTCCCACTAAAAAGAGGTTCAATACACCCATACCAAAACTCAAAAAAAGGAGGTTGTTTATGTTTTGTTACCAATGCGAACAAGCAATGGAAGGAGGTTGCAACAAGCATATAGGTATATGTGGAAAGAATGAGGATATAGCGAGTCTTCAGGATATTATAATCTTCGGATTAAAAGGCGTCGCCGCTTATTCACACCATGCACGTGAACTTGGAGCCATAGATCCGGAGGTTGACTCAATCATCTCGGAAGCTCTTTACACAACACTTACAAATGTTAACTTTAACCTGAACGACAACATCAAAATGGCAATGAAAGTCGGCGAGGCGACCAACAAGGCGATGGCCCTTCTTGATAAAGCGCATACTGACAGGCTTGGCATTCCAGAACCCATTACAGTGTCTGAAAACAAAGTTGAGGGGAAATGCATTCTTGTAACCGGCCATAACCTTTACGCCCTTGAAGAACTGCTTAAACAGACCGAAGGTAAAGGGATTAATGTCTATACACACTCTGAAATGCTGCCGGCTCATGGTTATCCTCAACTAAAAAAATACGCACATCTTAAGGGTAACGTAGGCAAAGCATGGTATGACCAGAGAAGGGTTTTTGATGATTTTCCCGGAGCTATTCTGGTGACAACAAACTGTGTCATGCCGGTTAAAGGCACTTATGGACAAAAATTGTTCACTTATGACGTAACCGGTGTTGAGGAAAGCACAAAAATTGAAACTAATGACTTTACACCTCTTATTGCAAAGGCTTTGTCTCTGCCCGATGCTGATGTTGAATCAAGTAAAACCCTGACAACCGGTTTCCATCATGAAAACGTCTTAAAACTTGCGCCTCAGATAATAGAAGCTGTAAAGGCTGGAAAAATAAAAAGGTTCTTCGTAATAGCAGGATGCGATGCTCCTGGCGACGGCGGCGAGTACTTCAGAGAGCTGGCAGAACTTCTTTCTAAAGATTGTGTAATTCTCACAACGTCATGCGGAAAGTTCAGGTTTAACAATATAGATTTTGGAGATATAGACGGCATTCCACGCTATATCGATCTGGGACAATGCAATAATTCAATCTCAGCAGTTAAAATTGCACTTGCACTTGCAGACGCCTTTAAGTGTTCTGTTAATGAGTTGCCGTTAAGCATCGTCCTTTCATGGTTTGAACAAAAAGCTGTAGCAATACTTCTCGGTCTATTTAGTCTTGGTGTAAAAAACATTTACCTGGGGCCTAAACCCCCCGAATTTGTAACACCCGGTGTACTTAAGGTTTTGCAGGAAACTTTTAACCTTAAACTAACAGGTAACGCAAAAGACGACTTAAACGATATGCTCGGATAAAAATAGAGTGAAGTTGTCAGGGTGGTGGATGAAAACAGCTAAACATTCCATAAGCCCTGGCAACTGCGCCCTGCAATCGGCTAACAAACTATAAATTCAGATATGCATATGCCGGATCTCGTTTTTCAGGTGCTTTACCACTAAATCATAAGCCTCAGTTTTGGATGTCACCTTTTTTTCATCCACAATTTTGGAAGGGATAAAAGGGCGTGCAAACTTTACTGTAACGGACCTTCGTAACCTGGGAAGCGACATATGCCGCGACCATGCTTCAAAGGTCCCTTCTATCCTGCATGGAACTATGGGAACGTCAAGCTCAACGGCAAGAATACCCACACCATTTTTAAATTCCATAAGCTCGCCGTCATAGCTTCTTCCACCCTCAGGGAAAATGCTCAAAACCTTGCCTTCTCTTAACACATGAGCCGACATGCGCATTGCCCGCTCCAAGTACCGTTCAGCATCAATAGGTATCACGTGAGCCACAGCGCTCAGACGTGAAGATAAAGGTCCCCGGAAAAATTCTTCGAGCCCAACAGTATACAGCCGCTCTAGTATATGTTTATCAACAGCAGCTCCTACAACAAATCCATCCAGATAACTTTCATGATTCGAAGCTATAATTGCCGGGCCGGAAGATGGAATATTACCGGAACCGATCACACGTAAATCAAAAAGCAGACGAAACATCGTTCTAAAAAAACTGCGGGTCAAGCTCGAAACAAATTCCGAAACAGGCTTTGAGGCAAACAACCAGTTGCTGTTCCGGGCGGTCATTTTCCGGATGTCTTCGTCTTCCGGCGGACGGGAAAGAATATTGTCCCAGCCGGCAGAGGTGCCATTGCCTTTTTTATCTTTTACTTCAGTGACCGATACAGCCTCGATAAGCTGCCTTACCGTCCGAATATCATTATCAGATACATTTACATTCAATGCGCCAAAGAGTTCAACCCTGCCTAGTGAGTCAAGACCAAGATCCAGTTCCAGGTCATGATCCGGCAAGATAACAGTGTTTGAGTCCCTCATACGGTTAAGCAAAACTTCCGTAACTCTCTTGGCAGCCTTGCCGGCCAAAAGCTCTATATCCCCGGCTTCCGGTTCAAGCTTTTGTTCAGGCCGTTGAGCGCTTTCCAATAGCTCGGCAATTTTAAAACGACGGAGCTTGCCCAGGGAAGTTCTGGGCAAGGATTCACGAGAAACTCTGAACCCTCTTGGCCGCTGGTAAGGCGGCAGTTCGCTGGATATCCTCACTACAACATCCCGAAGCATTTCATATATTTTTACGGGGTTCCCTTGGTGTTTGGAAAACGTTTCCGACAACCATTTTTCATCCGGCACAATCAATGCCTCAATCGCCTCGACCTGGCCCGGAGTTCTGCCAGGGGCAGCAAAAATACATATTTCCCCTATGGAGGTATCGCGAAGAAAACGCTCTTCCACATCCTCAGGATAGACGTTTTTGCCTGACGACAACACAATAACCTCTTTGCTGCGGCCGGTGATGTAGAGGAATCCGTCATCATCGATAAACCCCAGATCACCTGTATGCAGCCAGCCTCCCCGTATGGCCTTTGCCGTCTCACCCGGCATTCGGTAATACCCCTTCATAACGTTGGGTCCGCTGATCAAAACCTCGCCGGTACTGCCGGAACCGGAAGAATCTATCCTTAATTCCACACCGGGAACCGCGCAACCAACCGCCCCCCGCTTTGATAAACCCGGCCTGTTAAAAGCGGCCACCGGTGAAGTTTCTGTTAAGCCATAGCCTTCAAATATTGTAAAACCAAGCGACTCCATGCCCGCCGCCACCTCGGAAGGCAGCTTTGCACCTCCTGAGACGAAAAACCTGAATCTACGGCCGAATCTCCGGTGCGCAGAAGCAAATACAAAACGACCGATATTAAGGCCTGAGTGATCCCGTATAAAAAGAGAGGCTGCGGCAATTAATTTCAGAAGCCTGCGCACATAGGGCGGCTTTGATTCAATCGCATCCGCCATAGCCTGGTACATAAGCACGAAAAGCCTGGGCACACCTGGAAGGATGGTTACTCCGGCCAGGCGCATAGCATCAAGAATCTCAGGCCCCTTGAGCGACTGAAGAAACGTAACTGATGCTCCAATAGAAAGCGGCGCAAGAAATGTAACCATAAAAGAATAAACATGATGAAGAGGAAGTATGCCCAGCAGGTGGTCCGGTGGGCCTACCAGTCCCATAGAGGCGATGCTTTCTGCGTTGGCGCAAAAATTTGCATGAGTCAGCACAACACCTTTGGGCCGGCCGGTAGTGCCGGAAGTATATATTATAGAAGCTGTATCATTTGGATCTTCGGCTGTTACAGCAACCTCCGAGGTCTCTTGAGCCCACAATGCCGGTTCATCCATAGATATACGGGGAAAATCACCCGAATGGTCGGCTCTGCGGATAACATTTTCCATAGCCACAGCATGGATCACGGCAGATGGCTCACAATCCTTGAATATAGCGGCCATTGCGTCAGGAGGCATCTGTGGATCCAAAGGTACAGCTATCGCACCTGTCATTACAATGCCAAGATAGGAAATGCACCAGTCAGGATGACTTGGACCGGCAAGAATGACCTTATCTCCTTTGGATAAACCCAGCTTTTTAAGAAAAGCAGAGACCGATCCAGCTTTTTTGATAATATCTCTGCCGGTTAGTTTGCGCGTAAGGCTTCCCTCTTGACAAAGCTGTAGGACCACCTTGTTTGCGGAGACCGCGTCGTTGGTAAGAGCCTTGTAAAGAAGTTCGGGAATTGTCCGTGCGCCGGCCAGGGCCGTTTTGTTTATAATTTCACCTGACATTTTTCACTGGTTTTATCCGAGTAATATAGCACGTTAATAACATATAGAGCATGTTACAATCTAAAAAATCCTATTTTTTGCAAGAACTGCAATTAATTTGCAATTAATTAGTACGTATGCTATAAAATAATACCGGTTTACCTATATTAATGTTTAGGTTTACTCCTTGCCTGCTTTAAATGCGGGCTAAAACCCATAAGGAGGCGTATACAACAGTGTCCAACCACTACGAAGTTATTTTTATCCTGAATTCCAACCAGAGCGAAGAAGAAGTAAGTGCAGCTTCAGACCGGATTAAAACGGTTATAGGCAAACATGAAGGCATAGTTCTTAAAGAAGAAAATTGGGGAATCCTGAATCTCGCCTACGAAATCAAAAAACAGCCAAAAGGCAGATATATGCTGTTTTTCTTTTCAGCCCTTCCAAGCGTAGTAAGCGACCTTGAAAAAAATTTCAATGTGATGGAAAATGTCCTTAAGTACATGACGATACGGCTAGATAAACACCAGGTCGAGGCATACCAGAAAAAAGCCGACAAAGAAAAGGCCGACAAAGCTGCTGCTGAAGCCAGAAAGACAGAGGCTGAAACAGAAACGGAATCAACACCAGAACCGGAAAACGAACCAGAAGCTGAACCAGAATCAGAGCCAGTCCCTCCACCTTCTTCTTCTTCTGAGGAGGAATAATCGCATGTATAATAAAGTCATACTTATAGGAAATTTAACAAGAGATCCCGAAGTTCGATACTCTCCGCAAGGAACACCAATCGCCAACTTTTCTCTGGCTATTAATCGCAAATACAAGGCCGGAGACGAACAAAAAGAAGAGGTTTCATACTTCGACATTGTGGTCTTTGGCAGACAGGCCGAAACTTCAAGCCAGTACCTGAGCAAAGGAAGTGCCGTGCTGATCGACGGACGGCTTCAGCAGCGCCGGTGGGAGGATAAAGAGACCGGACAGAAGCGGTCAAAAGTCGAAGTGGTTGCAGAAACAGTTCGCTTTATGCCGAAGAAAAGCCAGGCTGTGCTTGATGCTACAGAGGTAGCGGCGGACAAACCTAACGAACCCTACGGCGGAGGCGAAGGTCCACCACCAAGCGAGATTACAGACAATAACGTACCGTTTTAGCATCATACGATATTAAACATATAAATTATTAGCAACAACCCAAAAATTATTTCCGACCTAAATGCAGATCAATTTTAAAAGCGCTTAGCTTGGACCTGAACTAAAACGAAAGGAGTAAAATGGCTTACAACAGACCAAAACGTTTTCACAGAAGAAAATTCTGCCGTTTATGTGCGGATAAAATTGTATACATCGATTACAAGGATGTCCGCCGTTTGAAGTATTACACCACAGATCGTGGTAAGATAATGCCACGCCGCCTGACCGGAACATGCGCCAAACACCAGCGTGGCATCTGTGCTTCGATCAAACAAGCTCGCAATATCGCATTGTTACCGATTCTGGATTAATGAGAGTTCCAAAACCATGGATTCCGGTAATTAGTGAAGACATTATTGATACGCTTTTAAAGCGAGAACTTATCACCCTGCTGACAGACAAGAGCACCGTACTGAAAGCTGCACAGGAAATCATGATCCACGAACTTATGGTTGAAGACAGGCTGAATGAAGAAGTGCGTCAAATCCTAAAACAGTATGAAGCCAATATAGATAGAGAACGCCTTGACTATAGATCACTTTTTGATCTTACCAAGAAAAAATTAGTTAAGGAAAGGAACATCATACTTTGAGACTTAGTGATGATAAGATAAGCCATCTTTCGCATATAATTTATTCCGGTCTCAAGGAAAAACGCCTTATCGAATCAACCGGTTCTGAAGCATTAATTCGTAAAACCATAAGACAAACCATTGAAAAAACTCTCAAGTTGGAAGATGATATAGATGCAAAGGTTCGCCTGAAACTCCAATCTTATTCCAGGAAAATTCCGGAAGGAACGACCGAGTGGAATGTGCTATATGACAAATTTCTTCTTGAGGAGCTGGATAAAAAAGGGATGGGAATATTTTAATCCGGCCCATTCATGGGAGTTTTCAAAAGATATAGTTTTTCTCGCAGTCTCTTTATTTTTTTATATCGTCTCATTTCTCTCTGTCGCAACAACCTACATATTTCTTCCATTGACCGTTTGTATGGGATTCGGGCTTTACAGATTCTTTCGGCAGGGGAAACAGCCTATCCAGGCTTTTAACCTGTTTATCTGCCTTATAGCCTTAATATCCACATTTACAAACAGCACAGGGCACCGTGAAGCGGCATTCGCCTTTTTTCCGACCGCCACCGCATTTGCCCTGGTACTCGGAACCGACCCGGCCTTACTATTTCTACTCTACATTGGAACTCTTCTGGCAGCCCTTTCAAATGCAGACGGGATCTTTCAGGGCACAGCATATTTTACAGCCATATCCGCTTCATGCCTTCCTATAGCATGGATCTCATATCGGCAAACGAATAAAGACGATGAACTGGAACGTGTGGTAAGAGAGATTCGCTCGGATATCAATGCCATTGATTCGCTAGACGAAACAGACAATCGCCCATTTCTTGAAAAGGATCGTTTTACCGAACTTATAAACTCGGTCACTGAAATCAAACGAAACCTGGATGAAATCATTTTTTTCGTAAAAAATGCGATACCCTGCAACACTGCGGTATACTTCTCAGTCTCAAGCGATAGTATTTTCCTTAAAAGCTATATAAGCGATACCCCTCCTTTATCGCTTGAACCCGTTCAACCAGGAAGAGGATACCTGGGAATTATCGCTACCGAGAAACGTAAGGTCCGGATCGATAAAATATCAACAGAACGCCTCAAGCCGGTATACTACAAAAACAATGTGCCAATAGAGTCTTTCCTGGGCATACCGGTTATGGAAAGCAATATCGTCCTAGGCATATTGGCTGTGGACAGCACCGAGGAGAACGCCTTCTCCGACAGGGATATGGATCTGCTTACACTTGTAGCCCGCCAGATAACAGGATACTTAAGGAAAGCCAAGGTATACAAGGAGATAGGTGAAACAGCTCACGCTTTTAAAGCCCTATACGACATAAGCAGCAATGTTCTTGGAAATATAAAACTCACCGAAGTGCCGCACGAGCTTGTAGCGGCCAGCAACCGAATAGTCGTTGCTGACCTTTGCGCCCTTTTAATAAAAAAACGTGGGAAGTACGAGGTTATGGCAATTCGAGGAATAGATATAAAAAAACGTAAGGTCTTCTCTGGAAAGGACTCTATCCTTGGATGGATCAGTCAACATAGCCAGCCTTATCTTGTCTCGGACTTAAAAACCAGGCCGGTGAACGTACTACCTTTTTCTGTGCCGGGCCTGAGAAGCTTTATAGGATTGCCCCTGTTGTTTGAAGGCAGATGCCTGGGTATTTTCGTGCTGGGATCGCAGCAGCCAAATATTTTTAACGCAAAAATCACAGAGATGTTGAAGATGCTGGCTTCACAAGCGGCAATCTCAATTGCAAATGCCGAGCTTCACGAAAAGATTGAACGCATGGCCATTACAGATGGATTAACAGGTCTTTTTAATCATCAATACTTTCAAAGCAGGCTTACCGGGCAGTTTGAACGTATAAGTCGTTTTCCCGACGTTTTATCGTTTCTGCTTATGGATATCGACTTTTTTAAAAAGGTAAACGACACCTACGGCCATCCTGCCGGTGATGCCGTGCTCAAAGGAGTAGCCAGGCTCATCAAACGCACCCTGAGGACTGTCGACATTCCTGCCCGCTACGGAGGGGAAGAGTTCGCGGCCATCCTGATAAAAACCAATCAGAAAGGCGCTAGAAAGATGGCTGAAAGACTCCGTAAAGCAATAGAAACCGAAACCTTTAAAACCGAATGGGGGGACCTAAAGGTTACATTAAGCATTGGAATATCAACATTTCCGGATGACGCACAAGAAAAGGAGGAGATTATAGAAAAAGCCGACCAGGCGCTGTACTATGCAAAGAGCGCAGGGCGGAACCAAACACGCTCGTTTTCAGAAATTCCAGAAGTAAAAAAAGTCAGCGGTAAAACCGAAGATGTAAGGAAACTCCACTTACCTAGGAATTGAGTCTCTTATCTCTTTAGGAAGTTCTTCAATATTTTTTAGAACCACCACTTCCCTGGCTTCGTCACCGGTTTGAAGTTCATACATGCGGGCAGTACCATAAATAAGGAGTTCTGGTGCAATAAAATATGATTTAGTACCAGGTTTCTTCTTTTTTATCCTATTGGACCAATTAGCTATTTTTGTTGTGCACTCGCTTGTTATTTTATACGACTCTGAGGGAACATCATAAAGATCCCACACCAGTACAGAGAACTCAGGCCTTTCCATGATGTTTCTGTCTATATACCGCGTCATCTCTATTGCCATCTCATCATTAAATATATTGAGGATCTTAAAGTAAACAAAAAAGTCCATTTGATATATATCAATAATCCCTTCATCAAACTTCACAGTCTCCTTTTTCACAGTTGACACCTATTGGGCGAAAGGAGTTACCCCTTGAAATTGAGTTTTTTTAGATGAACAATAAAAACATTCATACTCACAAAACATTCACAAAATATTCGTCGCTTAGCTTTTTAACAAATCCGGCCAAAAGGATTAAACTTACAAGATTCGGAGCTGCCATCAACATATTGGCGATATCGGCAAAATTCCAGACAACTTTTAGCGGTACATATGCCCCCACTATAACAAGTATCGTATAAATAATTCTATACGGCATAACAGCTAACTCACCAAATAAAAATTCTGCGCTGCGGTCACCATAGTATGACCATGCGATAATTGTGGAATAGGCAAAAAATACAAGGCCGAAACCCACAATCCACGAGCCGAATCTTCCTAATGACTGCTCAAAAGCATATGCCGACAAGGCCGCGCCCTGAAGCGACTCTGGTCTTCCATCCCCCCATGCTCCTGCCACAATAATTACAAGAGCGGTTATCGTACATATAACTACAGTATCGATAAACGGCCCCACCATGGCAACCAATCCCTCACGAACAGGTTCTTTGGTTCTT
>Ga0256830_1001438_pt1 | contig 16921 bp, 13 predicted proteins | sample 128326metaG_FD_190537 | JGI IMG/M metagenome (GOLD analysis project Ga0256830, IMG submission 190537) | Hydrothermal vent microbial communities from Lau Basin, Pacific Ocean - 128-326 | ecosystem: Environmental > Aquatic > Marine > Hydrothermal vents | place: Pacific Ocean: Lau Basin | collected... | reverse complement strand
TAGCACTGGCGGCCGCCTCGACGCTGGCCATTGCCGGCGGTGTCTATACCGCAACGGACCACCACCGCAGTGGCACGCATGGCGACCACATGAGCCGTGATCACCACGGCCTCACCGACGGCACGACACATGCCATGCTGACGGGAAAGCCCGGTGATCCTGCAAAGGTAACACGCACCATCGAAGTGGTCATGAACGACAGCATGCGTTTCACGCCCAACACCCTGAAGTTCAAGGAAGGTGAAACGGTCCGTTTCGTGGTACGCAACGAAGGCACGCTCCGCCATGAAATGGTCATCGGCACCATGGGTGATCTGAAGGCACATGGCGATATGATGCGTACCGACCCCAGCATGAGCCACAATGCCACGGGTACCATCAGCCTGGCCCCGGGCGAAAGCGGCGAACTGATCTGGGAGTTCGGCAAGGCCGCGGATCTCGACTTCGCCTGCCTGGTGCCGGGTCACCTGGAAGCCGGCATGACGGGGAAGATCCGCGTCAACTGAGCGGGTGGTGCAGACCGTGAGACGGGGCGGTGGACCGCGCAGGCGGTCCGCCGCCTTTTTCCTTTCGTTCCGTTAACAGAAATGCCTCTCGCCGGGGTGGCGTTTACAGGCCGTCGGCCGCCTGCTTGCCCTATCTTGGCAGGCCTTCCTCGATGGTACGGATCACGTCCTGTTCCAGTTCCAGTGCCACCGCGCGCGCCGGGCTGTCCCAGGCCACCTGACTCGGGCGCACAAACAGGATGCGCGTCTCGCCCGCCTTGTGGATGAGGGTGATGTGCAGGGGGCACAGGGCCAGCATGTCGGGATCGGCATTGCTCACCTGATTGGCGTACCAGCCGTTGCAGAAAACCATGCTGCGGATCCCTTCGAGCTTGTTGCGGTTGTAGTCCTTGCCCCAGCGACTGGCGAAATGCGCCAGGTTACGCCCGATGTTGGGCTCGACGATGACGAAATAGCCGTTGTTCTCCAGCGAGGTGAAGACCCGCTTATAGACATCGCCCAGTGGCGCTCTGACCTTGCGTACATACACATTGGCCGGGCGGGCCGGCGGCGCGGCCGGACTGGCGGGCGGCGCCGCCTCGGTGGCCGGCGCGGCGGGGGGATCACCAGCGGGATTGCCGGCCGCCTCTGCTCCATCCGTCCCGTCCGTTACTACCGGCGCGGCGAGCGGCGACTGTGCCTGCGCCATGCCGAGCATGCCGACCATGCCGCCAAGGCAGAACAGGGTCGCCAGGATCCCTTTCCGTGTCTTCGTCATCGCTTGTCACCCTGGATCAGTTTACCGAACTCCGTCGCCCCGGCGCGCTGCCGGCGGCCTGTGGCGGCATTCTATCCCGGCCCCGCCCCGCGCCGTTAACGCCGCCGTCACGGTACGGGACACGCACCGATGTGTCTCAGGTCGTGCTCTTGCGCCATGCCACCTCGTTGCGCAGGTAGAGCGGCACCGCCTGCTCGGCGCGCACCGCCTGTCCCGCCGCCAGCGCCTGCGCGCCGAGCCGCAGGGCGTCTTCGCCTGCGGCCATGAGCTCCCCGTCGCCCTGCATGATCCGGCAGGATGCCTCCGCCGCCATGCGAGGACCGTAGGCCGCCCACGCGGGACCAACCCCCAGCCAGTCCCCCGTCAGCCCCGCGCCCACCTGTTCCGGCGCAGTGAGGCGCTCGCTGCCCTGTATGAGCATGACGTCCCCCTGCCGCTTCGCGGCGCACCAGTACACTTCGTCCATGCGCGCGTCGAAGGCGGCGATGACGCGCTCGCGCTCATGCACCCGTGCCGCGGTGCAGGCGAGGATCAACAGGCTGGAGACCGGCACCACCGGAATGTCGAGGGCAAAGGCCAGGCCCTGTACCACGCCGGCGGTGACGCGCAGGCCGGTGAAGGCGCCGGGCCCCCGTCCCATGACCAGGGCATCCAGCTCGCGCAGTGCGATGCCGGCCTCGCCGCACAGGGCGTCGATCATGGGCAGGATCCGTTCGGTCTGCGCACGCCCGGCCCGCTCGCTCCGTCCCAGGCAGCGCTCGCCGGCCTGCACGCCGATCATGCAGACTTCGGTGGCGGTGTCGATGGCCAGCAGGTTCACCTTCCCTCCTCAGGCGCTCAGCGAGGCCGCGTCGCCCTCGCGCTCGGGGCGGCGGTTGAGGCGCAGGAACTCTCCCACGCGGCGAATGTCATCCGTCTGAGGCATGGCGGGCAGGCTGTCGAGGAAGATCCGTCCATAGGCCTTGCCCCTGAGGCGCGGATCGCACAGGGCCAGCACGCCGTAGTCGGTGACGTCGCGGATCAGGCGCCCGGCGCCCTGCTTGAGGGTAATGACCGCGTTGGGCAACTGGTATTCCATGAAGGGGTTGCCGCCGGCCTTGCGCATGGCGTTGATGCGCGCCTGCAGCACCGGATCCCCCGGCGAGGCGAAGGGCAGCTTGTCGATGAGCACGCAGGTGAGCGCGTCACCGCGCACGTCCACGCCTTCCCAGAAACTGCTGGTACCGAGCAGCACCGCGTGACCGTGCTCGCGGAAACGCGCCAGCAGGACGTCGCGCGGCGCATCGCCCTGCACCAGCACGGGGTAGTCCAGCCCGCTGAGTTCCGCCGCCGCTTCCCTGAGGGCGCGATGACTGGTGAACAGCAGGAAGGTGCTGCCCTGCGCCAGCTCGATGAGCTGGCGCGCCACGGCAATGACCTCGCCGGTGTAGTGCGGCGCGTTGGGTTCGGCCCCGATGCGCGGCAGGTAGAGCAGCGCCTGGTGACTGAAGTCGAAGGGACTCTCCCAGCTCTCGCAGCGCGGATCCTCGAGCCCCAGACCCGCGTTGAAGTGGCGGAAGCTGTGATCCACGGTGAGGGTCGCGGAGGTGAAGACCCATGCGCCCCCCAGTTCTTCCATCTGCGCGCGAAAGGGCTCGGCGATGTTCATGGGCGTGAGGTGAAAGGACACCGAGCGGCGATGCACGTCGAACCAGTGGATGAAACCCTCGGGCGCGGTATCGAAGACCTGCGCGAAACGTGTTTCCAGATCCGCGGCGCGCGCGGCGCACTGCGCCAGCCCCTTGCTGCGCTCCGCCATGGGCCTGAGCGCCCCGTGCAGCGCACGCAGGGCCGCCGTGAGATTGTCCCGCAGCGTGGCGAAGTCACGCTGCTTCTCCAGTTCCTTCCAGGCCCCGCGGCGCTGGGTCCGTCCGAAGGCCAGGCGCAGATCCTGGGCGGCCTTTTTCAGGCGTTCGCAGACACCGGCAAAGGCGGCATCCTCGTTGACGTCGCGCAGGTACTCCGTCATGGCATCGCCGGCCAGTTCCAGCAACTGGTTGGAGGACACGGCGAGACCGAAGAAGGCCGAGGCCACCTCGGGGATCTGGTGGGCCTCGTCGATGACGAAGGCATCCGCCGCCGGCAACAGTTCACCGAAACCCTCGTCGCGCAGGGCCATGTCGGCGAACAGCAGGTAGTGATTGATGACGACGATGTCGGCGGCCTGCGCCGCGCGGCGCGCGCGCGTCAGGTAACAGTCATCGAAATGGGCGCACTCGCTGCCGGCGCAGTTGTCCGAGGTGGAGGTCACCAGCGGCCACACGGGATCGTTCTCCGGCACCGCCACGCATTCGGCGATGTCCCCCATGCGCGTCACCCCCGCCCAGTCGCGGATGCGCATGATCCTGTCGGCCTCGGCGCGGGAACGATAGCGGCCTTCCCGGACGGCCAGTTCGAGGCGATGGCGACAGAGGTAGTTGGCGCGCCCCTTGAGCAGGGCGATCTCCACCGGGCGGCCCAGCGCGTCACGCACGGCGGGCAGATCGCGGTGGTAGAGCTGGTCCTGGAGGTTGCGCGTGCCGGTGGAGAGGATCACCTTGCGCCCGGAGAGGATCGCGGGCACGAGGTAGGCGAAGGTCTTGCCGGTGCCGGTGCCGGCCTCGGCCACCAGCACCTCCCGCTCCCGGATGGCGGCGAGCACCGCCTCGGCCATGGCCTGCTGCTGCGCACGGGGCGCGAAACCGGCAATGGCGCCGGCCAGCGGGCCGTCGGGACCCAGCAAGGTGGACGGCGATGGTGAGGTGGCGGATGACATGGAGAAGGCGCGGGGGATCCTCAACTGGCCGGCCGGATGACGGGATGCGGGTTCGCGGCCACGGCCTCAGCCCCCTGCCCGGTTTTCCCGTCGATCCGCGTCGAGGCAACCTGCCTCGCGGTCCCACACGCGGCGGGCGAACTTGCGAAAGCGCGCCACGGACATGGCGCCGCGCTTCTTGCGCGCCGGACTGGCGCCCGCTTCCAGTTCGTCTTCCACTTCCTCGCGGGTGGCCTCGTAGATCTCGAAGGGCTCGAAGTTCTCGTCCATCAGCACCAGCACCAGCATGTCCCAGTCGGCATTGGTCTTGAGCTGGCCGAGACGCTGCCCGCCCTTGCTCTCGTCGAAGATCACGCGACCCTTGATCTGGATGCGCTGCCCCGCGCGATGACCGTGGCGGCCCACGGCGTCGTAACCGCCGGGCGGGCTGTCGGGGGCCTCCAGATCCAGCAGGCGACAGGCATCGTGCTTGGCGATCTGCCCGGAGATCCCCAGCGACTGGCCGGTGGTACGCCGGTACTCGGCGGCAAGGCGCCGCGCCTCGGCCATGAGCTTATCGACGTCGAGCAGGCTCATGGGTGGGTTCCCGGCCGGCGGGCTGTGATGTCGCTGTCTCGCCCCATGCCCCTATTCTCGCACGTTTTCACCGCCAGTTGTCACCGCGCTCCCCGCCCCGGCGCGGGACGGATGGACTTCGCGCAGCGCGGACATCGGCGCATGCGCTCAGCGATCCCCGGCGAGCTGCGCGGCTCGCGCCTGGGCGGCGCGGGCGCCGGCGGGATCGCCCATGGCCTGGCGGGCATGGGCAATGATGCGCCAGTTGTCGGCGCGCAGGGTGGCGTCGTCCCCGGCGAGGCTGTTGGAGCGCGCCGCCAGGCCCGCCGCGCGCCGGGCGCGTCCGCGATGCAGGTGGACCTTGGCCATGTAGTGCCACAGCACGGGGTTCTTCGGTTCGATGCGGATGGCGCGCTCGAGCAGGGCCTCGGCCTTGTGCAACTCGCCGCGCCGCGAGGCGGCGCGCGCGCGCTCGAGGAGATCGAGCACCGCGGCGCTGGTACCCCGGCGCGGGGCGATCACCGTGCTGCCGGCGGCCTCCCCGTCCGGTTCAAAACCGTCGCGGCTCGGATTGGTGACGCAGCCGGCCAGCATGGTCAACAGGATCACCGCCCCCGACAGCCGGAGACATGGCTTGCGCAACAAAACCATCGAATACCTCTTGTGCATGCAAATCTTCAGTCGAGCAGGCCCCGCAACCAGTCCATGGCGCGCTCGCTCCAGTCGGCATCCTCCCGGGAGGGACAGCGCCCCGCTTCCTGGGGCTCGGTACCCGGCAGGAAGGCGAGCTGCGCCGCCTCGGGGCAGGAGGCCCCCACCCGCCGGCCGCTGACCGGTTCCACCCAGCGCAGCACCAGTTGCTCGCCGCCGAGGGGATCCAGCGGCGGGCTGCCCATGCGCGCCATGGCATCGCTCCACACCGCCAGCGCGCCACTGGCGCCGGTGAGGCCGATGGAGCGGTTGTCGTCGGCGCCGAGCCACACCACCATCAGGTGCTCGCGACCGAAGCCGGCGAACCAGCTGTCGCGCAGATCGTTGGTGGTACCGGTCTTGCCCGCGAAACCCGCTGCGTCGGGGAACCAGTTTACCGCATTGGCGCCGGTGCCGTGGCGCATCACCTCGCGCAGGGCGCTGTTGAGGATCCGCACCTGCAGGGGATCCACTGCCGGCGCCACGTCCAGCGGGTAGCGTTGCAGGGGCTCGCCCTCGGCGGTGAGGACCTCGCGGATGGCGGTGACGGGACTGCGAAAGCCCTCGGCGGCGAAGGTCTGGTAGATCTGCGTCACCTCCAGCGGGCTCAGGGTCTGGCTGCCGAGCAGCAGCGCCGGGTAGGCGGGTACCTCGCGCGGCAGGCCGAGTCGGCGCAACATGGCCACCACCCGGTCCACGCCCACCTGCATGCCGAGGCGCACCGTGGCCTGGTTGTAGGAACGCGTCAGGGCCACGTACAGCGGCACCACCCCGTGGGAGACCTTGTTGTAGTTCTGCGGGCTCCAGATGTCGCCGTTGGGGCCCTGGATGCGAATGGGCGTGTCGCTCACCGGGCTGACCAGCGTGGTGCCGGGCCGCTCCATGAGGGCGGTGAGGTAGACCACCGGCTTGACCAGCGAGCCCACCTGGCGGCGCGCGTCCAGGGCGCGGTTGAAGCCGGCGAAGCGTACCTCGCGCCCGCCCACCGCGGCCAGCAGTTCACCACCGGTGGTACTGGTGACCAGCGCCGCGCCCTCCAGCTTGCCGCCGAGCCCGCGCGCGCCATCCAGGCGTCGCAGTTGCCTGCGCAGGGCGTCCTCCACGTCGCTTTGCACCAGCGGGTCGAGGGTGGTGAAGATCCGCAGTCCCTCGCTGGTGAGATCGCGCTTCGCATAGCTCTGACGCAACTGGCGGCGCACCATGTCCATGAAGGCCGGGTACGGCGTGATGCCGCGCGAGGGTCGCCTGACCACGCTGAGGTTCTGCGCCATGGCCTCGCGCGCCGCGGCGCGGCTCAGCACGCCCTGCTCGGCGAGGATGTTGAGTACCAGGTCACGGCGCTTCCTGAGGCGTTGCGGATGACGGCGGGGATCGTAGAGCGCCGGGCCCTGCACCAGCGCGATGAGGGTGGCCAGCTCGGCGTTGTCCAGTTGTGCCAGCGGCCGATCGAAATAGAACCGGGCGGCGAGGCCAAAGCCGTGGATGGCGCGCTTGCCCTGCTGACCGAGATAGACCTCGTTGAGATAGGCCTCGAGGATCTCGTCCTTGTCGTAGTGCATCTCCAGCAACACGGCCATGATGGCCTCGTTGCCCTTGCGCCACAGCGTGCGCGCGTTGCTGAGAAAGAAGTTCTTCACCAGTTGCTGGGTGAGGGTGCTGCCCCCCTGCACCGTGGCACCGGCGCGGAGGTTGGCCCACAGGGCGCGGGCGATGGCGCCGGGGTTGACGCCCCAGTGCTCGTAGAAGCGGCGATCCTCCACCGCGATGAGCCCGCGCACCAGCACCTCCGGGGCCTCGTCGAGCCGGATGAGCAGGCGATCCTCGTGCTGGTCCGGGTAGATGCCGCCGATGTACATGGGATCGAGGCGCAACAGGGACAGAACGCGCTGCGTCTCCATGTCGATGAGGGCATCCACGCGCCCGTCGTGAAAGCGCACCTCCACCTGGCGGGCCGGTTCGTTGTCGTCCCAGAAGGCGAAACCGCGGGTGTGCAGGCGAAAGCGCCGGTGCTGGCGATTGTAGGTACCCGGCTCCCGGGTATCGTAGGCCAGGCGGTAGCCCAGCAATTCCAGTTCGCGCTCGAAGCGCGCCGCCGGCAGGGCGAGATCCTCGCGCAACTCCAGCGGCCGCGCATAGACATGGGCCGGCAGGGCCCAGCGCTTGCCCTCGAACTGGCTGCGAATGCGGTAGTCGAGGTAGCCCACGTAGAGGACCAGCAGCACGGCGAGACCGGCGAAGAGTCTCTTCCACGGCACTTGCCGGAACCAGCGGCGCAACCTGCCCCCATCACCACGGGCATGACGCCGGCGGGCGGTGGACTTGCGGCGTGGGGAGGATTGCCTGCCGCCGCTCTTGCGGCGTGTCTTGCGGGTGACTTTACGGGCCATGACTGCGTGGGATCGGGACTCGGGGGCCTGGCGGCGCGGGCGCCGGCGCGCCATTGTGCCACAGTCGGCGAAAAAGAACCGGGCCGATGTCCGTTTTCGCGCCGGCGCGAGGCCTGCGCCGTTCAGCCGCCAAACAGGCTCCTGACATCCACGTCGCGGATCTCTTCCTCGCTGAACTCGAGGAGATCGAAGGGTTTGAAGTTGAACAGGCGCGCGACGATGACGTCGGGAAACTGCTCGATGCGCACGTTGTTGAGATTGACCGACTCGTTGTAGACCTCGCGGCGATCGGCGATGGCATTCTCCAGTTGGGAGACGCGCGACTCGAGATGCTGGAAGCTCCGGTCGGCCTTGAGTTCGGGGTAGTTCTCCGCCAGCGCGAAGAGATTGCCCAGGCCGGCGCGCAACATGGTCTCGGCCTTGCCCAGCGCGCCCATGTCCGAGTCGGCGCGCGCCTGCATGACCTGCGAGCGCGCCTGGATGACCTTCTCCAGGGTCTCCTGCTCGTACTTCATGTATCGCTTGCAGACCTCCACCAGCTTCGGCAGCTCGTCGTGGCGCTGCTTGAGCATGACCTCGATGTCCGACCACGCCTTGCCGACGCCGTGCTTGAGCGACACCAGGCCGTTGTAGATGTAGATGAAATACAGCACGGCGAGAATGCCCACCGCGAGCAGGATGAGGGTTCCCAGTTCCATTTCATGTTCCTTGTGACAGGGGCCAGCCGCCCGGGGGCACCATACTAAACTCCGCCGTCGCTGCCCAGATGCCGCAGCCGGCAGGGATACCAACGTCCCGCCGCCATGCCGGGGTCAGACCACGAGGTCGATGGCCTGGGGCTCCGGTTCGCTGGCGAGCCGGGCGTAGAAGCCGGCGCCCGCCGCGGCCGGGGAGATGGGCGCGGCCGCCTCGCCGGCGAGGCGCTGGCGGGCCAGTTCCGCGCGCGCCTGGGCCGCCATGCGCGCGGCCCGCGCGGCCACGTTGCGATCCTGCGGCGAGGGATCGGCGGGCGCCAGCGCGGCGCGGCGTACCACCAGCGCCTTCTCCAGGGTGGCGGCGGCATCACCCGGGATGGGCGCGGCGTCGATGCGTACGTCGCCGCCGGTGGCATACAGGCGGCCGTCGGGGCCCTGCTCGGTATCGATATGCCCACCCCGAACGAAGCGCCCGCCCGCGGCGCGATGCGCGTTCTCGTGGGCGCGCACCTCGCGGTCGCGCCGGCGCAGGTGGCGCAGGCGGGCCTCATCGGCCCGCGTGTCGTCCGGCACAGCTGGCGCAGCCGATGCCCGAACCGCCGGCCCGCCCTCCTCCTTGTCGCCCGTGGCGCGCGCGGGCGGGGAAGGCGGCGCGGCACGCCGATCCCCGGTGGGCTGGCTGGCCACCACCGTGCGTGAGACATTGTTGGACAAGGCGAGGGGATCCATGCTGCAGCTCAGGCCTCAGGCGGCCGATATCACGGACGGAGACACGGGTCGCGGCGCCACGATCCAGACTGGTCTATACTTCAAAAACCGCATGAGATAGACACTCTAACTCTATGTTTTACAAAGACAGCGTCCTGCAGGTGCGCCCACGGCGCTACCTCGTCCCGGCAGTCCTTACGGTATTGTTAGCGTCCGCGGTGGCCGCCTGCTCCAGTCCCGCGCCCCGTTCCCCTGCGCCCCCGGCACCGGTCGCCGGCGATGCCACGGCGCGCGTGCTGTCTGTCGCCCGCCGGCAGGTGGGCGTGCCCTACCGCTACGGGGGGCGCTCGCCGCGCACCGGCTTCGACTGCAGCGGGCTGGTGTACTACAGCCACGCGCAGGCCGGGCTCCGCGTGCCGCGCACCACTCGCGCCCTCTTCCGGCAGAGCAGGCCGGTCTCCCGCGCGCGGCTGCGCCCCGGCGATCTGGTGTTCTTCCGCGTGGAAACGCCGCGCGTGGGGCATGTGGGGATCTATCTCGGCCAGGGGCGCTTCGTCCATGCCCCCTCCTCCGGCAAGCGGGTGGCCATCGAGCGCATGGACAATCCCTACTGGAAGCCGCGCTTCCTGCGCGGCGGGCGCATCCCCTGAAGGCCTTCAGGCCTTGAGTTCGAAGGCCCGGGCCTCGCGGAAGATCCGGTAGAGAGCGGCGTCGATCTTGCCCGCGCGGGCCTCCAGTTCGAGGATGTCCAGCGCCTTGTCCACCGGAAGACTCTTCTTGTAGGGGCGATCGGCGGAGGTCAGGGCATCGTAGATGTCGGCGATGGTCATGATGCGCGAGGGCAGCGGGATGTCCGCGCCACTGAGCTTGCGCGGGTAACCCGAGCCGTCCAGCTTCTCGTGGTGCGCGTAGGCGATCTCGGGCACCATGCCGAGGTCGTCGGTCCAGGGGATGAGCTTGAGAAAGGCATAGGTGTGGGAGACGTGTGACTCGATCTCCATGCGCTCCTCCGGATTGAGGCTGCCCTTGGCGAGACTGAGGGTGGAAAACTCGAAGGGCGTGATCAGGGGCACCGGATTCTCGCCGTCCTGGAAGACGTACTGGGCGATGTCCTCCAGGCCGCTGATCTGGTCGGGCATAATGGTGGGCTTGTTGGCCTCCAGCACCTGCTCGAAGAAGCGCCGCAGGCGCTGCTTTTCATCGGCCAGCTCGCGGGCCAGCCGCGCCTTTATTTCCTCCCTGTCGTCGCTGCTGCGCGTCGGATCCTCCCACAGGGAGATCAGCTTGCGGTAGTTGTCGCGCTCGAGGCAGGCCTCGGCGAAGCGGAAACGCTGCTTGATGAGTTCCACCTCGTGGGGGTAGAGCTTGTCCGCCTTGGTGAGGACGTTCTCGCGCACGCCGATCTTGCCAAAGTCGTGCAGCAGGGCGGCGTAGCGGATCTCGCGCAACTGCCTGCTGTCGAAGCGGGTCTCGCGGTGCTCGCCGCTGTCGCAGCGATCCACCGCGCATACCAGGTTGCGGGTGAACTCCGCGACCCGGAAGGAGTGGCCGGCGGTGACCGGGTCGCGCGATTCGATGACCTGTACCGAGGCGGTGACGAAGCCCTCGAAGAGTTTTTCGATGTCCTCGAAGAGCTGGTTGTTCTTCACCGAAATGGCGATCTGCGCGGCAATGGCGGTGAGGATGTGCAGGTCCTCGCGGTCGAAACTGTTGCGCGCCTTGCGTGTGTCCACCTGGATGAGACCGAGCACCTGGTCGTCGTGCAAGAGGGGCGCGCACATGACGCTCTTGAGTTCCAGCGCCACCACCGACTCGCGCGACTTGAAGCGCGTGTCGCCGCCGGCATCCATGATCAGCAGTGAATGCTTGTTGCGGATGACGTCGTTGACGATGGAATAGGAAAGCGACAGGGTGTTGCGCCCCTGCTCCTTCCTGCGGCGCTGGCGGGGGCGGGAGATCACCGGCTTGAGACGGTGATCCGCCGCCGAATACAGCACCACGTGAACAAAGTCGGCCTGCTCGAAAATGTCGAAGATGCACTCGGCGATGCGCGCCCACAGCACCGCGGCATCCTTGATGGCGCCAAGGGAGATACTCACGCGGGTCATGGCGTTGAGACGGCGGATGAGCCCGCGCTGGCTCGATTCCACCCCGGCCTCCTCGTCGCTCTCCCCGCCGACGGTGGTGCGCGCGGTGGGGGGATGATGCAGCAGGCGCGAGGCATCGATCATCATGCTGACATTGGGCGCCTCGTCGCCGGAATCGAGCACCTCGATCTCCAGGCCCGGGACATCCCCCGCGACCAGCTCGAAGTCGCTGGTGCGCCCCCGGGGGGAGGAAGGCGCCCCGTCGGCATCCCGCCGCCCCCGCAGGGCCAGCGACTGGCCGTCCTCGTCCGCCAGCGAAAACAGGATCTCGGTCTTGCCGAGGCGAATGCGATCGCCGTCCTTGAGGGGATGGAAGCTGCCGGGATGGATGTGCTGTTCGCCCACCACCGTGCCGTTGGTGGAATTGAGATCCTGCAGCAGGTACTGGGTATTCTGGCGCAGGATGCGCGCGTGGCGCCGGCTGATCTGGGGATCGTCGAAGCCGACGAAATTGCCCACGATCTCGAAGCCGTAACTGCCCCGCCCGAGGTAGAGGTCGTTGTCCGGCACGCGCACCGGTAGCGATTTATTATCCTTATTAATCAGTATGTTAGCCATATCTGGCCATCTCGAGAAGAAGACTGCCGATGACGATCCCCGCTTCCGCCATCCACACTGTGGGACAGATGGCGCCGTCTGTCCATACTGTTTCGGGCGAAACGGCGCGGGCTTGAGGCTGACGCGGCCGCGGCGCGGGCGGGCCGGACGGAGCCCTCCTTCTCCTACTGCGCCGGCACTAGTACCTTTAGACTAAAAAAGTTTGCTTTTCAGGTAGTTGGATGTCGCAGGGGTCGTTAGAATCAGATTATGCCGATATAATAAAGGAAATAATCCCATTCATGGCCACCAGGGAGCGTGCGTGCAACGGGAAACATTGAAGATCAGGAAGACCCAGAAGGAGGTCCGCCTCTGGGTTCATCCTGAGGGACAGGTCACTGGCGCGCTGTTTGTCAGCGAACAGAGCGAGGCCCACCAGGGGCGGGAACAGCCCCTGGAGGTGCTCAATCGCGCCAACCCCTTTGTCGTGGTCAGGCGCCGTCATCCCGACGAACTGCGCTTCTACAACCGCGCGTCCATCATTCGCGTCAGTTACGAGGAAGACGAACCGGCGCAGACGATCAGCAAGGACACCACCGTTATCGCCTGTGAACTGCACATGATGGACGGCTCCGTCCTGAGCGGCCAGATCCGCGAAACCCTGCCGGCGGACTATGCGCGTCTGTTCGATTATCTGAATGCGGACGGTAACCCCTTTTTGCGCCTGGTCACGGTAGAAGAGACCTTGCTCGTCAACAAGTCTTACATCATTCACGTCCGGCAGATCGATTGAGCGCCGGTTAAGGGATAACACGGACAATCTCCGGGTACAGTTGTCGATGGCATTACTGAAAGGCCTCAAGGCCAACAAGGCAATCAACATCCTGCTGGATGACGACGGCGCCTCGCCTGCCGAGATCAAGGAGGCGGTCAGCAGTCTCAAGCAGATCGGCGCCAGTGCGGTGCCGAAGCTCATCGATGCCCTCGAGGAGGACAGCAAGAACCCCCACATCCTCAACTTGCTGACTACCGGTCTCGACAACGCCAGCCTGCACCACTACACCGATGGCCTGGCACATCCCAACAACCGCGTCATGACCCACATCAGCCAGATCATGGCGCGCTCGAATACCTACGACGTCAACCGCCTGTTCGAGCTGCTCGACGATCCCGAGATCCCGAAGAATGCCCTGCTGCAAATCATCGTCGCACACAAGGAGCGGGTGCAGCCCGCCAGGCTCTTCGAACAGCTGGCCGAGGGTAGCAAGGCCGCGCAGCAGATGGCCTTCCGCGTACTGGAGTATGTCGCCGACGAGCGTTCCATTCCGGACCTGCTGCGCTTCATCGAGCACCCCGATCCCAACATCCGCGTCCAGCTGATCAAGGTCCTGTCCCAGTTCAAGGACAACATGGCGGTACGCGATGCCCTGCTGAAGATGCTCGGCGACAAGCAGAAACACGTGCGCCAGGCGGCCGTGGACGCCCTTGGGCGCATGACCGCGCGCGTACCGTCCCAGCCGCTGGTGAAACTGCTGCGCGATCCGGACATCACCACCCAGAACAAGGCCATCGAGGCCCTCAGCCGTATCCGCGATCCCGATACCGTGGGGCACCTCATCGAGATCCTCCAGGACGAGTCGGAATATGTGCGCCGCGCGGCGGTGGAGGTGCTCAACGAAATTGGCGACCAGCGCGCCGTCAAGGATCTGCTCAATGCCCTGCGCGATGCCGACTGGTGGATCCGCGCCCGCGCCGCCGACGCCCTCGGTTCCATCGGCGGTCCCAGGGTGATCGCCGCGGTACTCGAACTCATCAAGGAAAAGGACGAGTTCCTGCGCCGTACCGCGGTGGAAATCCTCAACAGCATCAAGGACGAGCGCGCCTTCGATCACCTCGTCGCCGCCCTCGACGACAGCGACTGGTGGGTACGCGAGCGTGCCGCCGACGCCCTCGCCGGCCTCGGTGACCAGCGCGCCATTCCCGCCCTGCTGAAGATGGTCGCCGGCCACCCCGAGTCGGAAAAGGTCGGCATTGCCTGCCTGAAGAAACTCGCCGATCCGGAGACGCTCAACAGCATGATCCGGCAGGCGGACTATCTCGACGACGCTGCGCGCAGCGCACTGATGTCCAGGCTTGCCGGCTACGATGTGACGCCGCCGCCAGCCGACGCCCCCACCAACCTCGACGATATCGAGAACGCGCCCACCCAGTTCGTCGCCTCCGGCTCCAACCCGTCACGGGCGCGGAATCCCGCCCCACAGGGACCCACCGACGCCACTCTCATCCAGAGCGGCACAAAACCCGCCGAGACGGCCCCGGAGGCGGCCCATGGGGGTGGTTTCATCGACCCCGCCGAACTCAAGCCCGGCGTCATGATCGACAACCGCTACAAGGTCATCCGCAAGGTAGGCGAAGGCGCCTTCGGCGTGGTCATGCTGGTACATGACGCCATGGTGGACGAGGAGATCATCCTCAAGTTCCTCAATGCCCAGGTGGCCTCCGACAAGCACATCATCCAGCGCTTCGTCCAGGAGCTGCGCTATGCGCGCAAGATCACCCACGAGAACGTCATTCGCATCTTCGACTTCATCAACATCGGCAAGTCCTGCGCCATTTCCATGGAGTATTTCGACAGCCACTCGCTGGGCTACGAGATCAAGGCAAAGAAGACCGGCGACCACGCGCGCATGATCAGGATCCTCATCGAGGTCTGCAATGGCCTCAGCTATGCCCACCGCGCGGGCGTGGTGCATCGTGACATCAAGCCGGCCAATATCCTCATCGACGAAAATGACGTGGTCAAGCTGGTGGATTTCGGCCTCGCCGCCGCTGCCAGTCATACCGATGCGCGCCTCACACGCAGCGGCGTGCTGGTGGGTACGCCGACCTACATGGCCCCGGAACAGGTGCGGGACAAGAAAATCGACGCACGCACGGACATCTACAGCCTCGGTGTGCTGATGTACGAGGTCTTTACCGGGAAACCACCCTATCGCGGCAAGGACTCCATGGCCATCCTCTTTCAGCACGTGGAAGGCAAGGCCAAACCACCGAAGACTCAGAACCCGGAAATCTCGGACGAATTAAATGCTATTATCATGAAGGCGATGTCGGTCAATCCGGACAAGCGCTACCAGACCGTGGATGAGCTGCGCGGCGATCTGGCCAGGGCCCTCATCAAGGCAGGTGGATGATGCCAAGAATCAATGCTTTTCTGAAGCTGGGACGTGAACAGGGGTGCTCGGACATCCACCTTGCGGTGGGGGCGCCGCCCATGCTGCGCCTGCACGGCGAGCTGACGCCCATCAAGTACCGCGAACTCACCGACGAGGAACTCACCGATCTCGTCGACGAGATCCTCACTCCCGAGCAACGCGCCCTGTTCGCCGACGGCAACGATCTCGACTTTTCCTACGAGGATCCCGAAGTCGGTCGCTTCCGCGCCAACCTGTTCCACAAGGTAACGGGGATCGGCGTGACCCTGCGTGTCATCGCCCCGGAGATCCCGACTCTCAGCGATCTCAACCTGCCGCCGGTCGTCAACGACTTCCTGCAGGAAAACCAGGGCATCATCCTCGTCACCGGCGCCACAGGCACCGGCAAGACCACCACGCTCGCGGCCATGATCAACTGGCTCAACCAGAACCGCAAGATGAACATCATTACGCTGGAAGATCCCATCGAGTACGTGCACAAGAGCGCGGAGTCGCTGGTCATCCAGCGCGAGGTCGGCATCCATGTGTCCAGTTTCGCCAACGGCCTGCGCGCGGCACTGCGCGAAGATCCCGATGTCATCCTCGTCGGTGAGCTGCGCGACCCGGATACCATCTCGCTGGCCATGACCGCGGCGGAAACCGGTCACCTGGTACTGGGAACCCTGCATACCACCTCTGCGGTCAAGACCCTCGACCGCATCATCGACGCCATGCCATCGGAGCAGAAGGCGCAGGCCGCCACCTTCCTGGCCCAGCACCTGCGCGGCGTCATCAGCCAGAAGCTGCTGCGCACCGCCGATGGGCGCGGTCGGCGCGCCATCGTGGAGATCATGGTCAACACGCCGGCCATCGGCCACCTGATCCTCGGTCGCAAGATCTTCCAGATCCCCTCCATCCTGCAGACCGGCCGCGAACAGGGCATGCAGCTGATGGACCAGGCGCTGATGGAAGCGGTCAAGGCCAAGGAGGTAGATCCCGATGACGCCTACGTGCATGCCACGGACAAGAAGCTGTTTCAACGTTTCGTCACCGATCCGGACCTGCTGCCGCAGGTCAACCTGGCGGTGAGCTAGGATACGCGCCGTGGCCAACCGCATCGATTCCTTCCTTGAACTGGTCGTCAAGCAGGACGGCTCGGATCTGCACCTGGTCTCGGGCAACCCGCCACGCATCCGCCTGTTTGGCGAAATGTTCCCCATCAAGTACCGCGAACTGACAGCCGCGGAAAACCGCGACCTGCTCTACGAGATCATGAATCCCCACCAGCGGGAGGAATTCGAGGCCCACGGCGATCTCGACTTTGCCTACGAGGTTCCCGGCCTGTCACGCTTCCGTGTCAACGTCTTCAACCATCTCGACGGCATCGGCGCGGTGTTTCGTTCCATCCCCAGCGTGGTGCAGGACATGGACAGCCTTGGCCTGCCGCCGGTGCTCAAGAACCTGGCGCGTCAGCGCAAGGGCCTGATCCTCGTCACCGGACCCACCGGTTCCGGCAAGACCACGACCCTCGCCGCGATGATCGATTTCATCAACACCGAGCGCAAGGGCCACATCCTCACCATCGAGGACCCGGTGGAATTCGTGCACGAGAACAAGAACTGCCTCATCAGCCAGCGCGAGGTCGGTACACATACCCACAGTTTCGCCGATGCCCTGCACTCTGCCCTGCGCGAGGACCCGGATGTCATCCTGGTGGGTGAAATGCGCGATCTGGAAACCATCAGCCTGGCAGTGACCGCCGCGGAAATGGGCATCCTGGTCATGGCGACTCTGCATACCAGTGGTGCCGCGGCGACCGTCGATCGCATCATCAATGTTTTCCCCTCCGGTGAGGAACCCTACATTCGTACCATGCTGTCGACCTCCCTGTGTGGCGTCATTTCCCAGGAACTGGTCCGGCGCGCCGACAACCAGGGACGGGTGGCGGGCA
>Ga0256830_1001437_pt1 | contig 16923 bp, 10 predicted proteins | sample 128326metaG_FD_190537 | JGI IMG/M metagenome (GOLD analysis project Ga0256830, IMG submission 190537) | Hydrothermal vent microbial communities from Lau Basin, Pacific Ocean - 128-326 | ecosystem: Environmental > Aquatic > Marine > Hydrothermal vents | place: Pacific Ocean: Lau Basin | collected... | reverse complement strand
CCGCCGAAACATTCAGTAAGTTAATCAGTTCAGTACGGGCGTAAAAAAGATGCCAGGGAAGGGAAAAAAGGAGCAAAGTTGTTAAAAAGGCAATGAGTGCAGAAACACGCAAAGAACGCAGCAGAAGGAAAAAAAGAACTAAATTCAAGCTGGCCATTAAAGCAGCGGGAAGCCGAAACAAAAGAACACTCCGTCCTATTAAAGGATAGAGATGGGAAATTACCCAAGGAATGAAAAAACTGCTCGCTTCATAACGAACATAACTGAAAATATTTTGAATTTTACCTTCAGCCACCGCTACGGCATTTATCCCTCCATCACGCAATTCATCCCCAACACTAACCAAAGGATAAGTGCGCAGAAAAGCTAAATGAAAGGGTAAAGAAATAATTAATAACAACAGTAAAAAAAACAAATTTTGCCGCAAAATGCTTTTAAGATGAGCTAAATTAACGCTCCTTATTGCCGCAAACAAAACAGTCGCCAAAGCCCCGAGATAAAAATAGAATGAAAGGTAATAATGAAGAGAAAATTTGGCGATAATAAGGGAAATAAGGTAAAATATAATTGCACTGGAGGTTAAAATATAATCTTTTTTCTCCAGCCTCGCACCCTGCATAGTTAATTTTTATATAAACCCAAAGATAAATGCAAATAATGCCGGGTCGTCTAAAGGTAGGACAGCGGTCTCTGGAACCGTTAATCTAGGTTCGAATCCTAGCCCGGCAGCCAGAATATAGTTTGCTTTTTTGTTGGCACGATGGAATTTGAGGTTGGTTTAAGTCAATAATCGCCCCCCTATCTTTTTTCATCCATTTATAGGCGTGAAGGGCTGAGTCTTTGAATGCTTTTCTTATCCCCGAGATTAAAATTTTTCTTGGACAATTTAACCTCGATGAGATTTTAGTATCATTCCCTTAGATCACTACAAAATTTTTATAGAACAACAAGGGTTGGGAGTAATTGAGAAAATAACAGTCTCAAGATAGAATAAGATAATGACTCAATTTATTACTAATCACGGGCAAAATTCTTTGAAAAAGAGGCTTGGTGAACTAATCGAGAAGAGTAAAGAGTTAAAATTTTTAGTTGGATTTTTCTATTTTTCTGGAATTAGAGAACTATATCAAGGGTTAAAAAATAATCAAGAAGCAATGTTAAACATACTAGTTGGTTTGAATGTCGGCAAGATTGGAGGAATTTTGGTTGAATATGGCCGCTTACAAAAACATATCTTCGAAGAAGAAAAAATCAATTTATTTTTAGACTCAGTCAGACAGTCAATCAATTCCGCGCAATTTGACCAAAAAGAATTTTATGAACAAGTCAAGTTTTTTCTTAAGCTTATAAGAGAAAATAGGCTTCTTATCAGGAAAACTACCAAACCAAATCATGCCAAAGTTTACCTTTTTAAACTAAAAAGCGATCAGTTTAGGCCCGGGGTTTTTATTACTGGTAGTAGCAATTTAACCCAATCAGGTCTAACTTCTCAAAATGAATTTAATGTAGAAATTGCTGACTTCGGTTTCGAAGAAGCGGAAGAGTATTTCGACAACCTGTGGGAAAAGGCAACAATGATTACTGAATATGGAGATATTAAAAGAAAGCTCATTGAGACAATAGAGCAGAAAACATTAGTAAGGGAAATTTCCCCTTTTGAGGCCTTTGTTCTGGTTCTGCAAACTTATCTCGACAGTTTTGAGCATAAAAAAATAAGCAATTCATTAGTTGAAGTTTTTAAAAGAAACAACTACTTCCCCTATCGCTACCAATTGGATGCCATTGAGCAGGCCTTGGCGATTATCGAAAAACATAATGGGGTAATTTTGGCTGATGTGGTGGGTTTAGGTAAAACAGTTATCGCCTGTGCCATTGCTAGAGAATTGCGTAAACGAGGTCTTATCATCTGCCCTCCAGGTCTAAAAGGCGATCCCCAAACCAAAGATGGCGGCTGGAACATGTACAAAGAACAATTCGGGCTTTTTGATTGGGAAGTATGGTCGCTGGGAGATTTGGATAAACTACAAGATACCATCACAAAAATGAACGATATTGAGGTAGTAATCATCGATGAAGCACATCGATTTAGAAACGAGGATACGCAAAGATATGAATATCTTAAAAATATTTGCCGCGGCAAGATTGTTATTCTTCTCACCGCCACTCCCTTCAACAATCGGCCCACAGATATTCTTTCTTTGTTAAAATTGTTTACCACGCCGAAAAAATCTACCCTCACCTTAGACAGTAACTTAGCCGATAAATTTACAATTCTTAATGCTGAGTTTAGAAAACTAGGCTATATTGAAAAATACGCCCACTCACCCGCCCCCCAGAAAAAGAAAAAGGTATTTAGTTATTACGAGAAACTTTTTGGAGAAAAAGAGGTTGATTTTCAAAAAGTTAGAGAGAGAACCAGAAATCTCGCTAGACAAATAAGGGATGTAATCGAACCCGTCATCATTAGACGCAATCGCTTAGATTTAACGAGCAACCCTCGCTATCAAAATGAAGTTAAGAATCTTTCTCAATTAACTAATCCTCAAGAATGGTTTTTTTACCTCACTAAAAAACAATCGGAATTTTATGACCGAATTATCTCTTATTTTACTAATCCAGAAGAAGAAGGATTATTTAAAGGGGCAATCTATCGTCCCTTTGACTACGAAAAAGAGGTCTATGATTCGGAGTCACTGGGATGGGAAGAAAATAGGGAATTTCACCAGCAACACAACCTCTATGACTTTATGCGTCGTTTGCTAGTTAAAAGATTTGAGAGTTCGTTTGGAGCTTTTTACAAGAGCGTGGAAAACTTTAGAAGAACGACCAAGATCGCACTGGAATTTGTGAAAAAAACTAATAAATTCGTCTTAGCCCGAAAGTTAATGGAAGATATTTATGATCAAGATGTTGAGGAGATCGATAGAGAACTGGAGCGGTATGCTCAAGCTCTAAAGGAAAGTAAAAATTTAAATCCCCAAAAACATAAAATTTATTACCTGAATAAAAATTTTAAACTTAAAAAAGAGTTTCTCGCCGATATCGAATCTGATCTTCGTCTATTCGATCAAATTCTAAAAGAACTTGAGCTATTAAAATTATTGGAAAATGACCCTAAAATTGCTCGACTAATTGAAAACGCCAAGAAAATACTAAAAGAGAAGTCACCTTACAAAGAACCCAAGCGAAAAATAGTTATCTTTTCCGAATATACCGACACGATTAACTATTTAGCCCCGAAACTGCAGGAAGAATTCCGCAATCGAGTTCTGGTCGTCAGCGGTGATTTATCAAAGAAAAAAGTGACGGCGATCAATAGAAATTTTGATGCTTCGTTCTTAAAACAAGAAGATGATTTTGATATCTTACTGACCACGGACAAATTGTCCGAAGGCTTCAACCTCAACCGCGCCGGGATGGTGATAAATTATGATATTCCTTGGAATCCAGTGCGGGTGATTCAGCGTCTGGGGCGAATTAATCGCATCAGCAAAAAGGTTTTTGAAAAACTTTATCTAGTCAACTTCTTCCCGACAGAAAAAGGAGCGAGTTTAGTTAAATCAAGAGAAATTGCCGCCAACAAAATGTTTCTCATTCATAATGTTTTGGGTGAAGATGCTAAGATTTTTGCCCCTGACGAACAGCCAGCTCCCTCCAAGCTTTATCAAAGAATTCAACAAAATCCTGAAAAATTAGAAAAAATGTCATTCTCGACAAAGGTATTCAAAATCTATCAAAAAATTGAGCAAGAGCATCCAGAAATTATCGAAAAACTAAAAAAAGCTCCGCCGCGGGTTAAAACTGCTAAAAAATTCAAAGAGGATGAGCTTTTAGTGTTTGTTAAAAAGGGCCGCCTGTATGTCTACTGGGTAAAATATACCCCAAACGGCAAAAATAAAATTAAAGTTTCTAGTTTAGAAGAGGTTTTTGATCGGATTAAATGTTCTCCTGATGAAAAGGTTCTTAATTGGAATACCGAACAATTTTGGCAAGCCTATGAAGAGGTTAAGGTCTTCAAAGAAATTAGGCAATTGTCAACTAACGAACAAAGCTTGGAAGGAAAGGCGCTTAATAACCTGAAGCATCTTTTAAGCCAGATACCCCAAAGAGAACTTCAAAGCTTACTGCCATATTTAACTTTTTTAAGAACTCTAAGTAAGGATATTGCTGATTATGGAGATTTAGCCAGTTATACCTTGCGGCGGATTAAGAATTTCAAGATCGACTCTGAAAAAGAAGTAACGGCCACAGCTCGAGAGTTAGAAAAACTTAGAAAACGATTAGGGGGAGAAAACTATCTTGAGAGGAAGAAACAAAGAATTAAAAATTTGGAGAAAGAAATTATTGTGGCGATTGAAAACAAAACTCAGGCATGACCTTGGCAATTTTACAAAACATTATTAACGACTTTGATTTAAACGAGTTGCGGCGTTTTTTTGCCCGCAAAAATAGAATATTCCAACCAAGCGATGATTCTCTAACTTATTTTATTGGAGACAAAGAACAAGATCTTTTCGAAAAAGGCGAAAAATTAGGACAATTAGAGTTGCCAGATGGCGATCTGCTGGTAGCTGCGTTTGCTGTTAAAAAAGAATTAACTGAACGCTCCGGCAAAAAAGCCCAGTACGAATTAGGCAAAAGAATTCTTCGCGACACCAATTTTCAGCGCTTCAATGCGGGGATTTTTATTTTCTACGATTCCTCTAAAAGCTTTAGGTTTTCTTTGATTTATTATTTACCTCAAAAAACCCGGAGACAATGGAGCACCTTTAAACGCTACACCTATTATGTAAATAAAGAAAAACCTCATCGCACTTTTCTCAAAAATATTGGAGATTGTTCCTTCCAAAGCATAAAAAAAATTATTGATGCTTTCTCTACACTTCCTCTTACCAAAGAGTTTTATAGCGAAATTCAAAACTGGTATGCTTGGGCTTTAAAAAATGCTTGGTTCCCCGGAGGAAAAATCGAAGAAAATTTAATCAGGCTCTTAACTCGGCTAATTTTTGTTTGGTTTTTAAAAGAGAAAAATTTAGTTCCCGAAGAAATTTTTGCGGAAAATTTTTTGCAAAATATAGTCAAAAATTTGGAAAAAGAAGATCATTATTATAATGTAATTCTTCAGAATTTATTCTTCGCCACTCTAAATAGAAAAGAAGAAAATAGAAAATTTGCCCAATTAAGTAAATCAAAAATAAGGTTCTTAGAACACCGAAAAGAGTTTAGCATCAAAACCCTCTATCGTTATCAGGATAAGCTTTTAATTCCCAAAAAAGATTTTATTGATCTTTTTAAAAACACTCCTTTTATCAATGGGGGTCTATTTGAATGTCTGGATGAAGATGCGAATTATATAGATGGTTTTAGCAGAGAGGAGAAATGGCGAGCTAAACTGCCTGATTATTTATTTTTCTCTGAAGAGAGAAACGAAGATCTATCTAATTTTTATGGGACAAAAACCAAAAAGAAAGTTAGAGGGCTAATTAATATTTTAAAAGATTACAACTTTACTGCTGATGAAAACAGTCCGATAGATGTTGAAGTTTCTCTTGATCCAGAATTATTGGGACACATCTTTGAAAATCTTTTAGCAGCCTACAACCCAGAAACTCAAACTACTGCCCGTAAAGCGACAGGATCTTATTACACGCCAAAAGAAGTAGTTGAGTTTATGGTAGATAAATCGTTGTTTTATTACTTTAAGACAAAAGTCGGGCTTGAAGACGGAGAATTAAGACGGCTTTTATCCTACGACGAAGAGGAGCTCGATTTTGACAAAGAAAAAATAGAAAAGATAATAAAAGCTATTGATGAGTTAAAAATAATTGATCCTGCTGTTGGTTCGGGAGCTTTTCCGATGGGAATACTTCAAAAACTTGTCTATATCTTAGGAAAAGTAGATCCAACAAATGAGTTGTGGAAAGAAAAACAATATCAAAGAACACTTAAGGAGATAGAGGATATTTTGAAGATTGAAAATAAGGAAGAAAGGGAAAAACAACTAAAGGAATTAAATGAAAACTTTGATGACAACATCAATTATCCTGATTATGCCCGAAAACTCTATCTTATTGAAAATTCTATCTTTGGTGTTGATATCCAACCTATAGCCATCCAAATTGCTAAATTACGATTTTTCCTTTCCCTTCTTATTGACCAAAAAGTTGATAAAAAGCAAAAAAATTTTGGCATAAGGGCCCTGCCTCATCTGGAAACCAAGTTTGTAGCAGCCAATACTTTAATAAGTCTCAAGGACCATGGGCAATTAAGTTTAATTTTCGAGGATCCTAAAATAACTGAATTTAGAAAAGAATTAAAAAATCTTTATAAAAGACATTTTAAGATTAAAAATAGAACGGAAAAGAAGAGACTACAAGAAAGAGCTGAAAAAATAAGAAGTCAGATTAGAGAACTTTTACTTCAAAAAGGTTGGGCATCAGAAGAAGCAAAAAAACTAGCTGAATTTGATATTTTTGATCAAACAGCCTCAGCTGATTGGTTTGATCCGGAATGGATGCTTGGGGTAGAAAATGGGTTTGATATTGTGATTGGGAATCCACCTTATGGAAATATTTTCTCCAAAGATAAAAACAAAGAGCATAATACATTAGCTTTTATCAAGGAGAAATATCCGTATTCTACCCTATCAGATATTTCAAGTCCTTTTATAGAAAAGGGTGTGGAACTTCTTAGGGTTAACGGTTCTTTATTTTTTGTAATCACTTACGCTATAACTTTTAATAAATATTTCTCAAAAAATAGAGAACTTATTTACAGAAGTTTTAGGAAGTCAAAAATCTACACTTTTGATAGAGATAGATGCAATATCTTCAAAAATATGTCTCAGTCCATTTCTCTTCTAATGTGTATTAATAAAGACTGTAAAGAAAAATTAGGAATATATACAAGCAGAATGTTTCGTTCTGTTCCCGATCTTGGTTCTATTTCTGCTTCACTGTGTGATCATTACTTATTACCCAAGAGAAGCAGATATTCACAACCTCATAGGTTACCAAAGATAGGCGGAAAGAGAAATTTAAAAATATTAAAAAAACTTTATTCTAATGAATTCAGTATCAAAGATATTTTTTTAAAACAAAACTCGGATGCTGTATGGATTAGAACAAGTGGTAATTATTGGTATAATGCATGGGATAGAAAGCCCTATAACAGCACAGAAATAAAGCAGGTCTCTGTTAAAAATTCATATAAAGACCTTTTCATTATATTAGTTAACTCATCCCTTTTATATTTCTGGCTAAGAATTTATGGTGATGGAAGGCATCTAAACAGAGATATTCTGGAAGTAATGTCGCTTCCGCGGAGAGAAGTAATATTAAAAAATAGTCAGTTGCTACAAAAGGTTAGAAAATATTTTATGAATAAACTCTTTTCTGTGTTTGATTCAGCTAGGAAGCGTTTTCTGACTCGCTATATAAAGAATGAGATAGACCTTCTTGATTTAGTGTTGGCAACGAAATTTTATAGCCTAACTTATAAAGAGTGGATTTATATAACAAACTACGATAAAGAGGTACGAGGGGGAACGCAGATAAATAATTCTTTATTAAACAAGTTAAAAACAATGTACAAAAATAAAAGCAAATTGGAATATTTTTTAGAAAATTATTATTCAATAAATGAATGAATAGCGTTAAAAATCATGACTGAATTAGTAATTAGTTTTGTAAAAGAATTTGTTATTAGTTTCATTACTGCACTAATCAAAAAGATTCCTTTTTCTTTAATCAGTTTTATAATAATTGTTTCGTTAATTCATATCGCTATCTCAGCTTCAGGGCTAAAACTCACCCTTCTATTAATTAGCATTTTACTTTATTTTGGTTATTTAAATCACAGATGCAATAAATTAAAAGAAAAAGTAAAAGAAATCGATAGTCAAAAATATATATCGAAAACTGAATTTATAGCTAAAGAGACTAATATAATAATAGGAAAACATAACACTGTTTATAATTCCCCTCCTCCTGTTTCATATACTAAATCAACAAAAGAGGATTTAATAGTAGAACATATTTTAAGCGAAATAAAAAAACTTTTTGGTAATCAGATTAACATAGATTTATATGAACTACAAACTTATTTGCTAAATAAAAACCCCATCACCAAACTTAATGGATATATAATGCTTTTAGATATTTTTTTAACAGATGAGATAAATTTAGATAAAGAAACTACGCAAAAATTAATAATGTATAAACAGAGGCTTAATGCTTTTAATTTAGGAGAAGAAACTGAGAATAAAATAATACGAGAATTATTCAAGCAAATAAAAAAAGAATTGATTGAATTATTACAAAAAAAATCATTCTCAAAAATAAAAATTGAAGTTTAAAATGAATCAATTACAAATTCATAAACAAATCCGAAAATTTTTAAAACAAAAGCCGGAAAACGCTTCTATAGATGAAGCTCAAAAATTAGTTTCCTATAATTTCGACGCCAGAAACTACTTTTTTACTAAAGCAGACGAAAGATGGTTGGGGTGGTTATGGGAAAATGGATTGTTGGATGAACTAAAAGCACCTGCTAAAGACACTTCTAAATACAGCTATGCCACACCCGAAATCAGATACCTGGTAAGAATGGCAAAAAGTAAAAATTCGGCCATTGTCAAGAAAGTAATTGGGATAATTACGGACGAATCCTTAGCAACTTCAGAGAAAAAGTTTAACCCAGAACTTATAGACCAAATCTTCCGCATCCTTGCTGACTGGAAGGCTGAATATATAATTGAGTTTTTCAAGGACCTTGAAACAAAGAACGAAAAAAACTACAACACCATACTATATCGCATCATTGTGAAAATAATATCTTTCTTGAAGAAACATCAACAAAAAAAGCCAGAAGACAAGCTTAAAGAATGGATAAAACTTATGGCTCCTTTTGGGATAACGATAACTTTTTCAATCGAAAGAATACTAAAAACTTTATTAGAAGCAAAAAAATACGAGCGACTTATCTTTTTTGCTGATTGTGTATTAGCTGTAAAAGATAAGGAAGACTTTAAAGTTGAGGAAGTAGAAATTCTTGGCGCAAAAGTTGCCACAAAAGAAGTCACGCCTTTTTATATTTCTGACTTAGAGCATACCGAAGTTTTTGAGGCCTTACAGGAGATAGTAGAGAATATCGATGATATTGAACTGATAGAGAAAATTTTTATTCTTCTTCTTAGGAAATTCCAAGAAATTTTGGAGCTCGCCAAACCAGCTGAGGAAAGTTTCTTTAAATACGATGATAGTTATCTGCTGCCAATGTACAGCATTGATCTTTTTCAACTTGAGAAACCATATAAAAGCGCTTTTGATTACAAAACTAAAGCCCTTCTTTATACTCTTAAAATTACTTGGAATAAATTGGTGGAACACTATAAAGAAAAAGATCCAGAGAAGCTAAAAAATTTTTTCAAGGAAAATATTGGTTATCTCGACGATCAAAAGGCTTCTTTGAAAAAATTTATCCGTTCTTCTTGGAGCTGGCGGCTTTATGCTTTGAGTCAAGCAGCAAAAGTTTTCAAAAAAGAATTAAAAGGGATGATTTTCTTCCCGCTAAAAGAGAGGAACAAAGAATATATCAATATCGTTCTAAAAGCAGAATACATTCACAGCCTACAAGCGATCTTTAATCTTCTATCAGAAGATGAGCAAAGAGGCTATATTGAAACAATAAGAAATTATTTCCTAGACAAGATTTCACAAAGAAAAGAAGAAGAAAGAAAAAATCTTTTGTATGAGCAATACGGTTGGTTCTTTTGCTTTTTGAGAAACTTCCCAGTCTTCAAAAACTTCAAAAAAGACCTAGAAAAAGATGGGTTCATCATCCCTCAAAAATGCCAAGTCGGTCCAGAAATGAGACCAATTAGCAGTGGTGGAGCAAGGAAACCACAACCAGTGCTAGCTCAAGAAGATTTCAATAAAATACCGCTTGACGAATTAATAAGCAAATTAAAAACAGACTGGAAGCCCGAAAACCTAGCTAATGTCGAAATTAAAATCAAGCCTGCCGGTTTAGAAGTATTGATAATGAATAGGGCGGAACAGCAGTTTGAAGAAATGCTTGCCGCAACACCAAGATTTTTTGATCAACAAATTCACCTCCACTATCTTTACGCCCTCCTTAAAGGGTTAACTAAAGCTCTAAACAGGCACTTAGACAGTGATTATTCACCTCTATTTACGCTATTTAGAGAAATTCAAAAAATAGAGAGGGAAGAATTCAAGGAGCTGGATAAAGAGTCTGAAGCAAGGAAAAAACAATTTTATCCTTTAGCTACTTGGAGATGGGTCCATAGAGCAATAGCGGAATTACTAAAAACACTGCTAGAAAATGAAGATGAGAAAATTAAAATATTATTCAAAAAACACCGAAAAGACATTTTGGCAATCTTAAAATACTTACTCCTTAAAGGATACCCCGATCCCAACCCAGAAACGGAAAGCGCTAAAGATCTACCTCAAAATCCCTTTACCGCAGCAATAAATAGCGTTCGTGGAGAAGCTTTTGAAGCATTTGTGCTTTTTGTTTACAGAGATGGAAAGAGGTTGCAAAAGGATGTAAAAGAAACTCTCCAAGTGTTAATTAAAGAAGAAAAAACTAGAGCAATGATGTTTATGTATGGTTACTATGCATGGGTTTTTTACTATCGGGACAAAAAATGGTTTACCGCCAATATCTTAGATGAGCTCTTTAGAAAAAAGGAAGATAAATACCTGAAACTAGCTGCTGAGGAGGGCTATCTTAGTCAAAATCTATACCGGGAAATTTTCCAAGATAAAGCCTTCAGAGAGCTTTATAAAGAATGGATAGAAAATGAAGAAACGGATTATCCCAATCAAAAACATTTTAAAAATCCCGCTGAAGCTTTAGCGGATCATTTAGCTTTAGGTTTTATTTTTCTAGGATTAGGGCAAAATGATGATCTCTTACAGCTATTTTGGAAAAAAAGTAATTCTAGGCAACAAAAAGAATTTATTGCCTTTATTGGTCGAACATTATCGGAAAAATCATCACTTTCTCAAGATATAAAACTTAAAGAAAAATTATTAAACTTGTGGCAATGGGTGTTGAAAAATACATCTGACGCTGAGGTTTTATCTGCTTTTGGATACTGGGTTGATAAAGATATCGCAATATTTGAGAACGAGACCTTGATAAGACTGGTTGCCAAGACAATTGAAAAATCAAAAGGGGCTTGGGAAAACGAATACTCTTCTTTAGGAATAATTCTAGACCTTGCTAATCTAGACTTTAGCGCTTTCTTAAAAATAATACGCCACTTCTTCTTACCTCAAGATCCTCAGCTAGCCAAAAGAAGAAGTTGGTTGGTTCTTCATCAAGACTACAAAACCAAGCTTGCAGCGGCAATAAAATCAGCTCACGAGGAAGAGAAAAAGGAAAAAGAAAAGGAAAAGGAAGCATCTAAATTAATAGGAGATCTTTTCGAAAAAGGTGGAGAGCCATTTTGGTTTCTGGAAGATATAGTACTTGAAAGTTCTTAAAGCGGTTATTCCAAAACCAAATCCTCCATATCAACTAAGAAAACTCTTCCATCAACAACTATCAAATTCCCTTCATTCAGATCAAAAGTCTCGGGGTTAAAAGCTTTTTCCTTGAGTCGATCTTTGAAAGCTGCCACTTCTACGGCAGTAGGCTCTATTCCCTCTACAAAATCACTAATAATTAACACGAATTTCGCACTTTGTAAGTATTTAAGGTAAACTAAAGTAATCTGCCATGAGTAAATCCCTATGCTCCAAGAAGCTATACTGCACTTTCCTTCGGGTTACCTCCCAGCGCTACTCAGCCCTTTCTTTGTCGGAGGTATCTCCGTTCAAACTCTCTCGTGACAGCATTTCTCGTTGGTTATCACAGGCTAAATGCCAACCTCGGGATATTTGGAAAGCCGCTCGATCTCAGGTTTTAGGGAGAGAGGGAATCATTGTTGCTGACGAGACAGTTCTCAATAAATCCCGCAGTCGGAAGGTGGAATTAGTGCGTTGGCAGTATTCGGGAGCGGAACACAATATCATTCGCGGGATTGGTCTGTTAAATCTGCTTTGGGTAGATGAAAGTGGTCAAGTCTGTCCGATGGATTTTAAGAATCTGGGAACCTAAAGAAGACGGCAAGACCAAGAATGACCATTTCAGAGAACTAATTAAATTAGCGAAAAGAAGGGGGGTAACACGGAAGGCAGTGGTGGCTGACACTTGGTACCCCAGTCTAAATAATCTTAAGCTTATCCGCAGTTTGGGTTGGTACTGGGTTATAGGGTTAAAGAAGAATCGCATTGTCAATCGAGGAGAAAAGCTTAAAGAGCTTACTATTCCCGAGGAAGGGTTGCGAGTTCATCTGAGGGGATATGGTTGGATCTGGGTATTCCGGTTGGTGGCTAAGAATGGCCGCACGGAGTATATTGGGACGAATTTGGAGAGGCCATCCCGGGAGCAGGTGGTCACCTTGGTACAGCAGCGTTGGCAGATCGAAGTCTTCCACCGAGAACTCAAGCAGACCTGTGGTCTGGAGCGTTGTCAGTCTCGCACGAACCGAGCGCAGAGAAATCATATTGGGTTTTCAGTGTTGAGTTGGATCAAACAAGCTAATGTACGAAGGCAAGTCCATCTGACTCTCTACCAGCTCCAATGAGAAGTAATCAAACCTGCCATTGCCCAACGGTTATGTTATGACTTAAATCTACCTTGAAACTGCGAAACTCGTGGCAGTATTAATTTGCTTACTGGTACTTTGCCCTAATAAATGATAGTCTTAAATGATTAAAACGGATATTTGAATCTGATAGCGAATAAGTTAAGAAGATACGATTTGTGTATTTATCAAGGTATCCATTGTAAAAAACTTAATAACGCCATAAAGTAAAATATAGTAAAATGTAAATGAGCAATGAAAATTAATTCCTTAAGAAGGATTATATATGCCATCATTATTATTTTAATAATATGGGAATTATATATAATTGGGAAAGTTTCACGTTACGAATATATCCTTGTACCACAAAATAGACAGATGGACCCTACAGAAACAAATTTCTATAAAATAGACAAGCTGACTGGAAGATATTGTATCGCAAATAGTGCATTTAGCATATCTCATGACCGTCTGAGGTGTCCTTTTAAACTTTAGGGCAAATTACCTAAATCAGCCCCCAATCTTTATTTAGTAAATAAGTATAACAGAGGCCGGGGTTGTTGTTTAAGGAAGTGAACTTATAACCACCCCACCTTACACCTTCCTTTCTACCTTCTGATCCGTGGCCAAAATCGAAAAAGAGAACAGAGACCGAAAACTCATTGCTACAACGCCACTATTTTGCACTCCTTAGTGGCTATTTTGGAGAATTAACCTGAATAGCCAAGGGAACAAAGTAAAAGTTTCAGAAGGCTTTGGGAACTGGCAAGAAAGATAGCGCTGTTTAATGGTGCTATAATTAGCGGTAGTTGGATGAATAAGTATAAACCAAGGCAGCAAAATTTGTACCAACCTAATTCAGCAAAAGCTTTTCGGATTTCGCGAAGTAAAATTGACCTCTTTTGCGAATGCCGGCGTTGTTTTTGGCTCGATCGCAAGATGGGGCTAGGGCGTCCCAGTATGCCGGGCTTTACCCTTAATTCTGCCGTGGATCAGTTGTTGAAAAATGAATTTGATCAATTGAGAAAAACAGGGGATAAACATGAATTAATGGAGCGGTTCAATATTGACGCCGTGCCTTTTGATCACCCCGATCTACCTTTTTGGCGTGATGATGTTCACCGCTTTATCGGCGCGGCAGTGATTCATCAGCCAACTAATTTAGAAATTTGCGGCATTGTTGATGACCTCTGGATTAATTCTAAAAATGAACTTCATATTGTTGATTACAAGGCCACGAGCACTAATAAAGAAATATCCTTGGAAGACGAATATAAACAATCGTTTAAAAAACAAATTGAGATTTACCAATGGATTTTTCGTCGTCTGGGCTTTAAGGTCAGCGATATTGGTTATTTTGTTTATGCTAATGCCGGCAAAAACCGCCCTAAATTTGACGCTCGCCTGGAATTTGAGTTGCAAATTATCTCCTACCGTGGCGATGATTCTTGGGTTGAACCAACTTTATTTGAACTAAAGGAATGTCTTGCTTCTCCGACTCTGCCTCCCGCGGGCGAAAATTGTGAATATTGTGCTTACCGTCAACATATCGCGAAAATAGAAAACGCCTCCTCAAGGATTTAAGTTAAGGAAAATATTTCAGCCTCAATTACTTTTGCGCGAGGGAAGATGAATATCGACCCGTTCCATATCGCGCGGGAAAAGTGAGGCCTCGCGGATATTAGACAATTGCAAAATACCTTGCGTTGCCCGCTCCAAACCCAAAGCAAATCCCCCTTCCGGAGGCATGCCGTACTTAAAAGCTTGAAGGTAAAGGGAAAAATCTTCCAATTTGTTTCCCGCCTCTTCAATGCGCTTTTTAAGTTCTTGATACTGGTGAATTCGTTGCCCCCCGGTAATCCATTCAAAGCCGCGTCCCAATAAATCAAAACTTAAAGTTAATTCGGGGTTTTGCGGATCTAAATAAGTGTAAAAAGGCCGTTTAGCTTTGGGGTAATGGGTAATAAAAACAAAATCACTGCCTTTTTCTTCCCAACTCCAACGACAAAGCTCGCGTTCATCCTCTGGTTCTAGGTCAAGAGCTTTACTTTTATCAATTCCGCGGCGCTGAGAAAGAATTTCTAGAGCTTGGGGAAAAGAAAGGCGCGGTATTTTTTGCCCCAGCCGTGGTAATTGGACACGATAAAGTTCTAATTCATCAGTACAATTTTCTTCTACTGCCTTAAGAAGGGCGCGAATCAATTCCTCCGCCACGGCTAAAAGATCAGTCCAGTCATCAATGAAGCCCATCTCGCAATCTAGGGAAACATATTCGCTCAGATGGCGCGTGGTGACACTCGGCTCCGCACGATAAGCATGGGCAACGGTGAAAACCCGCTCAAAAATTGAAACCAGGATCTGTTTATAAAGTTGCGGACTTTGCGCCAAATAAACTTGATGTTCGTAATAGGTAACAGGAAAAACTTCGGCCCCGCCTTCAGTCGCACTGGGGACTAAAGTGGGAACCTGAACTTCGGTAAAATCAAGCTCTTTCAGCTTGCGGCGAAAAGCCTGTACTAAAACTTCTTGTACCTTAAAGATAGCTTTGACGCGGGGATGACGCAGGGTCAGGGGACGAAAATTAAAAAGAGTCGGTAATTCCAATTTTAACTCCTCTTGCCCGAGGTCAAAAGGAAGACTGGCCGCAGCGGCGAGGCGGTCTATCTTCTCCACCGCAATTTCAATCGTTCCCGTGGCTAAATGAGGATTAACTAAATTTTCCGGCCGGCGTTGAACTATCCCCCAGACCTCAACAACATCTTGCAGCCGCAAAGGCTTTAATTCTTTCCCCCCAACTAATTGCACAATCCCGGAGCGATCTCTCAAGTCAAGAAAAACCACCTGTCCGTGATCGCGTTTACGGTTAATCCAGCCCTTGAGGCGCACTTTTTTTCCCGTCTGGGCAAGAGTGTCGCGGATTAAAGTCCGAGTTAGCGTTGCCATTATCCTTTTTATTATACACAAAAAAGGCCTTTTTCCAAGTTGCGAAAAAATAGCATCCCAGTAAGAACCAAGCCAAGCTCACCCACTGCGTAAAGCTAAATCCGGGTAATTTAAGGCGTGGCGAACGCAAAGTTTCCAAAAAAAAGCGCCCTCCGCCATAACCAATGGCCGCGCTAGCAAAGAGACGACCTTCGCCCCAAGAAAAAATTTTTTTCTTTTCTGCATAAAACAAAAAGGCGGCCAAAGTTAAATCCAGGGCCATCTCCCAATAGGCAAAAGGCAGCAGTTCGCGATTGATAATATTGGCTCCGCGTCCCAATCCTTGGGCCAATAAAAGCAGGGGCGCAAGGAGATCAAGATAAAGGCGGACGGGCTTTTTCCTTTGCCACGCCACCAATAGCGTGATCAAGAAAGCACTTCCCAAAAAACCAAAAATACCCATTCCGCCCCGCCAGAAAAAAAAGCCCGCCTGAGGCTGATGGCGGTAAAGATAGCTTTGGGTCAAAAGATGGTATAAACGCGCCCCCACCAATCCTCCCCCCAGATAAAGCAAGGCTAAGGTTTCGATTTCTTTATCGGTCAAATGCGCTTTTTGTCCCCGCCGCAGGAAAAGGAAAAAACTGACAATGCTCAGCCCAAAAAGGATCAGGCCGTATTTGGTAATTATCATTAATTTTTTATTTTAATCTTCAACGCTTCTGAGGTTGCAGGAAAAAGCTTTAAAAAAATAACTGTTGTAATTCATAAACAATTCCGCCGAAAAAAATTAAGGCAAGAAGAATAATAATGCTCCGGGGAAGACGAAGGACCAAATGTTGCCGCCCTTGACGACGGACAATTCCGTAGAGCCATATTACCAAGACTCCGGTTAATCCGCCAATAATTCCCCCACTTATTTCAAGAATGCGGATAAAGCTTCGCGCTCCCAAGATAAATAAAAGGAGCGGGGGACTTAAGGTTAAAACCCAGGCTAAAAGCAAAGGAAAATGTCCGTCACGAAAATACATTTCCTTTAAGACATAGGCTAAAGCGAGAAAAGAGGAAAACATGGTTAAAATTCCCAACAAAGCAACAATATTGAGTAAAAAAAGAGGAAAATGTCCTGCTAATCCACTGATGCCATCAGAAGAAGTATTCAGCCCGCTGATTCCGGCAACAACAAAAGCAAAAAAACCGTATAACCCCGCAGGAATTAGTGTTCCCCAAAGAATAGTCCGCCGGAGGCGAAAATGCTCCCTGCGCAACACCTCTTCCACTTCCGGAATAATCGAGGCTCCTCCCAAGGCAAAAAGCCAGACGCCGTAGGGAAGAAATAA
>Ga0256830_1001436_pt1 | contig 16925 bp, 14 predicted proteins | sample 128326metaG_FD_190537 | JGI IMG/M metagenome (GOLD analysis project Ga0256830, IMG submission 190537) | Hydrothermal vent microbial communities from Lau Basin, Pacific Ocean - 128-326 | ecosystem: Environmental > Aquatic > Marine > Hydrothermal vents | place: Pacific Ocean: Lau Basin | collected... | reverse complement strand
CCTCTATCCGCCACGCCTCGGTCCTGGACATCTCCGTATGCCCTATCACCTCACCGAGGTAGCCGCCTGATCTTATATTGTCCGCCCTGACGACGTATACCGAACCGGTCTCCTTGTAGACGGTCTCCCTGTCCTCGCGCAGCAACCTCTTCTGGTAGCCCACGGGCGTCAATCCGTACTTGCCGGGCTTCCAGTGGAACGATATATCCGGCGTAACACTTATGACCGAGTCGGTATCGTACAGAAGCAGCGTATCTATTGCTTCTGTTATGTGGCACTCCTTTCTGAACGGCGCATAATACTGCAGAACGACGACTATATCCGGTTCGTAGCCCTCCATCTCCTCCAAACCCTTGAGGAGGTTTCTCAAGACGTCATCGACCGGCACAGAGGTCCTTGCCAGGGACAGGGGGCGCAAAAACGGCACCTCGGCGCCGTATCTTACGGCCACCTCGGCGATTTCGCGGTCCTCCGTGGATACCACCACCCTGTCTATCAGCTCGGTCTTTCTGGCCTCTTCTATCGTATATGCTATGAGGGGCTTGCCGGCGAGATCCTTTAATGCAAGCTTCTCCTTGTTCCTGAAGAGTCCCATCGCCGGAATCACGGCCAATATCTTCTTGCCCTCCCTGTATCCCTTTTCAAGGACGAACTTCTTTTTTACATACCTGCGGGCTTCCATCCTGGCCTCGAAGTTCTTCGACATGTTGTTGCCGTGCTGGCGATAGTACAGGAGCGGCAGGTTGATATTGTAGACATTGAACTTGTCGATGAACTTCACCCAGAAGTCATAGTCCTCCTGGAATCTTAGCTCTTCGTTGTAACCGCCTATGGCGTCGTAACACTCCCTCCTGTACATGGCACCGGCGGCAAGAGGGCTCCGGTCAAGGAGCTTCACCTCCACGTTCGCCTTGGAAAGCCTGCAATAGTCGATGATCTCGCCGTGTCTCGTTATGCGGTAATAATCAGGGTACACCATGTGTATGTGCGGATCCGAGTCCAGGATATTCGACTCCAGGAGCAGGAGATTCTCGTCGAAGTAGTCGTCCGCATCGAGCCTTACGATGTACTCGCCCCTTGACGCCCTTATGCCCCTGTTGCACGCACCGGCGAGCCCCACGCCGTCGAGTGTTATCACCCTGAGCCTTCCCGGATACTTTCTCTCGTAATCCGCAAGTATCACGGCCGTATTATCGGTGCTTCCGTCATTGACCACGATGATTTCATGGTCGTCGTACCTCTGGTTTATGACGCTGTCGATGCACTGACAGATGTACTTGCCGTAATTACGTGCCGTGATGACAACGCTTACCTTCGGCCTCGATTCCGTCTGCTTCAAATCTTCCTCCGTGTGAAAGTATAAGATCTCTGTATCCGCCGAGGACGTCTCTGCCTGCCATCCCTCCATAAATCATGTCGGTCATGAAGCGTTCCACGTCTTCTTCACGATACGGCCTGTACGAGGGGTCCTGACTTATCCTCATCAAGGCCTCCTCCAGTTCGTCGTAGCTGTTGACGGTCAATCCGGCCCCGTACAACTCGCTCAGCAGGACCTCACCGTGGAGAAACTTGGCGTTGATATATATCTTCTTCAACGCCATGGCCTCGAACATTATGCTCGAAAGGCATATGACCACATCCGCCCACATGCACAGGTTGACCGAGTCCACTGAGGTTACGCACCCGGCGGGCAGATCCGATGTGTCGAAGTGCACCTTTTTCGACCTGGTGCTCGGCTGGATGAGGAGACGTGCGTACGGAAGACGGCTCAGCCTTCTTATCGTCTCGACCACGACGTCCTTGTACTTGCCGTGGCGGTCGGCCTGCCTTTCCATGTATAGAACCCGCAACCGCGGACCATCGCCTGCGGGGAGTGCGGCCGGAGGCGTTATGGCGTGCAGGATCTCTCTCCACTCGCGGCAGTATCGCACGCTTCCCAACACGTGTATCCTTGAAGGCTCTATGCCGTTTGCCGCAAGCTCCTCTGCCCATGCCCTGTGCGAGACGATTATCGCATCGGGCTCGTGTTCCCTCAGGGGCGGCAGATGGTTCCTCATCTGCCAGTGGTTCGGCGGAAAATAGTACAGTCCGTGCGGCACGAATATTATTTCTATGCCGTTACGCCGTGCCGCTCCAATGAGCGCGTCCACTATGAGAAGTTTCGAGCGGCAGGCGAAGTCGAAGACGAGCCTCGAAGGTCCGAGTTTCGCGAACAACCCCTCCGCCCACCTTACGTTGTAGCAACGCCCTACGAGAAGGCCGTTGAACACACGCCGGAACATGGTCTTTTTAAAGACGGCGAAGAAGAGATACTTGAAGCCATCCACCACGCTGCACCCTTCGGATCTTTTTCTCCTGAAAAGCGAGCGTAGCATTCTCCTGGATGTCCCCTGGAAGTAACGGCTCCTGATAATAGAACCGAAGACCCTGTGTACGACCGTGGGCTGGTAACGGCAGTATGCATAGTCGACTGTCACGCCGCACATCTCCTTGAGAAACCTCAACCTGAAGTCACCTTCTATATCGTAAACCGGATTAATGCACAGAACGGCGACCTCCTCGGATGCATCCTTCGCAAGCCTGTATGCTATGGGGACCACATGGTCTATGTCGTTATGCCTGTTTATGAAAAGTATCGTCATGGTCCAACAGTGAGAGACCCTTATATCGCCTCCATCAACAACTCGCAGACCTTGAAGTCGAACTCATCGTCTATGTCGATCGAATTCTCGGCTGGTATTACAACACCCGTCATATTACTGTTGCTCAACATCTCCCCGCTCCTGACCACATGGATGCGGAATGCATCGACCACACCGTTTATGCGGTACACGGGCGGGAGCAGCTGGCTCTGGTAGTAGTCCTTGATGTCCACATGCTCGATGACCGGCATGGCACATCCGTCATCCGAGAGCCTGTACATCCAGTAAGGATGGTTGACCCCCTCAACGCGCGTCACCGTCCGCACGATGTCGGCACCGGTCTCTACCATCGTCCGTACGACCCTGGTGATTATCTCCGGTGTCTTGAACGGGGTGGTGGGACGAAGGTTCAGTATGATGTCCGGTTCAAAGCCTTCGCGTTCCATGAGCCAATCTACGGCATGTCTGAAGACCGGCTGGTCCGGGACGGAATCACCTGCAAGGTATGACGGCCTAAGGAAAGGCACGTCCACACCGTGGTTACGTGCGACCTCGGCTATCTCCGCGTCATCGGTCGACACTACGAGGCGGTCTATGGCCTCGGTTTGCAGCGCAGCATCCAGGGTATACACTATCAGATGCTTACCGGCGAGAAGACGCAGATTTTTCCTCTTGACGCGTTTGGATCCACCCCTTGCCGGTATGAGCCCGAGCACCTTCATCTCCTATGCTCCCTTACAAGCTCCTTGAGGTTGTCTACAACACGGTCCTGATCCTCTTCCGTAAGACCAGCCCATAACGGCAGGTTCAAGAGCCGCTTCCAGGCGTTGAGGCTCATGGGATAGGAGTCCTCGCAATATCCGAAACGCTCCCGGTAGTACGGCTGCACATGAACGGGCGGAAAGCTGAGCCGCGTATCTATTCCCCTTGTACGCAACCCGGTAACCACCGAGTCCCTGTCGACAGAAGCGTCGAGTGTTACCGCATACATGTACCAGGAGTGCCTGTCGACGTAGTCCGGGATGTACGGAGGTGCAATGTCGTCATCGTCTTCGAAGGCGCGGCTGTAACGCCCCGCTATCCGCTCCTTTTCCGAGAGGATGGTCTCCACCTTCTTCAGCTGCTCCAGGCCGATGGCAGCCGGCAGATTCGGCATCCTGTAGTTGTATCCGAGGTGAGTGTGCAGGTAGCGGCGCTCCTGCCCCTGGTTACGGAGCCTGCGAAGAAGCTCCGCACATTCGTCGTCGTTCGTAGTGACCATGCCTCCTTCGCCGGTGGTGATGTTCTTGTTGGGAAAGAAGCTGAATATGTGGAGCGGAGCGATGCTTCCGACCTTTCTGCCCTTGTACACGGCACCGAGCGACTCGGCGCTGTCTGCGATGAGCCTGAGCCCGTGTCTTGAAGTGAACTCCTCCATTGCGTCGTAATCAACCGGCAAACCGTTCATATCAACCGCAATCACGGCCTTCGTCCGCGGGGTCAGCCGCCTCTCGGCGTCCTCGAGGGAGATGTTGTAGGTCCTCGGATCGCATTCGACCAGAACCGGTATCGCACGCTCGTACAAGACCACGTTGGCCGTGGAAATGAACGTTATGTCAGGCACGAGCACCTCGTCCCCACCCGAAACGCCCGAGGCGATGAGCGCAAGGTGCAGTGCCGCGGTACCGTTGTTGGTGGCAACGGCGTACCTCGATCCGACGTAGCGGGCGAACGCCTCCTCGAACTCCCTCACCTTCTCGCCCGAGCTGATCCATCCTGACCTGACCACCTCGTAGACGGCCCTGGCCTCCTCCTCGCCCATGCGGGGACACGCCACGGGGATATCCTTCATCTGGCCACCCCTTCCCTCTCAGCGGTTGTCCTTACTCCCTCATTGTCCGCATACCACGCTATCGTCCTCTTAAGCCCTTCCCTCAGTCCGACACGCGGCCTGTAGCCGAGTGAGCCAAGCTTCGATATGCTGGGAGATCTCCTGCGGGCCCCTCCCGGAAGTAGCTCGCCCTTCTTCAACCTCAGCTTCAGACCCATGAGCGAGGCTATCTCCTCGGCCAGGTGCGCGATCGAAACCTCCTCCTCCGTGCCTATGTGGTATATCTCCCGGTCCATGCCCCGCACGGCGCAGATAAGCATACCTTCCACGGCGTCGTCTATGTAGCAGAAGGCACGGGTCTCCTCGCCCGTGCCCTGTATGGGAAAATCCACCTCGGCACAACCCCCTGACAGGTCGAGCATGCGCGTTATGAACTGTGGTATCACATGCCCCATGCCCATGTCCGGGCCGTAGAAGTTATGGGGCCTGCAGATTACGCTCCTCAAGGAGCCCCTCCTTGCGTAATGGATCGCCAGGAGCTCCGTTATTATCTTCGCGCCGCTGTACGAAAACCTCGGGTTCTTCACGTCCGGTATCATTATCCTCTCGTCCTCGGGCGTCGGGATGCGCGTGGGCTCCTGGTAGACCTCTGATGACGATGTGACGATGTAGTTACGCACGCCCCTGGAGACGGCCGCATCGATCGTATTCAAGGCGCCCCTGATACCCACATCCAGCACCCTTCCGGGAAACCTGTAGAAGTTCTCCGTGCCGTTTATGAAGGCGAGGTGAAATACCGTGTCGATCCCGCCGGTCGCTTCGAGCACAAGATCGTAGTCCCTTACGTCACCCTCGATGTGCTCCACCCTGTCCAGGTAAGGGCCGAGCCTCTCCGTATCCCCCCTGGCGTCGTTGTCAAGGACACGCACCCGCACCCCTTCGTCGACCAGCCTCTTTGTAAGTGCCGCGCCGATGAATCCGGTCCCTCCGGTGACCAGGACCTTTCCAAGGCTCCTTGTATCTATGCCCTGCATCCCGTACCTATATACCTCACCGAGTTTATGGTCTTAATGTCCCTCGGTTCGAAGATGTGCCATCCGTCCACGAAGACGCAGTCCTCCCTGGCGGTGTTCAGGAGCTCGAAGATATCCATCTTCTTGTAGCTCTTGTGGTTGTTCATGATCACCACCACGTCCGCATCAACGAAGCCTTCGGCCGGTGTAACCGGCTTTACGCCGAACGATTCTATCTCTTCATCGGGCACCACCGGATCGTAGCCGACGAGGGAGCGTCCGTTGAACCCATTGCTGCGCAGAGAATCCAGGAGGGCAAGCGTGGTCGAGCCGCGCGTGTCCGATGTCTCCGGTTCCCCCTTGAAGGCGAAACCCATGATGAAGATCTTGAGCGCATCCTTCCTCTTTCCAAGCCGTACGATCTCCTCCGCCACCTCCTCGACGATCTGTGCCGGGATGAATTCATTTACCTTCCTCGACTGCTCCACTATCCTGGGCCGGTACTTCAGGTTCCTGCAGGAGTACATGAGGATGTAAGGATCCTTCGTCAGACAGGCCCCTCCCACGCCCGGGCTCGGCACGGGTATTTCGTCGCGCACATAGCCGAGGTTCGCGGCCTGAACCAGCTTGACCATGTCCAGCCCCAGTTCCTTGCATACGAGCGCCATCTCGTTGGCGTAGCCGAACCTCACGTCCCTGAAGGTGTTGTTGAGTATCTTGACCATCTCGGCTCCCTCCAGCGAGCCGACATCCACTATGGTCGGTGTTATCTCGCGAAAGAGCCTGTCAACTATCATGGTGCTCTTCTTGTCATAGCCCCCTATGACCTGCGGAAGCTCCTTGAGCTCGGTGATGGCCCTGCCGGCGATGGTCCTTTCGGGCACGTAAGCCAGATAGTAATCGACACCCGCCTTCAGACCGCTCCATTCGTTCAGGATGGGAAGTACCACGTTACGGGTTGTGCCGACCGGGACCGTTGAGCGCAGTACCACCAGGTCCTCCGGCTTCAGCCGCCGCGCTATGGTCCTTGCCGCATCCTCTATATAGTGGATCGCCGGCTCCCTTGTCACCGGGTCGACCGGGGTTCCCACGGTTATTATGTAGGTATCCGCATCCGAGCCGTTCAGGTCGGTCACCGGAAAGAGCCTCGTGCCCACGAACCTGTGCAGGTAACCCGAAAGGCCGTTCTCATGAAAGGGTGTCTGCCCCTTCCCGACCTTTTCTATGAGCTTCTCGTTTATGTCGAATCCGTAGACCTTGAAGCCGAGCTCCGCCAAAACGACCGATATCGTAAGGCCCACAAAGCCCAGCCCGAGCACGCATATGCGCCTCGACCTCGCATCCAGCAACACGCTCTTGTCCTTGAAGGTGATAACACCTTTGACGCGCCCACTGCTATCAACCACCGGTATCTGCGCGAACTTGTCGTTTACAAGCTCCAGTATAGCCTCGCGGCCCAGGCTCTCCCTCGCCACCACAGGTGACCTGTTCATGATGTTTTTTATGGGCTCGTTCGGGCTGTGCTTGTTCAGAAACCCCCTGCGTATGTCACCGTCGGTCACTATACCCACCAGGCGTTCGTCCTTGTTGACTATGAGCGCGAACTTCGATGCCGACTCGTTTATGGCCTTCATGGTCTCGATGATGCTCTTGTCCTCGGGGATCTGTATGGAACTCAGATCATGCAACACCGTCAACCACTCCCTTCCAGGCAATCTTTGACCATCCTGTATTGTTCAAACGCCTTATCCCCCCCCACTGCCCTGCACTCTATCGTCACCGGCAACCCGGCGGACCATAGGCTCGCTGCGGCCTCGAGCTGCCAGCTTCCCGGCTGCAACAAGCCGTGCAGATCGCTCCGTCCGTCATTGCCCGACAGGTGCAGCCCCACTATACTGTCGCGGTATCCCAGCCTGAGGGCGCCTACGAGCCCGTCCCTGTCGAAGCAGAGTATCTTCGATGAGATTTCGAGGTGTGCAAGGTCGAGAAGAAGTCCCGTGTTCCTCCCCGCCTCTGAGTCGAGAAACCCGAGTATCTGCGTCGGCGTGCACATGAGCGAGACATCCTGCGCCTCTTCGACCGGAAAGAGGTTCTCCACGCCGACCCTTACATCACACCCGGCCGCGTATCTTTCGATCTCGGCCATGGAACGGAGCATGATCCCTTCCGCCTCCCCGCTCCCCGTCCCGTCGGAACGGTCCACAACAAAACGGCCGTCGGTACCCGGACTTAAGTTCCTCGTGTATCCCGCGTGCACTGTGTAAAGGTGTGATCCGAGTCTGCGGGCCAGCTCGATGCTCGTTTTGACGAACTCCACGCTCCTCGTTCTCACCGCCTCGTCCGTGCTCGCGATATTCAGAACGAAGTCGTCTTCGGGCGGCGGAAAGTAGTTGTGGACGAGAAAATTGAGCGAATACCTCTGTCTGTAACCAGTGAGTATCTCAGAAAGATCCCCGTTGAACCTCGTCCCGCCGCTCAGCTCGATGTTCCTGAACCCGGTCTTCACCAGCTCGTCGAGACAGCCCTTCATAGCCCCGGCCTTTATCGCTGAAGAGGAGATGAATATCACTTGAGACTCCTCGCAGGCACCCCGGCCACGACACAGCCGTCCGGAACGTCTCCGACCACCACGGAGCCTGCGCCTACGACGGCGTCCGTACCTATCGTGACCTTCTCTTTCACCGTACTGCCCAGCCCTATGAAGCTCCTGTCCCCCACGGTCACCCTGCCGGCTATGGTGCAGCCGGGTGCTATGAAGACGTCGCGGCCGAGCCTGGTTTCATGATCGAGTATCGTCCCCGTGTACACAACACAGTTCTCTCCTACGGACACCATGGGGCCAATCCTGGCGCCCATGCAGATGACGCATCCCCTGTCCACCTCCGCGTCACTCTCCACCAATGCCGTGGGATGCACTATGGTCGGCACTTCAAACCCCGTCTCCGTAAGCCTCGAATAGAGGATCCTTCTCTCCGCGTTGTCACCGACCGCTATGACGGCGTGTCTTATTCCGCTCCTGTAGATACCTTCAAAGTCGTCCCAGGTATACCGCACGGTGCTGCCGGATATCTCCTCACCCAGGGAGGCGGCGTCTCTATCGGCAATGCCTGCGACCTCAAACCTCGCATCGTTGCGCAGTATCGACAACACAACCCTGCAATGACCGCCTGCGCCCACAACTATGACCCTATCTACCATTCGATCATGTCCATCTCAAAGACGTCGTCCGCATGTATGTCCCTTGCAGCCCTCTTTCCGACAACGGCGTCGTAGAACGCCGGTGAAAGCCCGGTCGCCGGCCGCTTGAAGGTGAGGTGCCCTTCCGTTATGACCTCGCCTCTCCGTATGTCTCTCGCAGCCGTGATACTGCGCCTCATGGCCGCGGCGTTTGTCTTCTCGGCCGAAGAAGGCTCCTTGCGTCCATTGCCGAGCGCACGCTCGGTCCGGCGTATGCATCGGATGAACCTCTCGAGCTCCGCCGGCACAACCGACGAGGAGTGGTCCGGACCGGGAAGCGCCCTGTCGAGCGTAAAGTGCTTCTCCACGGCGCTTGCGCCGAGGGCCACCGCGGCAACGGCAGCTTCCATACCGATGGTGTGGTCCGAATAGCCGACAGGACACCCGAATGCCTCCATAAACGTCCTTATCACCCTAAGGTTCGCATCCTCCATGCGCGAGGGGTAATCGGTCGTACACTGCATCAGAACCACCCCGTCACACCCCTCGTCCGCCATCACCCTCAGTGCCGCATCCACCTCGGCGAGTGTCGCCATGCCGGTCGAAAGTATGACCGGCTTGCCGGTCCGGGCGATCCTTCTGATAAACGGATGCTCCACTATCTGTCCCGACGCCACCTTGTACGCCGTAACCCCTATATCCTCCAGAAGCTCTATGTCTTCGAAGTTGTAAGGTGTCGACAGAAAGACCATGCCGAGCTCTTCAGCATATGCCTTAAGCCCCCTGAAGGCATCAGGTTCAAGCTCGCATTGCCTCAACATCTCGAGTTGGCTTCCCGAGCGGCCGGTCGTCTCGACCTGATAGACGGCCTTCGGCGCTCCTGGGGTCACAACGCGTTCGGCCCTGAAGGTCTGGAACTTCACGCAATCCGCACCCGCAACCGCGGCGGACCTCACGAGCTCCATCGCGGTCTCGAGGTCGCCGTTGTGGTTTATGCCGGCCTCTGCCACGACAAAGACCGGGCAGCCGCGGCCGACCAACCTTGCGCCTATCTTGATCCTGTCTTCCATTCGCCTGATCCAACCCCTTGCGCTGCGCTTTCTTCTCTGACGCGCCTTACCGCGTACTTTGCCAGCTTCTCGATCTCATCCTCGATACCGCCCCTGGCGGGATCGACAGTGTATACGCCGCGTTTGCCCAAGAGCATGGAGTAGAGGTTAACCCTCGTACCGCAATCCATCACAGCGGCTACATAGCTCTTCATCGCCCCCTCGTCGTAACTGTAACCGTTCAACAGAGCGGAAACCTCCTCGCCGAGCCCTTCGAGGATCTTGACGTTGCGTATCATGGAGTCCGGCAGGATATTGAAGGGACAGTTCCCCAGGCTTACGACCGGCTTCCCGAGGAGCAGCGATTCGAGCCCTATGGATCCGGCTGTTATGGCCACGAGCCTGGCATTCTCTATCAGCCTTTTCGACACAATGGAAGGCTCTGCGATGCAGACATTCGGTATGTCCAGGAGTTTGCGGTAGAATCCGGGCGAACGCCACCCCACCGAGGCGGGATGCTCCTTTACCACAAGCTTCATCCCCACCGGTATGCTGGAGGCGAAGTTCCTCACGACCTCTATCTGGTTGAGGTGGCGTCTGCTGTAGACCATCATGGTAACCTCTGGTTCCTTATGCAGGGGGTAGAAGGCATACTCCATGCCGTCGAGGTCCCTTTCGGTCAGGTGGTGCTTCCGGAGCACCGCATTAGTATAGGCGCCCCTCAGGGGGTTTATGAAACTCCTGTAGAGGAGCGGACTCCATACACCGGGGTACTGGTTGTCGTTGCGGTACCTTCCCATGAGATAGCCGCCGGTGTGCCTCAGCTTGTCCATGGTCCTTGAATACAGGGATCTTCTGCTTTTGACGACCCTCGGGGCCCTTCTCGACGGCGGTATCACCCCCTCGTACATTGCGTGCCCGGTCCTTACCGAATCAATGTACATCGCGGCCTCCCTGAGCCAGCGTTCTCCGCCCCTGCCCTTCCGGTAGTCTTTGTATCGATCCACGAGGTACCTCGACGGCTCGAATATGCCTTCGCCGAAGAAGACGAAGTCCCTGATCCGGGTCGGCCGGAGATTAAGAAATGGTATCCCGCGCAAGCGTGACATGAGGTATGTTATGTACTCCCCGAATGTGACGCATATGAACGAAAATATTACATCCGGCTTCACCGCATCGAGAAAACGGTCGATACGTGAAAGCCCCTCCGACAGGATGGCGAGCAGTTCACCGTGCGTATATCTCCTTCCGTAGTCCTGGCGGTAGATGCAGCGCCTGCCGAGGGACAGCCACCTGTCGCATACCACGGCCCCCCAGAGGTCGGGATCGCCTATTTCGGATTCGTAGCTTCTTATGAGCTCCATGTCAGGCTCCCTGCCGGAGGCGGCCCTGAGTATCTCCCATTCCTTCAGCACCCGGTACTCGCCCGACTCGATCTCGGGGCAGGCATGCGCGAACCTGTCGTACTCCACCGAATCCGTGACATAGAAGCCCACCCTTTCAAGCCCGAGCGGTTCCCTGAGGGCCTCCATGAGCCTGAAGAACATCCCGAGGCTGGTGCTCTGTGTAAGAAAAATTGCGTTCATTCAAAGAAATCCTCCGGTTGAAGCTCCCCGCGGCAAGCCACGGGGAAGATGCATCGCGAGTGCATCTTCAAGGCATGCCTAAACAGCGTACATACCGGGCCTGAATCCACTTTGGTTCCTGAAGATCCATTCAAAGGTCTTGATGAGCCCGTCTTCGAGCGTGTGAGTCGGTTCCCAACCGGTCCACCGCCTTACGCGCGTGTTGTCACACATAAGCCGGTCCACCTCGCTCTTTTCAGGCCTCTTGCGCTCGCACTCTTCCCTTATAACTATCCTTCTTCCCGCAATATCCATTATCTTCTCCGCCAGCTCGCCAATGGAGACCTCCCTGCCGGAGCCTATGTTGACGACCTGGCCGACCGCCCTGTTACACACTGCAAGCTTCAAGAAACCGTCCACCGTGTCATCGACGTAGTTGAAGTCCCTTGTCGGTTCAAGCGAGCCGAGGCTGAGCTCATCTGTGCCGGAGACGATCTGGCTTATGATCGTAGGGATCACGGCCCTCTCGGACTGGCGCGGGCCGAAGGTGTTGAAGGGCCGGACGATCACAACCGGCAGGTCGAAGGAGCGGTGGAAGCTCTCCGCAAGCATGTCGGCGCCTATCTTCGAGGCCGAATACGGAGATTGGGCCTGAAGGGGATGGTCTTCGTCGATGGGCACGTAACGGGCCGTGCCGTAGACCTCGCTGGTGGAGGTGTGGACGATCCGCTCGACCCCGCTCCTGCGACAGGCGTTGAGTATGTTCAACGCACCCCCTACGTTTGTCTGAACGTAGCTGTCGGGGGCGTGGTAACTGTACGGGATGGCGATCAGGCTTGCGAGGTGAAAGACGACCTCCATCCCCTCCACCGCCTCGAACACACGGTTCTGGTCGCGTACGTCCCCGGTGAAGACCTCGATATTCCTCATCAGATCAGGCTCTGTTCCGTCGAGCCATCCCCAGCGGCCGAGGGAGTTGTAATGAACGAAGCCCCTGACCCTCGCCCCCGCTCGGGCAAGCCTCTCCGTAAGGTGGCTCCCTATGAAACCTCCGGCCCCTGTTACAAGCACCTTTTTGTTGCTCCAGTAACCGCTCATAAGCACCCCCTAACATCCGCCGATGTCGTTCTGCGCCTTCTCGAGGTCTTCCATCTGACCTATGTCTATCCAGTATTCGTGTATGGGAAAGGTCGTAACGGGAAGCCCCCTCCTTACGACCTCCTGTATGAGGTCGGTCATGTTGAATTCGGTGTATGCCGGGATCAAGGGAATCACCTCGGCATTGACCATGTAGATACCTGCATTGCAAAGGAACTTCTGTCTCGGTTTTTCCTCTATCCCGAGAAGGTAATGTCCTGTGGTGTTTATAACCCCGTAAGGGACGTCGAACTTGTACTGCGTTGCAGCGACCGTCATGACACACCTGTGCTCCCTGTGGAAGTCTATAAGTCTCAGTAAGTTCGCCCTGGTTACGACGTCTCCGTTCATGACGAGAAGCGGTGAGCGGAGGGGCTCAGGCAGCAGCGTCAGCGGTCCCACGGTCCCGAGCTTTTTATCTTCCCTGAGGTAGCGTATCCTTACGCCGTACCTTGAACCGTCGTTGAAGTACTCCTCTATGAGGTCGGCCATGTAGTTCAGCGATATGTAGATGTCCACTATGCCGGCCCTTGCGAGCGAGATGATTATGTCCTCCAGAACAGGCCGGTCACCTACCTTTACGAGCGACTTGGGTATGGTGTCCGTTATGGGCCTAAGACGCCTGCCCTCGCCGCCTGCCATCACGACCGCTGACACCCCTGTCTCCTCATTGCCGATGAAGTCCATCATGTTCACGATCCTCTGCGGACGCCCGTCCATGTCCAGCAGTGGAATGTTTCTTATGAGATGCCTGTTCATCAACTCCTTGAGCTCACTTTCCGGTGTGCCGACCGGAGCGGTCAGCGGGTTTGTCCACATAACGCTCGAGACCGGCTCATCTATGGACCGCCCGGCGAGCGTAAAGCGCCGTATGTCACCGTCCGTCACGGTCCCGACGAGCCTGCCGTCCTTGTCCACGACAAGCGCGATCCCCTGCTTGTTCCGGTCTATGATCCGCATGCACTCGCGCACGGAGAGCGACTCGTCGACACAACTCGCTTTTACATCAAACTCCTTGAACTCCTTCATCTCAGGCACCGCTCAATAGGTCATCTTCTTCTGCAACAACGCAAGGTTTATGTCCACGGTCGCCAGGACGTCGGCGACCAGCCTTCCCGCGTTGCCCGCACCGTAGGGGTTCCTGGCGGTCCTGCATCTGGTACGGAACCCCTCGTCGTTCAGGGCCTTTCGAACGGCCGAGACTATCTCGTCCGTACTGTAACCAACGTCTATCACGTTGTCGGCCCTGAGCCTGCCGTTCTGCCGGGAGCCGATATTGACCACGGGACACCCGAGCCCAGGCGTCTCCTTTATTCCGCTCGATGAGTTGCCCACGCACACGCCCCTTCCGGCCCTGCCGCAGACGTTCAGTATGCCGTGATAGTCGTAACGGCCGAGGCTTTTGTAAACCCGGATACCCGGCGGCGTTTCACCCGCCAAGAGCTCTATCTCCTTTACTATGCGACGACCGCCGGCGTCGTTGTTCGGATACGTGACGATCACCTGGCAACCCTCCCGTGCAAGTATCTTCAACGCCTCGATGGACGGCCTCACCTGCTCGGCCGCCATGTCGTACTCGGTCGTCACCGAGTGCTGTGTGAATATGACGACCGGTCTAGCGGGATCGAGGCAGTACCTGCGGTATATCTCATCAGGTTGCGCGTAGTCGCCGTCTGCTATGAGGTCAAGGGTGGGCGAACCTACATTGAAGACCCTCCAGGGCTCCTCACCGAGACGAAGTACGCGTTCGGCTGCATCCTCGTTCGTCGTAAAATGCAGGTGCGCGAGCTTTGTCATTGCATGCCTCACCGAATCGTCGAGCGCTCCGCCCTCGGTCAGGTCTCCGCCCTCTATGTGGGCCGTCGGGATGTTCATCTGACTCGAGGTGACCACCGCGGCGAACCCCTCGTATCGGTCGGCATAGACGACCATGAAGTCGGGTCTTATCTCGTCCAAGAGCGTGCTGAGGCTGCGGATGCCGGAGCTTATGGCCCGCGCGGTCGAAAGGAGGCTGTCGCCGTCCATCTCTATCCTGACCTCGCCGTGGACCTCGAAGCCGTCCTTTTCTATCTCCCGCACCGTGTAACCGAAGTCCTCGTCGAGATGGGCCCCTGAGACAAGGAGGCGGTAGTCCAGCGACGGGTGACTGCGTATGGCTTTAAGTATAGGATACTGCAGCCCGTACTCGGCACGGTTTCCGGTGAAAACGGCTATCCTTCTCTTATCGTTCATAGCCTCAGCAGCACATCTCCGTGGTCGACTGTGCATCACCGTTAAGCAGGTACCTTGGCCTCCATCCCGTGCGTTGAACGAGAAGGCTGTTGTCGAGCACGAGGCTTGAGATCCTGCGGGGCCGCGAAGCCGCGGATCGAATCCTCTTCAGCGGGACCGAGGCCGCCCTGCATATTGACTCGGCAAGCCCTCTGACCGATGTTCCAACCCCGGTCGACAGATTGACGATGCGGCATCCCGGGCCATTCATCGATACGAGCAACGCAATGAGGCCGTCCGCGACATCTTCTATATGTATGAAGTCCCTCACCGGCGAAAGGTCCCGCAAAACAACGTCCCCGCCTTCCCGTACCTGTTTCAATATGGCACCGGCAACCGTGTCGGGAGGACTGCCGGGGCCGTAGACGTTACTCAAGCGGGCCGTGACAGCCGCAAGCCCGTAGCTTGACGCGTAGCCGCGTATCATCTGCTCGGAGGCGAGCTTCGTGGCGGTATAGACATCACGGGCCACGGCCGGATCACCCTCGGTGGCCGGGCGACCGAGACCGTCACCGTAGACCAGCCCGGTCGACGGAAAGACGAACCTTTCCACATTGTTCCTCCTGCAAAACTCCAGTGCCGTCATCGTCAACGCCACATTGGTTTCAAAGGCCCTCTGCGGATCCATGTTGCAGCTGCGGGCATTAACCATACCGGCCATGTGGAAGACGGCCACGGGCCGTCCAGGGGACCGGCCCAACGCCCTGGCCGCTTCTCCTTCCACTCCGGAAAAGGGACCGTGGACAAAACGGTAAGCAGCTTCCGGGACCGCACCGGGCACCGGCTCGGAACAAGGACGGAGGTCCACACCGACCACCGACGCACCACGCTCCAAGAGGCCCTTTACAAGGGCGCGCCCTATGAACCCGGACGAGCCTGTTACCAGAATTTTGTACCCTTCGAGACTTTCAATCGCGGATATCATCGTGGCTTATCTGACAATCCTCCTTAAGGTTGCGCGCCGCCTTTTTGCCGAGAACCATGTTCAGATCCTTCGCCAGTATAGGGCCTGTACCAGGCCGCTTGACCCATGTATTCTCAAGTGTGAAGGTCTCACCGGCCCTTACGGGCGCGATGGTCACGACCGAGGCGTAGGCGAAGTCCATGACTGGTTTTTCCTCCGGCAATACGGTCTTATGCCCTCCCGATGCCAGGAATATCGCACGCGCCCCCCTCACAAGCTCCCTCAGCTCGTCGGGCTCTATCGAGATGGGCACGTCGGGACCGGACCATTCACGTGAGACAGTGAAGTGCTTCTCCACGGCCGCAGCACCCAGGGCCACCGCGCCGAGGCATGTGTATATGCCCAGGGAGTGATCGCTCAGGCCGACCGGGACCCTGAAGTTATCCTCAAGCTCCCTCAACGCGCCGAGCCTGACCTTTTCGTACGGTGTGGGATACATGGAGGTGCAGTGCATGAGCATGAGCGGACAGCCGTGTCTTTCAACGGCATCCACAGACCTCCTTATCGACTCCAGGTCGTTCATGCCGGTCGAAAGGATGATCGGTTTGCCCATACCGGCCACATACTCCAGGAGGGGTATGTTGTTGCACTCACCCGAGCCTACCTTGAATGCGGCCACACCTATGTCATTGAGCCTGTCCGCCGCTTCCCTGGAAAAGGGGGTGGACAGGTACAGTATCCCTTTTTCCTCACAACGTTTCTTTATCCTCCTCTCCTCGTCCTCGGTAAGCTCGCAACGTCTTATGATATCCCACAGACGCTCGTCAGATATCTCACCGGGCCTCATGTTCGTGGGTATCATCTCCGCCTCTGTTATGTGGCACTGGAACTTGATGCAGTCCGCCCCAGCATCAACGGCGACATCCACAAGCGCTTCGGCCCTCGAAACGTCCCCATCGTGGTTTATGCCCACCTCAGCGATCACAAAGGGCGGATGCCCCCTCCCTATCCTGCGGCCCGCTATATCTATCTCCTTGACCTTCACCGTCGCCACCTCCGATACACGCCGGATACGAGGCGGTGCGGCTCTGTCACCATGCCGTCCAGCCGCCGTCCACTACCAGTGTCGCCCCGGTCATGTACCTGGATGCATCGCTCACGAGAAAGAGTATCGCGCCGTTGAAGTCCGACCAGACGGCCATCCTGCCTATGGGCGTGCGGTTCACGTAGCTTCTGTGGAACGCCTCCTCCTGGCCGTCGTACACACCACCGGGCACGAGCACATTGATCCTTATGTTATAGATTCCCCATAACGTCGCCAGGTGCCTTGCAAGACCGTTCAAACCGGCCTTAGAGG
>Ga0256830_1001435_pt1 | contig 16927 bp, 15 predicted proteins | sample 128326metaG_FD_190537 | JGI IMG/M metagenome (GOLD analysis project Ga0256830, IMG submission 190537) | Hydrothermal vent microbial communities from Lau Basin, Pacific Ocean - 128-326 | ecosystem: Environmental > Aquatic > Marine > Hydrothermal vents | place: Pacific Ocean: Lau Basin | collected... | reverse complement strand
TACAGTGCTTGCCGGCAACACCTTGCATTATACAATTTGGTCCTTTTACCCTACGGTTCCAATTGCTTTGCGTGTCGACGGTTTGGGGCTTGTTTTTGCCCTGACCGCGTCTTTTTTATGGATACTGACAACGCTCTATTCCATGGGCTATATGCGTAGTCTCAATGAGCACGCGCAAACCCGATATTACACCTGTTTTGCTGTAACGCTTTCCGCGACGATGGGGGCGGCTTTTTCAGATAACTGGTTCACGCTCTTTCTGTTTTATGAGTTGATCACCTTCTTTACCTACCCCTTGGTGGCCCATAGCGAAACCAAGGAAGCTTTTGCTGGCGGAAATAAGTATCTGCTCTATCTCATGGCCACTTCGAAGGCCTTTTTAGCGGCAGGGATCATTTGGCTTTATTATATAGCGGGAACACTTGATTTTGTTCCGGGAGGCATCCTTCCTGCGGATGTTGATCCAAAAACCCTGCTGCCCATCTTTTTCCTTATGTTGTTTGGGGCGGGGAAAGCTGCGGTGATGCCTTTTTCTTCGTGGCTGCCTGCTTCGATGGTCGCTCCTACCCCGGTGAGTGCCCTCCTTCATGCGGTTGCCGTTGTGAATACCGGTGCTTTCTGCGTGCTTCGCATTATTTTTGATACTTTCGGTGTTGATGTAATGCGGACGGCCGGACTGGGGACGATGACGGCTTATCTGGTCTCGTTTACTATTATCATGGCTTCGGTTTATGCGCTTACCCGAGACAATATCAAAGAAAGAATCGCCTATTCGACGGTAAGCCAAATTTCCTACATTATTTTGGGGGGTGCGTTGTTGACGCCTTTTGGTATGGCAGGTGGCATTATGCATATCGCGAATCACGCCTTCTCAAAAATCACCCTGTTTTTTTGCGCGGGCGCGATTTATGTGGCTGCTAAAAAAACAAAGGTTTCTGAGTTAAATGGCATCGGGCGCCAAATGCCCTGGACAATGGCGGCTTTTGCGATCGCGACGCTTAGCATGGTGGGTGTGCCGCCTGTGGCCGGATTTCTCAGCAAATGGTACCTTGCAATTGGTTCGATGGAGGCACATCAACTCCCGATTCTTTTTGTTTTGCTCGTCAGTTCCTTGCTGAATGCAGGCTATTTTCTGCCTATTGTCCATAAGGCTTTTTTCAAGGCGCCCGATAGCGGCTTGCAGTATGCTGTTGCGGGAGACAAAGACGGAGGCGGGGTGCCTAAAAAGACGACGGAGATTCGGGAAGCGCCGAAATTCATGCTTTATCCCTTAGTGGCGACGGCGGTTATTTCTGTGTTGCTGGGACTTTTTCCTGAATTATTGCTCGACCTTATTAAGCAGGTACTCGGATGAACAAATTGATTGATATGATTAAAGGGCCGATTTCTTTTAAGAAGCTCAAAAAATATTTCTATATCGTGCTGGGTCTTCTTGTCGTGCTTGATGTGGCGCTCAGTCTGCTCCATTTGAAGCATCCTGCTTTTGTCTGGGATAAAATGCCCGGCTTTCTTTCGCTCTACAGTTTGGTTTCCACGGTTCTCATTGTCGTCATTTCTAAGGCAATCGGTCATGCGGTGCTGATGAAGCGGGAGGATTTTTATGACTGATATCTGGATTCATCCGGCGCTCTTGTTTTTCCTGGCCGCATGCATACTTCCTTTTGTTAACGAAAAACTCAGGCCAAGCATTATCCTGGGTGTGCCCGTTCTTGGGCTCTTAACGTTGTTGCTTGTTTCTCAAGGAATGCACGGTGTGGTTTCCCTGATGGGCCAAGAGATGGTCTTTGGTCGCGTCGATAAGCTTAGTCTTGTCTTTGGTTATATCTTTGTCATTCTTGCCTTTATCGGGATGCTTTATGCTCTTCATCTCAAGGGAAATCGCGAGCATGTTGCGGCACTGATCTATATTGGCGGTGCGATGGGGGCGGTTTTTGCGGGTGATCTGCTAAGCCTTTTTCTTTTTTGGGAAATCATGTCGTTCTCGTCTGTTTTCCTTATTTGGTTCGGCGGAACAAAAAAGTCTTCGGATGCGGGAATTCGCTATCTCTTTCTCCATACAATCGGCGGTATTTTATTATTAGGCGGCATCGTACTTCACATCGTGCAAACGGGCGACAGTAGTTTTGTTGCGATTACCGAAGGCGGTTGGGCTGGCGGATTGATGCTGGTCGGGTTTCTTATTAATGCCGGGGGGCCGCCTTTGCATGCCTGGTTACCGGATAGTTATCCTGAGGCGAGTGTGACGGGTACGATTTTCTTGGCGACTTTTACGACAAAGGTGGCTGTCTATGCTCTTGCGAGAGGATTTTCCGGGACGGAAATGTTGATCTATCTCGGTGTTTTCATGACTCTTTTTGGAATTGGCTACACCATCATCGAGAATGATATCCGCCGACTGCTTTCTTATCACATCATCAGTCAGGTCGGATACATGGTTGCCGCCATCGGCATCGGGACGGAATTGGCTGTGAATGGTGCAGTGGCCCATGCGATTAACAACATCTTGTTTAAAGGTGTTTTGATGATGGGCATGGGCGCTGTTATTTTTATGACCGGAAAAAGGAAGGGGACGGAATTGGGCGGGCTCAGGAAAGTCATGCCTTTGACCTGTCTTTTTTATATGATCGGCGGTCTTTCCATTTCAGGTTTTCCCCTGTTCAATGGTTTTATCAGTAAAGGGATGATAATTTCTTCTGCCGCTGAAGCACAATATGGGCCGACCGCCCTTTTGCTGACAATGGCGGCTGCGGGAACATTTCTTTCGACTACATTAAAACTCCCCTACATTGTATTTTCCGGAGATGACAAATCTTTAAAAGTGACGGATCCGCCTAAAAACATGATTTGGGCTATGGGCATCGGTTCCTTTTTTTGCATCCTGCTTGGTATTGCGCCAATGCTGCTGACCGCTCTCTTGCCTTTTGATGTCGTTTATCATTCATACACTGCCGATCATGTGGTGGGTTCCTTGCAGGTTATCGCTTTTTCCGGTCTAGGTTTTATGATCCTTCTGAAGAAATTGACACCGGAGAGTACGATTAGCCTTGACGCGGATTGGCTTTACCGGAAAATTACGACGGCGTTTATGTGGATTGCAGCTCGCTTTGCTTTTTTGAGGTATATTACATGAAAACGGCTTGCCGGATGATTGTCGGCTTTTATCCCTTAAAGTGTGTAGAGGGCTTGTCATGACTGTAAAAGAAATGATTAGAAAACCGATCGTGTTCGCGGGTTTGCTCATGGCAGCAATCATCTTGATCCCTTCCGCACCCTTATTTGCGGAAACCGCCGGAGGTGTTGAATACCGCGACATTCAAGGGATTGGAAGCCGGAATCTGATCTGGCTTTTTTCTCAGCTTCACATTCTGTTTGGCGCCTTTGTGCTCGGTGTGCCGATTTTTGTCTTGGCCTGTGAATTGATCGGGGTGGTCACAAAGGAAAAACGCTATGACCGATTGGCCAAAGAGTTCACTGATTTAATTGTTGCCTGTTACAACATGACGGCCACAATCGGGATTCTGTTCCTTTTTGCCCTGCTCGTTTTTTATCCCAAATTAATGAGCGTCATGGCTGATATTTTCCAGCCGGCCTACTATGTTTATGTCTTTCTTTTTATTGGAGAGACGGCGTCTATTTATCTTTATTGGTCAAAATGGGACAAGATGCAAGACCGAAAAGGTTTGCATATGTTTATCGGTCTTGTCCTGAATATTTTTGGGTTTTTGATTATGTGTGTGCCCAGTGCCTTCCTTGCTTTCCAGGCCAGTCCGGTTGTTTTAGGGCCGGATCTTGGCCCCTGGGAGAAGGCTTGGGTTGCGATGAATAATCCAACCTGGTGGCCGGTCAATATCCATCGCATCGTTGGAAACATTGTTTTGGGCGGTTTTGTTTGTGGCGCCTATGCCGGGGTGGCCTATCTCGGTGCGACGACAAAAGAAGAGAAAGAACACTACGATTGGATGGGGTATACGGGTAATTTTATCGGGGTCTTCGGTCTGCTCCCGATGCCTTTTGCCGGATACTGGTTGATGCGGGAGATCTACGAATACAATCAGCAAATGGGGATTACCTTAATGGGGGGTATCCTTTCCTGGTTGTTTATTTTGCAGGCTGTTCTGATCGGGGTGCTTTTTCTGGGGGCGAACTATTATTTCTGGCAAGGGCTTGCCTATCGAACGCATTCCGCAGCGAAATATAAGACGCCTATTGTGATCATGCTGCTTGTTTTGGTCGTCAGCTTTGGGGTTTGGTTGACACCGCATTCGCTTGTTGCCAGTGTTTCGGAAGCGAGAGCGATGGGTGGGTCGCATCATCCTTTATTAGGTGTTTTTGGTGTGATGTCCGCTAAATTAACGGTTGTGAATCTCATGATTCTGACGACCTTTATCGGATTTATTTTGTATTGGCGTGCGGATAAAGTCGAAACCGCCAAATGGGCGAAGGCATCACGTATTTTTCAGTATTTTCTCTTTACCGTTGCAACGATTGCAATTATTTTCTTGGGTGTTTACGGCTATCATCCCGATGTCCCTGCTTCTTTTCGCGTCAATGTGCTTTCGGTCGCCCAGGTTTTGGCGGTGCTTTTTGTGTTGGTGACTGTTATTCCCTTAACCGCTTTATCGCTTCGTACGGCCAAGTTGACCCGCGAGATGAAATGGGGCGTCATGCCCCCTCGTTCTCAATATGCCTTGTTGTTGAATGCCGTATTTACCGTATTAACAATGTCATTGATGGGTTATGCCCGTTCTGCCTCTCGTGTTCATTGGCATATTTACGGTGTTTTGGAAGATACCTCTGCCTATGGTTTTACGCCTACTTTAGGTCACGCGTCCTTACTCTTTGTCATTAATACCTTTATCTTTACTATTATGGTTGGGCTGATTTTTTGGTCTGTCTCGAAAAGTGTGCGTTATCAAGGCTTTTCAACGCAATACTTTTTTCTCGCCTCCGTTTTCTTTTGGTTTGTCTCTCTTTTTGAACCGAAAAAAGCCATTGAACAGAAGGTTTCGGCGGAGGTGAAAAATGTTTGGAAGGGGGCCGGCGTTGTGATGGCCTTCTTGCTTGCTTATATTTATATCGGGTATTCTGTTCCCCAAAAAGTCGGGCTTCCTCCGGAGAAAAAGGCACTGGATCTGACAAAAATTAAAACGAAGCAAGATATGGTTCAGGTCGGTCAGGAGATATTTTATAGTAAAGGGCAGTGCGCACTTTGTCATTCCATTGGTCCAGGCCATGGACGGTGTCCGAATTTGAAGGGTGTGGGTGCGCGGCTTACCCGTGAATTTATTTACGAAGCGCTCACGGTGCCCGATGCTTATGTGAAATTGGATTTTGAGCAGGTGAATCCCGTATCGTATGCCGCAGAAATGCCGATCATTAATAAGGCACCGATCGGGCTTTCAGAAGAAGAAATGTTAACGGTCATTGCCTTTGTTCAGAGTAACGGTGGGGAGGTGACTGTAACACCGGAAGAGCTTTTAAATCTTGGATCGCCTGTGGACAACACGGCCCACAATAGTCAAAATGACGAGATGAAGCTGGCGAAAGATGTGAGAGAAGAAAGTATTGGGAATGATTAATCGGCTCGAGTTCAGAACCATCACGACCTTCTTTCTCCTTGCGGTTGTCATGAGTGGTTGTACCTTGTTTGAGGATAAATATGTTGCCAAAGGTCATAAATTGTTTAATCGTTATTGCACGCCCTGCCACGGGCCGGATGGGAGTGGCAATGGTTACAACGCGATCAATTTGGAATCTGCGCCGCGTGATCTGACGGACGCTTCCGAAGAATATATGGCGAAGTTGGACAATAATGAAATCTACGAAGTGCTGGAACTGGGTGGCTACGGTGTTGATCTTGCGCCGACAATGCCCGTCTGGGGGAAGATTTTTTCGGAAGAGGAGCTCTGGTCTCTAGTCGCGTTTATACGCACTTTACATCCAAACGATGCTGAACCGATTGTATTTACTCAGCCGGGTTCGGAAGAACCTGTTTTTGAAACGAAGAGGGTGCGGTACCCGAAAGTGCGTCCCAAGGCATTTTACGACCTCTACGAAGAATTGGTTCCTGATGAAGATGCGTACGCAGAACAAGTTGGGATTGGCAGTGAGGTGTTTGAAGAACACGGATGCAATGCCTGTCATGTAATAGATGGAGAGGGAGGAACACTTGGTCCCGATTTATCCAGAGCGGGCTTCATGTTACAGCCTCAGTTTATGTTTCGATGGGTGCTGAATCCGCAGGCATTTCTCCCTAAAACAAGAATGCCAAATTTGGATTTGACTCCTGAAGATGCGCTTGCTGTCACGCTTTATCTAAGTGAACAAAAGGGCGAAGCGCCCGGAGGCGCTGCTGTGACAAAACCGGTCTCGAATGATGAGGGAGACGAGGTGGGTACTTCGGATGAAGAGGGGATGGAAGAATGAGATTGCCGCTTGTTGCAAAGGCATTCGGTGCCTGGATTCTTTCTTATGTCATCTTTAAATTTGGCATGCCTTTCATCACGAGTCCGCTTCCTTCCAGTATCATTTTTATGTATATGAGCCTCGTTACGGTTGCGGTTCTGCTTTTTGTTTCGGTTTTTGAGGATGATTTCCATAGCTTTTTCGGGCCGATCACTTCTTTTATTCGAGGAGAGGAAGGGGACGGGGTCGGCAGAAAAATGAGTCGCATCGCCGTCTTCATTATCATCCCCTTATTTTTTGGTTTTAGAACGTATGAAAATGTGAAGCCGAGTTTTGAAGCACCTTTTCCCCAACGTGTGATTCATCCGGCGCCTCCAGGAGAAGCCGCCGGATTTACGAACCCTTTCGAAGGTGATGAAGCGCACTATGAAGAATATATTCAGGAAGGGCGAAAAATCTACTATGAAAATTGTGTCTTTTGTCATGGTGATAAGCTGGATGGTCACGGCATCTTTGCCAATGCTTTAAATGTAAAACCTGCGAACTTTGCCGATCCGACCACCATTTCAATGTTGATGGAGTCCTTTGTCTTTTGGCGCGTAAGTAAAGGAGGAATCGGTTTGCCTGGCGAGTCAACACCTTGGGACTCTGCGATGCCTCCCTGGGAATTGATTCTTACAGAAGAAGAGCGTTGGAAAGTGATTATGTTCCTCTATGAATATACGGGTTTCAAACCAAGAACCTGGGAATAAACCAGACGATAAAATGCTTAATGAGGGTGTTAAGGGATATCAATTGAAAAAATTGTCGGTTTTCTTGTTGCTTGCTGTTCTATTTTTCGGGTGGGGCACTCCGCTTCAGGCGGATGAATCGGAACCTGGCGAGTCGGAGATGGCGGAACCTGTCGAAGAGGTTCTGCCGACAGATGATTTAGCTGCGGGAAAAGTACTCTATGAAAAACTTTGCATCTCCTGTCATGGTGTTGAAGGCGATGGAGACGGCCCCGCTGCCGATTTTTTTGAACCAAAACCAAGAAGTTTTAAAAAGGCAGAATATAAATACCGGACCACACCAAAAGGTGCTCTTCCTACGGACGATGATCTTTTTCGGGCCATTGCGCGCGGTTTGCCGGGGACCGGAATGCCGGATTGGGCGGACAAACTCAACAAGAAAAAGATTAATCAGGTAATCAAATATATTAAAACATTCTCTGATAAGTGGGACAATCAACAAGGTCCGCACGATGTGATTCCTGTTGGAGAGCCGGTCGCATCAAGTGAAGAAAGTATTGAAAAAGGAAAAAAGCAATTCACAGCGCTGGGTTGCACGCTTTGTCACGGTGCGGAAGGAAGGGGAGATGGGGCAACGGCCTCGGTTTTAACCGATCATCGAGGAGATCCGGTTTATCCCAGAAATCTCAGTAAAAACTGGTTGTTCAGAGGCGGGGGAGAGACAAAAGACATTTACATGAGGATCAATACAGGCCTCAACGGGACGCCCATGCCTTCTTTTGCGGACCAACTGGATAACGAGCAAAGTTGGGATTTAGCCAACTATGTTCGGTCTCTTTCTCCGGCCGTACAACCTGAACGCGGTTCAATGATTAAGTCGGGGCGTGTTGATGGAGATGTGCCGAGTGATCCGGAAGATCCATTGTGGCAAGAGGCTGAAGCGAGTTGGTTTCCAATGATGGGGCAAATCACTTTCGAAGAGCGTCTGTTTACACCATCGGTTACTGATATTACGGTGAAGTCACTTTATAATGACAAAGAAATCGGCTTTTTGTTGATTTGGGACGACCGGAGTAAAAGCAAGAAAAAGGCCCCACCAAAACCGACTTTTACTGACCAGGTTGCCATTCAATTTCCCGAAAAACTTCAACCCGGCGGTGTTGTGAAGCCCTATTTTATTATGGGCGATGAAAAATTGGGTGTAAATTTATGGACGTGGCGGGCGGAGGAGAATCAATTTCTTGAAAGTAATGCAAACGGAATTCATGCTGAAGAGCAATTTCAGCCTGTTTCTGATGTCAAGGGAAAAGGTTCTTATGTAAACGGTCAGTATCGTGTTGTGATGAAACGCGCGTTAAATACCGGTGATACCGAAAAGGATATTCAATTTGAAAGCGGTGTTTTTTACCCGATTGCATTTCATGCCTGGGATGGAGGCAATGGGGAGACCTTAACGAAACGATCCGTGACGCCCTGGTATTTTGTGCTGATGACGCCCGAAACGCCTAAAAGTGTTTATATTTTTCCGCCCGTTGTTGTGATAATTGTTTTTGGTCTTGAATTTCTTCTTCAGAAAATGTTGAGAAAAAATCGAGATTCATCGGCGTAGTTGATGCATTTTGTTTTGCTTGGGTATCCAAATTGACGTTGAAGATATATCGAAAAGTATTGGAGGAATTGCGCGCTTATTGCTCTCTTTGCTATTCTTGCTGTCCTTTTCACCCGATGTTTTAGCCACACATGAGGCAGACCATCGTTACCTTATTTCGGGGTATGTACGGGACCAAAACGGGGTTGCGCTTAGAAATGCGACAGTTCATCTTGAGCATAAAGGTGGAGAAAAAAAGAAGGTAAGCACAAACAGAAACGGTTATTATGAGGTGCTTTTTCACCTTCATAATGAAAACTTGGGTGATGAAATCCTTGTTCGTTTTGGGGATTTTGAAAAAAGAGTAAAGGTTGCTTTTGATATAACAGATACTGTAAGCACAAGAGGGGATACGGTTGATTTTGGCGCCCCGCCCCAGGATACGGGTATTTGGGGTTACCTCACCGGAGCTTCTCTCTTCATTGTGGTGATTGCGCTTTATGTGGGTTTTCTTCGAGTGAAACGGAAGAAAAATGCTGTTGTCCGTCGAAAGAAAAGAAAAAGGAAAAGAAGCTAAATTAAATACATCAGTCATGTGTGACGATTAGGAGCAAGCAGATCATGGCCCCTGAAGATAACAAAGGAAAAATAGAAGACGAAGATGTCAGCCGAAGACGCTTTTTTACCTTGATGGGATTAGGCGTGGGTTGGGGAAGTCTTTTTACGGCACTCGGCGGTGTGGGTGTCGGGACTGCCCGTTACATGCTTCCATCCGTGCTTTATGAACCTCCGACGGTTTTTAAGATCGGGACACCCGAAGAATACGGTATTGGCGTTGATACCAAGCTAAAAAAAGAACGTCAAATTTGGGTTGTCCGAAATGAACGCGGTCTGTATGTCATGATTGCGATCTGCCGTCACTTGGGGTGCACGCCAAATTTCTTTCAGGATCAAAGTCTTTTTCGCTGCCCCTGTCACGGCAGTATTTATGACACACGGGGAAATGTTCTCGGTGGCCCGGCGCCTCGTACCTTGTGGCGCGCGGCAGTGTCCCTTGATCCGGTTGACGGTCAAATTGTTGTGAGTTTTAATACGAGACAAGATCCGGACCCCGTTGGAACCCCTGAAGGGCTCATGGTAGAAGAATTGAGTCGTGAAGTTGAGCCCTACTTCCTAAAGGTCTAGAGCGGAGGAGATAGAAGCAGTATGTTGAATTTACTCCAGAAAATTCGTGCGATTGTTAATAAAACACAGGTCTTTAAGTCGATCTTCCGGCATGGGTATCCGGATACGGACGGCAATCGTGCATTGGTCATGTTTAGTAATGTTATCCTGCATTTACACCCGGTTCGTGTGCGTAGAGGTGCGCTTAAAATCAAATTTACGTGGTGCTTGGGAGGCTTAACGTTTTTATTTTTTATCCTCCTTGCGATCACGGGCGTGGTTTTGATGTTTTATTACGTTCCTGATACCCGGCGCGCATATAACGACATTCGGGATCTGGGCACAGTGATTTATTTTGGCAGCCTCTTCAGAGCCGTGCATCGCTGGTCTGCGCATGCAATGGTCTTCTCTGTTTGGATGCATATGACACGCGTTTTTATGACCGGTTCATATAAACCTCCGAGGGAATTTAACTGGGTTGTCGGTGTTATTCTTTTAGTGACCACCTTGGTTTTGAGTTGGACCGGGTATCTCCTGCCTTGGGATCAGTTGGCGCTTTGGGCGGTTACGGTTGGCAGCAAAATGGCGGAAGCAACTCCTTTTATCGGGGCTGCCGGTCCTTTCGGTCCTGAGCTGGGTTTTACGGCCGAGAATGATATGGCCTTCGCACTTTTGGGTGGAACCGTTGTGGGGCAAAGTGCCCTGCTCCGTTTTTATGTGCTCCATTGTCTTGCCTTACCCTTGCTTATGGCGCTTTTTATTGCCGTTCATTTCTGGAGAATTCGAAAAGACGGTTTTTCGGGGCCACTTTAATTAATTGACTCAATTGAGGGAAGATATGTCTGATAAAGTTTCTGATTTGGCCCAGGATTCGTCTAAGTCCGGCAGGCTCGCAAGCTTAATCAAAAAGACTGCGGCCGAAAAAGTCGAGCCGGAAGATACTGTTCTTGTTTGGCCGAACCTTGTTTATCTTGAACTGATCTGTTCAATGGTTGCGGTGGCGATCATGTTGTTTCTTTCATTGGTTTCTCCTGCGCCTTTGGAAGAATTGGCGAGTGCGGATACGACTCCTAATCCGACAAAAGCACCCTGGTATTTTTTAGGGCTGCAAGAGTTGCTGGTCTATTTTGATCCCTGGTTAGCCGGTATGGTCTTACCGACCATGATTATCGTCGGCCTTGTTTTGATCCCTTATGTTGACCCGAACCCGCGCGGAAAAGGTTATTATACCTTTTCGGAACGAAAATTTTCCATGTTGGGTTTCGGATTCGGTTTGGCGCTCTGGTGGGTTCTTATTGTGGTGGGCGTATTTTTTAGAGGCCTGGATTGGTCTTGGTACTGGCCTTGGGATGATTGGCATTATCATCAGCCTGCGGGTGCTGTTAAACTGGTGGACTTGGAAATTATACTTCAAAACCTCTTGGGTTTGAGCGAATCACCCTTGGTTACCCTGGGAAGATATGCCATAACGACGGCAAACCTGATTACCTGGGTTTTGTTTCTCGCATTTTATGCGGTCGGTTTTACGGTTCCGTTTTTGTTTTTTCGTGATTTTTACCGCAGATTGGGTTTTGTTCGTTATAACTTGGTGATGGTCATGTTTATTTCGATGATGGGTGTTCCGATGAAGATTTTTGTCAGATTGTTGGCGGATGTGAAGTATGTACTCGTTACACCTTGGTTTAAAATCTAGTTGAAAATGCATGAGGTGCTTTAATGGATGATATCTGGGCCTATCCCTATCGACTGGGAATCGGCATATTTTTTGTTGTTTCAACATTGATTTTCATGGTGGGGTTTATTGGTGCCGCCGTCTGGCTTGAAAAGGCGCTCAAAGACGACCCAAAAAAATAAGTTGAACTTGAACTGCGGTTAGAGGGTGCGACGCGCTTCGCACCAAATGGGAGCAGAGTTACCGTATGGTGAAGCACATTGTTTTCGGGATTTCGGGGTTTTTAATTGTTCTCCAACTGGGTATTTTTGTTTATAAAGAAGAAACAGCGGAATGGAAGGGGTATCAAGCCACTTACTATAAAAAGCTCGCCGAAGTGATGGGTGACCCTAAACTTGCGGAGACACCCGTCGAGGTCGTGCAAATCTGGGACAAGAAACTAAATCGTGCCGATCGTTGTATGACCTGTCACGCCGGCATTGCGAATCCTGCTTTTGAGAATGAGCCGCAGCCCTATACCACTCACCCTAATTTTAAGGATGGCGGATATATTTCAAAACATGCCTTTGAAAAGTTCGGATGCACGATTTGTCATGAAGGAAATGGCCAGGCGGTCACGGTTGCGGCAACTCACGGTGTGGTGAAACATCTTGATCGCCAGCCTTTGTCCGGGCCTTATGTCCAGACAACTTGCACAAAATGCCATTATGAGCTTTATTCGCGTGAAGTGTACTGGCCCGAAGCCGATGTTTTGATGAAAGGCCGTGACTTGGCCTATGAGCTCGGTTGTGGTGCTTGTCACGCCATCCGTCAGTTTGGAGCGAATGCCGCACTCGCGCCAGAGATTTCCAACATGGGCAGCAAAACCGAACTGGCTTTTACTTTGGTGCATGATTTTTCAAAAATTGAATCAGAACACCATATCACCCGTGTTTGGGAGTATGAACATTTTCTTGATCCACAAAAAATTGTTCCGGGTAACCCTGATGCGCCTGACCCAAAAGACAGGACTTCTCCGACCATTATGCCGAACTGGGGTTTGACTGAGGATGAAGCGACGGCCTTGACCGTTTTTACTTTGTCCCTCAGAGACCCGGAGGTGGAGGACATCCCGGCAAAATTTTTTCCAAAAATTCCGAGCCACGAAGGTTTCCTTCAATATCGGTAAATCACACTCATAATGAGGCTGCTTTGCTTCGCTGTGCAGGCCGGCGCTGTTTTGAATCATGGATTATATGACGGCGTCGGCGCGCCTGTCCGCTTGCCCTTCATTTTCTTGTTTTGAGAGTCCATTTCGTCTCATTTCCAAAAGCGGTTTATTTCTCTTGACAAAGAAATAGATTAAAATATATATAATCTTGCCTTTTTGATGGTCCTGTCAGCAGCCGACCCCTTTTGTTTTCTGACTGATTGTATCGATGACGGGCCAAATTTGTCCGAACAACCTAGGTGGAGAAACAGGAATGAAAGCATTAGGCGTCCACATCCTTATCGAGTTGGAAGATTGCAACAGAAAACTGCTGGATGACCTCAAAAAAATTGAAGCCGTAATGCTTGAGGCAGCGAGAAAAGCCAAAACAACAATCATCGAGAGCCGCTTTCACCGCTTCAGTCCTTTTGGTATCAGCGGTGTGGTCGTTATTGCGGAATCACATCTTACGATCCATACTTGGCCTGAGCATGGCTACGCAGCCGTTGATATTTTTACCTGCGGCGAAGTCCTGCAACCGAATCTCGCGAGCCGGTATCTTATTGAAGCCCTTGATTCTAAAAATCCTTCCATCGTGGAACTCGACCGAGGGCCTTTTTTGTCAAAAGAAAAAACGGCGCAGGCCCATCATCTTGACAGGGGAGGTTTTTTGCAGCATGCGTTTAGGTAAGCACCTACACGCCTCGATTGAGTGATCCGTCTTCCTTATTGAATCCATTTATTTTTTTAAACCTGATCTTTCTTATTGATGATTGGCCGACCGGCCCGAGTTTGCCTTTAATGGCTTCTTAGGGAAACTCTGATTAAGTTATGAAAAGAAGCGGTTACAATAAGGTTCATCAAATCTTTTTACGAAAGCGATGGAAGCGTGAAGGATATTGTTTTTGATGTGGGTCGGGTTCTGATCGATTTCCGGTATGACGCTTTATTTCAGTTTTTTTATGAAAGAGGAGTTCATTTTAAAAGTGTCCATGATTTTGCGGAAAAAACCGATTTAAAGGCCTATGAATGCGGACGGATCTCAAACGATGATTTTATAAACAATCTTGCAAAACTTTTTAATCAGCCGCTTGATCTTAGTCTGTTAATGAATCAATGGACGGAAATCTTTGAGCCGATTACAGAAATGCTGGATTTTGCGCTTGATCTTAAAAAAACACACCGGATTTTTTTTCTAAGTAATACAAGTGCCCTGCATTGGGAATATTTGTTGTCCGAGTATAAACTGAAAGAAATCGCAACGGACCTGCTTGCATCTTTTCAAGTAGGCGCCATGAAACCCGAAAGAAAAATTTTTAAGGAAGCAGAGCGGCGCTTCGGTTTATTGCCGGGAGAGACCCTTTTCATTGATGACATTGAAGAAAACGCCTTGGGTGCGGTATCCTGCGGCTGGCACGGGATTCACCATGTGGGGATTGAAGAGACAAAGATACGGATCAAAACATGGCTTTCTTAAACCGTCAAGCAATTTCATAGGGTTCTTGTCGTTTTGAATCAAATCAGGCATCCAAAAAACACGGATTTACCGCAGCTTGCCGTTATCGGAAGCGGGTATTGGGGCAAAAACCTGGTACGAAATTGTTATGGTCTGGGTGTGCTTGCTGCGATTTGTGACCAGGATGCGGAACATTTGGCGACTTTAAGTGCCCGTTATGAAGATGTAAAAATGCTTTCTTTTCCTGAAATTTTGGCCGAGCAAGACATTCAAGGCGTGGTGATTGCGACGCCGGCGGAAAGCCATCACGACTTGATTCGCCAGTCCCTTTTGGCTGGAAAAGATGTTTTTGTTGAAAAACCGCTTTGTCTTTCTGTGCAGACGGGTGAAGCCCTTGTGGCCCTGGCGAAAGAAAAAAACCGGATTTTAATGGTCGGCCACCTGCTTTGGTACCATCCGGCGATTCTGAAACTCAAATCATTGATTAATTCCGGCACTCTGGGGCGCATTCAATACATCTATTCCAATCGTTTGAATCTCGGGAAAATCCGCCGGGAGGAAAATATTCTGTGGTCTTTTGCCCCGCATGACATCTCCGTCATTTTAGGGCTTTTAGATGAAGAGCCCGACCATATCCAGGCCCAAGGCGGCAATTATCTGCATCCGCAAATCGCCGATGTCACCGTGAGCCTGCTCTCCTTTCCAAGCGGCGTCAAAGCACATATCTTTGTTTCGTGGCTGCATCCCTTTAAAGAGCAAAAACTGGTTGTGGTCGGAGATCTCAAGATGGCGGTTTTTGATGACATGGCGCCGGAGGAAAAACTTCGGCTTTATCCCCATTCCATTGAGTGGAAAAACCATATTCCCGTGCCCAACAAGGCCGAGGCCGAGGCCGTTTTCTGTGAAACGGGCGAGCCGCTTCGGGCGGAGTGCCTGCACTTTCTTGAAGCGATTCAAAACCGTTCAATCCCTCGCACGGATGGTGAAGAAGGGCTGCGTGTCTTGCGCGTGCTTGAGGCCTGTCAGAAGGCTTTTGCCAGGAAAACGCGCTTTAAACGTTCGGGTTTATTTGAAAAAAAAGTGCCTTATTTTGTGCACGATTCGGCCTTTGTCGATGAAGGCGTGGACATCGGAGCAGGCACAAAAATCTGGCATTTTTCGCATATTCTCGAAGGATCGCGTCTCGGGGAAAAATGCCAGATTGGTCAAAACTGTGTCATCGGGCCAAATGTGGAGATTGGAAACGGCGTCAAAATTCAAAACAATGTTTCCGTTTATGAAGGTGTGCGCTTGGAAGATCATGTCTTTTGCGGGCCTTCGATGGTTTTTACCAATGTGCATAACCCGCGCAGCGAAATTCCCCGGATGGACGAGCTGAAGTCTACGCTTGTTAAAAAAGGGGCGTCCCTGGGTGCAAACTGCACAATTGTCTGCGGTGTGACGATCGGGGCCTATGCCTTCATCGGCGCGGGTGCGGTCGTGACCAAGGATGTGTCTGATTACGCGCTCATGACCGGCAACCCGGCGCGCCGCACCGCTTGGTATTGCCAATGCGGGACAAAGCTCGTTTTTGAAGAGGGTCAGGCAAAATGTGAGGCCTGCGGCAAATCGTATTGTGCGGAAGGCCATCATATTACCCCCCAATTTTTGAATGAAAAACCGAAGGACGAAAAAACAGGAGATTAAAATGAAAGTCCCCCTACTTGATTTAAAAGCCCACCATGAGCCGATTAAAGAAGAGATCTTCTCTGTTTTTGAAGCGGTTTTTCGCAATCAATATTTTATCCTCGGCCCGCAGGTGAAAGACCTGGAAGAGAAGGTCGCGTCCTATTGTCAAACGGAGTTTGCCATCGGCGTTTCCTCCGGGACGGATGCTCTCCTGATTGCCCTCATGTCCTTGGATATCGGCGCCGGAGACGAAGTGATCACCACGCCCTACACCTTTTTTGCCACTGCGGGTGCGATTGCCCGCGTGGGCGCAAAACCGGTTTTTGTCGATATTGATCCGGTCAGTTACAATATTGATCCCGAAAAAATTGAAGCCGCTCTCACCCCGCAGACGAAAATCATCATGCCCGTGCATCTTTACGGTCAGGTGGCCGACATGGGGCCGATATTGGACATTGCGCAAGGGTACGGCCTGAAGGTTGTCGAAGATGCCGCGCAAGCCATTGGCGCGGAAGATGCCCGGGGCAAACGGGCGGGCAGTTTTGGTGATATCGGTTGTTTTTCTTTTTTCCCGAGCAAAAATTTAGGCGCAATGGGGGACGGCGGTATTGTGACAACAAACGATGCGGCACTGGCGGACAAGGTGGTAAAAATGCGCGTGCATGGCGGGCATCCCAAGTATTATCATAAAATGATCGGGGGTAATTTCCGCCTGGATGCGATTCAGGCCGGTGTCGTGGCGGTTAAATTAAACTACCTCGACGGCTGGACAGCAAAACGTCAGCAAAACGCCCAATATTACGGAGAACTGTTTTCAAAACACAAATTGATCGACGAAGGTTTTTTAAGTCTCCCTCAGGCCGTTTATAAAAAGAGCGCTCCATCTCATTATCATATTTATAATCAATTTGTGCTCCGTGTTAAAGACCGTGATGCCTTAAGGGCTTTTCTTACCAAAGCGGAAATCGGTTCAGAGGTGTATTACCCTGTTCCACTTCATTTACAGGCATGTTTTGCTGATTTAGGACACAAGACCGGAGATTTCCCGGAATCG
>Ga0256830_1001434_pt1 | contig 16927 bp, 16 predicted proteins | sample 128326metaG_FD_190537 | JGI IMG/M metagenome (GOLD analysis project Ga0256830, IMG submission 190537) | Hydrothermal vent microbial communities from Lau Basin, Pacific Ocean - 128-326 | ecosystem: Environmental > Aquatic > Marine > Hydrothermal vents | place: Pacific Ocean: Lau Basin | collected... | reverse complement strand
TTGTGTTTCGCGAAAACTACCGCGGGGGGGACACAGGTGGTGCGGGGGGATCGGCATCCGCGGCTGCGTGAATGGCGCGGGACGCTCGATCTCGGAACCTTGTTCGCGAGCGGCCTCCTCGGATGAAGGATCTGTTCGTCCTGGCCGCCGACAAGAACATGGAGGCGGTATTCCAGGAACTGCTGGCGCGGAACCATTCGCTTGGGATCTGCTCCATCGACTTCGATGTCCGTGTCCATCCGCGGCGCGACCCGGGCTGCTACAACGAAGGGGCGGAATGGCTGCGGGATCGGCAGGACGCATACGAGTATCTGCTCCTGTGCCTGGATTTCGCTTGGGAGGGGCACGAGCACCAAACCGCCGCGGATCTCCGGGTGGCGTTGCTCCATCGTCTCGAGCGGTACGGCCTGGCCTCCAGAAGCGACGTCCTGGTCATCGAGCCCGAGCTCGAACAATGGCTGTTCGTCGATTCCCCGCATGTGGCGAAGGGCCTGGGATACGACAGTTTCGCCGAGCTCCGGCAAACCCTCGAGGATGCCGGCCTGTGGCCGCCCGGATCCCCGAAACCGGGGAATCCGAAGGAAGCCGTCGAGCGGTTGCTCGAAAACAAACACATACCGCGGTCGTCTTCGATCTACCGACGGATCGCTCGCAATGTGTCGCTCGCAGGCTGCCAAGATCCTGCCTTCCGGCATTTGCGGCAGTGCCTCTCCCAGTGGTTCCCCCCCTGACCGGACGCGCCCGAGAGGACCGCGCGCCTCGCCCTAGCTGTAGGGATCGGCGGCGTCGCGCAGCCCGTCGCCCAGGAAATTGAAGGCCAGCACCACGACGATCACCGGCACCACCGGCAGCATCAGCCAGGGATAGAGGGCCACCACGTTGACGTTCTGGGCGTCGTTGAGGAGCACGCCCCAGCTCGTCATCGGCGCCCGCACCCCGAGCCCCAGGAAGGAAAGAGCGGTCTCGCCCAGGATCATCGAGGGGATCGAAAGGGTGGCCGAGGCGATGAGATGGCTCGCGAAGGAGGGGATCAGATGGCGGCCGATCACCCGCGCCGGGCCGGCGCCCATGAGCCGCGCCGCCTGGGCGAAGTCCTCCTCGCGGAGCGCCAGGATCTTGGACCGCACCGCGCGGGCGAGACCCGTCCAGTCGATCAGCCCGAGGATGATGGTGATCCCGAAATAGACCCAGAGCGGATCCCACCAGACGGGCATGGCGGCCGACAGCGACAGCCACAGGGGAATGGTGGGAAAGCTGCGGACGACCTCGATCGTGCGCTGGACGAGGGTGTCCACCCAGCCGCCGTAGTAGCCGGACAGTCCGCCCAGGACGAGCCCGAGGAGGAAGCTCACGGCGATGCCGAAGATGCCGACCGTGAGCGATACCCGCGCGCCGTAGAGGATACGGGAGAAGAGATCGCGCCCCAGCCGGTCGGTGCCCATCAGGAACAGGGTGCCGCCCTCGGCGGGACAGACGAGATGGAGATCGGCGGGCCAGAGATTCCAGAAGCGGTAGGGATCGCCCCGGCAGAAGAAGCGCAGCTTCTGCACCTTGTCGCGGTTCTCGGTGTAGACCCGCTTCAGGGTCGTCATGTCGAGGGTCATGTCGTAGCCGTAGACGAAGGGTCCGACGAAGCGCCCCTCGTGGAACAGGCGAACGGTCTGCGGCGGCGCCAGGATGAAGGCGGGATTGCGGGTGTCCTTCCCGTAGGGGGCCAGCAGCTCGGTCACGAACAGCGAGGCGTAGGCGAAGGCCAGCAGCCACAGGGAAAAGACGGCCAGCCGGTGACGCCGGAAGCGCCACCACACGAGCTGCCACTGGGAGGCGGTGTAGAAGCGCTCCTGCTCGGGCGTGGGGGGCGGCTCGCCGGCGGCCGGATCGAAGGGCTCGGGATCGACCCACCGGCGGCTCATCGCGCCTGCCCCGCGCCGAAACGGATGCGCGGATCGAGGGCCGCCAGCAGGAGATCGGAGACGAACACTCCGATCACCACCAGAAAGGCCTCGAGCATCAGGAAGGAACCGGCCAGGTACATGTCCTGGGTCTGCAGCGCCCGCACCAGTATGGGGCCGGTGGTGGGCAGGGAGAGCACCACCGAGACCAGCGCCGAGCCGGAGATGAACTCGGGCAGCAGGTTGCCGATGTCGGCCACGAACGGGTTGAGGGCCATGCGGAGCGGGTACTTCACGAGCGCCCGGCCCGGCGGCAGGCCCTTGGCCTTGGCCGTCACCACGTAGGGCTTCCTGAGCTCGTCCATGAGGTTGGCCCGGAGCCGGCGGATCATTCCCGCGGTGCCGGCGGTGCCGATCACCACCACCGGCACCCACAGATGCTGGAGCACCGAGACGAACTTGTCCCAGCTCATCGGCTGGTCGAGATATTCGGGATCCACGAGCCCGCCGATGGAGATGCCGAACCAGACGTTGGCGAAGTACAGGAGCACCAGCGCGAGCAGGAAGTTGGGGGTGGCGAGGCCCAGAAAGCCGAGGAAGGTGAGGCCGTGGTCGGCCCAGCTGTACTTGTGGGTGGCCGAATAGATGCCGATCGGGAAGGCGATCAGCCAGGTGAACAGCACGGTGGCGAAGGAGATCACGAAGGTGAGGAAGATGCGGTCGCCGATCACCTCGCTGACCGGCCGGTCGTATTCGAAGGACCAGCCGAGATCCCCCTGCAGGAGCCCCCAGGCCCAGTAGAGGTACTGTTCCCACAGCGGCCGGTCGAGACCGTAGAGCCTGCGCAGGTATTCGATCTTCTCGCCCTGCAGGCTCTCGCCCTGGGCCCGCATCTCGGCCATCTGCGCGCTCAGGAAATCGCCCGGGGGGAGCTGGATGATGACGAAGGTGAGCATGCTGATGGCGATCAGCGTCGGTACCATCAGCAGCAGGCGACGCAGCACGTATCGCAGCACGGAACGGCCCCTCTTCTCGCCCTCATCTTACCGGGCGCGGGAGGCAGGAAAAGAGCGAAGGAACCCGTTCAGCGGGCCGGAGCGCGGGGCCGGCCCGCTTCGAGCAATGTCTGGCGGCAGACCAGATCCGCGGGGGCACCCGTGGTCTTGCAGGCGAGCTCCGCTTCCTGCAGCCGGGCGAGGGTGGCGATCAGCCGGCGGGCGTCCCACTGCGGCAGGCAGGCGGCGAACACCGCCCGGGTGCGGAAATGGAGCGGCGGTTTCATCGCCGCCAGCAGCCGGTCGAGCGGCTCGCCCCGGTCGAGGCCGTGGCGCAGGGGCAGGAGTCGCTGGAGGGCCCGTGACACCGCCCGCAGCAGGCCCACCGCATGCACCCCTTCGGCCAGCAGCCGGTCGAGCAGACGGGCGGCTTCCGCCGTCCGGCCACGCAGCACCGCCGCCACCAGGGCGTCCGTGCCGATGGCCGAACTGTCGCCGATCACCGCCTCCACGTCCTCGAGGGTCGCCTCGCCACCGTCGGGGCCCAGGTAGAGGGCGAGCTTCTCGAGCTCGGCCCGGGTGACGGCGGAATCGGCCCCGAGCCTCGTCGCGAGCCAGTCGCGCGCCTCGGCGGTGGCGCGCAGGCCCAGCCGCTGGAGCTCCGCCTCGATACTGCGGGCGAGCTGGCGCTCCTCGGGGCGGTAGCAGGGACAGGCGGCGGCGCGGGGGCTGCGCTCGACCGCCCGGCGCAGGCCAGATCCGGCGGCCAGCTCGCCGGCCTCGAGCACGGTCACCGCCGCCGGTTCGGGAAGGGTGAGCAGGGCGGTGACGGCCCGCGCCAGACGATCACCCGCGCCGCGGATCCGTACCACCCGCCGCCCGCCCGTGAGCGGAAGGGACTGCGCCTCTTCGAGGAGCAGCCGGGGCTCGGCGGCCACCCTGTCGGGCTCCAGTTCCGCGACCCGGAAGGGATCGCCCGGATCCCCCGCGATCCGCGCCACCAGCCGCCGGGCGCGCTCGCCGACGAGGCCCGCGTCGGGGCCGTAGAACAGCCACAGACCGTACTCGGCGCCGCCGTCGATGCTCCGGTCGATCTCGGCCGGGCGGATCTTCACGGCTCGCGATCCGCGAAGAACAGGGCGAGGCGGGTGCGGATGGCGCGGCTGATCTCGACCGCCGCCCGGCGCTCGGCGTCCTGTTCGGCGATCAGGGTGGCGAAGGGCGCATCGACCACGTTGTAGCTGGCGATGCGCCGCACCGAGGAGCGGTAGACGGGCTTGCCGTCGGCCCGGTCGAGGAGGGTGAAGAAGGCGGCGAGGGTGAGATCGAAGCGGGTCGTCGAATCGTCGAGCTGGATCGCCAGCGGGCGCTGGCGGCGTTCGAGCCGCACCCGAAGCAGATAACGCGGTTCCTCCCTCCGCCCGCTCGCCCGGAGGTCGCGCTCGAGCTGCTCGCGCAGCAGCCAGCCGGTGCGGGTCTTCGGGGTCTCGATGGCGATCGCCGCGAGCCGGGCGTCGAGCTCGGCACCCGCGGCGCCGCCGTAGAGCGGACGCAGGTTGCAGGCGGACAGCAGCAGCGGCAGACCGAGCAGGAGCAGCCCGGCGAGGCGACGGCGGGCGGCCCTGTCAGAGCACCACATTGACGATGCGGTCCGGCACCACGATCACCCGCCGCGGCTCCCGCCCCTCGAGGAAGCGACGGATGCGCGGCTCCTCGAGGGCCCGGCGCCGCACCTCCTCCTCGGGGCAGCCCCGGGGCAGCTCGAGTTCCGCCCGGCGCCTGCCGTTGACCTGCACGGCGATCCGCACCGTTTCGGCCACCGTCCAGGCCTCGTCCGCCTCGGGCCAGGGGGTTTCGGCGAGGATCCGCCGGTGGCCGAGCCGTTCCCACAGCTCCTCGGCGAGATGGGGAACCATCGGCTCCAGCATGCCCACCAGCGCCTCCAGGGCCTCCCGCAGCAGCGCCCGACCGCTCTCCCCCTCGGGCCGGAAGCCCTCGATATGGTTCGAGAACTCGCGCAGCAGCGCCACCGCCTTGTTGAAATGGAAGCGCTCCAGCTCGTCCCGCACGCGGGCGATGGTGCGGTGGGTCCAGCGCTTGAGCTCGCGCTCGGCCGGCGTGTGCGGCTCGGGCAGCGGCGTTCCCGGCGGCGGCAGCAGTCCCAGCCGCTCGTCCACCAGGCGCCACAGGCGGTTGAGGTAGCGCCAGGCGCCGTCGATCCCGGCGTCGGTCCATTCGAGATCACGGTCCGGCGGGCTGTCGGAGAGCATGAACAGCCGCGCGGTATCGGCACCGTAGGCCTCCATGATGGAGGTGGGATCGACCACGTTCATGCGCGACTTGCTCATCTTCTCGACGCGGCCCACCTCCACCGGCCGGCCGTCGGCGACCGCCACCCAGCGCCCGCTCTCGTCGCGGCGCACCTCCTCGGGGGTGAGCCAGCGCCCCTCGGCGTCGCGGAAGGTGCGATGGGTGATCATGCCCTGGGTGAAGAGGCCGGCGAAGGGCTCGTCGAGATCGAGGTAGCCGCAGGCCGACATCGCCCGGGTGAAGAAGCGGGAATAGAGGAGATGGAGGACCGCGTGCTCGACGCCGCCGATGTACTGGTCCACCGGCAGCCAGTAGTCCACGTCCTCGCGCAGGAAGGGGGCGTTCTCGGCCCAGGGCGAGCAGAAGCGCGCGAAGTACCAGGAGCTCTCGACGAAGGTGTCGAAGGTGTCGGTCTCCCGTCGCGCCGGCCGCCCGCATGCCGGACAGTCGACGTGGCGGAAGGTGGGATGCCGCTCGAGCGGGTTGCCGGGCTTCGAGAAATCGACGTCCTGCGGCAGGGTCACCGGCAGCTGCTCGCGCGGCACCGGCACGATGCCGCAGTGCTCGCAGTGGACGACGGGAATGGGGCAGCCCCAGTAGCGCTGGCGGGACACGCCCCAGTCGCGCAGCCTGTAGGTGATCTCCCGCTTGCCGAGCCCGTGCTCCTCGAGCCAGGCGATCACCTTCCGCTTCGCCTCCTCGACCCCGAGCCCGTCGAGGAAGGCCGAGTTGACGAGCCGGCCGTCACCGAGATAGGCCTCCTCGTCGATGGAAAAACGCGCGGGATCGGCATCCGGCGGCAGCACCACCGGCCTCACCGGCAGCCCGTATCGGCGGGCGAATTCGAGGTCGCGCTGGTCGTGGGCGGGGCAGCCGAAGATGGCGCCGGTGCCGTAGTCCATGAGCACGAAGTTGGCGACGTAGATGGGAAGTCCGTCGGGCGCGCCCCAGGGCGCCAGGGGATGGCGGCCGCGCAGGCCGGTATCGAAGCCCTTTTTCTCGGCCTTCTCGATGACCTCCTCCGACATGCCGGTTCGGAGGCACTCGGCGATGAAGGCGGCGAGGTCCGGGTTCTCCTCGGCGAGCTTCTGGGCCAGCGGGTGGTCGGGCGCCAGCGCCAGGAAGGAGGCGCCGAAGAGGGTGTCGGGACGGGTGGTGAAGACCTCGATCGCCTCCTCCCGTCCGTCGATCGGAAACCGGACCCGCGCCCCTTCCGAGCGGCCGATCCAGTTCTTCTGCATGAGCCGCACCTTTTCCGGCCATCGCTCCAGCCGGTCGATGGCCTCGAGCAGCTCCTCGGCGTAGGCGGTGATGCGGAAGAACCACTGGCTCAGCTTGCGTCGCTCGACCGGCGCCCCCGACCGCCAGCCGCGGCCGTCGATCACCTGCTCGTTGGCGAGCACCGTCTGGTCCACCGGATCCCAGTTGACCCAGCTCTCCTTCCGGTAGACGAGGCCGCGTTCCATCATGTCGAGGAACATCGCCTGTTCGTGCTTGTAGTAGGCGGGATCGCAGGTGGCGAACTCGCGCCGCCAGTCGAGGGAGCAGCCCATGGCCTTGATCTGCTCCCGCATCTCCCGGATGTTGGCCCAGGTCCACTCGGCGGGGTGCACGCCCTTCTGGATGGCGGCGTTCTCCGCCGGCAGGCCGAAGGCGTCCCAGCCCATGGGATGCAGCACGTTGAAGCCCTGGCGCCGTTTGACGCGGGCCACCACGTCGCCCAGCGTGTAGTTGCGCACGTGCCCCATGTGGATGCGGCCGGAGGGATAGGGGAACATCTCCAGCACGTAGTACTTGGGCCGCGAGGGGTCGGTACGGGCCTCGAAGCAGCGCCTCTCCTCCCAGATGCGCTGCCACTTCTGCTCACTCGCCCGAAAGGGGTAGCGTGACATGCGTCCTACCTCGAATGCCGCGATGCGCGAAGGTCCCGGCGCCGCCGAGCCGCCGGCGGGGCCGCGGTGGCCGGGATCAGCCGCCCGCCTGGACGGCGACGATCCTGAGCTCCCGCGCCCGGGTCAGAATCTTGTCCTCGAGCGCCCGTTCGGTACCGGGCGCCACCGGTGCGTCCACCCACTCGCCGTCCGGTGTCCGCACCTGCCGGAACACCGATACCTTGACGGCATCCGCGCGCAGCACCCGGTCGCGGATCAGGATGTTGAGCTTGAAGCGCTCGTCGGGCACGTCGGCGGGCTGGTACCATTCGGTGATGATGAGTCCGCCGAAGGGATCGGCGGACGCGAGGGGCACGAAATCGACGGTCTCCAGGGTCGCCCGCCAGAGATAGGCGTTGACGCCGATGCCGGCGGCCCCCGCGGCGTCGTCCCGGCGTCGCCGTTCGGTGCTGAACACGAAGGCGTCGTCGCCGAACACGGTCCCGTATTTCTGCCGGTCGCGGAGGTCCTTGGGATCGAACACCTGGCCGATGTCCGGCGGCTGGACGTTGGGGGCCTGGCAGGCCGGGAGCAGGAGGACGAGACCGGTGAGCAACACCGGCAGGCGGGACCGGGCGGATGGCTTCTGCATGGGGCTGTCCATCACCTCTGGATGCGCGCGCAGGAGTTCGGACGCGGGCGCAACATAGCGCCCCGCCGGACGCAGTTCCAGCATCGACGCGGTGGAGAGAAATGCTCGGCGGAACGTTCAGAAGTTGAGCCGGATGCCCAGGCGACCGACCGCGATCGCATCCGTCCCGTCCGATTCGCCGACCGCGAGATCGCTCTCGAAGGCGAGCCAGGGAAGGGCCACGAGATCGGTGCTCAGCATCAGCATGTCGAAGGGTGCCTCGTCCCGGCCGTCGCGCCAGGCGTAACCGAAACTCGCCGAAAAGGCGCCGAAGCCGACGCCGGCGGCCACCAGATCCGCGGGCCGGCCGAACATCGGGGAGCGACCGTAGACGCCGCCGAAGGCGATACCGTTGTACTCGAAACCACCGCCGACCAGCATGTGGTCGTCTCCGTCCTCCTGCTGCGGCGGACGGCCGAGGCCCAGCCGGTCGATGCCGAGAATGGCACGGCTGCCGATGCCGAAATCGAGCCTGGTGCCGTCGAGCGCCCGCGAGGCCTCGCCGAAGCGGAGCTTGCCCGCGGCCCGCGGCGTGAAGGCGATGATGAAGGGGGTGAGGGGCCGCTCCTCCTCTGCGGCCGGGTCACCGGCGAGGGCGGACGGCGGCGCACCGTAGTCGCCGGGCACCAGCTCGACCGCCCGGGCGGCGCCGGCGACCGGACCGCCCGCCAGCAGCAGCGACCACATCAGCCGGAAAAGCCCGCTACGCATCCCTACACGTCCGCTGGTCCGTGCGCCGACGCATCGACGACGATGCATCCGAAATCGCAACCCATCAATAGCACGATATCGGTGGATTTTCCACCATCGCAAGACGACCGTCTTCCGAAACCCGGTGCCGTGACATTCCTGCCGCCGCGGTGGCCGGTGCCGCAGACGCGAAGCGGCGGGCCGAAGCCCGCCGCCCGCATCGGGTCCGGTGACTGGACTCAGTAACCGATGTGCAGCCGCACCACACCGGTCACGCCGTCGTCGTCGGTGCCGGTGTCCCTGTCGAAGATGGAGATGTCACCCTGCAGGGCGACGCCCGGGAACAGGCCCATGTCGGCACTGAGCACGATGTTCTTCGGGTCGATGTTGCTGCCGTCGTTGTCGATCGCCGCGTAGGTGACCGAGACGTTGGCCGGGCCGAGGCTCGCGGCCGCACCGACGCTCCAGATGTCGCGATCGCCACCGACGTCGTCGTTCTCGGTGAAGTAGCCGCCACCCACCGAGAAACCGCCGAAGCCGACCGTGGCGCCGCCGCCGAAGGCGGAGAAGTCGTTGTTGCCGGTCTCGTAGTCGGCCCAGCTGCCGACCAGCGAGGCCTTGACATCGACGCCGTTGAAGGAGTTGGCGTAGACGACGCCGGCCTCGATCCAGTCCTCGCGATCCGTCGCCGTGGTGTCGGTCGGATAGGTGGTCGAACCGGCGTGGCCGGAATCCGGCGTGTAGCTGACACCGAGCTGGAAGCCGGACACCTTCGGCGAGTAGTAGATGATCTTGGTGGCGTCGCTCGAGTTGTCGAAGAACACGCCGACGTTGGCCACTTCGCCGGCACCGTCGATACCGCCCGTACCGGCCGCGACGCTGAAGCCGCCCACCTTCATGTTGTCGGCGGCACCGTCCTCGTCACCGAAGCGCAGCTCGCCCCAGTTGCCACCGATGAAGATCCAGGTCTCGTCGGTGTTGACCGTGGCGTTGGTGTCGGCCTCGAACTCGACCGTGGCACCGTAGCGCATGCCGGTGGCGTCGTCGGTGGCGCGCGCCTTGACATGGACCTCGGTGTCGTTGCGGAAGTAGAAGCTCCGCGCATCGGCGGTGCCGCTCTGATCCTCGAGGTTGCCGAAGGCGGCCATGAAGCGGGAGAAGCCGCTCACCGAGACCTCGAACGCCTGTGCGTTGGCCCGTCCCGCATCGGCGACCATGAGTGCGCCGACACCGAGCAGGGCCGTCGTGCCTAACAACGCCTTTTTCAGGTACATCCTCGTTTTCTCCTTTCGTGCCACGAAGGCGCGTGTCCGATTTCTTCGACCGGGCCGGCGCACCGACCCTGCACGTCACGAGGTGGCGAAGACCGCCACACTCAATCGGCCCGTGATTTATCGGAACAGCCATCCGGCCGTGCAAGCCGCCTTCGCCGAGCCGGCACGGCTAGCGAAAACACTGTGTTCCCCGTGCAACAAGCTCAGATGGCGAGGCGCAGCACCGCCATCTTCTCCATGTCCCGCAGAAACTTGGCGCGCTGTTCCGCCGGCCGGTCGAAGAAGGCGCGGTCGAGCTCGGCCCGGGTGAAGGCGGTCCGTTCGAGCGCCCAGGAGACCATCGGCTGCATTTCCCTGGGCACCTCCACCCCCTGCCGGGTACCGCTCTTGACGAGCGCGAAGCGGCCGCGGCGGGAGACGAGACGCAGCCCGTCGCCGCGCACTTCGAAGCGCTGGCCCTCGGGCTCCAGGATCCGCGGCAGATCGTAGGTCTCCCGCGGCCAGCGGAAGCCCGCCATCTGCCGCTCGATGTCCTCGAGGCTGCGCGGCTCCGCGAGGATCTCCGTCATGCGGGCGGCCAGCTCCCGCAGCCGGGTCGCCAGCGCCTCGCGGTCGCCCCGCGGAAGATTGGCCCGCGCCAGCGGATCGGTGACCATGCGGTCGAAGAGGTAGCTGACGACATCGATGCCGATCGGATAGGTCACCCCGAAGGCGATGTGGATGCAGCCGCCGTCCTCGGCCAGCGCGTAATGGTACTGGCCGCGCGGCAGGTAGAGGAGATCGCCCGGGGTCATGCGGATCTCCTTCCACAGCGCCCCCTTGGCCTTCTCGTGCACCTCCTGCGGCAGGTTCTTGAAGGCGGGATGGGCGATGGGGTCGTCGGCCCGCCCCTCGAACACGAACCAGCGCTTCTCCCCGGCCACGTGGACGGCGAACACGTCGTGGGTGTCGTAATGGACCCGGAACGCCTGGCGACGCTGGCTGCTCATGTAGAGATTGGCCTGCACCTTGCCGCCCAGGGTCTCCTCGAGGAGACGGGCGAAGGTGGAGAGCTCGGGGGTGAGCTGGTCGATATCGTTGGCCACCAGCGTGGCGCCGCGGGCCAGGAGCCGCTTGACGCGCACCGGATCGGGCCGCATCACCTGGCCGCCGTCCCGTCCCGGCGCCGGGCTCGCGTAGGCCTCGACGGGCACCGTCTCGCGGTCGAGCACCAGCATCAGCGAGCGGTTCGACCAGATGGTGGTCATGCCCAGGAGCCGGTTCAGGATCTCCCAGTTCATGACCTCCCGGAACTTGTCCTCCGCCCCCTCGAGATAGAGGGGACGCCGGTGGAGATACTCCTCCCGGAACCGCTCCGCGCCCAGCGGCGCGACGATATCGTCGAAATTCCGGATCCTGCCGCTCATCGCTTGACACCCCGAGGCTATGGCGTACTGGCTCACCGAAGGTTCGGAGCCGGAGGATACAGCGTGGCGACCGCCGAACAAGCGCAGCCCGTGGATGTCGCGGCCAATCTGGCGGCGGTGCGGGCCCGCATCGCCGAGGCCTGCCGCGAGGCGGGGCGCGATCCCGCCGAGGTGACGCTGATCGCGGTCGCCAAGGCGCAGCCCCTGGCCCGCATCGAGGCCGCGCTGGCGGCCGGCCAGCGGGTGTTCGGCGAGAACTACGTGCAGGAGGCGGCGGCGCGCTGGCCGGAGCTGCGCGAACGCTTCCCGGGCGTCGAGCTGCATCTGATCGGGGCGCTCCAGACCAACAAGGCGCGCGACGCGGTGCGGCTGTTCGACGTCATCCAGACCGTCGACCGGCCGAAGCTGGCGGCGGCGCTGGCGCGGGAGATGGACAGGCAGGGCCGGCGGCTGCCGGTGTTCGTCGAGGTCAACACCGGCGGCGAACCGCAGAAGGCGGGGGTGCTGCCCGAACGGGCGGACGCCTTCATCGAGGCCTGCCGGCGCGACTACGGGCTCGAGGTGGTGGGACTGATGGCCATCCCCCCGCTCGAGGAGGACGTTGCCCTGCACGCCGCGCTCCTGGACAGGATCGCCCGGCGCAACGGCCTTTCCGCCCTCAGCATCGGCATGAGCCACGATTTCGAGGTGGCCATCCGCTTCGGCGCCACCCACGTGCGGGTCGGCACCGCCATCTTCGGCCCGCGGCCGCCCAAGCGTCCTCAGCCGCCCCCGGCCTCGGGATCCACCTCCTCGTAGAGCCGGCGGGCCTCCGCCGCGGGCCCGCGCCGCTCGCCGAGCGCCACCACCCGCACCACCAGAAGGCGCGGCCCGAGCAGGAGGGTCAGCACGTCGCCCTCGCGCACCCGCTGGTGGCTGCGCGCCACCAGCTGGCCGTTGAGGCGCACGCGACGGGCGGCGATCAGCGGCGCCACCTGCTCGCGGCGGCGCACGAAGCGGGCGTGCCAGAGCCAGCGGTCGAGACGGAGGGCGGCGGTCTCGCTCAAGGTGCCGCCTTCAGCCTTTCGAGCACGGTGAAGGGGGAGTGGGCCGAAGCCGCATCGGTCCGTCGGCGCGGGTTCCGGCGGCGCGGCTTCGCCCGGTAGCGGATCTCCCCCGCCTCGGTGCAGCGGCGGAAACCGAGCGCCTTCAGCACCGGGTCCAGCTCGGCCCGCCCCAGCCCGGCGGCGGCGGCGAGATCGAGGGGCGGGGGAAAGCTCGCCTCCTCGCGCCCCCGCCGGCGCAGGGCGGCGGCCAGCCGCTCGGCCACGTCGACCCGAAGCGCGAGCCCGTCGAAGGGCACGAAGCCGAGCGCCGTCAGGATGGCCGGCGGGATGTCGCCGGTGCCCCTGAGCACGGTGCGGCCCGGGGGCGGCGTCGCGATCGTCCGTTCGTGCCACAGCCCCAAGAGGCGCGCCCGCCAGCCCAGGCTGCGCGGCCTGAGCGCCGGTGCCACGTAGAGCCGGAGCCGGCCGAAGCGCACGCCGAGCCGGCTCAGCCGGCGACGGTCCCCGGCATCGAGGGCGCGCAGCAGATCGGCCGCCGCCTCGGCGCAGAGACAGCCGAGCCCCTCCGCGAGCTGCCAGGCGAGGCCGCGGCCGGGGCCGCCGAGACGGTCGGAGGCGGCCTCACGGCGCAAGGCCAGCACCGGCGCCAGCGCCTCCTCGATCCGTTCCGCCACCCAGCCGGCGATGCGCTCGCGGGCGGCCGCCAGCGCGCGGCCGGCGAGTTCGGGACCGTGGAGCATCTCGACCGCGGGTTCCAGGATGTCGGACCCGGCCCGCAGCCGCGCCACCGCCTCGCCGTGCCAGAGGATCGTCCGCGCCTCGATGTGGAAATCGGGCTGCGGCTCGCCGGCGATGCGCCGCAGGCGATCGGCGAGCTCGGCCTGCACCGCGCGCCGGGCGGCCCGTGCCACCACCCGCCGCTCGAGATCGGCGTCGGCGGCGGCGGGTCGGTAGCGGAGCCCCGTGATGCGGCCGGCGGCATGGCCGTCCACCAGCACCGAGCCGTCCTCGCCGATCCGCGCCTCCACCTCGCCCCGCTCGCGGAGCTGGCGCAGGAGCGCGGTGGTGCGGCGGTCGACGAAGCGCTGGGTCAGGCGCTCGTGCAGCGCGTCCGAGAGCCTGTCCTCCACCGCCCGCGCCCGCTCCTGCCAGTGCCGCGGATCGCGCAGCCAGTCGCTGCGGTGGGAGAGGTAGGTCCAGGTGCGGATGTGGGCGATGCGGGTGACGAGGGCGTCGATGTCGCCGTCGGTGCGCTCGAGGCGGGCGATCATGCGCGCCACCCAGTCGGTGGGCAGGAGACCGGCGGGGCCCGTGAGATGGGCGAACACGGTGGCCAGCAGTTCGAGATGGGCGTCGGTCAGGAGCTTGCGGAAGTCGGGGATCTGGCAGACCTCCCACAGGAGCCGCACCCGCTCCGGCCGGTCGGCGCGGGCGCGGATCTCGGGGCGGGCCGCGAGCAGCACCAGCGAGCGATGGTCGAGGGCGTCGCGCACCCGCTGGAGGCCGGGCTGCGGCGGCGGCCGGTCGAGGCTGCGGGCGAGGGCCCGCAGGCTTCCGAAGTCGAGTTCGGCGTTGCGCCAGCGGAGCGCCCGGAGCGGCGCGAAGCTGTGGCTCTCCACCGCCTCGATCACCCGCGGCTCGGGCTCGTGGATGCCGTTGGTGACGCCGAAGGTGCCGTCCGCCATGTGGCGGCCGGCGCGGCCCGCGATCTGGGCCATCTCGGCCGGCGTCAGGCGCCGCGGGTTGCGGCCGTCGAACTTGCCGAGGGCGGCGAAGGCGACATGGGCGAGATCCATGTTGAGGCCCATGCCGATGGCGTCGGTGGCCACCAGATAGTCCACCTCGCCGGCCTGGTACATGGCCACCTGGGCGTTGCGGGTGCGCGGGCTCAGGGCGCCGAGCACCACCGCCGCCCCGCCCTTGCGCCGGCGCACCACCTCGGCCAGCAGATAGACGTCGCGGGCGGTGAAGGCGACGATGGCGCTCTTGCGCGGCAGCCGGTCGAGGCGGGCGGCGCCCGTGTACGTCAGGGTCGAGAGGCGGGGGCGGGTCTCGATCACCGCCTCCGGCACCAGCCGGCGCAGCAGCGGGCGGATGGTGTCCGAGCCCAGGAACATGGTCTCCTGGCTGCCGCGGGCGTGGAGCAGCCGGTCGGTGAAGACGTGGCCGCGCTCCCAGTCGGCGCAGAGCTGGATCTCGTCGACGGCGAGGAAGGCGAAGCGGCGCCACAGCGGCATCGCCTCCACCGTCGCCACCACGTAGGGGGCGTCGGCGGGCCCCACCCGTTCCTCGCCGGTCACGAGCGCCACCTGGCGCGGCCCCTTGACGGCCCGGATGCGGTCGAAGATCTCGCGCGCCAAAAGGCGCAGGGGAAAGCCCATCACCCCGCTCTCGTGGGCCAGCATGCGCTCGACGGCGAAGTGGGTCTTGCCCGTGTTGGTGGGGCCCAGGAGGGCGAGGATGCGGGGGCGGTCCGAAGCCCGGAACATCATGCTCCAACCATCGTGCGCCACCACCCCCTTGGCAAGGGGGCAGAGGATCGACCGTCGAACGAGGTTGAGCTCGCGGCCGTCACGCGAACTTTCCTCGCCCGAGTCCCTTGCTTCGACAGAACCGCGGGCGACGTTGACCGTGGATGATCGGATCCCTAGTGTCGTCAGTCATCGGGCTTACTGCGAGTACCTACGGCCAGTCATCGCGCCGGCGAGACCTGCATCGAGGACTACCGCGTGGTCGCACTACGTCAGGGCACGGCGCAGGAAACTCCCGACGCGCCCATGAACCGAGTGCATGACGAAACTGAAATGAACGATGTTGGACTGAAGTTCGAACGTCCGCCTCTCGTGGAAGCGGTGTGCGAATTTCGTTTCGCGAACGAAAGTGGCTGGAACTGGACGATACCGGGCCGGCTACACGAAAGGATCGACAAACGTTATCCGGTCGTCAAAGAGGTGCGCCCACCATCCATCGTCGTCGGCCAACAGGGGGCACCACATTCCTCTCCATCCCCTTCACCGATGGTAGAGAAGCTCCAGTTCGTGTCGGAGGACGGCACGCGCCTCGTTCAGAGCGGACCAAGTCTCCTCGCGGTCAACATATTACAGCCTTATCCCGGATGGAACGAGTTTCTGAAGGAAATACTGGACATTTTCGGTCTCCACGCCGAATTCCTCACGTCCACCCTGACCGATCGGGTAGGCCTTCGGTATATCAACCGTATCGAGCTCGACGGCAGTGATGCTGCGTCACTGTTGAAGGTGCTTCCGGCACTCCGCGAATTCTTCGATGCGAATGCGAGCGCTTTCTTCGAGCGATTCGAGATTCCGTACGAAGCGCCGGTCGGAACGCTCACCTACCAGGCAGGCACCGCGGCCGGAGATGCGCGCGCACTCATGATCGATCTGGATTTCTGGACCGCAAGTCTCGGAAAGGTCGGAGTGGAAGAACTCGGCGACTGGCTCACACGCGCCCACGCGAGGATCGAAAAGAGCCTCGCCCGCTCCCTGACCCGAGAGGCCGTCGGACTCCTCGGTATGCAGGAGGTGCAGCGATGACAGCGGGCGAAAGAACGGGATCGGCAATCGAGTGGAGCTCCGATGCGAACGCCTTTCGGCGGTTCCAATTTCGCGTCGCACCGTCGCCTTCGACGGAAGCTTCGACAGCAGCGAGCGGGGACGTATTTCCTGAAACCACATCGGCGATGGCCGCCACGATGGCGCACTGGGAGGAATTGGCGGATCCCGCGTACGAGCCGTCGAGAACTCCTCTCGGAGCCAGACTGCGCGCTCTTCGGCGCGCGCTCCTCGCCACCGGCACGACACCTCTGGACGCGGAACAAATCGACGCCCGCCTCGGGCGGGGAAGGGCGGTGGACGATACCTGATCACCATGCTGCGAACCTACGTCGACTCGGGCGTTCTTCTCGACGCTGCAACGGGAAACCACGAGCTCGCGCGATGTGCCTTGCATTTTCTCGACGACGACAGAAGGGAGTTCGTGTCGAGCCATCTGGTCTGGCTGGAAACGGTTCCCAAGGCTCAGTACCACAAGAAAACCGAGGAAGCCGATTTCTACCTCTCCTTTTTCGATAACGTCATCTTTTTCGTAACGGACATCGGAGCCCTCGTGAAACCCGCCATGGAGTTAGCCAGGATCAAAGGACTCTCTGCCATGGACGCCCTGCACGTTGTCGCGGCGCGAACGGCCGAAGTCGATGAATTTCTGACTACCGAGAAGCCCACGAAGCCCCTCTTTCGGGTCGAGGAGCCCAGGATCGTCTACAGCCGGAGCGGCTGACAACGCCTCGGAAAAGCTGTCGGGAAAACGTGCTCGTCCGCGCAAGAGCGACTTAGGCCGGTGGCCGGATGCAATGACCGAGCAGGCAGTGGGACCCGGAGGGACCGGTAACCCGCTTGAAGCGGTCCCGGGGCGTTCCCAAATCCGCGGCAGACGGTCTTCCGGAAACGCAGCGGAGCTTCGCCGATGCAGGATACCCTCCGGCCCTTCGAGGCCGACGTCGGTCGCGTGCTCGACATCGTCGTCAACTCGCTCTACCGGGAACGCGAGATCTTCCTGCGCGAGCTGGTCTCCAACGCCTCCGACGCCTGCGACCGGCTGCGCTACGACTCCCTCGAGGAACCGGAGCTTCTGGGCGAGGAGCCCGAGCTGCGCATCCACATCCTGGTGGATCGCGGCAAGGGACTGCTGACGGTGCGCGACAACGGCATCGGCATGAACCGCGAGGATCTGGTC
>Ga0256830_1001433_pt1 | contig 16935 bp, 15 predicted proteins | sample 128326metaG_FD_190537 | JGI IMG/M metagenome (GOLD analysis project Ga0256830, IMG submission 190537) | Hydrothermal vent microbial communities from Lau Basin, Pacific Ocean - 128-326 | ecosystem: Environmental > Aquatic > Marine > Hydrothermal vents | place: Pacific Ocean: Lau Basin | collected... | reverse complement strand
GAGCGTATCGGCCGCATCGTGGAAATGCACGCAGACGAGCGTATCGAACTCGATGGCGCGCAGGCCGGTGACATCGTCGCCATCGTCGGCATGAAGAACGTGCAGACGGGTCACACCCTGTGCGATCCCGACAATCCGGCGACGCTGGAGCCCATGGTCTTCCCGGAACCGGTGATCTCCATGGCCGTGGCGCCGAAGGACAAGGGCGCCGCCGAGAAACTGGGCATCGCCCTGTCGAAGATGATCCAGGAAGATCCATCCTTCCGCGTGGAGACGGATCAGGACAGCGGCGAGACCATTCTCAAGGGCATGGGCGAGCTGCACCTGGACATCAAGATCGACATTCTCAAGCGCACCCACGGCGTGGAAGTGGAAGTGGGCAAGCCGCAGGTGGCCTACCGCGAATCCATCACCCAGCGCGTGGAAGACAGCTACACCCACAAGAAGCAGACCGGTGGTTCGGGCCAGTTCGCCAAGATCGACTACATCGTCGAGCCGGGTGAGCCGGGCAGCGGCTTCGAATTCGAATCCGTGGTCACCGGCGGCAACGTGCCGCGCGAATTCTGGCCGGCGGTGCAGAAGGGCTTCGAAAAGAGCCTGGAGAAGGGCGTGCTGGCGGGTTATCCCTGCCTCGACTTCAAGGTCACCCTGGTCGACGGCGGCTACCACCCGGTGGACTCCTCGGCGGTAGCCTACGAACTGGCAGCCGCTGCGGCCTATCGCCAGACCATGCCCAAGGCCGGTCCCCAGTTGATGGAGCCGATCATGAAGGTGGACGTCTACTGTCCCGAGGACAACGTCGGTGACGTCATCGGTGATCTCAACCGCCGCCGTGGCATGATCAAGTCCCAGGAGCCGGGCGCCACCAGCGTGCACGTGCGCGCCGAGTGCCCGCTCTCCGAAATGTTCGGTTACATCGGGGATCTGCGCACCATGACCTCGGGGCGCGGCCAGTTCTCCATGGAGTTCTCGCACTACCTGCCCTGTCCGAAGAACGTGGCCGAGGAGGTCATCAAGGAGGCGCGGGAGCGCGAAGGAAAGTAAGGCCTCACCCGGCCCGTGGGCTGCAAAATGCAGCCCATCGGGCCAAGTGAAACCCGAAGCCGGTCGCAAGACCGGCTTTTTTGTTTCCGCAGACCATATGCGGCCATTATTGGCCACACATGGCACAGGGCTCTGGCCTGGATGCGAAAACCATCCTTGACGGGTTCCCGGTTTGCCAATATGTTGGTTCGGACAACAGGGACTCCAGGTAATACACGTGGCATGCTTCTGGGCGCCGGGATCGGCGCAGGGAGAGTTGAGGGAAACGACAACAATAACAAGAAATGGACGCTCACCGGAGGGGCGTATGAAAAGGATGCGCATCGGGATCATTGATGTCCTGTACGATATGCCGCCCGACAACGGCGGCTATCAGATATACCGCAACCAGTTGCGTCGCCAGTTCGTCAGCATCATGCCGCAGGTCATCTCGGTGTGGTGCCGCCGGCTGGGCCACGATGTCCACTACGCCACCTATTACGGCCAGGCCGAGCCCCATACGCTCCTGCCGGACGACCTGGACGTGCTCTTTGTCAGCGCCTATACCCAGGCCAGTGCCCTGGCCTATGCGCTGGCGCGGATCTTCGGCAGGCGCGGCACGCGCACCGTACTCGGCGGTCCCCATGCGCGTGCCTTTCCGGCCGACAGCCTGCGCTTTTTCGATCTCGTCGTCGGCAACTGCGACGAGTCCGTGATCCGTGACATCCTCGACGGGCAATACGCACCGGGCAGTGTCATCGACACCGGCCGCACGCTCACCGAGATCCCCAGCGTCGAGGAACGCATGCCCGAGTTGCGCGCCACCACGCTGGCCGCGCGCCTGGCCGTGTTGCGCGTCGTCCCGCTGCTCTCCAGCATGGGCTGTCCCTATACCTGCAATTTCTGCAGTGACGCCACCAGTACCTATCACGCGGTGGGCAGCGAGGTCCTCAAGAAGGACCTGGAATACATTGCCGACAACATTCCGGGCGCCTATGTGGTCTATCACGATCCCAATTTCGGTGTGCGCTTCGATCAGACCATGGCCGCCATCGAATCCCTCCCCCCGGAGAAGCGACCGGCCTATGGTGTGCAATCGACCCTGTCGGTACTCAAGGAGGAGCGCGTCCGGCGCCTGGCGGAAACGGGTTGCCTGTATATCGCGCCCGGCGTCGAATCCTGGTCAGACTTTTCCAACAAGTCCGGCAGGGCGCGGGCGACGGGGCGCGACAAGGTGGAGCAGGTCTTCGAACACTTCGAAATGATGCGCCGTTACGTGCCGGGCTTCCAGGTCAACTTCGTATTCGGTACCGATGCCGACCAGGGACGGGAACCCATCGAGTTGACCAGCGAGTTCATTCGCCGCGTGCCCTACGCCTGGCCGGGGGTCTCCATCCCCACGCCCTTTGGCGACACGGGGATCTTCAGCGATTTTCTCGAGCAGAACCGCATCCTCACGCAGATGCCCTTTGCGCTCTACTACAAGCCTTACCTCAATTTCATTCCGCTCAACTACGGCGCCATGGAGTACTACGAGGGCCTCATCGAGATCCTCTCCACTATCGTGTCGCTGCGCGGGCTTGTCTCGCGCCTGACGACACGCAACCTGTTGCGCATCAAGGGCATCCACATGGTACAGATGTCGGGTGTCTATCACGACCTGCGGCGGGTGAAGGAACTCTACAGGCTGCTCAAGGGCGACGCGCTGTTGCGGCGCTTCCACGAGGGCATGCCGATGAAACTGCCGGCCGTCTATGAGGCGCGCATGTGGGAACGCCTCGGGCCCTATGCCGAACTGTTTCAGTTGAGCGACTTGACCCCTGACTTGATCAATACGTCGTGCAGATCCGCCTCGCCTTCGGGCACCAGCGTCACGGTACCGGTATCGACGATGGGCGCCGCCTGAGCGGGGGCCTCCGTGACCAGACCGGCTAGATGCTCGATGACCGGCAGGTAATGGCGCTCCACCACCTCCTCGGTGATGGCATGCAGCTCGTGGATGTTGTGGCTCTCGTCCGGGCGCTTGAGATGGTTGGGGATCTCCACCTGTAGCCGGTAGTAGTTCCTGCCCAGCAGGTCGCGCAGGCCGTAGTGGGTGGCCTCCGAGGAGCCAAAGAAGGGCGCGGTGGTGAGCGCATTGATATGGCCGCTGAGCGTGGTGCTGGTTTCTTCGCGGATCTTGCCCGAACCCAGCGACACTATGAGCACGTCGGACAGATCCGCCTCGCCGTGTCGCTGGCGCATGATCTGCATTCCCTTGCTGAGTCCGAAGAGGGCCGGGTTGTTGGAGATCAGGCCGCCGTCCAGCAGGAAATCGGAGTAGTAGCGGGTCTTGACCTGTTTCGGCTTGAAATACAGGGGTGCCGAGGTGGCCGCCTTGCAGGCCTCCCACACCGGCACACTGGCATAGCGTTCCTCGTCGGAGGATATGATTTCCGGGCGCGCCTTTTGCGGATTGTGGCACAGCACCATGGTGGGCTTGACCAGCAGGTCCTGCATCGTTGTGGTGCCGAAGATCTTCTGCAGGACTTCGTTGACGCGATCGTCGCTGTGCTTGGAAAAAGACCACCAGCTGAGGCGCTTGAGCTTCTCATGCAGGCGGTCATGCTTGGAAAAGACTTCATCGACAAAACTGTAGAAGAGCTCGGTGGACTCCTGCATGCCGAAACCGAGCGAGACGCCGCAGCCGACGAGGGCGCCGACGCTGGAGCCGACGATGACGTCGAAACAGCGATAGATGGGACCCGCCCGACGCTCGAGTTCATCGAGGATGGCGAGCTGGATGATGCAGCGCACGCCACCCCCATCCAGTGACAGGACGCGAAGCGGGCGGCGAGCTTCTGTCTTGGGTTCCACAGCAGTGTTGTACCGAGGATGTTCCTGTTCCCCTCTTTGCAAGGAAACCTACTTGGCCAGTCTGGATCTGTCAAGCTCGGCAGGGGCAAAGTGTTTGCCACCAGCCGGGAACGTGCGTGTTTCCGCGTGGCCGTCGCCCTCGAAGGCGCCCGGTCCGTGTTGCTCAGGAAAGAATGGGAGTGCCTCGCACGGTCTCGATGAAGGCCTCGGCCACGGGATGGTTCATGTGACTGCGGTGGCGTGCGATCCACAGGGTATGCAGAACGCGGAAGCCGGTGACATGCACGTGGAAGAGTTCGCCGCGCCTGACGTGTTCGCGCACGGCGAAGCGTGGCAGGAAACTGACGTGCTTGCCATGCCCGAGCATCTCGATGATGGCATCGGTGGAGCCCACTTCCAGCGCCACGTCGAGCGGGCCGAGGTCGAGCTGGAGGAGGGTCTCGTCCAGGGCGTCGCGCGGCGAGGAGCCCTTTTCACGCAGCACGTACTGCAGTCGCGACAGATCCTCGGTAGACAGGCTGCCCTCCCTCGCCAGGCGGTGACCGGCACCACAGACCAGCCACAGCTCGTCGTCGGCCCATTTCTGCACCAGCACGTCGGGATGGTCCAGCGCGCTCTCCAGCAGGGCGAGGTGGGAGCTGGCTGTGGCAAGCCGCGCCTGGATGTTGCGGCTGTAGGCCAGTCGGCTCTCGATCCTGAAATGGGGGTGGCGTTCAGCGAAACGCAGCAGCAGATCGGGGAGCAGCTTCTCGCCGATGGAGAAGGTCACCTCCAGGCGAATGCTGTTTCGCTCACAGCGCATGTGTTGCAGCTCTTCCTGCAGGGCGCGCTGGCGATCGAGTACCAGCGCGGCGAGGGCATAGACCTTGTCGCCGGCGGGGGTGAGGCGCAGGCGACCACCCACGCGTTCCATGAGGGGCAGGCCGTAGCACTCGTCCAGGGCGCGCAGCCGCTTGGTCACCGCCGGCTGGCCGATGTTGAGGACGCGGGCGGCGGCGGACACGCCGCCGTGTTCCACCACGGCGCGCAGCGCAGCCCAGCCACCGAGGTCGGGGAGGTTACTGTATTCCATGCAGGAATATTCGGCGAAATCGCTGCGCACGTAAACCGCTGCGGTGGTTTTCGTCAGGTGAATTATCGCCCCACGGGACTCCACCCAGGGCTGGATCACGACTTCGCCCGGCGCGTCCGCCCGCGTTGCGGGCAGGGGCACATGCGTGGACAAAAAAAACCCCGCGGGAGCCCGCGGGGTCTTCATGTTACGGATGTGTTTCCGTGGTGGTTCAGCTCTGGGGCGTGACCTGCGTGGCCTGTGGCCCCTTGGGACCATCCTCGACGCCAAAGCTTACGGCCTGGCCTTCCTGCAGAGTGCGGAAGCCTTCACCCTGGATGGCGCTGAAGTGGACGAAGACATCCTTGCTGCCGTCATCCGGAGAAATGAAACCATAGCCCTTGGACTCGTTGAACCACTTGACGGTACCTGTCGCCATTGAAAATACCTCTTGTCTATCTATTGAAAACCAGAACGAAAAATATTGCGGATCAAACAGGGTTAACGCAGGCGGGAACCGAAAATGGTGCGACTTGCAAAACCTTGAAGAACGAGCAATGCACTGAGTTTAGTCCAAAATTTCTGCCCTGTCCCGGTTTCGCTGGAAGAAAAATTATGAGTCTTATCAGGGAGTAAGTCCTGTATAAGCCCTTTCTTATGTACTTTCCGCGCATACCGCCCATTGCGCGGCGGGGGTGGGTCGCGCGCGCGGGGATCCCGCGAGGGCGGGATTTACCCGTGGTGCCGGGAGGCGGGGCAGCCGTGCCCGTGTTGTCGCACAGGTCTACTGGAGGGGACGCCCGATGGGGCGCACCGGACGTTGTGCGCCGATCTTCGTCGGTTTCGCGTTCTCCGCGCCGCTGTCGATGGTGTCACCGCGGGCAACGATGAAATGCGCGTTACCCAGCTTGATGATGTCGCCGGGGTGGATGGTATGTTTCTTCACCGGCTTGCCATTGACCAGGGTGCCGTTGGTGCTGCCCAGGTCCTCGATATAGGACGCGTTGAAGTAGGTGACGATGCGGGCGTGATGGGAACTCACGGTCTTGTCCGCGATGCAGGTGTCGTTGTCCTTAGCCCGGCCAATGGTCAGTGCTCCGGGCTTCAGAATGATCTCGGGCAGTGATTTCTTTTCGTTGCTCATGGCCGCAGTCCTGAGGTTTCACTCACCTTCCATGGGTATCCGGGTGTCGATGCAGTCGGGAATGCGCTTCGAGCGTTCCCGCGAGGCATCTGCATGGAATGGCGCCGCCTGCTGAACCCGGGGGGTGGGATCCGTCGCCCGTCGATGCCTGTCTGTCCACAGTAGACCGGATCCCGCCAGTGTGATCAATAGTACCTCTGCGTGATGCGCGCGGTGGCGCTAATCCATAGCGATTACGCCAGCGAAAAGGGAGGGGAGTTATCAGTTTTTTCAGATTTTCGGCGCTGCGGCCGTGCACGCCATGGGGCACATGGGGGAAGGAGGCAGCATGTTTCGCCCTTCACGGCCCCGCTGTTTTTCCTGGCAAACAACTGGGGATTGGCGCGCGGCGGGTGGTCGCAGGGAGCGCCGCGATGAGCTGTCCGGAGCCGGCCCGCGACAGGCAGGGCCGGCTCCGGGCGAGGTGATGGCGGGTGGTGTTTCAGTAGAGCTCCAGCGAGCCACAGGCCACGCGGGCGCCCTCGCCGAAACCGCCGGCATCGGTACGCTGGAGGACCAGCGTCCGGCGGCTGAGATCGGCGACCTTCAGGCCGGGCAGCGTTACCGGCTCGAGGATCTCGCCATAACGGTTTGCCTTCACCATCGAGACCGGGGCATGGATGTCGCCCGCGGCCATGCCCATGACGGTGGTGCCGTCCGGGTTGTAGCGGCTGCCGCAGGCAAAGCCGGTGTGCACGTTGAGTTCATAGTTGCCGGGCGGCAGGCCCCGCAGGTGGGGGGTGAACTCGATGCCGCGAGGCGTGTCGCGCGCGACGATGACGCCGATGGCCTGGTCGAGTCCGTCCGGTTTGAGCTTGAAGATCGTGACGCTGACTTCGCGGGCCTGCAGCGAGAACGCCAGCAGCAGGAAGCCAATGAGTATCGGTAAACGCAGTTTCATGTCGCACCTCCTCGTGTGAGCGGCCCGGGATCAGGCGCGTGCCGGGCCGTACGGGTGATCCGGGCTCACTGCGCGGCGATGCGATGTGCGGACAACGACGGGCAACAGGGTATCGCCGGGCAGTGCCGACTTGATGCCACGCCAGCCGATGGATGCGGTCAACACCCCATCGGTTGTCGGAGGGTATCAGGGGTTCTCTGAGTGTTGTCCAGGGTGGCGGGCCTGTCAAGGCAGGGAGGCGAGAAACGCCGCGCGTATAAATTGGGCTTTTCGGCCGGGGCGGCCAATCAGTTTTTCTGATGCCGCGGGGAAAAGACAGCACGGTGATCATGGGAAATACGGCCGGCGCCGGGGTGAGGGATGTGCTCGCGGCGGGCGATCCGGCCGGGAGGATGTTGTATAGTCCGGCCCTTACCCGGAGAGATATGCATGAGATTTCACCTTGAACCGATTCTGTTTGCCCTGTTGATCCTGTCCGGCCCACTGGCGCCCGCCATGGCCACCCCGCCTGCCGGAACCGTGCCGGAGATCACCGTCTACAAGAGCCCCACCTGTGGTTGCTGCAAGAAATGGATCTCCCATCTGCGCGAGAACGGTTTTAGCGTCACGGCGAAGGACGTTGCCGACATGAGGCCCATCAAGCAGAAGTATGGCGTGCCGCCGAAGTTGAGTTCCTGCCACACCGCGGTGGTCGACGGCTATGTCATCGAAGGCCATGTGCCGGCGGCGGACATCCGGCGCCTGCTGGACTCCCGCGCCCCGCTGTGGGGACTCACCGTGCCCGGCATGCCCATCGGCTCGCCGGGCATGGAGCAGGGGCCGCGCCGTCAGCCTTACGGCGTCCTGAGTATCGACAGGAAGGGCGAGGTCGATGTCTACTCGCTGTACAACCAGTAGGCATCAGGCCTGGTTCTGCCTTGTCGCGCTCGCGCTCATGCCCGCGGGCGCGGCAGCGCTGGAGTCGGGATCCGGCGTCGATCCGCGAAGCGGCCTGCGCTTCTGGTTCGTGCGCGACGAGGGCATGTCCCTGCGCCTCGCCCAGATCCTGCCCGATCAGACCCGGGGGTTCTTCCTCGCGCGGGGATTCAGCGCGGCACAGTCCGATCGCATCGCGCTCAGTTGCGTCTTTCAGACCGACTTTCGCAACATCGCCACCGGCGATGCGCCGCTGGCCTACGATCTGCGCGAGTGGGTGGTGCGCTACCGTGGCGAGTCGCGGCGCATGAAACTGCGCGCGGACTGGGACCGCGAGTGGCGGGAGGCGGGCCTGGCGCCGGGGCCGCGCACGGCCTTTGAATGGGCGCTCTATCCCACGACGCAGATCTATCAGGCCGGTGACTACAACTGGGGCCTGGCGAGCTTCGACCTGCCACCCGGCGCGCGCTTCGACCTCGAACTGGTGTGGACCCGGGCCGGTACGCGTTACCGGCATGTCATCCGGGACATGAAATGCGTCGAGGACCGCCACATGGAACCGGGTGGGGAGACGGCGGAATGAAGAGATCGGCAAGGAGGCGCCACGCGCGCGCGGGCCGGGGATCCCTGCTGGGCGCCCTGCTGTTTCTCGCCACCGCCGTCCCCGCGGACGAGGCCCTCATGGCGCCACTGGCGCAGCCTTTCGCGGCGCCGGATTTCGACCTGCCCTGCGAGGGCGGCGGGCGCTGCCGCCTCGCCGACTACCGCGGCAAGGTGGTGCTGCTCAACTTCTGGGCCACCTGGTGCCCGCCATGCCGCGCCGAGATGCCCTCGCTGGAGCGCGCCTGGCAGAAACTCGGGGGGAAGGAGGTGGTGGTGCTGGCCGTCAATGTCGGTGAAGACGAGGATGCCATCTTTGCTTTCCAGGGCGACTATCCCGTCAGTTTTCCCATTCCCATGGACGAAAGCGGCTCGGTGGTGAAGGACTTCCGGGTCACCGGCCTGCCCACCACTTACCTCGTCACGCCGGACGGCAGGGTGACACATCGTGCCATGGGCACGCGCGAGTGGGATTCGGCCGCCATGCTGGCGTGGTTGCGCGCCCAGGCCCGCCCGCGCCAGGGAGGAACGGGGGATGGGGGCGCCGGGCGGGACCGCCCGGATCGGGCCGTGCTCAACGGAAGATGAGCAACTCGCCCAGCGTCTTGCGGATCTCGCGAATCGTGAGATGGCGCGGGGAGAGGGTGGGATCCTCCCAGTGGGCGCAGCTCAGGCTGTCCACGTCCGGCACGTCTTCCGAGGCGAGGTAGAAGGTGGTGATGTAATCGTCCGCCGTGGCGCCGCCGGCCAGGTCCATCCCCAGCGCGGCATAGTGCTGCCGGCCCAGGGAGACGTCCTCCACCTCCTGCACGATGTCGATGACACGGAAGCGGGCCGGCTCGATGCGCCGTGGCAGGGGAGAGAGGGTCTTCATGATGAGTTTGCACCAGGCATGATAGGGATCCTCGGTACCCGGCTCGAGGGTGGTGCCGTTCTGGATATACACCGAGGCATTGCCTCCCGGGATGATCACCGGCCGTGTCAGCTCGAGGATGCTGCCGCGCTCGATGGGAGCCGCCCCGGCGGGTTCGAGATCCACGGCCGGTGCCGCGCAGGCCGTCAGGGTGACGCTCAGGGCCGTGACCAGTACGGCAAGAGAAGCGCTCAGTCCGGTTCGAGACATGGTGATCCTCCAGGCTTTCGGGGGGCGACGCAGATACCTGTTACAACAGCACATATAGACAGATTTCGTGTGTCCAGGTTCCGGGCAAGGAGGCCGTGGGGACGTACAGAGTCGCAATGACGCCGCCGGGGGACTAGACTTCGCACAGGCTCATCTGCAAGGAGACACATCGCATGGCCACGGCAACGGCACGTCACATTCTGGTGAAGACCGCGGAACAGTGTGAACAGCTCAAGGCGGACATCGAGGGCGGCGCGGACTTCGCCGAACTGGCGAAACAGTTTTCCGACTGTCCGTCGGGGGAGAGCGGCGGCGAGCTGGGTGAATTCTCCCGCGGCATGATGGTGCGCGAGTTCGACGAGGTGGTGTTCAGCGCCCCCCTCAATACCGTGCAGGGCCCGGTGCAGACCCAGTTCGGCTTTCACCTCATCGAGGTCACCAGCCGCAACGACTGAGGTACCGTCTCAGGACTGCAGGCGCTGGATCACCAGGTAGAGGGCCAGCGGACCGGTGGCGAGGAAGCCCACCAGGCACAGGAAGGCGTTGCGCTTGAGCCGCCGGGTGAGATCGGTCTGGGGGATGTTGGAGAGAATGAAGGGCCGGCGACGCATGCGGGGTCTGGCGAGGACGTCGATGCTGTTCGTGCCCCGCGCCGCCCCATGCCGGGACTTGACGTGTTCCACCGTGGCCTTGCGGGCGCGCTCCCACTCGGTGCTATCGATCTCGCCATCCCCGTTGCGATCGAAGTGACGCAGGAGCACTTCAGGATTCTCCTTGAGCCGCCGTAGCGCCTCGCGCACCGCCGCCGAGACATGGCGCAGGCGCGTGATGTCGGGCTCGGTGTGGAAGTTGCCGAGGCAGAACAGGGCGTCGCCGTCCATGAGCCGCTTCTCGGTGTAGCGATAACTGCCCACGGAAAACGTCGCGATCCTCAGGATGCCGGTGGGCTCTCGCGGCGCGCTGCCCGGCTCCGGGTGGCGCGAGTGGCCGTACCAGACGGCGTGGAAGGAAGGCGTGATGCTGGCGCCGGCGGGCAGCACCAGGCAGGTGCCGGTGCCGTCATCGAGCAGGAAGGGCGCATCGCTCTCGTCGCTTTCCACCGTTTGCCAGCGGTCGTGCTTGCCGCCCACGTATTTCTCGATCTCGTATTCGAACCATGCGCAGGGCGTCTGCGACAGGGGCGCGGTGAGGGTACTGCCCGGAATGGCGCGGATGGTGCCCTGCAGCTCCACGAAGCCCTGCGCCGCCGAGCGCAGCTTCGAGGTGGGCGTGTTCTCGATGACGCGGGCGCGGTGGAACAGGGTGGCCATGCCCCAGCCAAGGCCGAGCGCCAGGAGGGTCAGGATCCCGCTCCAGATCCAGAAGTCCTCGGTGGCGGCCGAGATGATGAAGTCCTGCATCGTGGGTGCCCCGGCAAGGTGGTGTGAGCAGTAAGGCGGGCCAGATTATGTCACGACGGGCGGGAGGGTGTCGCGGCCAGGCATCACACCGGATCCGGCTCAGCGCGGGATCAGTCGCAGTCTTCGCTCTCCACCACCACGCGGCCGGTTTGAGGATCGCGCAAGGGCTGGCCATCCTCGCCGGTGACCACGACGTTGGCAAAGACGAAGGATCCCATGCGCTCGAAACCGTTGTCCAGGGCGGCCTCCACGTCACGGTCGGTCACCGCCACGTAGATGAAGACCTGTTGATCACGCTCGGCGCGTAGTTGTGCCTCGCTGGGGTGAAGCAGGCGTGCCCGCTGCCAGGCCAGTTGGGCGTTTTCCACCTCCAGCCGGGCCGCGGCGCTCAGCAGGATGTCCTCGCCGGCCCACGCCGGGGCAGATGCGGTGATCAGCAGCAGCAGGAGCCACGCGGCGAGGTGGCGGGTGACACGGATACCCGTCGATGTTCTTGGCGTGTTTTCCACTGTGCGCTCCCCTTCGGGAAGGTGTCGGCGGCCGTGCCGGACGGATTCGGCGTCCTGTACCTTCGTTTGCGTCCCCTGTTCGCCGCGGCTGGATAGCCCGAAGGTATTAAATGTGGAAACAAGATGCGGTTTATGGCTGCCGTGGCGCCAGCGGGGCGGATGCCGCTACAGGCGGGGGCGCGGGGGGCGTTGCGGAGGACGCACGAGGAAGGGCTGGCGAATGAGGATCCGGTCGTCGACCCGGAGCTCGAGACGGTACTTGCCCGGTTTGAGTCCGCCGGGGATCTCGGGCGAGAACTGCTGGCGACCGCGGGCGTTGTTGATGATGACCGTGCTGGAGACCACCGCCTGGCCCCGGCGGTCGATGACACGGGCCTCGAGGATGGTGATGGCTTCCTTGAAGTTCAGGTAGGCGAAGGCCACGTGCAGGGGCGCTCCGGCCCGGAGGATGACCGGGCGGGCCTGCGGCGCCATGGACTCGATGCGGCTGTTGGCGAGGATCACCTGGCTGATGCGCGGCTGGCGCGCGGAGAGGGCCTGTTCCAGGCTGGCCCTGGCGTCGGCGAGGGCCGCGGTGAGACCGAGCTGGCTCTCGGCCCGCTGGAGCAACTGCCCGGCCTGCTCATACTTGCCGGCGTGGATGGCATCGTGGATCTGCGCGGCGAGCAGTTCGGCGATACGCCTGAGGCCGGCATTGGCCGGTTCGTTACGCGCGTCCTGCAACAGGATCGCCTTGTAGATATCGTAGGCACTGTTGCCGGGAGGCGTGAGCAGATTGCCGGCCCGGATCTGCTGTTCGGCGCGGGCCAGCTGCGCGCTGAAGGCACCCTCCTTGTCGAGGCGCGCCTGGATCTTCGCCTTCAGGCTCAGCAACTCGCGGTCGCCCTCGATGACGCGCAGGCCGGTGCGCACCGACTCCATGGCATCATGCAGGTTACCGGCTGCCAGCTGCTTGCGTGCCGTGCGCGTGTAGCGCGCTGCGATGTCGCGCAGTAACTGGCGTGCCTCGGCATGATCCGGTTCCACCTGTAGCGCGGCGTGCAACTCCTCCACGGCATTGGCCCCCACCGGGCTGACGAGGGCATCCCCGGCGATGTAGCGCCGCGCCCTGGCGAGATGCAGTTGCAGGGTCTCGGCACGCAGCAGTTCCTGTTCCAGGTGACGGAAGCGGTCGCGAAAACGCGCCTCGGGGAGATTGTCCGCCAGGGTTTCGAGCAGGTGGCGTGCTTCCTCGAGGCGCCCTTCGGCCAGCGCGCCGTGGATCTGCTCGGTGAACCAGCCGCGCAGCGCGCGCAGGCCTTCCTTTGCCCAGGCCGATTCCGGGTCGGCAGCGAGGATCTGGCGGTATTCGCGGAACAGCGTCACCGCCGTTTCGGCGGCCGTCTCGGGACGGGACTCGAGTGCTTCGCGCAGCTCCGCGATGCGCGCGCGCGTCTCCGCGGTGGCTTGTTGGGACGCGGCCACGGGGGGGGTGGCGGCATCGGCTGTCGTGGTATCGCCCATGGCGGGCGCCGCCGGTGTCGCTGTTTCCACGGGTGCTGCGGCGGGTGGAAAGAGCTGCGGGAACTGCGCGGCCAGGGGAGGACGCAGATCGTTCTGCCACCACTGTGTCAGCGGCGCGCGATAGATCCAGGCAGCACCGCCGGCGACCAGCAGGAGGAAGAGGAACAGCACGCGGCGCTTGCGCGCCATGAGCCGTTTGTACTCGTTGGTTTCGGTAATGGCGGTGGGGCTGCGGGGGCGCTTTCCGGCTCGGGCCGCGCTGCCTCGGCCGGCACCGGCAGTCGTGCCGCCGCCGCTGATCGGCGGGACCGCGGGCGGTGGCGTCGCTCCGCCCAGCGAGGTCTGCTGCACCGTGCTCGAAACCATGGTGGAGGAAGACTGTGTGCCCTCACTGGTGGACAGGGTGCGGGCGCGGGCGTCGAGGTAATCCAGTTCCGCCTCGCTGATGGCCTCCAGCGCGGCCAGCATCTCGCCGGCGGTCTGGTAGCGGTGGGCCGGATCCTTGGACATGGCGGTATTGATGATGGTCTGGAACACCTGCATGCTGTCGGGCAACTGCGGGATGGGATCCGAGATGTGCTTGATGCCCACCGCCACCACCGAGGGACCGTCGTAGGGCACGTAACCGGCGAGACACTCGTAGAGCACCACGCCGAGGCTGTAGATATCGGAACGGTGATCCACCTTGAGCCCCTTGGTTTGCTCGGGGCTCATGTAATGCGGCGTGCCGATGGCCTTGCCGGTGACGGTGAGGCCGGTGGAGGTGTCCTGGTGGCTGCGCGCGATACCGAAGTCGGTGAGGATGGCGCGCCCGTCACTGTGCAACATGATGTTCTCGGGCTTGATGTCGCGGTGAACGAAGCCCTTCTGCCCGGCGAAGTCCAGCGCGCGCGCCACCTGCCGGATGATCTCCACGCGCTCCTTGCGGCTGAGATCGTTGCGCGCCTGCTTGAGGTTCTTGCCGTCGATGAACTCCATGGCCATGTAGTGATGACCCTGGTGCACGCCGGCATCATAGACGGTGATGATATTGGGGTGCGAGAGCTGGCTGGAGATACGCGCCTCGCGCAGGAAGCGATCGCTGAAGGTCTCGTCATGGTGATCGGGGGCGAGGACCTTGAGCGCCACCTCACGGCCGATGCTTTCCTGGATGGCCAGGTAAACCGTCGCCATGCCCCCCTTGCCGAGCACGTTCTTGATCACATAGCCGGGGATCTGCACCATGCTGGCGACCGGCTTGACCTGGATGGTGGGCTGTTTCTCCCTGGCACTCATTCGGTGTCCCGTTCGGTTCCTGGCAAGGCCTTATTCCATGGTTATAGTAAGGTTTTTTGCGCGGCGCGCCCCGATGCCGCGTTCGTGTCCCCCTGCCCGTTGTTTATCGACCGGCAGGGGCAATTATAGAGTGTTCCGACCCACCTTTCGTGACGGAAATCGCCGCCGTCCGGCAATAATCGGTGTCTGTTTCCCGCGAGAGCCCGGCTCTCCCTTCCTGTAACGCGGCGGATGGTCCCGGGGTGTACAAAAGGGGCGGGATTGCCCCGGTATCTCTCCGGGTGCCTCCGATGCGCTCCGGGGGGTGGAATACCGTGAAATCCTCTGCCGCCAGGGGCTACAATGGCCCGACCATAAGACAGGGACGGAACGTGTGCGCCCCACGAGCAGGAATTTTCTTCATGGGCCTGTTGCTGCTGACAGCCGGCCCGGTCATGGCAGGGGAGCGACGGGCCATGTTCGCCTGGCAGCAGGATGAGCAGTTCCGAGAGCTGGAAGCGGCCTTTCTTGCCGCGCGTGAGCTGCCGGTGGCGGATATTCGTTCGACCTTCGAGGAGCGGGTCGCGGCGCTGGATATCGAGCTCCAACGTCTCGCCGCCACCGGAGATGCGCCCCCCATCGCCCTGCTGAGCCGCATCGAGACTCTGCAATTTCGCCTCGCGGCGCTCGCCGCCGCACAAGCCGGTTTTCTCTCTCCGGCCCAGGCGGCCATCCATCGGGTGCGCCTCGCGGTGCTCGACGCGGCGCGCCACTGGTCCCTCGACGAGGAGGCGGTACGCGATGCCGTCTATCGCGTGATCTACGGTGGTCGCAACGCCATCGAAGAGGCCCTCGTCCAGAATCCCGCTACGGAGTTTCCCCCCCTGTCCCGCCTCGCCCCGGACGAAGCGCCGCGCCAGGTACCGGCGGTGGAGATCGAGGGCGTGACCCTCTACAGCGGTGACATCATCCTCTCGCGGGGCGGCGCGCCCACCTCGGCGCTCATCGCGCGGGGCAATCCCTACCCCGGCAACTTTTCCCACGTTGCCATGCTGCACGTGGACGAGAACACGGGCGAGGCGCTCATCGTGCACTCCCTCATCGAGAGCGGCGCGGTGGTGAACAGCATCGACGAGTTTTTTGCCTACGGCAACCGGCGTCTGCTGGTGCTGCGTCTGCGCGCCGACCACCCCCTGCTGGCCATCGATCCCCTCATGCCCCACCGGGCCGCCAGCGCGGCGCTGGAGCGTATCCGCCGCCGGCACATCCCTTATGACTTTGCCCTGGAATGGCATGATCCCGCGCGCATGTTCTGCGCCGAGGTGCCCTACCATGCCTACCGGGAGGTGGGGCTCGACCTGTGGCGCTGGCGCTCGCAGCTGGACTCGCCCGGCCTGCGGCGCTGGCTGGGCGATCTCGGCGTGCGCCAGTTCGATACCATCATTCCGTCGGACATCGAGTACGATCCCGCGCTCCTTCCCGTCGTCGAGTGGCGCGATCTCGCCGTGCTGCGACAAAACCGCCTCGACAACGCCATTCTCGACGTGCTGCTGGAGTCCGCCGAGGCCGGCACGCGTCTCGACTATCCCTGGTACAGGTATCCGCTCTACGTGCTGGCCAAGGGCTGGTCCTGGCTGGTGAATCTGTTCGGCGTGCAGCCGCCCATTCCCGAGGGCATGAGTGTCACCGCCGCCCTGCGCGTCAGCGCGCTGGTCCACGACGTTCACCCCCGCATGTACCGGGAGCTGGACAGGGCGGCATCGGGCTTTCAGCAACGGCATGGCTATGCGCCGCCCTACTGGCGCCTGTTGTCCCTGGCGCGCGAGGTGCTGGAGCGGGAAAAACCCGAGTTGCCGCTGGCGGACTGAAGCAGGAGGCGTAGTCCGTGGCGCGAAAGAACGGCCCGGCGCGATTACTCGTCGAGCATCTTCAGCGCGTTGACCATGCTGCGGCGCATGCGGTTGAAGGACTGGCCCAGCGAGGCCACTTCATCCTTGCCGCGCGCCTCGCATTCCGGCGCATCCAGGTTACCGAGACTGACTTCGTGGGCAATGGCGGACATGCGCTGCACCGGGCGCACGACGATGTAGTGCAGCAGGATGTTGAGGATGACGATGATGGCAAGGAACACGCCCACCAGTGACACCATGAAGGTGCGGAAGGTCTCCTCGGCGCGCTGCAGGGGTACGGACATGGGTACGCTGACGATCTGTGCCCCCACCACTTCGTTGATCTGCCAGCCAAAGCCATTGGCGCGGCCATAGCGCGCGAGCATGGTTTGCGGCGCATTGTCCACCTCGCCATGACAGGTCAGGCAGCCGATGTTCTTGATGCGTATGGGGCGCGCCAGGTAGAGACTGGGACCGGTGGCGGTGGGGCGTTCACCCACCAGCTCCTTCGCGTCGTCCCGGTTGCGGAAATGGTCGATGATGGTGGTCTCCCAGTCCGTCGCCCGCGAGGCGGGATTGGTGGGATTGAGCGTGGCCTCCTTGTAACTGTATTCCGGGTAGCGCTTGCGCAGCAGCGCGACGTTGGTGGTGGCGGCGTAGGCAGGCACTGTCTGCGGCAGGAATTCTTCCTTCATGCGTTCCGCCAGCAGGGGGCGAAGCTCGTTGAC
>Ga0256830_1001432_pt1 | contig 16941 bp, 11 predicted proteins | sample 128326metaG_FD_190537 | JGI IMG/M metagenome (GOLD analysis project Ga0256830, IMG submission 190537) | Hydrothermal vent microbial communities from Lau Basin, Pacific Ocean - 128-326 | ecosystem: Environmental > Aquatic > Marine > Hydrothermal vents | place: Pacific Ocean: Lau Basin | collected... | reverse complement strand
ATGCGCAGGCCAAAGCCGAAATCGAGAAAAAATTCCGGCACCAGCGTGCGCTCAAGCTCTATCGCAAAAAGGGCGAGCAGCTGTCCTACCTGACATTCGAAAACTCGGAAACCCTGGAAGTCGCTGCCGACAAGCTCAAGCTCAAGATCCAGGTCTCGGACTGGTTGACGCGGAAGAAAACCAAGACCGGGCTTGGGGCCTATCCGAAACTGCTCGCTGCGGCGTTCAGCGAGGAGGTGCTGGCCGAAGGAAGTGCCGAGGACAGTGTCAACAGTGCACGTATCGAACTCGATCCACGTAAGGATGAGGCCAGGTTTATCGTGCTGCGGCTGAAAGCATTCGACAAAAGCAAGGTCATGCCATTGGCGCAGGTCAAGGACAAGGTCCGCGAAGCACTGCTGCAGAAGAAGAGCGCGGAGAAGGCAAAGCAGCAGGGGGTCAGGCTGTATCAGGCGCTGCAGAAAAACGCCAAGCTTGCCGACCTGGCGAAGAGCGAAAAGTTGAAGCTGGTGGAAGCGAAAAAGCTGACCCGCTATGGCAAGAAGCCGCACAGCCGCGAATTGGTGCAGCAGGCCTTCAAAGACGGTGTCCCGCGCAAGGACAAGCCGCTGTACGGGCGGTTGCAGCTGAAGAACGGGGACTACATCGTCTACCAGGTGGTCTCCTCGACCCCGGGGAAGTTTGAAAAGAAAAACAAGCTGATAAACGACTATTTCAGGAAGGTGCATGCCGACCTGTTCGGCCGCAACGCCTATATCATGACGATACAGGCATTGCGTAAGAACATGGAGGTGGAGGTCAACAGGAAACTGGCAACCAAGGAGAAGGATGAAGATTAAGCTGCACTGGCAGGTACTGATTGCGTTGGGCCTGGCTGTCGTCGCCGGTGCCCTGTCGATGAAAGGGTTGTTTTTCGAAGCGGAGACGACGGATTTCGCTCATTATATTCAGCGCTGGCTCGAAGGTGCGACCGGCCTGGGGGTGGACCAGAAGCTGCTCGGGTTCAGCATGGTGCCGGTCTACCAGTTCGTCGGTGAGCTGTTTCTGAACGCGTTGAAGATGGTGGTGGTGCCACTGATCGCGGCCTCGGTGATTACCAGTATCGCCGGGATGGGAACGACGACCGGTCTCGGGCGCCTGGGACTGAAAACGATCGCGTTTTATTTCATCAGCAGTTTTTTTGCGATCCTTGTCGGGCTGGCGGCGGTCAACCTGTTGCAGCCCGGCTATATCGACGGTCAACCTGCCAACAAGGTGCTGAAGATTCAGGCCGAGATGTCGCCGGAACTGAAAGGCAAGATCACCAACCGTAAGCCCGGTGAGATCAGGGATACGCTGGTCAATATCGTACCGCAGAATGTGATTGCGACGGCATCGGATAACCGCAAGATGCTGAGCCTGATCGTGTTCAGCATTTTGTTCGCGGTATTCATGACCAGGATCAGCGACCGTTACCGCCAGGCACAGCTGGATTTCTGGCAGGGCCTGTTCGAGATCATGATGCAGATCACCCACTTTATCATGAAGTTTGCGCCGTTGGGGGTGTTTGGCCTGGTGGCGGGAGTCGTGGCCGGACTCGAGGCGGAGAAATTCGCCGACATGTTCAGTATCATCTGGGCGTTCTTCCTGACCGCCCTGGCTGCGCTGGCGTTTCATGCGTTCGTGACCATTCCGCTGATCCTGAAGTTCGTTGCCAGGGTCAGTCCATTGCGCCATTTCGTCGCGATGCGTAATGCGCTGCTGACCGCATTTTCGACCTCCTCATCGTCTGCAACATTGCCCGTTACCATAGAGTGTATCGAGGAGAACGCCGGGGTGTCGAAGCGAACCGCCAGCTTCGTGCTGCCGCTTGGTGCGACGGTCAACATGGACGGTACAGCGTTGTACGAATGTGTCGCGGTGATGTTTATCGCCCAGGTGTTCGGCATCCCGATGACTTTCGGTGACCAGTTCATCATCGTCGCGTTTGCATTGATGACTTCGATCGGGGTGGCCGGTGTGCCGTCGGCATCGCTGTTTGCGATTATGATCATTGCACAATATATCGATCCGACCGGTACGCTGTTTGCCGGGATTGCGATCATCTACTTTGTCGACAGGCCGCTGGATATGCTGCGGACTTCAGTCAATGTCCTGAGTGATTCGACCGCGGCGGTAACGATCGCGAAACTGGAAGGCGAAAACCAGGTGCTGCAGACGGTGCCGGAGCAACGCTGACGGCATTCCGGCGTGCTGTGCCGTCTTGCCAGTGTTCTCGTGCTGCGACGGCCCAGGTCGAGGATATGTCCCGGCCGCGTGTCGGCTCGTAACCAACAGCGGCGAAACCGCGGGCAGGGTCGCATCGTGCGCTGTACACAACGCGCCCTGCGCCGCAAGGCTGCTGCTTACTCGATACTCATTCCGACGATATTGTATCCCCCGTCGACATAGACGATCTCGCCGGTGATTCCGGAAGCAAGATCGGAGCACAGGAATGCACAGGCATTGCCGACTTCATCGATGGTGACATTACGGCGCAGCGGGGCATCGTTCTCGACCCGGTTCATCATGCGCTTGAAGTTGCTGATTCCGGCCGCGGCCAATGTCTTGATCGGGCCGGCCGAGACGGCGTTGACGCGGATATTGTCGGGGCCCAGTGCATGCGCCATGTAGCGCACGTTGGCCTGCAGGCTGGCCTTGGCAGGCCCCATCACGTTATAGTTCGGTATCGCCCGGTCGGCGCCAAGGTAGGACAAGGTCAGCAGTGCCGCCTTGCGTCCCAGCATCATGTTACGCCCGGCCTTGGCCAGTGCGGCAAAGCTGTAAGAACTGATCTCGTGCGCGATCTGAAAGCCCTTGCGCGTGACCACATCGAGATAATCACCTTCAAGCTCGGTACGCGGTGCGAAGGCAACGGAGTGGACGATGCCGTCGAGATGGTCCCAATAATCGTCCAAATGATCGAAAACGGCGTCGATTTCCTCATCACTGGAGACATCGCAGGGGACGGTGACTTCAGAACCGCATTCGGACGCCATTTTTTCCACCCTGTCCCTGAGCTTGTCATTCTGATAGGTAAAGGCCAGCTCCGCACCTTCCCGTTTCATTGCCTGGGCAACACCCCAGGCGATAGAGCGGGTACTGGCCAGGCCGACAATAAGTATTTTTTTATCTGTTAGAAATCCCATAATAAACGCTCGTTTCAAGTGTGACTGATAAATAAGCAGGCAGCGCCCGATGGAGACCGCACAGCAATTCAACCGATTTTTTACTACACTACCTAAATAACAACTTACTGTCACCAAGTTATCCCTGAGTTGCCGGAGACGATTGAACACCGCTGCGGCTGTGTCGGCAGCAGAAATCGTCTTTGCCAGCTCAAGTAGTCCAGGGGCCCAGTAGGTTGCCGGTTTGTTTGATTGATCTCTGACAGCGTCTTGAACAAAATATATCCAGAGAGTTTCTGTCTGGACCAAAACGACAGTAATATTTAACATAAACCCCGGAAGATTAAAAGAAATTTTGGAAATTCCCAGCTTTGGCGTATAGTACGGCTGGATACTTGTGATTGAGTCAGTATAACGTGAGTGATTATCGCAAACCGGTGGCCGGGACGATTGGCCGGACTTGGTGCTGGCTGTGCCTGGCCGGCCTCGGGCTTTTACTTCCCGGCTGTGACCGCAGCGGTGGTGTCTGGAACAATCCCTATCCACAATCGCACCAGGGAAAAAAGATTCTGTACAGCCTGTTTTCCGGGCGCCCGAAACATTTGGATCCGGCACGATCCTACAGTTCCAACGAGTACACCTATATCGGTAACATTTATGAACCGCCCCTGCAGTACCATTACCTGAAACGCCCGTACCAGCTGATTCCGTTGACCGCTGAAAAGATGCCACTGGTCGAGCATTTCGATCACAAGGGCAACAGGCTTCCGAAGCAGGCGCCGGCGAGCCGGATTGCGTCCACAGTCTATACTATTACGATCAAGCCAGGCATCAAGTATCAGCCGCACCCGGCTTTTGCCCGGGATCAGCAAGGCAGGTACAAATATCATCACCTGACGCCACGGCAGATTGCACAGGTCGATAAATTATCCGATTTCAGTTTCGGCGTGAACGACACCCGTGAACTCAGTGCCGATGATTATGTCTATCAAATAAAGCGACTGGCGCACCCGCGTCTGCACAGCCCGATACTCAGCACCATGGTGAAATATATCGACGGTCTGAAAGAGTATGCAGCCAGCCTGCGCAAGTACAATACGGAATTGAAAACGAAAATCCGTGTAGTGCAGCGGCTGGTTTCCGAGCTCGACCGGTTCAGTATGCGTGGCAAGGTGTTTTCGCAGGTAAAAAAAGACTACCTGGAAGCCATGGCGCCGGAGGAAGCGAAGCTGCTGCTGGCAGAGCTCGAACGGATCCCGCAGCAGACAGGGAGCGTCAAAACAGTATTGCCGTCGCTGCGCAAGGCCTTGGACAAGTTACGTGCCGAGTACCGTTTTCTCGACCTGAACCGCTTTCCGTTACCCGGGGTGCGCGTGGTAAACCGCTACACTTACCAGATTATTTTAAAAAAGCGCTATCCGCAGTTGAAGTACTGGCTTGCGATGCCGTTTTTTTCGCCGATGCCCTACGAGGTCGAGAAATTTTACGCCCAGGCTGGAATGAAACAAAAGAATATTTCGATGGATTGGTACCCGGTCGGCACCGGTGCCTATATGTTGACGAAGAACGATCCCAACAGCCAGATGGTGTTACAGCGGAATCCGAATTTTCGTGGTATCCCTTACCCCGCTTCAGGCGAAAAGGGGGATCGTGAAAAGGGTCTGCTGGACGATGCGGGTAAGTTGATGCCGTTTGTCGACAAGGTGATCTTTACGCTGGAAAAAGAAAGTATCCCGATCTGGAATAAATTTCTGCAGGGCTACTACGATACGGCAGCGATCCCGTCCGACAGTTTCGACCAGGCGGTCAAGATCAATGTCGAAGGAGATGCCCGGCTGACCGAGACGATGCGCAGCAAGGACATCCAACTGGCGACTTCCGTGCGCATGAGTATTTCCTACCTGGGTTTCAACATGCTGGACCCCGTGGTCGGCGGGAATTCAGAACGTGCGCGCAAGCTGCGGCAGGCGATTTCGATTGCGATCGATTACGAGGAGTACATCAGTATTTTTCTCAATGGTCGTGGCGAGGTGGCGCAAGGCCCGTTGCCGCCGGGGATGTTTGGTTACCTGCCGGGCAAAGAGGGGATCAATCGTTATGTCTATGACTGGGTCAATGGAAAACCACGACGCAAGCCGATTGCCTATGCAAAGAAGCTGCTGGCCGAGGCAGGCTATCCCGGGGGACGTGATCCGAAGACAGGCGAACAGCTTATTCTTTACTTCGATCTGACCGGGGGCGGTGCCCAGGACAAGGCTGAACGTGACTGGTTCAGGAAACAATTGCGTAAGATCGACATCCAACTGGAGATACGCGAAACCGATTACAACCGTTTCCAGGAAAAGATGCGCGACGGCAAGGCGCAGCTGTTTCGCTGGGGCTGGAATGCCGACTATCCTGACCCGGAAAATTTCCTGTTTCTGCTGTATGGGCCAAACGGCAAGGTCAAGTACCGTGGTGAAAACGCCGCGAACTATGACAGCAAGGAATTCAACCGCTATTTCAAGCAGATGGAAACCATGCCGAACAGTCCGCAGCGCTTGGCGATCATCCGCAAGATGCTGCATACAGTACAGCGTGATGCGCCGTGGATCTGGGGGTTTCATCCGAAAAGCTATGCACTTTTTCATGCCTGGTACAAGAACGCCAAGCCCAACGACATGTCGCACAATACCCTGATGTACAAGCGTGTGCTGCCGGCGCTGCGTGATCAGCGCCGGCGCCAGTGGAACAAGCCGGTGCTGTGGCCCGTCTATGTTTTGTTCGTGCTGCTGGTGGTCACGCTCGTGCCCGCATTCAAGGTGTATCGGGACAAGCTCAACCGGGCCAAGAAGGCGGTGAAGGGGCAGGGGAGGTAGCATGTTGGCTTATATCGTCAGGCGTGTTCTGTATGCGATTCCGCTGCTGATTGCGGTCAACCTGATTACTTTTTTGCTGTTTTTCAGTGTCAATAGCCCGGACGACATGGCACGCGCCCAGCTGGGTAACAAAAATGTCAAGCCGGAGATGATCGAGCGCTGGAAGAGAGAAAAAGGCTACGACAAGCCCAAGTGGTTCAACGCCAAGGCGTATGGTATAGAGAAACTTACCGACACACTTTTCTTCCAGAAGTCGGTCAAGCTGTTTCTGTTCGATTTTGGCAATGCCGACAACGGCCGCAATATCGGTTATGACATCCGAGTGCGGATGTGGCCGAGCCTGGCGATTGCCTTGCCGGTGTTGCTTGTCGGTTTGCTGGTGTACATTACCTTTGCAATGACGATGGCGTTTTTTCGTGCCACTTACGTCGATTTCTGGGGAGTGATTTTTTGCGTCGTAATCATGTCGATTTCGTCGATGTTTTACATCATCGGCGGGCAGTACCTGATCGGCAAGCTGTTGCACCTGACCCCGATATCCGGGTTCAACCCGGACAATATGTTCAAGTTCCTGGTGTTGCCGGTCATTATTGGTATCTTCAGCGGCCTGGGCGCGACCAGCCGCTGGTACCGTACGATTTTTCTCGAAGACATCAATAAAGACTACGTGCGTACGGCCAGGGCCAAGGGCTTGTCAGAAGGCGTAGTCCTGTTCAAACACGTGCTCGGGAATGCGATGATCCCGATATTGACAGGAATCGTCGCGACACTGCCGTTGTTGTTCATGGGCAGCCTGGTGACGGAATCGTTTTTTGGCATTCCCGGCCTCGGCAGTTATGTCATCGACGGTATCCGTGCACAGGATTTCGGCATCGTGCGCTCGATGGTCTTTCTGGGGTCAGTGCTCTATATCCTCGGCCTGCTGCTGACCGACATTTCCTATACCCTGGTCGATCCACGGATTCGTTTCAGTTAGCGGTGGGATGGCGCAAGTGAAGAAAAGACGATTATCGCATGCAAGCAGAAATTCCACAGGACTGGTCGTCCTGGCAGTGGCACTGGCGCTGTTTTTCACTGTCAAGATGTTGATGCAGGGTCAGGCCTTGCTTACCCTGGGTATCGTGGTCGCGGCCTTGGTGGCCGTGGTGCTGCTGAACTACGCGACGCGCAAATGGCTCGCCGCGTCGGCTGTTACCCTGCTCGGGCTGATACTTTTGCTGGTGTTGTTGCCGTGGTTGTTTGGGCGTCCCAAGTACCTGTACTCAGATTACTTCTTCTTCGTGCTGCTGGCGTTCTTGAGTACCAGCGGTTTTTATGTCTACAGCAAGCTGCACCTGCGAATGACCTGGCGGCAGGTGTTTCAGCGCAAGGTCGCGATGGGCACGGTGGTGGTGTTATTGTTTTTCCTCGTGATCACTTTTCTCGACTCGATTCACTTTCAACCTCCGCTGAATACCATGGCGGGCAAGAGTGCGGCACAGCCACAGTATTCGACGCAGATCGTCAGTGTACTGGACCGGGTGCTGGGCGCGATGCGTGACAAGGACGAGAAATCCTATTCGGCGCCCTTTGCCACACGCCTGTATGTCAAGGAAAGCATTGAACTGCCGGGCGGAAAGATCGTGCGGGAATACCCGCGCTTGAAGCACGGTGGCCGCCACCTGCAGCCGGGCCAGAGTGTGGCTGGCGACGTGGCGTCGAAGGCGTTGATCGCTGTGCTGTTCGGGCTTGGAGTATGGCTGCTGTTGGCGCTGCTGTTCACGCTTGGCAGGATGCTGCAAAAGCGGTGTGCATTGCGCAGTGCCGTCCTGGAACTCTTTGTCGAGCGCCGTGGGTTGCCTTGGCATGTTGCGCTCTATACGCTGCTCGTCGTATGCATTATCGCTGCATTGCTGCTTTACCTGAGTAATTTTTACCATGTGTTCGGCACTGACAAGGTTGGGCAGGATACGCTGTACCAGGCGTTGAAGAGTGTCCGCACCGGGGTATTGATCGGCACGCTGGCTACGCTGATCATGCTGCCGTTTGCGTTTCTGCTTGGCGTGGCCGCCGGTTACCTGAAAGGCTGGGTCGATGACCTGATCCAGTTTCTATACACTACGCTGAGTTCGATCCCCGGGGTGTTGCTGATCGCCGCTTCCGTCTTGGCAATGGATGTGTATATCAGCAATCACGAGTCGCTGTTTCGGACTGCGGCGGAGCGTGGGGATGTCAAGTTTCTGGCTCTTTGTGGTATTCTTGGTGTCACCGGCTGGATCGGCCTGTGCCGCCTGCTGCGCGGCGAAGCGTTGAAGATTCGCGAGATGGACTATATCGAGGCCGCCAGGGCGTTCGGGCTCGGGCATCTTAAAGTGATTTTCAACCATATTGCACCGAATGTAATGCATATTATAATGATCGTTGTGGTGCTGGATTTCAGCGGACTGGTGCTGGCGGAGGCAGTGTTGTCCTACATCGGGATCGGGATCGACCCGACGATGAACAGCTGGGGGAACATGATCAACAGCGCGCGCCTGGAGATGGCGCGTGAACCGGTAGTCTGGTGGGCGTTGGTGGCAGCCTTGCTGTTTATGTTTGCACTGGTGCTGGCGGCCAATCTGTTTGCAGATGCAGTGCGGGACGCATTCGATCCAAAGCTGCGCACGGGTTGAATTGAACCGGGAAGTGTAGCACTGCAACGGTAATGCAAGGATTCTATGAGGGAGGTACTATGCAGACTGAACGTATCAAATTTTCACAACGCTTGAATGCCGTGCTTGCGGAGTCAGGCTTTCCTGAAACGGCAGAAGAACGCCAGCAGGCGCTGGCCAGGTTGTTGAGCGTCAGTCCCGAACATGTGGCGGAGTGGCTGGAAGGAAAGTCTTACCCGAAGACGTCGAAACTGGTCAAGCTCGCGAAACATATGCGGGTACGGTCGAACTGGTTGCTGTCGGGCATCGGTGAGAAACATCTGCATGAAGACGAGGAACAGGCCTTTCGTACCCAGTTGATGTCGGAACATTGTGAGCGCTACAAGCAGCGCACAGGGCAACGGCAGCAGGCCGAAGAAGACGGCGTGCCATTGACCCGGGAGGCGCTGGAGCTGGCCAATGCCTACATGAAGCTGCCCTATGCCCAGCAGGTACCGCTCTACAAACTGATCACTGAGCTGGCGCGGAATTATTGACCCGCGGTCCGCATTCCGGGCATACAAGCTTGCAGACGATGGATGTATCATGGCAGAGACAATACTGAAAATCGATAATCTGAAGACCTGGTTCGATACATCCCGGGGCGTACTGCGCGCGGTCGACGGTGTCAGTTTCGATATCCGTCATGGTGAAACGCTGGCGTTGTTGGGCGAGTCCGGTTGCGGCAAGTCAATGACAGCCCTGTCGATCATGGGACTGGTGCCGGATCCTCCGGGGCGGATCGTCGACGGCAGTATTCTGCTTGGTGACGAGGACCTGACGACCTACTCGGAAATCGAGATGCGTGGGGTGCGGGGTAATCGTATCGCGATGATTTTCCAGGAACCGATGACTTCACTGAACCCGGTGTTGACCATCGGCGAACAGATCAAGGAGACGGTGCGCAAGCACAAGCGACTCAAAGGACCGGCGCTGACACAGCGGGCATTGGAGCTTCTCGAGGCGGTCGGGATTCCGGATCCGCCTAAACGCATCAAGGAATACCCGCACCAGCTTTCGGGAGGGATGAAACAGCGGGTGATGATTGCGATCGCACTGTCTGCCGAACCGGACCTGCTGATCGCCGACGAGCCAACCACTGCGTTGGATGTCACGATACAGGCGCAGGTGTTACGGCTGCTGAAAGACCTGCAGAAGCAAACCGGTATGGCGATTCTGCTGATCACCCACGATTTGGGCGTGGTCTATGAGACTGCCGACCGGATCGCCGTCATGTATGCGGGGCAGATCGTCGAACAGGCGAGTCGCAAGGTATTCTTCAAGAAACCCGCACATCCGTACAGCCGCCGCCTGTTTCACTCACTGCCGTCGCTAGACAAGCGCGACCAGGTATTGGATACGATCGCCGGCAGCGTACCGCCGTTGACCGAGGAGTTTCGCGGCTGCCGTTTTGTCGCACGCTGCGATCAGGCGTGGGATGCCTGCGCGGAGCAGCCGCCGGTCTACCGCAGGCCTGTCACCGGCCAGTCGGTGCTGTGTCACTTGTACAACAAGAAGATTGCCGCGACCAGGCCGGACCAGGAAGCGTCTGCTGCGCCGGCAGAACGGCAGCAGGCGTACCAGGCGGCGACAGGCACTGAAGAGGCTGGGGATGCGCCGTTGCTGGAAGTCAGGGATTTGAAGATACATTTTCCAATACACAAGGGACTGCTGAAGACTGTGCGGGGCTATGTCTATGCTGTCGATGGCGTCGAAATCGAGATCAGGCCAGGGAAGACACTGGCACTGGTCGGTGAGTCTGGTTGTGGTAAGACCACGGTCGGCAAGGGAATATTACAGTTGTTGCGCGATTATACGCAGGGCGATATCCGGTTCGGCCGTGAAAACCTGAATACGCTGAAAGGGGAGGCGCTGCGGCGCAAACGCGCAGAGTTCCAGATTATTTTTCAGGATCCTTTCTCGTCGATGAATCCGCGGATGATGATCAGTGATATCATCGAGGAGGGGATGCTGGCGCTGAATACAGGCGAGTCACCGGAGGAACGTGCGCGGCGGATCGAGGAGTTGTTGTTGATGGTGGGTCTCTCCGCGGACATGAAGCACCGTTACCCGCATGAGTTTTCCGGTGGTCAGCGGCAGCGTATCTGTATCGCCAGGGCCCTGGCGGTCAAACCCAAATTGATCGTCTGTGACGAGCCGACCAGTGCGCTGGACGTGTCCGTGCAGGCGCAGATCCTGAACCTGCTGAAGTCGCTGCAGCTCAGGCTGGGGCTGTCCTACTTGTTTATTACCCACGATATTTCGGTCGTTTCCTACTTGGCCGATGACATCGCGGTCATGTATCTTGGCCGGATCGTCGAACAAGGGCCGGTCGGGGATGTGCTCGGTAGTCCAAAGCACCCTTATACCAAGGCGTTGTTCGCCGCGGTACCCGAAATCAACAAGGAGCTGATCGACGAGAAAATGATGCTCAAGGGGGATTTGCCTTCACCGATCGATCCGCCAAAAGGTTGTCATTTCCATCCGCGCTGTATCGAGGCGATCGCCAAGTGCCGCGAGCTTTATCCGCCGGCCTCTACCGGCCGGCACCGGGCCCGTTGTCACCTGTACAGTTGAAGTCTCGACGTATTCAGCGAGACAGCCGGTAGGCGCGCCGGTAATACTTGGACTTGACGTAGAGTTTCAGCCGCTGGCCGGGGTAGATGTTGCCGCGCCGCCGCAGGCGCTTGTTCCAGAGCCGTATTTTTCGGACGCTGACACGGAACAGCCTGGAAATACTGTGCAGGGTGTCACCACGGCGTACCACGTAACGTATCTTGCGAATACCGCCGAATCGGGCCAGGTTGCGTGGCGAATGAATCCGGTGCCGGCGTTTACGGAAGACCACCAGGCGCTGGCCGCGCCTGAGCCGGGCGCGGGGTGAGATGCTGTTCCAGCGGGCCAGCGTCACTTTGCTGACACGGTAGCGGCGCGCGACCCTGCTTAGGGTATCGCCGCGGCGTACACGGTAGATAAAGCGGCGGCGGTTACGCAGTACTTTGTTTTCGTCTGCCTTGTACCGCTGTGTCAGTGTCAGTGAGTACTTGGACCTGGCGATATAGGAAACCGGGATTTTGATCGTCCGGGGGCTGCTGATCCTGTTACGGTAGAGCGCGTTGACCCGCCGCAGCAGGCCGGCAGAGATATTGTATTGCCGGGCGATGGCGGTCAGCGTCTGTCCCCGTGTGGCCTGGTGATGCTTCCAGATCACGCGTTTGTTACGTGGCAGTTTTGCAAGCTTGCGTTTAAAGTCGTTGGCAAGTTCGATTGGAATCATCAGCCTGTGCGGCCCGCTTGGGTCTGTCGCCCAGCGGTTGAACCCTGGGTTCAGTTTGTACATTTCATCGAGGCTGATTCCGGCAAGCTCCGCTGCGATCGCCAGGTCGATCTGGCCGCCGGTATTGACCGCAACCAGGCGCCGGTGGTCGGCGATCGGCCGCAGTACGAGTCCGTATTTTTTCGGGTTGGCAACGATTGCCTTGATCGCCAGCAGCTTGGGGACATACTGCCTGGTTTCGCGCGGCAGGCGCAGATGCCAGAAATCGGCCCGCAGGCCACGGCGCAGGTTGCGCCTGACCTCGCGTGCGACCCGGCCTTCCCCGGTGTTGTAGGCGGCCAAGGCCAGCAGCCAGTCACCGTTGAACTGGTCACGCAGTTTTTTCAGGTACTGTATCCCGGCGCGCGTGGACTCGACGATATCGCGGCGTCCGTCGTACCACCAGTTCTGTTTCAACCCATAGAGACGCCCTGTCGACGGGATAAACTGCCAGATACCGGATGCACGGGCATGCGAAAACGCAAAGGGTTGATAGGCGCTCTCGACGATCGGCAGCAGTGCCAGCTCCGCCGGCAGCCCGGCCTTGCGGACTTCCTCGAACACGTAGTGCAGCACCGGCTCGGCACGGTCGTAGACGCGCTCCAGGTATTGCGGGTGACTGGCGAACCAGCGCAGTTCTGCCTGGACCCGGGGGTGAGAGCTGGAAGGCAGCCGGAAGTTTGCGCGGATACGGTCCCAGATGACCTTTTCGACGGTGTCACTGGAACGGTGATTGTTGGCAGTACGCTGCTTGGAGGAAACATGCTCCGGTACGGTTTTCTTTTCAATGATAATGTTGTAATAATAGGCAAAATCCGCATCCGGCTGTGTGTGGATGTAGGTTTCTTCCAGCCTGTCGTTCAGCGCGCTGGAAGCAAACTCTACCTTGCCGTTCGATTGGCGCGCGGTGTTCGCCGCACAACCCATCAGCAGCAGTGTGATTACCAATAACAGCCATTTTGTATATCTCATTCGCCAACCTTACTCGCTTGTTTTTTAGGGCGCCATGGGTAATCCCCAAACCAGCCGCCTGCAGCGACCGTCGTCGCATTGTCTTGCAACGATGCAATTTATGTGCGCAGGCAGCTGTGTTCTGCCTGCCGGGCCAGCCCCAAACTATAACGTATAAGTTATTGATAAGCAAATTAAAAAATGCTTTGCCGATAGCGACTTAAGGTGCCTGGTTTGCTATGATTGGGATAGGACGGGCGAAGAGACCGGCATATCCTGACTGGGTGTGCGTAAATCAGCCACCCGGCCGTCGTACTTTGGGTATAATGTTCTATCAGCCAGCCAGGGCGCGCCATTGCGCCGTCGCAGTAGACGGGTGGTAAGAAAGGCGGGCTAAGGTGCTACCGGACCGATGGACGAACTAGGCAGATGGTATGAAAAACGGCTTGGCCAGGCGCTGCGCAAGGCGGAGCGCCAGGTATTGTCCGAACAGCTGCAAAATATTTTCGGCTATCACTTGTTGATGCTCGGCGCAGTCGATGCCGAGTTGCTGCGGACCTGCCGGGTTCAACATTGCGTGATGCTTCGCAGCCGGGAACAGGAACCTTGTATGACAAATTCCTCGGTATTCAGTGAGTTGACCCAGTTGCCGCTGGCGACAGACAGTGTCGATGCGGTGCTGTTCAATCATTCGCTGGATTTTACCGCTGATCCGCACCAGGCGCTGCGGGAAGCAGAACGCGTATTGGTGCCGGAGGGGCACTTGCTGATCCTGGGGTTCAATCCACGCAGTTTATGGGGACTTTACCGGGTTCTGCGTTTGAATCGCCAGCCTATGCCCTGGAGCGGTAAATTTCGCAGTGTGGCACGGCTCAAGGATTGGCTGCGGCTGCTTGGGTTCGAGATTACCGCGACGCGTTACCTGTTCTACAGTCCACCTATTCAGCAGGAGGCGATTCTCAGGAAATTCCAGTGCCTGGAGCCGGTCATGCGCCGTCTGCTGCCTTTCTCCGGGGGAGTCTACTTGCTCGTTGCCCGTAAAAAGGTTTCGACGCTGACACCGATCAAGCCACGCTGGCGTCCGCGGCGCAGGCTGGTCGCAGGTGCAGTGGATACTGCTTCGCGGCTTGGCAGGCTGCCTGACAATCATTGAGTGCATTAGGAACGAATAATGCAGAAGGTCGAGATTTTTACCGATGGCGCGTGCCGGGGGAATCCAGGCCCGGGTGGCTGGGGGGTGTTGCTGCGTTATGGCGCGAACGAGAAAACACTGTATGGCGGCGAGAAAGAGACGACCAACAACCGCATGGAGCTGACCGCCGCAATCAAGGGTCTGCAGGCGTTGACCCGGTCGAGCCAGGTCGTGTTGACGACCGATTCGCAATATGTCAAAAACGGGATTACCAGTTGGATCCACAACTGGAAAAAGAAAAACTGGAAGACGGCGAACCGGACACCGGTAAAGAATGCTGATTTATGGAAGCAGCTTGATGCGCTGGCGGCGCAGCACCAGGTCGAATGGCACTGGGTGCGGGGACATTCAGGGCACCCGGAAAATGAGCTGGTCGACCAGTTGGCCAACAAGGCGATCGATGAACTGCAATGAGTAAAAGACAGGAATAAAAATGCGACAGGTGGTATTGGATACAGAAACGACGGGACTGGAACCGAGCCAGGGGCACAGGATTATCGAGATCGGTTGTGTGGAATTGGAGAACCGGCGATTGACCGGTAATGTCTATCATCAATATATTCAGCCCGAACGTGAAATCGATGCGGCAGCAATCGAGGTGCATGGGATAAGTAATGAATTCCTGCAGGATAAACCGGTTTTTCGGGATATCGTGGAAGAGTTCGTTACGTTCGTGAAAGGGGCGGAACTGATTATTCACAACGCGCCGTTCGATGTCGGCTTTCTCAATCACGAGCTGCAGTTGCTTGGGGGGCGTCATGAGCCGATCGACACACTGTGCAGTATTCTCGATACACTGGTGCTGGCGCGGCAGATGCATCCTGGTCAGCGAAACAGCCTGGATGCGTTGTGCAAACGCTACGAGGTAGATAACACGCAGCGCGACAAGCATGGCGCATTGCTCGATGCGCAGATACTGGCCGAGGTCTATCTGGCGATGACCGGCGGCCAGGTGGACTTGGTGCTTGACCAAGAGTCCAATGATTCGGCTGCCGCCGCAGGCGGCCGCACGGAGCTTGCCGGGATGTCCGGTCTCGAGCGTATCCCGGTCATCAAGGCCACCGAGGCTGAGCTGCAGCAGCACCGGCAGCGGCTCGAGGAAATCGACCAGGCCAGCCAGGGTAACTGTCTGTGGTTGAAATAGGTGCCGTGCGCACCAATGCATGGACAATGACACGGCATGGAAGAATCGTGTGTAGAAGAATCACCACGTGATACGGTATGCCATGTCGTGGCGTGGCGTTGGGACATACAACGCCACCCCCACGCTAAACCCCAAGGCTGAAATAATAAACGATAACCAGCGTAATCCCAAACGTGAACAGGCTGATCCAAACCATGCCCCGCACCGACAGCGCCCACAGGCCGAACTGCTTCATGTTGGTGTAGCGACCACGTTGCAGGCGCTTGAAAACCTGGTTCAGGTGTTGTCGTGCCAAGTTATAGACTCGCGTCAGCAGGGTTTCCAGCCCGCGGGCAAGCGTATAGCCTGCTTTGCGGTAGAACCAGTCGAAATCCAGGCTGATCGTCAGGGTACGCTGCATCAACGGCAGCAACCAGAAAAAGGCCAGGCCTGAAAACAGCAGCAGTTGGAGCTGGGTGATTACATGCGTTGCCTCGTACGGGTGGTAAGCTGTTGCCAGCGGAGGAAGCAGGCTGTAGAGCAGGGCCGGGAAAATCCCGATCGCAAGACACAGAAAGGAAAACAGGTACATTGCCAGGCGCATGTTGAAGGGCGGGTCGGCTGGCCGCATTCCCGAATCCTTCTGAAAGAAGACAAACCAGGGAAACTTGATCCCTGCATGCAGAAAGACGCCGGCAGTCGCTGCAGTCAACAGAAACCAGGCCAGCTGGTAGTGATCGTGCGCCGCCGCACTGGAGACCATCGACTTGGAGATAAAACCGGAAGTCAGCGGAAACGCGGAGATCGACAGCGCGCCGACGATGCCGCAGGCCGTGGTGACAGGCATGCTCTGGAACAGCCCTCCCAGGTCGGTGCATTTGCGTTTGCCGGTCTGGTAGAGTACAGATCCCGCTGACATCAGCAGCAGTGCTTTGTAGATGATGTGACTGAATGCATGCGCGGCAACGCCGTTCAGCGCCAGGCTGCTTGTTTCGCCGCTTGGTGACAGGCCGATTCCAGTCACCATAAAACCGACCTGGTTGACGATGCTGTAGGCCAGGATGCGGCGCATGTCGTTTTCCAACAGCGCATAGATGATGCCGTAGAACACCATGTAAAGCCCGATCGCAATCAGGATCTTGGTTCCGGCGAAACCGACGATCAGGACGTAGACGGCGGTTTTGGTGGTAAAGGCCGACAGAAAGACCGATCCGCTCGGGCTTGCTTCTGGATAAGCGTCGGGCAGCCAGGCGGACAGTGGCGGAGCGCCGACATTGAGCAGAAAGCCCGCCAGAATCATCCAATGTGCGAACGAATCGAGTTTCATCAGTTCGAAATGTATAGAACCTGTCGTGGCGATATGGCCGGTGATGCCGATCATCAGCACTACACCGCCGAGCAGGTGAATCGCCATGTAGCGCATACCGGCCTTGTACGATTTTTTGGTGCGGTTGGACCAGATAACGAATGCTGAGCCGAGCGCCATGACCTCCCAGAAGATAAAGACAGTGACCAGGTCGCCCGCTGTGGTGACACAGATCGCGGCACCGGCATACAGCATCGCTGCGGTGAGTTCAGAGGTCCTGGCCTGGTTCAACGCAAACAGGTTGCCGGCGAAGGCCATGACCGAAAAAATAATTGCAAAGACTTTACCATATGCCGTCAGGCGGATCAGTTCCAGCTGGT